>Ga0185299_10003883_pt1 | contig 18854 bp, 22 predicted proteins | sample PaiPotPPA55metaG_FD_128002 | JGI IMG/M metagenome (GOLD analysis project Ga0185299, IMG submission 128002) | Iron sulfur acid spring bacterial and archeal communities from Banff, Canada, to study Microbial Dark Matter (Phase II) - Paint Pots PPA... ...
ACTGTGGCGAGCCCCATCCGTCTCCCCATTCATCCTCATCTCAGCTCGCCTCCATCGAAACCATACCGTCCGCTACTGTTGGCGCCTCCTCCTCACCACCACATCCGGCGTTCTCTCGGGTTTCCTCGCCATTCGTCGCCCTTCAAAACACATAGCTCGAACCATCCTGCCGCGGCTTAGCACAATAGACTTTTAAGCAGAGTGCCGTCGGCTTTTGTGCTCAAGCACGCGTGTTTCTGGGCATTGGCACCCTGCTTAAAATCCTCTGCAATATCGGTAGTGTTTTCAGGCGCCCTGAACCTTCAGCCCGCTGGGGATTTGCGTGAGATCGACTACTCCGAAGCCGCCGGAGTGAAGGAAGCCAGCTTCATCGAGAATCTGAACGCTGAGGCGATCAAACGGCGATGCATGCCGAATTCCTCGGAGCGATGGCAACTTTTGGCAGTGAATGGCTGACGCTAAGAAAAAACTCACGCGCAAACAAGAAGAGGCCATCGTTGCATTGCTGTCGAACCGGAACATCGAAGAGGCCGCCCGAGCATGCAACACGCCTCCCAGAACGCTTCATCGGTGGCTCCGGGAACCCGCCTTCGATGCCGCCTATCGGGAAGCTCGGCGACAAGCGTATGGGCAGTCGATCGCGCGCTTACAACAAGGTTCAGCTGCGGCAGCGACCACTCTGCTCAAGGTGATGCTCGATGCAGCTACTCCGCACTCAACCCGCGTCAGGGCGGCCGAGAGCGTGCTTACTCACGCGGCGAAAGCCATCGAGATAGAAGACATCGAGGCGCGCGTGGCGGCGCTTGAGCAAACCGCCTCCAACGGTTCCCCACGGCGATGAAGAGCATCGATGGGCGGCTTAGCAAACTGGAGCATCGGCTTGGTATTGCGCATAGCGGGCCGAGATTCCTGGTGATATTGATCGAAGGAGGAGTGGGATCCTCCGAGGACGCTTACATTAAGATACTCAGTGAAGCCGGATTCCTTCCCGCTGCCGGCGGCGTCCGTATAGTTGATTTCAACGTAATCCCGCGTGGGCTGAATGCGAAGGAAGAGGAGAGGTTTGTGCGAGAGAACGGCGCGAGAATCTGCGGTTCCCGTCTTATTCCCAGCACTAACGAACCAGGCATGGAACGCCAAGATAACATTCAACGCCAACCGCGTTCTGGGCCACTCTTCGAGATCAAGCTGATTAAATGATTATGCGCAGCACACCTTTCGCACCGAGAAATCATGCCACGTTTCGGAAATCGAGCCGAACGGAGGTAATTGCGGAACATGAGGGCGATCAGCAGACGGCTTAAGAATCTTGAGAACGTCTTTGCTCCCATGCCGACGAGCGAGGATAGGTGGGGCAGTATGGCCGAATTCCGCGATGAGCTTCTCCACCAAGCGGAACAGCGGGGCGAACCGTGCGTTACTGAACTCAGGGAAGAGTTGGAACAGCTGGGCCCATTGGGGCTGTGGCGCGAAACAGCCCGCGGCTACCTCAGCGATCACGGGTTCGTCCAGAGCGAAAAGGAAAGCTTTGCCGAAACCATGGCGCGAGCACTCGGGATTGATGCCGACGAGTTAAGGGTGTGTATTGCGCAAAATCGAATAGGCACGGCGCTGCTAGAGAGGTTCAGCAAGCCTGAAAACACTACCGATATTGCAGAGGATTTTAAGCTTGGCGGTCGTGGCCACACAACTTCGCCGAAGCGCCAAAGCCTTCGGCCACGACCGGTGAGCTTAAAAATCGATTGGGCTAAACCAGGAGGTTTGGCGGGACAATTGCTTTATGTGTATTGAATGAAACCGACCTGTTTCGTGTTGGTTACGGGATCGGCACCGTCTCGAATACATCATCGGTTTGCGGTTATGTTACCGCCCGGGTGTCGCGATTGCAATTGTCCTGACAAACCGAAGACGAACTAGCTTTCGGCCCTACCGCGAAGCGGTTTAGTCCAATGCGACTTAACAGGCGCGTTCTTGTCGATTTCGAAAGAGGGGCTAAATCAGTAAACACAGCGGCGTCAGGCAGAATCTAACTCGTCGGCCCGCGCAGATGTCAACAACGGGCGTTTCCCGTCAACTTGATGCCGAACCGCTCAACTTCCGGTGGTGCGTAACACATCCGCAGCACGCCTTGATCGGACACACTCAATCTTCCTGCGGCGCCAGTTGGGTTCAGATTGGCGGCAGACGACGCCGCAGTTCGTCGAAGAAGTTCAGCAGAAAGATCACATGCTCCTGCCCCGCTGCTGGAGCATCGGCCGGCATGAGCGCGACAATCCGTCCGTCCGGCGCCGGATCGTAGCTCCGCGTCGTGCTGAAACTCACAATCGTCCGCCCGGTCCACGGACGCGGCTTCTCCGCCACGAATGCATCGCCGCGCGCCTGCCAGGATGCCACCATGAGCTGGCTCTGCGGCCGGTGCTCGTCGAATTGCCAGAAGTAGATCTCGTGCCCGTGGCGCGACCACGCCGGATAAGTCCCGCCGTCGTCCGAGATCTGCCACTCGCGGCCCGCGCCGGGAAACGCCACCACAAACACCCGGTATGGCCCCTTCTCGTTCGACATGTAGGCGAGCCATCGCCCGTCGGGCGAGATCATCGGGCTGCGCACCGGGAAAGGCTTCTGCAGCAACACCTCCACCTTCCCGGCTCGCAGGCCCGAGCGATCGCTCTCCACGGGCAGGCTTCGGATCACCGCCTCACCCGGCCTTACGATTTCCACAAATGCCAGCTGTTTACCGTCGGGCGAGAAGGACCACGGGGCCTGCTGGTACTCACTCTGCGTCAAAAGCTGCGGCCGGCCGGTCCCGTCCGCACGCGCCCACCACAGGCCGCGTGCCGCGCGAAAGACGATGTAGCGGCCATCCTGCGTCCACAAAGGATTGCCGTAGCCGCCGCCGTACGTCAGGCGTGTCATGCTCTCGCGCCCCAACTCATAGACCCAAATATCTCCCGCCGAAGTCAGGGCCAACCGGCTGCTGTCCCGCGAAAGTGTCGGAGAGAGATAGTTTCCGGACACCGGCAGCAGCGGCCGGACATTGCCTGCCGCGTCCAGCCATTGGACCGTCACCAACCCGGCTCCCACTCTGCTGCTCCGATAGACCGCCGTGCCGGTCCGCGAGAAATCGATCTGCGCGGAGCCATAGGCCGCGCTGTACGCCACCTCTTCCAGCACCGGTGTGGCCGTGCCGTGCAGCTCCAGCTAGTCCGGATCGAAAGGAACCGCAAAGAGCGTGCCCTGATTGATGTAGACCAGGTGGCCGCTGGCCAGGTAGCGGCCAAAGGTGCCGCCGCGCACCAGCGTCTTGCGCCGGCCGTTACGCAACGATTGGACTTCGATAGTGGCGCCATCCAACCCGGTCATCGAGTGATAGGCGCTGAACAACACCGCCTTGCCACCCGGCAGGATTTGCGGCCAGCGGTGGGCGATCTCCCCGGGCGCCAGTTCCGTCAATGGCGTGCGCGCGCCGCTGCCGGCTGCAATCCGGGAAAGGCGCACGTCGTTGGCCGCGACGATGTCACCCGGCCGCTTTCCAAAGAGATTTTCTTCAGCCGGTTCGTCGAGAAGAAAGCCACCCACTGCCCGTCCGGTGAAAAGAACGGCGCCTGGGCCCGTTCTGTTCCCGTGAGTTCGCTACTGGTGGTCTGGTCCAGACGCCGGACGAACAGCCTCGACTGCGCGACATACACCAGCCGCGTACCATCCGGCGACAGAATAGCGCTGGTTCCCCGCTCGCCGCGGGGCGAGTCCTCGCCCCCGATTTCGAGATCAAGCCGCGTCAGCAGGTGGAGCGGTTGCGCGCCGCGCCGATAGTAGACCGCGCCCGCCCCGATCATGAACCCTATCACCGTCAGCGCAGCGCTCACGATCACCCATCGCCACCCCCGCCACCGCGTGCGGGGTGGGACGGGCTCCGGCAGCTTGCGGATCACGATCACCGGCTCCGCCGCTCGGTGCCGTTCCGGCGTCCCCACCTCGCCGATGAATCGGTAGCCCCGCCGCGCCAGCGTTTCGATGTACCGCGGCCTCTCGGGGGAGTCCCGCAGCGCATCCCGCAACCGCTTCACCGCCGCGTTGATGCTGTGATCGAACTCCACCACCGTATCGTCCGGCCACAGGCGCTTGCGGATCTCCTCCCGCGAGACCACCTCTCCTGGAGATTCCAGGAGCATGCGGAGAATCTGGAACGGCTGCTCCTGCAGCCGGATGCGGTGCCCATCCTTGCGCAGTTCCCCCGCCCGAAGATCCAACTCGAATGGACCGAAGCGCACACCCGCGGGACTGTTGCCGCGGCCCCCGGGCTGACCCGTATTCTCCATCTCCGAGGCCCCCTTGTGAGCTTGCCGGGGAGTTTAACACATCCGGAGCAGCTTCAGCAGCAGGTCTAAATGGCTACTCATCAGCGAACTAGCTCGTGACTGACGTTTCAGATGCGGGTCACTGCCGTTGCATCGAAACTCCACCGCTACTCGTGCCAGAATCGCTCCACGACCTAAGGAGGGACGTAAATGAAACGCCGACGCATACCGCAACAACTCACCTCGCTTGCCGCCGCGGCACTGATCGGAGCAGCCGCGCCCGGCGCGGCATCCGCGGAACAGTGGATGGCCCGCGTGGGCGCCCAGAGCCCGGACATGGGCAGCCAGGCGCAAGCCTTCTTACCCAACGAGATGTGGATCCATGCCGGCGACAGCATCCGCTGGACACTCGGCAGCACCGAAATCCATACCGTAACATTCCTGACGGCAACCCAGTTGCGGCCGCCCAATCTCGGCCCGGTCTTCGGTTTCGGGGTCGGATGTCCGGGGAACACGCCGGACGGGGCTGCCTTCGACGGCTCTTCCTGCGTGAACTCCGGCCTCCTGGGCCAGGGGCCAATCACGGTGGGGCCGGGCTTGCAAACCTATTCCGTCACCTTCCCTTCACCCAACAATTTCAAGCTTTCCTGCCTGGTACACCAGTACATGCAGGGAACCATCCATGTGCTCGCTGCCTCGGCGCCTCTCCCGCACGATCAGGCGTTCTACGATGCTCAAGCGTCGAAGCAAGGCGCGTCCCTGGTGGCGACCACCTCGGGCCTGCGCGGTCTCGAGAATTCGGACGAAGGCGAGAACGAAGACGACTCGCACCCCGCCACCATAACTGCCGGCATAGGTGCCATTCTCACGACCAGCGGAGCGGGAGGTCAGCAGTTGTCTCTGGTCCGCTTTCTCCAGCCCGTGATCGTCGTGCGCGTAGGCGACACCGTCGAGTGGACCAACCACGATCCCAGCGAGCCCCACACCGTTACCTTTGGAACCGAGCCCACCGACCCGCGCCCGCCCTCCGCCAATGTGAGCCCGACTTCCGACGGAGCGCGGCAGGCTACCATCAGCTCGACCACGGACAGCGTCAACTCCGGACTTCTCGCCCTCGCATTTCAGGACCGGCCGGGGTTGCCCGAAACGCCTCTCGGCGTGACGCGCTTCCGCGTCACCTTCACCGCGCCCGGCACTTACAAATATATCTGCTCCCTGCACGACAACCTCGGCATGGTCGGCACGGTAATCGTCCACTGATAGGAGCGCCACATGAAGCCGCGATTATTTTTGGTGCTGGTCCTCGCATCTCTCGCGTCCGCCCAGCCGGGCGGCGGCAATGACGCTTACCGGGGCGGCTTGGTCACGCCGCCCCTGCCCAAGCCGGCCTTCGTCCTCACCGACACCTCTGGCGCGGCCTTCGATTTCCGCCATAAGACCGAGGGCGATGTTACGCTGCTGTTCTTCGGCTACACTTATTGCCCCGATCAGTGCCCGATGCACATGGCGAACCTCAGCGCCGCGCTCAAGAAACTGCCCACCGGCATGGCGGATCAGGTGAAGCTCGTCTTCGTCACCACTGACCCCGCCCGCGATTCACCCGCCGTGCTGCGCCGCTGGCTGGATCTCTTCGACCGCCATTTCATCGGCCTCACCGGAACCGACCGCGCCATCGAAGCAGTCGAGCGGGCCGCGGGCGTTCCGTTAGCCGTCAAAACCGGCTTTGCCAGCGGCAATTATGCCGTGTCACACGCCAACTTCGTCCTCGCCTACAGTAAGGATAACCTTGCCCACGTGATCTACCCCGGCGGCATCAGCAAGGATGACTGGGTGCACGACCTGCCGATGTTGATCCGGGAGACGTGGATGCGCCGACCGGATTGAGCAAACTCGGTTCCGACGAATGACACAATGCCTTCCCGCGAATTCGAAGGCAGATTCCGCGGCCGAAGCCAGGGCGCGCGTGCACAGCTTGGACCAGTTAAGCGCAAAATAACCGGCCAAACTGCTTTGGTCATTAAGCCGCTTAGGCCGAATCAGGGCGGACGCAGATTTGGACCGGTTATTTTTGGCCGCTCGGAAGCAATCCACATGAGCGAAAAGTCGCTAGCCCGTACTTCTGCATCGCAGGGCCAGAAACGGCTTCTGGGAAATAGCTACCGATATTGCGAATTAACAGGCTCGGCAAGAGGGATTCCTGAATGTTTGGCGCCTCCCACGGCGGCGTAATCAATGCGGATTGACGTCGCCCGTACTTCCAAATCGACTCGCCGCGGCGCTCGGAATCTTGGAGCGCACGCGCCGCTTATTTTACCTTCGACTTTTCAATCAATTCGCGAAGCTGGGTCTGCTGCCCCGCTGTGAGATTGTTTTTGATGCGGATGAGAAGCATGAGCTGGGCACGTTTGATTTCGTGCTCCGCGGCCAGAACCTTGTCCAACTGCGAAGCGGCTTGCTTCTCGTCCACCTTGGACTGTTTGAGCAGGGAGACCAGGCGTTCCATCTCGTCCTGCAGGGTCCATTGAAGCTCAGTGAATTTCAGCTGCGCCTGGCGGACCTCGACTTTGAGATTATTCTTCTGCTCGTCGCTGAGTCCGACGGCTTGCTGGTGTTGCATGACGACCTCGGGTGGGAACAGGACGTCGCGCAAGGGATCTTCAGGAGGTTGCTGGGCGGCGAGAAAACTGAAAAGCAGCAGTGTAAGAATTATCGGTTTCATTTGGGTCCATCCTGGGGTGGCCGGTAGAGAATGGATTAGCGGCTCTCCGAGCCTCGGTGTCTGATTCAGAAGTTGTCTGCCGGGAGTCTCCAGAAGAAACGCGGTCGGCGAAGACCAGGCTGCGAGTTCGCGCGGGACGGTATCCGTTGAACGGTGGGTTCGCACGGCAAGCATCACGGCTATGGCGAGAGCCGACATTGCGGCAAGAGCCATCCTCAAGGAGGAGTTTCGGCGCGAAAAGGCAGCCGCGGCGGCGGTCCGGCCAAATGGCGGAGCGGAGCTCCGGTCCTCTTCGCGGAGATTCGCAAAGTGCGTCCTCAGACAACTGTCTTCTTCCGGTAAGCTCATGCAAGCCTCCTCCGCATTTGTTTCTTCCCTCGTTCATAGTGTGTTCGCGCGGAGCCGATTCCCACGCCCATTACCTGGGCAGCTTCGACAATCGAAAGATCGTGGTAGAAGACCAACTGCAGCACCTCCCGTTGACGCGCGGGAAGCTTTCCCAGCGCCTCCTTCAGCCGTATCTCGACGCCGTGGTCCTGACTGACAGGTTTCCCATCGAGCGCCTTCGGAACTTGGCTCAGGCGCAGCCTCCGCAATAGTTCCAATCTGTGTTCGTGGGCGGCGGTCTTGCGGATCACCGCAAACAGCCATGTCTTGAAGCTGGATTTTCCATCGAAAACAGCTTTTCCGCTGAGAACTTTTACGTAGACGAGCTGAAGCACGTTCTCGGCTTCGTCACGCCGGCGCCGGCAGCAGGTCAGCGCCCACCCGTAGCTTTCGACATGGTGCGCTTCAAGAGCGTTGCGCAGCCCGGAGTCGTCGAGGGCTAAAGCAGTGACATCGGACCGTTCAGTCACGTTGCGCGGAGCTTCGATCGGCTGGGCAGCCACGCTGAGCATCAGCAGTGTTCGCTTTCATCATGGCGCATTCAGTAGTCCCAGGGACACTGCCTGGAGGGCGGCGAGTTGCAGCTCCAGAGCCAATTGGAGAGGCGGCAGCTTCGTTCTCTGATCGAACTGCAGAAGATTGGATGCCTGTTGCTGGAAGCTGCCAGCGATTTGCTGAACCTGCTGCCGGAGGGAGGCTATGGCGATAACGAGTTGTCCGACGGTGGCGGGGTCCGGATTCGGTCCCGCCAAAATTTGCTGAAGCTTCTGCTGGGACTGGGCAGTTTGTTGCACCACTGGCTGTAACGCCTGCCCTTTTTGCTGTTGAAGCTGAACCAAGTCTTGAATCTGCGAGTCCGAGAGGTTCAAGAAGGCTTTCAAGTAAGGGGGTTGGAGACTGGCGGAAGGGTCCTGGGCGAACAGAAAGGCTCCCGCAAGGAGCGGCAAAAGGAATCGAGAGATCAAATGGCCTCCTTTTTGATAGTTTCGTCTATTAGTCGTTTAAAGGAGGCCAAATATATGACACAAAACTGAACTGTTGCCTCAGCGATGGCGTGAGTGCCCGGGATTACTCTTGATTAAAGTTGCGAGTTTGTATAGCTGAAGGTCGAGTAGGGTCGGTGGAAACCGAAGCCACTGATTATCTGCGTTAACGTCCTCGCCTGACTTCTTGCGGATGTCGAAAAAGACCAGCAGGCCTCCCGACTCCGCGTTACTTGCCGCCGGGTACGTAAACCTTCGAAGGCCCCACCAACGTAACGTGCGGAACTTCGGTTTTGAGTTTTAGCCGCCTATACCCGGGGTTCCCTTGAGCCAAGAACGTGAGCACGTGCTGGCCACGAAAATGCTGGTTCAGCTCGTTCAAATAGGGAGCGAAGGACACCGGGTTGGAAGTCCCCAGCCAAAACAATTCACCTCCGGTTTCTTCGGCAAGTTGCGAAAGGTAGTTTTGTCCCCAATTGATCTGCCAGAGGCTGTGGCCGAAATGTCCGGCACTGCTGAAATAGATGGAATGTACAATCACGCCCGCCCGCTGGGCCGCTTCGATGGCGCGGTCGAGGTATGGGTTCGAGGGGCCGGGTCCGTAGTCAGGATCGATGCCGCTTGTGATCATCAGCACTTCCCGAGCTTGGTCGGCGCTCGGCCATTTCTGAATTAGGTCGATGAGAGCCAGGTACGGGCTGGCGGAGATCCCGGGCTGGCCGAGAGGAAGCCGGATCGCTTTGGCTGCCAGAGCGTGTTCTGCGGTAGGCTTCTGTTCCACCTGCGCCGTTCCATTGCGCAAGTATCCGATGCCGACTTGCGTAGTGGACGGTTGCTCAAGCACGAATCTGCGGAGACCTTCCAATTGAGTACCCAGCGCTGTATCCGTGCCGTCGTCAATGAGGAGCCAGAGTTGCAGGCCGATTCGATCGTTCGGAACTGGCGTCCAGTCGGTGACCCGCATCCGCTGGTTATCCAGATAAACCAGGACGTCATCTCGAGTGAGGTTGGGCGGAGCAGCGTCCTGCTTCCCTTCCACCGTCACAACGATGCGTACCGGCACACCCAAGCCGGTCGCTTGATCCTGCGCGCGGGCCTGGCCGGCAAGAAAGCAGACAACCAGCAAACCGAACACGCTTCTTATAGTGACCATATACGACCCCACCGTTTAGACGCTGCTGAGCTTTGCGGCGATTCCGAAAGTGGGGAGTGTCTCCTCGCTGACGCTGAGGACTATGTCGACAGGACCGCGAGTTGCAGCCCCGAACTGCTGGCCCGCGGCTTGCTCGCTCGCGCCCAGATATGCTTAGTCGGTTGGGTGCGCGCGATAGGATGAAGTTAATTCGAGCATCGAGTAAGAGGTAGCCTGATGAATATTGTGGGTGCGACAAAAGCATTCGAGACGTGGGTCAGCGGACACATTCCAATCGTGCGGAGTCAGCTGTTTATCAAATACAGGAAAATGGCGGAGGACCCCGTTCAGTTTCTGCGAGGCACCTTTTACCGTTGGGCTCAGCTTTTTCCAAGAATCTGCCCGGACCTGGATAAGGCTGTTACAGTTCTAGCGGTAGGAGATCTTCATATAGCTAGCTTCGGCACGTGGCGGGATGGGTTTGGCCGGCTGATTTGGGGTGTCGATGATTTCGACGAAGCTTATCCACTACCCTACGCGAGCGATCTAGTGCGATTGGCCTTCAGTGCCACACTCGACGCGTCTGACGGGGAAATCAAGACTCACTTGCGAAACGTGTGTGACGTGATCCTGGACGGCTACCGCTCGGGTCTTGCTGAGGGCGGCAAGCCGTTTGTTCTTGAGGAGCCGCATAAGTGGCTGCGAAAGATTGCACTCGACTGCCTGGATGCGCCGGCGGACTTTTGGAAAAAACTAGATGCGCTACCCGCGGTGCGACATGGAGTCCCCTCAAGTGCTCGGAAAGGACTGGCGAGTTTGCTTCCCGCCCCACGACTAGAGCACCGGATTGTCAGGCGGATAGCAGGTATCGGCAGCCTCGGACACCCGCGGTATGTCGCCGTGGCGGATTGGCTCGGAGGCCAAATCGCTTTGGAAGCGAAAGCAGCAACGCCTTCCGCCTGTGCGTGGGCCAACTCCCGGGCAGGTACAAGAATTTATTATCAGACGATTCTGGAGCAGGCAGTCCGCTGCCCAGATCCCTTCGTGCGTTTATGCGGCAAGTGGTTGGTCCGTCAGTTGGCCCCCGATTCTTCGCCTATCGAGATCGAAACGATGAAGGGGCGTAAGGATCAAGATCGGCTACTTCATGCAATGGCGTGGAGACTGCGAATGTCCACCTTGGCACACCGCGAGCGACGACGCGGATCATGGCGGACCTAAAAAGGCGCCCCGCCAAATGGCTGCGATCTGCCGCCCGAAGTATGGTCAAAACTACGATCAACGATTGGAAAGAATGGAAAAGAGCGCACGGATAGTGCCTGCCGGAATAGCAGCCGATAATGGCTCACATCAGGCTGGTGCACCGCGTCGACAGGAGCACATCAACGAGTCGGGCGTTTATCGTCAAGTTGAAGCCCGTCCGTTGACTCTCTTGTGAGCGAGGTCCTAACATGGGCTATGATCGGCCAGGCCCTTGGCCATTACCGAATTGAAGCAAAGCTCGGTGAAGGCGGAATGGGCGTGGTCTACCGGGCCTTCGATACGCATCTCGACCGGCCGGTAGCCATCAAGATTCTGCGTGCGGATGCGACCACCAGCCCAGAGCGCAGGCGACGTTTCCAACAGGAGGCGAAGGCCGCCTCGGCGCTGAATCATCCCAACATCGTCCACATTTACGATATCGGTTCTTCCGGCGGCATGGATTACATCGCCATGGAATTCGTGGATGGCAAGACGCTCGACCGGTTGATCGGCAAGAGCGGGCTGGCGCTGAGGGACACTCTGAAATATGCGATTCAGGTTGCCGACGCCCTAGCCCGCGCCCATGCGGCCGGAATCGTACACCGCGATCTCAAGCCGGCCAACATCATTGTCGGCGAGGACGGCCGCGTAAGACTGCTGGATTTCGGTCTGGCCAAGCTGATGGAGACGACTGTGGATGCCGCTGTCGATTCCGAGGCCGGCACGGCGACGATCACCGCCCGAGAAGACGTTCAGACAGAAGAAGGCACGATCGTCGGCACGGTCGCCTACATGTCCCCCGAGCAGGCCGAGGGCAAGAAGGTCGATGCGCGTTCCGATATTTTCTCTTTCGGCTCGGTGCTGTACGAGATGGTCACCGGCCGCCGTCCGTTTGAAGGCGCAAACAAGATCTCGACGCTTGCAGCAATCCTGCATAAGGAGCCGCCGGCGCTCGCCGAGTTCGCGCCGGATCTGCCCACTGAACTCGATAAAATCATCTCGCGCTGTTTGCGCAAAGACCCGGACCGCCGCGCGCAGCACGCCGGCGATATCAAGTTGGCGCTGGAGGAACTCACAGAGGATTGCGCATCGGACAAGCTATCACGGGCCTCGCAGGCCGGCGGCCAGGCGGCCGCGACACGGGAAGAACAGCCCGGCTTGATGCGGAAGCTTTTCGGATCGGCTGGCGCCAGACCATACCGGCTGTGGAAAATTCTGCATATCGGGATGTGTTTGCGGTGCGCCTTGCTCGTGTATCTGGCCTGGCGGTTCAAGAACGTGACAAGCGGAAGGTGGAGCGTGGCGCTGTTCTTCTCGACTTTGCTCTGCAGCACGATTCAATCCATCATGGCCGCCGTGTTACTCTTCGCGGGGAGTGTGGGCACGGAATTCCTTCTTATGGAGGTGCGAAAGTTTGCGCCTTGGCTTCGCGCGTTCGGGCTGGCGAACAGCGCGCTGGCGATGATTATCACGGTATGGATCGCCGAAGGGCACCCGATTCTGGCCGCGCTGATCGCATTAGTCGGGATTGTAATAGGAGTAAAGGCGCTGACCGTCAAGCCCGCGATGGACCGGGTGGCGATCTACGATTCGAATCGCTGATAGCCGGTGGCTTCGGCTGGTGGCAGGTGGACCTGGACCGCCTGCGCCAGATGTCTTTGTCTTACTATTGCGGCGCTTTATACCCCGAAGCTCGGTCGGTTGCAGCCTACGTGCGCCGAGTAGCCGGATCTTTGCCCGATATCTCCGGCTGCCGGAATGTGGCATACCCGGGGACAGCCGCACGCCACGATGCACATGGGTGTGTAGATTCAGGCGCCAGTTCTTGTCCTTTTGTAGCGAAAACGACGCCTGCGCCAGCGCTGGCCGCCCTCCAGCGACGCCAGGTCGCGTCTCCCTGCCCCTCCTGCAACGGCTGCCCCTATCGCAGCTCCGATTCCTATCTTGGCGGCGTCCTAGCCGAGTGTCTCGTTGACGGTTACCGTCTCCCGTGAAGCGACCACGCCGCCTTCGCCAAAAGCAGCGGCAATAAGCAGAGCCACTCCAAATCCGATCCATTTTTGTGTTGCGGTTCATGCCTTAACCCTACTTGCCGCCCCGAAATCCATCCAGCCACTTCCTCCACAGGGGTCGCCGCTTTCTGTCCCCCTCTCTGGAGTACATGGTTTGCCAGCTTCTACCGGGAGGGTTCTCGTCGCGGTTGTGAAAATCCGCGAAGGCCGTTAACTTGCCTTCGTCGGGAAAGAAATTAGTATTCGATGGTCTTTGATTGTGTCACCGTGCGCCATGGAATGCAGGTCGCGGCGGTCGCGGCCCCTCAGAGAAAATGCGACTTGAACTTTTATGGCTCTTGATGGACCTTTCCGGCTGCATCAACGGCGAAAGATCCGTTAAATTGACCCTGGTAAGTCCCGTATTGAAAACCAACCTGATTTTGTCGGCCCATTAAAAAAGGAGCCGCGCCCGCCAAATCGCCTTATCTCAACCCGCCATTCGCCTCACTCACCTAATCGCTGAAGATTCTGCTTGCTCTTTCTCCCGACCGGAGTGATGACTGTGACGACCGCAACCCGGTCAAGGGGAAACCAATGAGCGAAAACGCAATCGATTCAGTGAAGGCGACGCCGGAGCCTGCGGGTGCAAAGCCGAAGCGCAAGCCGGGCAAGAAGGCCAAACCCGCGAAGAAAGCTAGCCGGGTCAAGAAGCCGGCTGCCAAGCCTAAGGCGGATCGCACCAACAAGAGGGTCGAAGTCATCGCCATGATGAAGCGCGCCAACGGCGCCACACTTTCGGAGATCATGAATGCGGCGGTGAGCGCGACCGGTGTCGATTTCTGGGGCTCGAACTGGGACTACACGCAATCCGCGTGCGAATCGCGGTTGTCGAGCCTGGGTCTTCGCGGGGCGTTTCGCCGGATGGATGCTGCGCGCCTCGAGTTCCCCGACGAAAGCTTCGACGTCGTCGTCTCGGTGATGTGCTTTCACGAGGTGCGAGCGCCATCGGGCGTGACTATGCGAGGGCCACGGGCGGCTCTCAGTGAGGCGCTGCGCGTGCTACGACCGGGAGGTGTCTTCGTGTTCGTCGACCGCTTCGATGATGCAGCTGACTACGGCAACGTGGCCGACCTCGCAGCGGTCCTTCGGTCGACGACCGGACTTCGTCGCGAGTCGCTGGTCGCGACGCTCAGCGTTCCCGGCCACTCAAGACGAAGCGCGCGCTCGGGCCGGTCGAGGTGCTCTCGGGCGCGGAATCGCAGCGTCTCCGCTAGTCACTGCTAGCCCGCAGCATTCATCGATTCGAGGGTCATAAATAGAGGGCTGCCGGTCGGAAAACGGCTCGACGGCTGCACGGCGCTCTTTCTGACCCACTAATTCCGCTCGGGCAAAGTGGCAGGCTTGGTGCGTTGAGACAGAGGCTTGCACCAGAAGCGATCATCGCTTGAGTATTCCGGGAAAAGATGCCGCAACTTGGGTATCACCTTCTCGGCGAACAATCGGGTGACCGTGGCGGTCGTTTTTTTGATGACTAGGCCACCTACGGTCGATCTTCTCCCTAAGACGACACTATGGTTTGTTGGGTTGCTAAATCTAATTGCGGGATTCGCGTATGGTTTCCCAAAGCTGTGGTTCGCCTTCAATCCACCGTCCCCCGAGCCACCAACCGCCTCCCTGGGGGTTGCAGTCGGCGGAGCCACGGGGAGGACGACGACACCTTTCCCGCCATCAAACCAACCAGAGGGTCGAGTAGGTCCCAAATCACCTCCGCCTGAAACGTGAAGCGAATCAATTCCTCGACTTGCGTCGGAGTATAGGACCATTCGCGACCACCCGCCGTCCATCATTTATTTTCCGACAGATCAAGAACACGCGATGGGCGGAGTTTCGTCTTTCAGTGGACACCGAATTACGCGGCGCGTTGGCTGCGTCCGATGCCGAGCTTTTTCTCAACGCGGACCACGCGGTCGCGGAGCTCGTCGATTTCCTTGGCATACCGAAGCCCAGCGATCTGTTCATGGAGTTCCTCTTTCGCCACGGCGATTTTGTCGCGAACATCGGCCAAGTCCTCTTTGGTGGCAATTTCCTCTCGAATCTGGCGGAGATCTTCTTTCGTAGCCAAGTCCTTGAGATCATCCTCGTCGCCATGTCCCTGCGGATTGCCAAGAGATCGTCTTGGATTGCTCCGGCGAAATCCGCGAGAGTCATCGTCTTCTTTTTGCGTTGTGGTTCTCTGGCCATCGGGTTAAGCATAGCGGGATTGCTTATTCCGTCAAATTGCTGTGCTGGATGTATTGCACGCGTGACGCGGCCATTGGCATTTAGGTCGTGGTTGAACTGTTCAGGTCAAATCTAGCTAGCGCGTTTGGAACAAACCCGTCGAGGTGCTAAGGGGCCAAACTTGTCCCGTTTCGAAAGCAGTGATGTGAAATCAGTTTGGTTTCCGCGTCGCGGCGATCCGCCTTTGGGCATCGGTGACCAGCGACTCAAACCGGGGGTCGCTATGCAAAGGCTTGAGGGAAGGGTCGGTGGCCATGCCAAGCATCGCAGTAACATCTAGTCCGGCGAGAGATTGACGTAAGAGTGAAATCGCTTCATCACTTGCCCCGCGACGTGCAGTGAGACCCGCAAGATTATATTCGATAACTGCCGTACGAGGATTGTCGGCTCCGAGGACCCGGCGCGCAATTTGGACGGTCGTTCGGTCCATCCTTTCTGCCTCGGCGTATAGGCCCTGATGCGCTATTGTGGTTGCCAATTCCTCCATGGCGTGTAGGGTTCTCGGGCTTTCCGGCCCGAGGACACGGCGTTCAATTTCAAGCGCGTCCCTTTCCAGTTTTTCAGCCTGGGGGTAGGCGCCTCGGAGATCAAGATCGCTCGCTAAACCGACCATGCTACCGAGCGTATTGGGGTGCTCCGGCCCAAGCACGCGCCGACGGATTTCGAGGCTCTGCCGGTCCAATTTCTGCGCCTCCGCGTAGTGGCCCTCTTTACGGTGAATCGTAGCCAGATTATCCATCGCATCCACGGTCTGTGGGTGCTCCGGCCCGAGGACACGGCGTTCAATATCGAGAGCTCCTTGGCTCAACTTCTCGGCGTCGGCGTAAAGACCCTCCGATACCAAATCATCGGATAGGTTGGTGGTCGCACCCAAGGTGTTAGGGTGCTCTGGCCCAAAGACACGGCGTTCAATTTCGAGATTCTCCCGGTCCAATTTCTCCGCCTCAGCGTAATGACCCTGGGCATCCAGGTCACTCGCCAGGTTCGTCATGCTCATCAGTGTATCGCCATGGTCGGACCCAAAGACACGCCGTTTAATTTCGAGATTCTCCCGGTCCAATTTCTCCGCCTCGGCGTAGTGGCCTTGGTGTCGCACGACGACGGCCAGATCGTTCATCGTGCTCAACGTTTGCGGGCTCTCCGGCCCGAGCACACGGCGCTGGATTTCCAGAGACTCCCGGTCTAGTTTCTCCGCTTCGGGGTAGCGGCCTTCTCGTATCAGCGTCCACGCTAGTTGGCTCATCGAACGCAAAGTTTCCGCATTTTCTATCCCGAGAATGCGGCGCTCGCCCATTAGTACCTGGCGCTCTAGCTTCTCTGCTTCGGCATAATGTCCTTCCTGATCTAGAATCCAACCAAGCTGAATCATCGACTCCCGCGTCTTTGGGTTATCAGGTCCGAGGAGGTTCAGTCGAGCATCTAAGGCACGCTTTGCCAGTTCATGACCGCGCGCGTATAGCCCCAGGTTCGTGTATGTGTGCGCCATGACTTGCATCAACTGAGATTGAGCCTCAGTATCCTTAGCCAGACCTGTCCCTATATCGTTCGACGCTTTGTCCAGGATCTCACGGGCCGTAACGCTGTTGCCGCGTGCTTCGTTCGGATCGGACACCTTGAACATGTCGGTCATGAAAGTCGTGATGCGGTTCGCGCGGTCGCGCTCGCTCGTAATCCGACGCAGTTCGAATGCCTGGGCAACGGCGAAGGAGACCAGCAATACGGCTAGAGCGGCGGCGACCGCGACGCCAATCCGATGGCGCCGAACGTACTTGCGAGCCCTGTACGCGGCGCTCGCCGGACGTGCCGACACGGGTTCATTGCGCAGATATCTTCCAAGGTCGGCCGCGAGCTCCGACGGCGTAGCATAGCGCCGCGAGCGGTCCTTTTCCAGAGCTTTGAGCGTGATGACGTCCACATCACCTCGCAGTTGTCGCGCGAGCTTAGCAGGATCGGTGCCGCGGTTTTGCGCGGTAATGCTCGACTGCTCGCCGAGCGTGCGCACCTTCGCGCTGGGCCGCAGAGCATCCTCGTCCCGTAGCCTGCGCTGGATCTGGTCCAAGGGCACTTTGGAGAAATCGAGCGGCAGCGCGCCCACCACCAGCTCATAGAGCACCACACCCAGCGAGTACACGTCCGTGCGCGTGTCGATGTCTCCGCCGGCCGTATCGGCCTGCTCCGGGCTCATATATCCCGGCGTCCCGACAATCGCGCCCACGCGCGTGAACAGCGTGTCGGCCGTGAGCCGCTGTGAGGTGGCTTTGGCCACGCCAAAATCAATGATCCTCGGCAGCGGCTTCCCATCCACCTCGCTCACCAGAATATTGGAAGGCTTCAGATCACGATGGATGATAGCTTTCTGGTGGGCATGCTGTACACCCTCACACACGCGAACGAACAACTCAAGGCGTTGGCGTGTCGTCAGCTTGTACTGGTCGCAGTACGACGTTATGGGAACGCCGGTCACATACTCCATCACGAAGTACGGTCGGCCCTCCGGTGTCGAGCCGGCGTCGAAGACTTTGGCGATCGCCGGGTGGTCCATCAGCGCCAGCGCCTGTCGCTCGGCTTCGAATCGCGCCACCACTTCTCGCGTGTCCATCCCTGCTTTGATGAGCTTAATGGCGACGCGCCTGCGGACCGGGTGCTTCTGCTCGGCCAGCCAAACTTCGCCCATGCCGCCGTGGCCGATTGACTGGAGCATGTGATAGGGACCGATGACCGTTCCGGCGAAGGTCTCGCTCGACCCGGTTGTGCAAGTAACTTCGGTGTCGGGATCGTTGGCTCCGGATTGCTGAGGCGACATGTTCTACACGCCTCCTTGCGCGATGAAATATGTTCAGTCTAGCACCAATGGAAGGTTAATAAGGCAACGTTTTAACCCGTCGCCCATTCTCCGTTTTGTGACGGATGGGGCGGCTTCTGCTTCCTGGCTGCAGTATCCTTATGGGATGGCGGAGTTAATCGATGGCATCCCGCGCGAGGAGGCACTCGGGGCATTCAAAGCCATGGTGTCGAGTAAGCAGTTTAGATCGGCGGAGAACTGCAAAGTCCTTCTCCAGATTCTTTTCGAGCGATTGAAAACAGCGACGAGACTACACGGCAGAAGGATCTATTGCCCTCTGGGTGGAAACAGAACCAAATCAGCCCGACCATCAAGGACATTAATGAGAAGCTTGTCGCGTACAACAAAGAATCCGATGCCCGCCTCGCCTTCGAACTCGAAGACGGAAAGCGTCTTAGAATTCGCCCTCAAACTCTGCCCATGTCGCGTGGTGCCAACTGCGTAGAAGTATTTTCCCGGAGAACTGACCCCGGCAACAGGTACCGAGAAATCGTTTGCGCGGAATCGAAAGACATCCTTTTAGTCACCATCGCTTCATCTCCGAACACCTTCGACGAATATATTAGGCCATGGTTCGAACACAAACGCATAAGGACGAATCATTTTCGCGTCCTCGCCTGGTGTCCCCTCGTGCCGGATAAAGCGGAACCGAAAGTTCAAAACGCGCTTTGTCGCACTGCGAACCCCACGTCAAACACATGTTGTCCCCATCCAGAGTTGCGTGTGTCGATAATGACCGTAATCAGCCGGAATTTCAATTGACCGTTCGGCCTACTCCCACGTAGGTCATTTGAAATAGCAAGGCGCTCATTTTGTCGGGTATATAAAAGAGACCACGCCCGCCGATTGCCCTTGCCTCGACCTGAACGGAAGAGACAGAAGGGAAGCTGCCGAGGAAACGAAACTTCTGTACAAGGGGATGTGTAACAAGTAGGATGTAAGCATGACTCAGAAGGCCAGCGTATCGACGGGCCGCACTA
>Ga0185299_10003884_pt1 | contig 18852 bp, 19 predicted proteins | sample PaiPotPPA55metaG_FD_128002 | JGI IMG/M metagenome (GOLD analysis project Ga0185299, IMG submission 128002) | Iron sulfur acid spring bacterial and archeal communities from Banff, Canada, to study Microbial Dark Matter (Phase II) - Paint Pots PPA... ...
CGGCGAGCCGTACGCCGGATCAGATTTTGATGAGCAGAGAACCCAGGGAAGGACGGCTGTTTGAGAAGCCGGTCACAAAAGCGTCACTCTTGGGCTTTGTGATCTTCCTTCGACCGCCGAGAGGGCTCTGGACTCCAAAATCTGGCTGGAACATTGCATACTGATGGGGGTGGGTGTACGTTATCGGTCGGCCGGGAAGTCAAAATGGAAATCCCGGTTGATTGTCAACCCTGGGTTATACTCGACGGCGTTCCGAAGGCAAACACTGGAGGAAAAAGTATGTTTCACCTAATCTGGTATATCCTTATTGGGCTAATCTCGGGGGTTATCGCAAAATCGGTGATGCACGTGCACATGACGATCTTCTGGACGATCGTGCTCGGCATCCTCGGATCGATCATCGGCGGCGGCGTTACCCACATGTTTTCGCGCCCGACAAACGAACGATATCACCCCGCCGGCCTCATTTTTTCCACCCTGGGCGCGATCCTGGTTCTCTTCATTTGCTATAAGCTGAAGATTCATTTTCCCGAGGTCAACCCGTTCTAGCTCATCGAGGACTAACCTCGTGTTCCGATAGGACGGTGACGTCTTGGGCTGCTTGGAACCGCACAGGATGAAGCAGGAACGCTCACTCTTCGAAGACTAGCGATTTTGCGGTGCCGAGATTCTTCGCTCTCAGCCTAGAGTTTTCTTCCCTTGCGCTTTGATCTTCGCCCATCGCTTCTTGGCAGCTTTCGACATTTTTGCTCTCGCTGCGGCTGACAGAAAGTGCTTTTTTGCGCTTGCGAAGTCCCGGCTTGCCGAACTCCCCAGCGCCTTCGCTGCCGCTCTTACTCCATTCAACTGGTTCTGCAACTTGCCCAACTGTCCTTCCAGCTTCCGCTCTTCTCGTTTAATCGCAGATCGAATGTCCATGAATCCTCCGAACAAACTCTATCTCAAAGCAGAGCTGGCGCACCAGACGTACTGCGAGAGGCAAGTGGCCGCGCCGAGAATCCTTGTGTCCTAGACCGAGAAAACCTATTTTCCGAGCGAGGCGAGCTTCTTCTTAGCCAACGATACCGCATACGCAGCGGGAGGATTGTGAGTGATTGCTTTCGAGCTTTGCGGTAGAACTCCAACGCTTTGTCTTTGTCGTCTAGCTTCTCGTACGTCTCGCCGATCACGCATTGGATGAACGGATCATCTTGGTTCGCTTTCAGCAGTTCCTCAAGCGCCGTCTTGTAATCTCCGCCGTAGAACGCGACATAGCCCTGCAGGTAGGGAAGGAATTGCGCCTGCTCGGGGTTCGTGCCCTTGTCGAGAATCGCCTTCGCCGCGGCGACGTGCTTCTGCGCCTCCGCTTGGTCTCCTCGCCGGGCAGCGATGCGGGCCTGCGCATGCTCCCAACGAAACTCCCAAAGGTCTTGGCGAGCCGGTTTGATGTCGGGCTCCTTCAATCCCGTGTCGTGGCCTACCTGATACCAGTGATACGCGGTGTCCAAATCGCCTGAGTCAATGCAAACGCGAGCGGCCTCGTCGGCAATCTCGCCTTGCTGAGAAAAGTTCTTCACGCTCCCGTAGTAGTCGAAAACCCGCTGTTCGTACTCGACGGTCTTCTTGCGATTCCCCTCGAAGGCGTAGGACATCGCCATCGCCCTTTGCGCCGTTGCTCTTTGCTCAGGCGTGCCCGCAACTTGCCTTGCCACCTTAAGATACTCGCGGGCCTCCTCACCCTGACCCATGAGGTCGAGGACACTCCCCGCAGCGATGTTGGCCGGAACGGATTCCGGCGAGATTTGGAGAGTCTTGCGATACAGCGCCAGCGCATCATCCAAGTTTCCCTCGCCCATCAATTGCTGACCCTGCTTGATGAACTCCGGCTCTTGCTGCTGCTGGCCGGGCCTCTGCGCCGGTACAGGCGAAAGAGAAACCGAAAGGACCAGAAAGCCTTGGGGAATGACGGCGATGGTCGCCTTCATGGGCGGAATTATCTCACACCGGCGAAGGCCTCGACGGAGAACCGATTGAGAAGGTAATGCGGCGGGTGTACGCTCTCGTCGATGGTCATCGGACAAAGACTCCGAGAACTCCGCGAGTCAAAGAATCTCAGCCAAGGCGACATCGAACAACAAACTGGCTTGCACCGCTGCTACACGTCGCGTGTAGAGAACGGGCACACTGTCCCCTCAATCGAGACGCTGGAGAAATATGCGAGGGCGCTCGAAATTCCGCTGTACCAATTCTTCTACGACGGCGAGGAGCCACCGGAGAAGCCGAAACTTCTGCCAGCAACGAAGTCCGAGGCAATGTGGGGCACGAAGGGGAATGAACGCGATGAGCTACTCAAGTTCGCAAAGCTGCTCTCGCGGATGAACGACCAACAACGGACGCTCCTGCTCGGAATGGCACAGCACATTGAACGCCGAAACAGATCCTGACCCAAGCGCCGCCCGCGATAGAGTTGCAACTCAACCGATTCATCCCAGAGGACACAAAGCTCCATCGCTTCGTTGCCTTGAAGTTCCTTCCGACGGATTCGCGCCAGACTCACAAGCTCTGAGATCGAGCAGCCACGCTGATCGACCATTTAAGCGGCTGGGTGTTCTTGGTCCTTGCAGTCGCGGCAGTGGCGTGCCCATGGCACGGCTTCGAGACGCACCTTGGTGATTGGCTGCTGGCAAACCTCACAAACCCCGTACGTACCATGTCTCATCCGCGCTCGGACCAGCACTCTATGTTACTGGCAAACCGGCTCCTTCTCGCACGTCGCCTTCGGAAACGCTCCGTGCTGCGTCGCTCCTCAATACACTCATCGGCGAGCGCTCTTTGTGGGTCTTCGTCCGCGTCCCAATTGGTGCGGATGTGGTGCAAGGGGCTTGGAAGGTTTAGTACATTCCGCCCATGCCGCCTGCCACAGCCTTCGCTCCCTCTTCCTTGATGTCCGCCACCAAAGCTTCCGTGGTCAGCATCAGCGCTGCGATGGACGCAGCGTTCTGCAGAGCGAGGCGAGTGACCTTGGCTGGATCAATAACGCCCGCCTTGAGCATGTCGCCGAATTCGCCGGTCTCTGCGTTGAAGCCGAAGTTCTCATCCTTCGAGTCGCGGATGCGCCCGACGACAACCGCGCCCTCGTGCCCGGCGTTCTGGGCAATCTGGCGGGTGGGCTCTTCGAGCGCGCGTTTCACGATGTTCACGCCGATGGCCTCATCATCATGCAGCTTGAGCTTCTCGAGAGCGGTGATGCAGCGGACCAGCGCTACGCCGCCGCCGGGAACGATACCTTCCTCGACAGCCGCGCGCGTGGCGTGCATGGCGTCTTCGACGCGAGCCTTCTTCTCTTTCAGTTCGGTCTCGGTTGCCGCGCCCACCTTGATCACCGCTACGCCGCCAACCAGCTTGGCCAAGCGCTCCTGGAGCTTTTCCTTGTCGTAGTCCGAGGTGGCCTCTTCGACCTGCGCGCGGAGCTGTTTAATGCGGCCTTCGATTTCGGCGGCCTTGCCGGCACCCTCGACGATGGTGCTGTTGTCCTTGTCGATGGAGACCTTCTTGGCGCGGCCGAGATCCTCCACTTTGACGTTTTCCAGCTTGATCCCGAGATCCTCGGTGATGGCCTTGCCACCGGTAAGGATGGCGATGTCCTCGAGCATGGCCTTGCGGCGATCACCGAAGCCGGGCGCCTTCACGGCAGCGCACTGCAGCGTGCCGCGGAGCTTGTTCACGACGAGTGTCGCGAGTGCTTCGCCTTCAACGTCTTCCGCGATGATCAAAAGCGGTTTGCTCATCTTGGCAGTCTGCTCGAGCAAGGGAAGCAGGTCCTTCATCGAGCTTATTTTCTTCTCGTGGATCAGGATGTAAACGTCTTCCAGCAAGCACTCCATCCGCTCTGGGTCGGTGACGAAGTAGGGCGAAAGGTAGCCGCGGTCGAACTGCATGCCTTCCACCACTTCGAGCGTCGTTTCCATCGTCTTCGATTCCTCGACGGTGATGACGCCGTCCTTGCCGACCTTCTTCATGGCCTCAGCGATGATGCCACCGACCTGCTTGTCAGTGTTGGCGCTGATGGTGCCCACTTGCGCGATCATGTCGCCCTTGACGTCCTTGTGGAGTTTCTTGATTTCATCGACGGCAACTTCAACGGCCTTCTCGATGCCGCGCTTGAGCCCCATTGGGTTCGCGCCGGCCGCAACCGTCCGCACGCCTTCGCGGAAGATGGCCTGGGCCAGCACGGTCGCGGTGGTGGTGCCGTCGCCGGCAACGTCGGAAGTCTTGGAAGCGACTTCGCGAACCATCTGAGCGCCCATATTCTCGAGTGGGTCCTGCAGCTCGATTTCCTTCGCGACGGTCACGCCGTCCTTGGTGATGATCGGCGCGCCGAACTTCTTCTCGATCACGGCATTGCGCCCCTTCGGGCCCAGCGTGATCTTGACTGCGTCAGCGAGAATGTTGACGCCCCGTAGAATCGCCTGCCGTGAATTCTCGCCAGTTACAATTTGTTTTGCCATTGGATTTCACCCTCCTGGGTGCATGCGAACTTGGGATCCGTTCGAAACCTTTCGGATCGGCGAAATTATTTCTTCCCGGATGCCGCCTTGGCGATCCCGCTAAGCTTTGCCAGGATTTCCTCCTCGCGGAGGATCAGATATTCCTGATCATCGATCTCGATGTCATTGCCCGTGTATTTGCCGAACAAAATCCGGTCGCCCACCTTCACATCGATTGGAATCCGTTTACCCTTTTCGATCTTGCCGGCACCGACGGCCATCACTTCGCCCTGTTGTGGTTTCTCTTTGGCGGTATCGGGGATGATGATGCCGCCCTTCGCGGTTTCTTTCTCTTCCAACCGCCTCACCAGAATACGGTCATGTAGGGGAGTCACATTCACAGTCATTTCTCGAACCTCCGTTCAATCGATTCTGCAAATTCCGAGTAAGATCGTTATTGCACTGAGTCGACGCGAAAAGACAAAAATCTTCACGTTCTTCAGTCGCGCCAGGCTCAGCTCGTTGGCTCCGGTCTTCTGGCGGTCAATTTTCCTTCTGCGGCGCCTGTTGCTTCTCCCGTTTCAGGGAGTCGGCAACCGGGACGCCGGACTCACTCCCGAAACACATGGCTCCCGGCGAGAGTGCGCCCTAAGGGTGACGTGCTTGAAGGTCGAACCAAATCTAGCTATCGAATCATTCCGCGGGTCAGCGCAATGGGCGCGATGGCCTGTGGTCTTGGCGAAGGGGCCATACTAGATTAACTGTACTTGGTTTACGCTAGCCTACAAAATCTCTTTTAGCTTAACCACAGTAGGTTAAGTACCTTGGCGTGTCAAGCAAAATCTGCGCCTCTTTCTTTAGATTAATCGACCACAGTTCATCAGGCAGAGGCACCTGTGGATGTTTGCCTACCCTATTCCGCTGTCGCAACGTAGCCTTAGTCGTCTCCTCAAATGGAACTTGAACCGCGTCCTCATTTGCAACCCTCGCTACGAACCCTTCAGATCTCGATTTCATCGCTGCTTTCGAGTAGTTGGACCATCAGTATTGATAGTTCTCCTCACGACGGTCCGGATTCGAATATGGGTTCTCGTTCGAGCTACCTGCGAGCTGGCGACGTCTGGTCGAGCAGGCTGACCAGTGGTTCAGCCGCTGGCAGAACTGGCCCGATACCGGTCACGATTTCCTTGGCGCCGATTTCTTTGCCGTACAGGGCCTTGTTGGCATCGTTGTCCGCGTCCATGGATGCACCCTCCAGGGACACACCAGCAAACAGCCCCTTCGTGCGCGCATATGTCAGAACGTCCACTTTCATCGCCGCGGCATTATAGCCCGTTGCCTGAGCGCCCGTCGGACCAGCGGCGGCCGCCGCGTTTGCTCCCAGCTTTGTTTTGCCGGACAGGATCTGATCTGCGCCCTTGTCGTTCATGACCACTAGCACAAAATCGGTTGCTGTGGCACCGAGTTGCACACCAAGGCTGCCCTGGTCGAGCGAATACATCGCTGGTGCGCCCCAGGCACCATCCATCTTGGCGCCCTTCCTGCAAACGAGCGCGCCCCGCCCGTAGCTGCCTCCAATGCCGACAGCTACTTTCTTGACGCTTGGATAGATGAGGACGCACACCGCACCGTCGAGGATATTCTTCGGAAGACCATTGTCCGCAGCGAGGATTTCCTTCATCGCATCGGCTGATTTTGCCAAACGGTCATCTTGCTTCTTCTGAGCGAACACCGGGAAAGCTACTGCCAGGCAGACCGCGAGGATCGTGAGCTTATTCTTCATAGATGGCTCCTTTCTTGTAATTGGACAGATTTTTCGCCAGCCCGCGGCAGTGTAATCCGATCATGCTTCCCAAACAAGTGATCTGTCTGACCGGGTGGCGCCTACATCATTGTTCTACGTGTGTCTCTAAGAAATCCTTTTCAACCGTGGCAATTCTAATTAATAGGCCCTGCGACTGATCTGCAACGCTGCATTAGCTTTCAGTCTCGGGAAGGTTCCAGATCGCCATCAGCGTCAGGACAGTGGCAAAAGCCACGAGTAAACCAATCGCTCTCCGTTGAGTACTTGGATTCTCCATATTCTTCTCCTGGGAGTGAGCAGACGCCAAACCAAAAAATCCATTGAGGCACCGGCAAATACTTTCTTTTCACTCAGGCACAACGACAGCCAGGCGATTTATCCGATTCCGTCTCTAAGTCGATTGAAAATACCGAATTTAGAACGCGTTTTGAGCCTCCAGTCCGAATAAGTTCATCGTATTCCAGAACAATTTCAAGCTACCTTGTGCATCTTGAGTGCCATGCGAGCTGGGGAAATACCTATTGAAATCAGCCATTTGACGCTTGATGCCAATTGCTGCGTAGATTCTTACTGAGCAATTTCTTCGATAAACTCGGCCTTTTGTCGTACTAACAGAGCGCTCGCGACCAGAAGAAAACTCGAAGTAAGGACGGAGCGCGGGCCACATCCGGGCAGTACAATCAACAATAATCCGATTGGATTTGAAAAAGAGCGAATACCGCCAGATTCGAAGGAAAAGGCTTTGTCCTAATCGCGCGAAAGGCTTACGCCGCGCTCCAGAACTAGAATCACCATGGTTGGTTCTTGGCGTCGCGCCTCGGCAGGACCTGCCCGATTACTGTGAGAATTAGCACCTCTCAATTTGCTAAATTGCTGTATTTGAGCGTCTTACCCTAGTTCGTTTTGCAATTTTGCCTTCCTCACGATGATGCGCGCTATTACAGACGAAGCTGCATGCGCGATGCGACGGGTACCGAAAGAGGACGAAGCCGTTTCGCCAGACGCGTTCTTATGATATACTACACATATAGTATTACAAGATGGAATAGGTCCCTGCATCGAGACTCGGGAGCCAGTGGGTCTACCGCCCGGAGTACCGCAAGGCCACGGGTTTCCACCATCGCGGTATCTTTCGATTCCCGCGCGAGCAATAGATGAGGCAGCTTTCTTTCCTTCTCCAGCGCTTGGGCCCGCGTATTATGCAGTTCTCCTTACATGAACTGGCGCGAATACCATGAATTAACCAAGCACAGTGCCGAATCGCTGCGCCGCACTCGGTACTATCTCGATTGGGCCAACATGCCCAGTCCATTTCGCCACTATGGCGGAGTACCCATCCTCGATCTGCCGGCCGACCCGCCTTCTCCGGAGATTTCCGCACAAGAAATACTCAAAGGCAAAACGGGAAGTACTTCCGTCAAGGATGGTGCGGGATTCCTTTCGCAGTTGATGTTCTATTCGGCTTCGATCAGCGCGTCGAAGCGAGCCTCGTCCACCGGGGCTGTTTACGCGCTACGCGTGAACCCTTCTTCCGGCAATCTCCATCCGACGGAATTTCACTTCTGCACGCGTGGTCTCATCGATTGGCCGGACGGTCTCTATCATTATCTTCCGTCGTCCCACATGGCAGAAGAACGCGCGATTGGAGATTTCTGCGGGAAGCTCGTGCACGACTCGGCGCCGATTGTCTTCGTTCTGACCAGCATTGCGTGGCGCGAAGCCTGGAAATACCGCGACCGCGCGTTTCGTTATTGCTTGCACGACATCGGACATGCCTGGCAGGCTCTCGCGCTTGCTGCTCGATCGATCGGATGCGAGAGCTTCGCGCTCGGCCATTTCTCAGACGACAGCGTGGCGGAAGCGTGTCTCCTGGCTCCGGACGGGTGGCCGATGTTGATCGTCGGGCTTCACGGCCCAGTCATTCCCATCAGGAAGCCCGCCGGGATACCGGACACAGCCGAGACCGTCTTGTTCGGTGGCCAGCCTAGCGAGCTCTCGGCCAACCAGCTACCAGACGACCCGGTACCTTATCCTTCGATCGAAAGGATCTACCGTGCAACGAAGGTCAGCACTAAAGAGACGGTCCCGTGTGTTGGCCCCTCTTGTGGCCAGCCCAGCGGATCCGGGCTCGGCGAAATCAGCCTGCCGCCTCCTGCGTCCACTGGCTGCAGCTTCGGGGACGTCGTTCGGACACGGCGCTCGGCTCTCGACTTCAGGGGAGGAGGTGAGTCGATTTCCCTCTCGCAACTTGCCGCTCTCCTCGACAGCACAAAGGAGCCTTTTCTCGCGGATTTCGCTACGGTTCGTTTCGTCCATCTGTACCTTTACGTCCATCGCGTCGAGGGTTTGGCACCGGGCGTTTACCGCTACCGACCGGAGCACGCGGCGCTCGAGAAAATCAAGGAAGGGGACCAGCGTTTGGTAGCGGCAGCTCTAAGTTTGGGGCAAGACCTGGCAGGCAACGCCTGCTTGGCATTCTCGATGATCGGCGATTTTGAGAATGCTGGCCGTAGTTACGGCGATCGCGGGTATCGATATGTTCACTTCGAAGCGGGCGCGATCGGGCAGCGACTGTATCTCGCTTCCGAGGCACTTCGCCTGCGCGCAACAGGCATCGGAGCGTTCTTCGATGACCAAGTGAACCAGTATCTGGGCCTGTCCCCTAAGATGGGACAAGTGGTCTACCATTTCGCCGTCGGCTACCCCATTCCCGATGCGCGGCTGGAGGCTTGAAATCAAAATGGTCGGCGTCCGGGTAAATGGAATGCCTGACCGTATAGACCAACCATCATCTTTCTACGTTCACGACGTTCCCTCCAACGCCTCCGTAGATGTTCTCATCTCGAGATCTCGAGTCGGAGCGGCGGCGGAACAGCTTGGCCGAGGCGGATTCGCTGAAAGCGCTCAAGCTGGTTGAAGGTCCGATCGATCTCCCGGCTCAGATGAGCCTCATAGCGGATGAGACGGTCCAGGACATCTTGAGGAGGAACTAACGCAGCGATAGTTTCGTATTCTCTTCGTTGCTTATCCATCGCTTCTTGCAATTCTTTCGAAAATTCAAGACGTTTTATTTCGTCATCCAGAATTCCAAGCGCCTCCTTCTCCAGCTCATCAGGAGAGATGGAAATCTCGTCTCCTTTTGGGAGATTTGTTGCAAGTTTGGAGTAGATTTGGTACGCACGAAAAACACCCAATGGTGCTGCATCATCGTGGTCGAGTCCGAAGAGTTTTCTGAGGATCCACGGGTCCTCATCCTTCTTAAAGCCGTATTTCTCCAAACTATTACGAAATGTTGTCAGCGCGTTTATGGCCTCTTGAATTACGAAAAGATTCGAACTCTGTCTCAGCATGCCGCCCGAGGTTTCTCCTGCGCGTGACTGATCCCATGCTTCGCGGATCTGTGCCTGTACCGAACCAGCGGTGTTGAATTGAGCTGCTTTAGCTATCTCAGCGCCTTCGGCCCTTAGAACCCGTTGCTTGCGCCAAAGCAGCCACGCGAGATTCTCGACGAGCTTCGATTCAAACGTTCCCTGGGGCTGCAAGTCCTCGCGTAAACCTTCCAGTAGTGACGCGAATTCGGAGGGCGGTTCACTTTCTAGGAGGGCAACCTTTGCGAAGATCCCGGTTTTCAATGCGTTGTATCTGCTTCGCCGCTTTCCCGCTGCCGTTCGCGGGCCGGTGGCCCTCGGGGTAATCGCGGACGACCTTTTTCTGTTCTCCCCCACTGCGCCTAAATCGGATTGTTGGGCACTATTCAATACTTGGTTGTTTGGCGTTTTCTGCTTTTGCATCTTTGTGACCCTCCAAGAGCAGGAGGGCAGGCTTAGGCGTTCCCCTGTCCTCATTTGAAAACTAAGAAGTACTACTCGGAATCGGCTGCTGAGCTAGCTCTGTATGCGCATCGGAAAGAGCCAGGAGATTGTTTTTCCGCGTTTCCTCTGAACTCATTTTTGGGGTACCTCCTCTTCAGTTGGACCCTAGCACTTTTTTCTCTGGCAGAAAATATGATCCGCAAGGATCGGCGCAACGTGGATTTTGCAGAGAACCACTTCAGGCAGAAAGGGGAATCAGCAAAAGGACAGCCAGTTGAGCCGAGGTATGCGGGGCTCGAAAGGACTGGCTAACCGCTTGGCATCAAACGCTGCTTGCTCGCGGCGGAAAAACGGAAAGGCTTTCTGCTGCTCGGTGATTACCGCGGGCTGTAGAAAAGCTGTCGATCTGGTCCGATGATTACCTTGACGTGATGGACAGCCCACGCTGGGACCTAGTTCTAAGTCTTCTCTGGCTGAGCTATCGTGGAAGACTGTTTTCGTTTCCACCATTGCGCTAGCGTAACCTCTATGTAATTCGTTACAGAGCGCTTCTCTTTTCTGGCCTCCCTCACAAGCCTGCGTTTGAACTCCGGTGAGACTCGGAGATTTAAGGTCACACTCTTTCGCATTCTCGCCTCAGGTCAGATCGATCGTGATGCTACTGAAGCCAAATGCTGTCGTCAAGAAGTCGACCCTGGTCTTTGTCCGTTCTTGACATGTAACGCGTATAGCGTTACAGTGGCGTTACGTAAAAGGAGGTCCTTTTGAAAAATAAACGGGCAAACCTGAAAAGCGAGAATGCCGAGCTTGCGCAGAGTAGGTGGTCAGGGGAGTTGGGGGGATTGCTTTTAGCGGCGTTGGATTCTCTATCCACAAAATACGGACTCTCTATTGCCCTTGGCGATCTACTTCTACTTGACAGTAAATGGTATGTAACACACGCCGGTTTGCTTCGCATTGCTCAACGTAGGCGATGCCACGGCATTAAGGCATCCCTTCAGAAGGATGTATCTGACCGCCTCTCCTACCGCTGGGTGTTTAAGGCGACGGTTTACAAAACTCCCAGTTCAAAAGGCTTCGTCGGTTATGGGGACGCTGATCCGTCCAACGTTTCGCCTCTAGTCCGCGGCGCCGAAATGCGCGTAGCAGAGACGCGAGCCGTCAATCGCGCTTTGCGCAAAGCGTACGGAATCGGGCTCTGCTCGGTTGAAGAACTCGGGTATCTCTCATCACCGCCCGAACCAGCTCGGGGTAAGGGAGCCGGTTCCAGTCATTCGAATGGGAACGGCTCCGGCAATGGCCAGCCGCGCCTCCGCGACCGACTTTGCCTGTTGATCCGCCAGCACCAGCTTGATCCAACCTTGGTCAAGCGATATGCCGCTGATTTCTGCGGCACCCAGGAAATCCGTGAAGCGAGCCGGGACTTGGTCGAGTCCTTCATCGCTCATCTCGCCGAATGGGCCGCGAAAGACCGGTCCGGGCTCCTCTGCAAACTCAACGGCTACGCGCCGGCTCAGGAGGTACAGCCATGAAGCGACAGTTTCCTGGCTTGCATGTGGAATCGAAAAACGGTGATGGGTTGCTGGAAGGGCTGTTTCTCTCCCGAGTTGACCGTGCGTTCTACCGGTGGCATCCACAGAAACCGTTCTTCGCTCTGCAGTTTTCAATCCTCGAACCGAAACAGCATGCGGCTCAGACGATCTCAGGAAGGCTGTACTGCACGCCGAAAGCGCTCTGGAAGCTGAACTGGTTCCTCCGAGATTTCGGCTACGACAATGACCTGTTCGCCCACGATGAGGTCGATGAGAAAGTCCTCCTGGGCCTGACAGGAATCGTCAAAACCTCCCGGACGACACGGAATGGTCGTTCCTTCCTGAATCTCGATGCCTTCGCACCCGCGGGGGAATGGGAGGAGCTTGCAGTCTCCGCAATCAGGAATGGAGAACGCCCATGATCTATAGCTACACCCAGATCAGCCAATATCTGCGCTGCCCTCGCAGTTACCGGCACCGCTACCTCGATGGTTGGAAGGAAAAAGATGTTCGCGCTGCCATGATCTTTGGCCGCTGCTTTGAAAAGGCTTTGGCGGCTTACTTCTGTTGGGAGGACAGCCCAGCAGTTCTATTCAAGGAATGGGAAGCTTACCGTGATCTGCCTCTCGATTACGGCAAAGGCGACTCTTGGGACAAGCTCGTTCATCAAGGGGTCCACCTGCTTCACAAAGTGGCTCAAGACGATCGCATCCGGATTCACCGTCCCGAGGAGAATCTCCAGCTAAAGATGCTTCGCTCGCTCGGAAACGGCAGCGAGTTCGTGGCCTATATAGACGCCATTGGCGAGATCGACGGTCAACGCTTTCTGATCGACTGGAAAACGACGACGAGCCGCTATCCGGAAGAGCCCGAAGGCCTGCTGTCTCTGGATCCGCAACTCGTCTGCTACTCGTGGATGAGCGGAATTCGCGAGGTAGCCCTGGTTGTGTTCGTGCGGAAACACAATCCGGAGATCCAATACCTGAAAGCTTCGATCAGTGAAGGCCAGCACAAGGAATTCGGTGAGTTGATGGAAGCGACTGTCGGTCAAATCGAATCGGGTCAGTTCCTGAGGCATAGCGGCATTCGCTTTCCAATGAATGGCTGCACGAGTTGTTCGCACCTCGGGCTCTGCCTCGGGAACCCGGAACTGGTCGATGCGAAGCTCACTCGTCGACCTGGAGCCAGCGACCTTGATTGGCTTGACCAGCTTGAGGATTAACGGACAGCCACTGGTGGCACCGAAACTGAACGAGCGTCGCGCCTTGTTCGTTCTGGGAAAGATCGACGAGATTTTGTCGGTCGAGCGGATGGCGGATCGGGAGCGCGATACGCGCTTCATCGACCTCGGCCGTTACCTGTGTGAAACGCGGACCGGACAGTACTGGCGAATCGACAACCTGAAATCCTTTGATGAGTTCCTGGAACGGAAGTTTCCGGAGTCCCGGCGCAAGGCGTATTACCTGATGGCGATCCACGAGCAGCTGCCGCGCGAGGTGCATCGCGACCTGAGAGATGTGGGTTGGACGAAGGCCAGGGAACTGGTCAAAGTGGCGCGAGCGGAGGGTCAGAGCTTCGATTGTGCACCCTGGGTGCACAAGGCGAGGGTAATGCCCCGGGAGGAGTTCAAACGGGAGGTGGAGCGACATTTGACGGGCAAGGAGACGGAACCTTGGGACATGCTTTATTTTAAGGTGTATAAGAGCCAGCTGGCGGTCATTGAGGAGGCCCTGGAGACCGCGTCGTTGATGTTGGGTGGCCAAAAGGCGCGCGGCTATTGTCTCGAGATGATCTGCGCGGACTTTCTGGCGGGCGCCAACCTGGATGTCTCCGGCCGCTCCGACTCTCTTCTCTTGGCGCTCAGTCGAATGTACCTCCTGCTCCCGAATTCACTGAAGCGGGAGTTCTTGCTGCGGATCCCGAAGGCGTCATGAATTCACCGGTCTCGAGACAGCCCAGGCTTCGATTGGACCGGGATTCCTATCGCATGCTTTGTCAGCGGGTGCTCGAACGCGATGGCTGGCGATGCCAAGGATGCGGAAGTTCCGAAGATCTCCAGGTTCATCATATCCAGCCGCGCAGCCGACTGGGAGACGACGTGGAAGAAAATCTCATCACTCTTTGCAGTGCCTGCCATTGGCAAGTCCATCTCCGTCATACTCCATCGCGGTGACATCAGCCAGCCGGCGCGGACTCGCCTTGGATGGACGATTCCCTGGGCGTGTCCCGCAGCCTTTTGCACAAAACCCTCGCCACTCGCGAGCCACGCGGCGTTGCAATTACAGAGATTTAGAAGGGCGCATCGGCTGTCCACAAATCAGATATTTTGTGGAATCAGTATTGCTCCTTCTTTACGCGGAGGGAGCCGACAACGTCATCCTATCAGCCGAGAACGGGCGATTATCGTTATCTAATCAGGCGACCCCTCCTAATCCCTCTCGCTGTGCGAAACCACATAAGAGAAGCCCCAAGCACGGCAAGAGGGGCGGGTATGTAGTGCCAGCTCCAGCCGAAAGATGCGATGTAGCTCGCTAGTCCGCGGAAACGCACACTAGAAGGAGGATTCCCGTTATGATCAGCGCTTGGTGTCGGCAAGTCTCCGCTCGTGGGTGGGCTTCAGGAGTATTGTTCTCGGTGATCTGTCAGGGTGGCGTGTTGCACCGATTCCGGTTTTGCCGTTCTGTATTTCCTCCATAGCAGCCCTAGGAATACCGTCGGGAGAAAGTAGATGACGAAATTCTCGACACCTACCATCGCTACGGCGAACGATAACTTCGCTGGCCTCTTTCGATTCGATTCCGACGATTCCGCAGATTCCGCACATGTCGTCAACCCGTCGTGTCGAGGAAGGCCTGGCAGGCCCGCCGAAGCTGTACGCGAACACGCACGGCGCGGATACCCAAACGCCTTTCTCCGTACCAACGCAATGACACGCGCAGCAAACCCAGGAGCAAAACAACCACGATAATGGCCACCATCGCCGCCAGAGACTCACGTTCAACAAGTAAGCTAACGGTGGTGGAATCCTCCCAACCGGGGAGCAGGAAATCCAGCGTCTTTCGCAAGGGTGGGCCAATCAGGTAGAGCCGCGCGAGGCGTACGTGAGCCGTGCGCTCAAAACTATAGTTCGGGTCGTACTTTGCGATGTTGCTGGTGGCGGCGGAGAAGATCTCTGGGTTGGTCAATTCCTCGCGCGTCAAAGACGCGCCGTCTGGACCGCGCAAGATAACTCGAAACACGGGATCCACAACGATCCAGCGGCTATTCACGAGCACTTCAGCGTCGACGTGCTTGGCAGACCTACGCGCGTCCAGCAGCAACACCCTCCGAGCAGCGAGATCGCCGCTGTCGGCCAGGTTGATAAAGGCATTCGTCGCCGTCCCACAGACGCGCAGGAGGGAATTGTAGTTGAGGGTGTCCTTGGGATCGCGATTGGGACTTGAACCCGCGCGACCGGCCGCGAGACGCGCAGGGCCGTTGGACATCCAGTCCAGGATGGCCTGGATTTTTTGCTCGGGCGCGGCGGCAGCGGGTATGATCGCGTCGGAAAAACCTTTGAGATACTTCCGCGTTGAGTATTCCCAGACTGCGGCGTAAATTGCGGCAAACATCGAGAAGATAAGCAGGAGGTTCGCGGAATACCACACAACGAGAAAGATGCGATGACGTTCCCGGTGCCGGGCTGCAAACCAATCTGACGCAATCTCCGGAGAAATTTCGGAGGTTTGCGGAGATGGGAGTGTTGCATCCCCAGCTTTCATGAACCTCTCGCTTCTCATGCGTGTTCCCGCCTGCGAGTGATCAACTTTTCGCCAGCCGATGCCAGGTGCAGATCGAGCGCCCCCTGATTAGGAACTCAGGCGAGCGCCTCCTGTATCGGCTGGTCTGAAAGACATAACCGATAGAGCCTCTCGGTCTGGTCGAGGGGCGCCTGCCACGAGAGTGCATCAGCCATCTGAAGACAACCTTTTCGGCAAAGCTGATGGAAATCGGCGTCTTCCAGAATTCGCCGAAGCGCGCGCTCCAGTTCGAGTGCGTCATGCGGAATTACAAGCCCCGCCGCTCCCACTAGAGGAGCAATCCCGCATCGGTCGGTGACGATAACCGGGGTGCCACAAACGGCAGATTCCGCGGCTGTGTTGCCGAAGTTCTCGTTCTGCGAAGGCAGGACGAACACGTCGGCGTCACGGTAGGCCTGCCATTTCTCTTCGTCATAGAGTGGGCCTGCGAACAATGCGCTCTGCCCCAGAGCGAGCTTGCCAGCAAGCTCTCTCAACCGAGAGGCAAAACCATCGCGCTCGTCTGGTCCTGCGATGACCAGGATCGAGTTCTGCCCCAGCGGGCTGTTCGCCCGCCAGTTCGCGAACGCCTCCAGCAACAGATCGGGACTCTTCTTTGATACCAACCGGCCTAGGAAGAGAACCACTTTGCACTCTGGAGCGATGTCCCATTTCTTGCGAAATTCTCCTCGCGGCGGGAGGGCATCCGGGCCATCGATGCCGTTTCGCCGAACGACAACTCGGGACGGATCGACGCCGCCATCGATCAATTCTCGGCGCTCCTGCTCAGATGTGGCGACCAGAAACCGCGCTCCCGCAATCATTGAGCTACCTAAGATTCGGTGATACAGCCGTTTTAGTTCCAGATTCCGAATAATAGGACGGTACATGCCCATGGGCTCGACGACGTAAGGAATTCCCTGGCGGCGACAAAAATAGCTGACCGACGGCCCCAGCAAATCGTACAAGCCAAAAAAATGAACTACGTCGAAACGCCTGAGGGAAGTCCGCGAGAATCCTATCACAGCAGGGTTAATAGTGAGGGCCCGATAGCGAGCGAAAGTGGAGAGATAGATCGTTTCGATGGCGTCGCCTCGGGAGCGCCAACCCCACTGGGAACGGGTGACCCCCAGATCTGCGACATTGCGGCTTCGTATTCCGAGATCAGCCGTCAGCACTGTGATTTCGTGGCCGCGTTTTACCAGGCCGCGAGCGATGGAGCGCACTTTGAACACGGGCCCTCCTCGCTCTTGAAAAGGGAAATATGATTGAACTGTCCCTAGGACACGCATTCGCCTGAAGGTGTCGCGGTCAGCAAATCCGATTCAGTTTCCGACGGTGGACTGGGATTGCCACGCCGAGAAGGATACCAGAAACAACGCCGCTACGAATTGTCTGATTCAAGTCCACAACCGCGGAGAATGGCTTCGAGCTTGGCGCAAAAATTCTCGAAGCGGTATTTCGTACGCACGATTTGCGCACCCCGTCTGCCGAGCTCAATACGAAGGCCTTCGTCGGTGACCAGGCGACGAAGACTGTTGACAAGCTGCTGCGCGTCTCCCGGAGAAACGAGGAATCCGTTCTCACCATCTTCCACGACGTCCGGAATGCCGCCTGCCACGGCGCCAATAAGTGGTTTTGCAAAGGCCATCGCCTCGAGGAACACCAGACCGAAACCCTCGCCGGTGCTTGGCATCGCGAACACGTCGGCTTTCGAATAGCAGGCTGCAATTTCCTCGCGCGAGAGATTGTCGAAAAAACGAACTTGGCCGGCGACACCAAGGGCAGTTGCGAGTTTGACGTGCCGAGCAAGATCGTCACCGCCTCCAATAACCACCAGGTGCAAACCCGGAACTTGGGTTCGAAGTTGCGCGACCGCTTCAATGAGCCGGTCAATACCCTTGTATTGCTCGGAGGCGGCCATTCTGGCGACGGCAAGCACGACGTTGCCCGTTGGGAAGCCTGCCGGGAGGGGAAGCTTCTCGATCTGATCGGCCATCCTGAGAATGCTGGGGTTCAATGGCCAGGGCAAAATATGGATTTTGCTTTTCGGAGCGCCCTGCACCTCTGCGATCTTGTTGACCGTGTATCGGCTGGGTGCCAGAAAAACATCGGACCTGAGAAACGCGAGCCGCCGGAACCATGGGAATGGACTCCAAGCCTCGACGCCATGGGAGATCGTTATCATTTTGACGTCCGGTTCCAGCAGCTTGATTTGTGCCGCAGGCACGGCCAAGTGAGGATGAGCGGCAAGAACGATGTGCGTTCCTCCACGCGTCTTCTGCAACGCAGCAAGGGCGAAATGTATTTTTGAGCGGCCAAAGCCTTGGAAGGAAATTCTTCGTTCCGTCGAGGGCAGGACCTGTGGACCCGAAGGATCGTTCAGAGCAAGGAATTCCGCCAACCACCCATGTCGTTTCGCCGCGTCATGGAGTGCGACGGCAGTCAGCCGCCCAGCTTCCTGAGTGCCCCCAACCCCGAGAAGTTCAGGAAACAGTGCAACAATGCGTCTTGGCTGACGCGTGGGCAATTTAGAGGTCATCACGCCGGGAGGAAATGTTTTCGAAAAGTCACGATTCCTGCGCAAGGGTTTCCGCAGCCATGTTCGCTTTCCGGTGCAACGTCTCCTCAAGCAACCGGCTCAACTCCCTGGCGCTACGATCCCAAGTATATTCGCGCGCAGTTTGCGCGGCATTCGTGCCCAACCGCTCGCGAAAACTCTTGTCTTCATACAGCTGCCGGATCATACGAGACAGCGAAGCTGCGTCCCTCGGGTTTTCCAGGATAAGCCCATTGACGCCGTGGGAGATGATTTCGGAAGTGCCGTTCGCCGAAGAGACGATCACAGGCAGACCGCAGGCCATAGCCTCCGCTGGTGGCATAGAAAACGTGTCCTCGAGCGAGGGACCCGCGCATACGTCGGCCGCAGCATAGTAGTACTCGACGTCGCTCCGCGGTTCTTCGAATCGGACGCGATCCTGCAAACCCTTCTCTTCGACCATTAGCCGGTAGTCATCCGATTTCTCGCGCCCCACGACGAGCAGATCGATCGGCAAGTGGCGCAATGACCCAAGGGCTTCGAGAAGGACAGGAAGACCCTTGTTGATCCAATGGTTGCCGACCAGCAGGAGAACAAGTCTCTCGTCCGAGTAGCCAAGTTCGCTTCGCGCCCTTCCCCGCAGGGAAGTCCGGCGTCCCGGGTTGAAGATTGCGTTATCGAGTCCCAAATAAATTACGGGGCACGGCTTGCGCCCGAAGTGGTGCTCCAATTCAGAACCGGTCCTTCGAGCGATCAGAAATAGAACTGTCTCCTGATCACGGTAGACACGATTTTCGAGAAAAGCGATGAGCCGATAGTACAGTTTTCGATGGACAAGTTGCGGCCAAAGGGAGATAGAGCGCCGGCCAAGTCTTAACTCGTCCGCGAATCGTCGCCGATATTCGGCAAATACAACGTGG
>Ga0185299_10003885_pt1 | contig 18850 bp, 18 predicted proteins | sample PaiPotPPA55metaG_FD_128002 | JGI IMG/M metagenome (GOLD analysis project Ga0185299, IMG submission 128002) | Iron sulfur acid spring bacterial and archeal communities from Banff, Canada, to study Microbial Dark Matter (Phase II) - Paint Pots PPA... ...
CCGGGTCTGATCGGGATCACGCGATCGCCGCGCCAGCATGCGCAGGCCAATTGCGTCAAAGTCAGAGCGAAGCGGAACCGGAGTAGACATGGCAAACCTCTCGAAAGTTGTTTGCCATGGTGAATCAGATAAATGCCGATTCGGGAATCCGCCGCAGGAGTCAAACTTTCAAAGACTTGGTATAAGGTGCCTAGGATGACCGCAGGTGCGCGTTGATAGATCGTGTCGTCGGTCAGCAAGAACGGAAGCGGGACGCGGTGCGGTGACGGGGGATTTTCCCGATTCCAATCACAGGCGTCATTAAAACATACAATGCTAATACGGCTGGCCTAGAACGGATGGCGACGCATGCCCGTGGCGCTCCCGCAGCACGGGCACACGCGCAGCTTGTCGTAGGCTTCGAGTGTCTCCCTGTACCCGTCGGATCGGCGCCGGGCAGCACGGACCGCGTCGCTGTCACCCTCCGGCGGGTTCAGGATGCCAGCGTCGTTCGCGCAGCCCGCCAGCGTGATCGCGGCACGCCGCCGAATCTCTGCGCCACCCGATTGGGTGTGTTCCCCGAGCCGACCCAGAATCCAATTTCAAAGCGCGCCCCCGGGAACGCGCCTGCGGATCTTCACCAGTTCCGCGTTGCTAAGAATGCGAGAAGCCGGCGCGCCTGTCGCAAAGTGAGCAGGCGCAAAAGGTAGCGCACGAGCGCGGTCACCCCTTTCCTCTCAGGCGGTCGAGAAAGGACAACGATCCGCACAAGGAGCACGATTTCGGCAGCGTCGAGATCGATGACCAGAAGTTCATTTTCAAACATAACTGCTACGACAAGTCGATGCAGTACGACTCCGATGATCCAGGTGACCCACAAAAAGCAACACGCGTCCTCACGATCATGCTCGCCGACGAATACTGAGGACGCCGTCTTCCTTGGAGGTCTGGTCGTCAATCTGTCGGGATAAGTCGCCGAACTCGGAGCCGCTTTCGTTTGCGCCGACGCCCTGCTTATCCCCGCACGCCTCCAAACACATCCCGCGTTGGCTCACATTATGTGCGGGCCCATCGCCCCCAATGCTGACCACCTGCGCGACGACGAGAAAAGGCTCTGCAACGCGCGTAACCGGATACCCCTTTATCAGATATCAGACAAGGTTGCACGCGCCGCCTTGAACAAGGCCGTGAAGTCGGGCGCCCGGCTATCCCAATTCAGAATGTGCAATTTCGGCGTCTTCGGCGCGCACGGTCCGTTCTTCGGCCATAGTTGTGGCGATTGGATCCCTTCCCAAATCTTGCAGTTGCGCTAGGAGTGCACGAGCTCGTCGTTCGACCGCATGTCGCGTTTGGTCCAGAATCGCGTGTCCGCCCATTGGCATCGCGGCCACCTCGGATTCAGCCGCCGCTGCTTCTGCGATGACCGATTTTGCCAACGCGCCGACGCGGTCAATAACCTGCTTAGGATTGAGGCCACAATCGCGGGCGAACCGCTGCCAGTGCCTCCCCAGGAGGCAATCGCCCCGACTCTCGTCCGCGATCGTCTGCGCGAGATTTTTGGTGACGTTTTCCCAAACTTCGCCACACATCACATCGTACATCGGTGCAAGCGATGCGCCGTTGCCGCGGATCATTATCGAATAATTCTTGGCATGGGCGTCGGTGTTGCAAGCTAGAACATTGAATACAACCATATCGAGCAAGCGCACGATATCGGCCGGGGGCATGTGCCGCCGCGTTACCTCAAACATGTCCTTCAATGTTGGCCCCCGAATTCCGGTCTGGTTGGACTCATACTTGGCAGATGGCGGCGTCCCGAGCGCCTGGCAAAAGTCCTCTTGGTGCAAGCGACGCCAACGGCCGCCGACATCCGTTCGGTCGTATCGCTGCACAAGTAGATAGGTTCGTTTGCCGGCTTGGCCGGTGGTGATTTCCGGCGTTGGGATTTTCATGCGTCTCGCCAACGTCAGGCAAAACGCCTCGTTCTGCACGCCACCCCAAAGGCGCGGCGCATCCGGCTTGAGAATGTGCGTCGATGGGGAGCCGTTCATCGGGATGCAAACGCGGCCTGTGTCGTCGACGGCGACGGCAAGCTTTGTCTGCGCGCCGGCGAGCGACATCGAGATGCCTTCCTCGCCGACGAGGAATGGCTTATTCGGCAGTTCCTCTATTACCCTCTCAAGGTCTTCCGGCTTGCCCACTGGCCGCCATTGAACTGAAGCGGTTCTCCCACGTTGACCAATCGAAAGTGCGCCTGCAGTGTCGCCGCCGATCGCGGAGAGCAGACCGATTACATCGCTCCGCGCCATCCCCAGAAGTTGTCCGAGAGTTCGCAGCTGCTCGCTTTCTGGCAGTAGGTTTGCTGCCCACGGCAGGAAAGTGTCGGAAGCAATGCGCTCCGCTTTTAACGGCATCGTTATCGAGATCGGAAACGCGCCGCGCAAATTGATCCAGGCGGAATCATAACTGAAGCCGGGTCCACTCTTATCGACGTTAATCGCGCCGACGAGCCGCTGCTCAAAGTATACGGGTAGACTGGCCATCCGGCTCCTCCGCCTCTTCGCCAAGATCGGGCAGTTCGGGGCCGGTCGCGGATTGAGACGGGCCGCCGGACGCCAAAACGTCCGCGGGCCTGAGCCCCAGGGCTTCAGCCACCAAGAGGCTACGACCAAGCTGGCAGGTAGGCTTGCCGGCTTCTAGTTCGATCAGAAACCTGCGGCCAACCCCCGTCGCTAGTGCAAGCTGATCCTGGCGCATTTTCAGCACTTTTCGGCGACTACGGATAAGCGAGCCGAAGCCGGATGCTGCCCCCGAAGCCCTGCGATCAACCGAGGTTTCGTCGCTGTCCATAATAGGTGCACCATGTTCCCGAACGGGAATATTATAGTTGAAATGTCAAAATTCGGTGAAAATGTACCCGCCTGGGATCTTAGATAGAAAGTAGGCTCGGCGTAAGATAGTTCCCGGACGGGAACAGAGATGCTGAAGGCGAGAGAGGGAACCCTCGGTGCTCGGCCGCCGAATTTCGAAACCACGTTTGAGAAAATGGCGGGATTATCGCGCCCAATACGAGAAGCTTTTTCGCGATGCCCAGGACTTAATGTAGCCGAGCCTACGACGCGGAGATTTTGCGCAAGGCGACGGCACCAGTGGCGTCCGAGACCGCCCGCGACGCTCAGGCATTTCCGCGCGCGTTGTCCGCACCTTCCCGAACGACCAATGTTAATGTGGAGATCCATATTTTATGTACCATTCTTAAAGCATTAGAAATAGGGCTGACCTGCTTTCAAAGCCTAGGTAAGGAGCGTCTCCCAGATTGGTCGAGCGGCCAAATTCGCGGTTTGCCAAGACGCCAGAAATAGAAATCCTTTAGAAGCAATCGGCGCGATTGATTCGGTTTGCCTGGATTCTTGAGTTCTGCCGGGGTCGCCAATCGCGATGATTTAGCTTGAACCGATTCGATTTCATCTTGCCATAGCGCATGAAGCGTGATCGAGGCTGATGCGCGCGCCGTTTTTACATGGACTGTTGCAAAAATATCCAACCCTCTGATGGTAAACATGAATTAACTAATTTGGGGTCTCTTTGCGGCGCCTCCGAGCGGGAGCGGGGCCGCATTTTGGGCGCATTTGCCGGGCGAAACTCCAACCAGGCGTTGCCATGGCTTTAAGCCTTCGGAAACCGAAGACTGCGAAAGTGTCGGCTCGCCTGTTTTTGAGAGTCGGCACAGGCCCGCGCCGCGGTCCGCGCCGCAAGCCAAGGGGACGCGCATGCGGGCGAAACGATTTCTCGGTGTTTCAGCGCGTTCCTTCGTCGTTTTTTCGCGGTTTCCCCGCAAGGCTGACGGTCACATCCGTTGCGTCGTTGCGGGGCTTGCCGGCGGCGCGGCCGTTAGCCTCTGCGGATGCGCGCAGCTGCCGCCCCAGCGTCTCGCCTACGCCAATTCGACGGAGTATTTTCCATCCTCGATCTATGGCCCCGCGAGCCCGCGCGTCGTCGCCGACGGTGAACCGGTGCCGCGCGGGGGCGGAATGTATATGCTCGGCAAACCCTATACGGTCGCCGGGCTAACCTATTACCCGAGCGAAAAACATTATGCCGGGATTGGCCTTGCTTCCTGGTATGGCGATGCCTTTCACGGCCGCCGGACGGCCAATGGCGAGGTTTACGATCGCGATTCGATTTCCGCCGCGCATCCGACGCTGCCTTTGCCAAGCTACGCGCGCGTCACCAATCTCCGCAACCATTACTCGATGATCGTGCGGGTCAACGACCGCGGGCCTTTTGCCGCCCATCGCATCATGGACGTTTCCCGCAAGACCGCCGAGGCCCTGGATTTCTGCCAGAGGGGAACGACACCGGTCAAGATCGAATATATCGGTGCCGCCAGCCTCAACGGGTCGAACGACGAAAAATTGCTCGCGACCTTGCGTTCGGATGGACCGGCATCGCTCGGCGGCTGGGCGGGCCGCGACCGTGACAAGGTCGCCTGGAACGCGCCATCTCAGGTCGCCCCCGCCGAGGCGGAGCCTGTCGCTGTGCCTGCGGGCGGCGGCGCAAGCGCATCGGATTCAGCGCCCGCCGGCCATTTTGCCGGCCGCGCCGCTCCATTGCCGCCGGCGCGGCCATTCGACCTCGGGACGATCCCGGGCGCCGGCGTGCCGATAGCATTGCGCTGACCGAGCTTCTTGAAAGAATCCGCGAAGCCTCTTGAGATCCGCCGGTGGCGGACCAAATTGCTTTTCGGTTTTGCCCAAGGCATTGACAAATGCGGGCGCTTATCGGTGCATAACTCAAGACTTAGCGGCATGGTCACAACCCGCGTGGCCTGGGCGTTCATGTATCCTTAAGCGAGTGCCAGCCTGTCGTGACACCTCCATCGGAATCCTCCCGCCCCTTACGATTCCTCACGCGGGCAAGTGACCATGGCAAGCGAAAGCCGCCAAAAGGCAGAGGGGACGTGGTCTATGCTATCAACGATGAACACCCAAGAGCCCGGGCTCGCGAAAGAGCGCGACATTCAGGACATCGACACACTCTTGTGTTCAGCTCAAAAGCCAATAGGTCTAAGCCAGAATTTCTGCGCGAGCGAGAATCGTCCGAAGCGGCTGGGGTGGTTCCGAGAGAAACTTGGACACAATTTGTTATGGGTCAGTCGAGATCGCGACGGCTTGGCCGGAGTACTGATTTTGGAGCAGGACTTATGTGCGCAGGTCGTGGGGATCGCTTACAACCATAATTCTCAGCGGTTGTTGGAAAGTTGTGGCTTCCAAGCGGGGTGGAAATGTTCATCTTCCGGGCACCCAATTTTGACTTGGCCACAATCGTAGACGTTGTGTGGATGTCGCCCTGCTTTTGTAGTGTGGTGGTCTCGAAAGTCCATCCCGAAATTTGCTCCCTTTGTGGCAGAAACCAAAACTTCACGGCAGCGGCGGCCGCGAGAGCGTGATGCACAGCAGTAGGTGCATTCCATGTATCAAATTTTCAAAGACTTTGCTGGACCGATTGCCACGATAATAGCTGCCTTCGCAGCCGTTTCTGTCACTGCGTACTTCGCATGGCATCAAAAGAAGGTCGCTAAAGAGCAAGCGGACATCGCCAGAGAAGAGCTTCGCCACGATCTTTATGAAAGACGCTATCGCGTATTCGACGCTGCGCGGAAGCTGTTATGTGAAATTGCAGTTCGCCGAACTGCCTCAGAAGACGCTCTACGCGCATTCGTGATCGGCACAGGTGACGCAGTGTTCCTATTCGACGATGACATGGACGCCCAGCTTAAGGAGATACACAATCGTGCTCTGAAGCTGCAAACGTTAAATGACGTGTTGCATTCCATGCCTGTGGGCGATCAAAGAACCGAGACCGTAAATCAGAGCGGTGAGCATTTTGGGTGGCTTATCAATCAGCTAGAAGGGCTAGTGGACAAGTTCAAACCGTTCTTGAAACTAGAAAAGTAATGATGGACGCGCAGGGGGCGCCTGTCACACTCGAGTGGTTTCGGATCAACGTAATCTCCGTGTGCTGGCCGGATGCCATTCGGGCGTTGATCGTCCCTGCGCCACGGGATACGACACTGCTTTACCAACACGATAGCGCATTCAGGTCCTGTTCATGACATCCAAACGATGCTTGCCGCCAGCGGGGGCATCAGGAGCGTATCCATGAAACACATTAAGGCGAGCGGCCCGCGCGATTGCGGCATCCGATATGGAGCATTGAGTCTAGCTTTGCTCTTTGCCTGTCCTGCCTTGGCTTACACAGGCGAGAAGCTCGCCAAGGACGCGAAGGTTAGCATTGTCGAGGCGCGCGCCATCGCGCTGAAGGCGCATCCGGGCAAGATCACGGACGAGGAATTGGAACGTGAACCCGGAGGAACCGGCCTACGTTATTCATTCGACATCAAAAGTGGAAGCTCCACGCAGGAGGTTGGCGTTGACGCTAGAACGGGGCGCGTATTGGAAAACACCAAGGAGGGTAAGAATCCGGATTAATGAATCGATCGATTGAACGAAGAGGGTTCCGCTCTGTTCCTCGAATTGGGCCGACCTTCACTCCCGCGACGATAAGGCTTTCCACATGACGAAGCTGCCGACTGGCACGCTGAGCAAAGTACCCGAAGTCACGCTTGGGTTTTGGGTCGTCAAAGTGCTTGCCACGACATTGGGAGAGACCGGCGGCGATGCCGTAACAATGTCGATGAATCTGGGCTATGCGATTGGCAGCTTCATCTTTATCGGCATTTTCGCCGCCGCCGTCGTCGCGCAAATTTCCGCGAAGGCATTCCATCCCTTCTTGTATTGGATCACCATCGTCGCGACGACAACCTTGGGTACAACGATGGCGGATTTCGCCGATCGTTCGCTCGGCATCGGTTATTTCGGCGGATCGTCGATTCTGTTCGCGGGGCTGATTGCCTCCCTGGCCGTATGGCGCTGGTCCGAGGGCTCCATCTCCGTCAATACCGTCGCTACGCCCCGGGTTGAGATCTTCTATTGGGTAGCGATCCTGTTCTCGCAGACGCTCGGTACGGCGCTGGGCGACTGGATGGCCGACACGAACGGGCTCGGCTACGAGGGCGGTGCGGTCGTCTTCGCCGCCGGTCTGGCGGTTGTCGCCGCCGCATATTTTTACGCGAAAATCTCGCACACCTTGCTGTTTTGGGCGGCGTTCATTCTAACGCGACCGCTTGGTGCAACGCTCGGGGACCTGCTGGACAAACCGCACGCTCACGGCGGGCTGGAGATCAGCCGCTATGTCGCTTCAGGCATTCTCGCAGCGATCATTATCGCTCTCATCCTCATTCTCCCGCAACGGGCGGGTGTACATCCGGGAGCGGAAGAGCGGAAGGCGTAATGCAGCCGATATATGCGCGTGCTTTGATCAAGAATTACGCTCAATCGTTTTGGGCTAGTCAGACCAAACCCTTAGGCGGTGCAAAAGTCAGCTGCAGATGTCTGGCTTGGCACAACGCTAATTCTGGCCCACTACCGGTCTGACGCGGCGACCCTCGGCCGGTCACCCTCGATTGGTTCGTGATCGGATCACCGTAATTTGTTAAGCTACGAGCAGCGGGGGGCTGGCCGAATGCCATTCGGGCGTTGATCGTCCCCGCGTCACGGGGTACGACAATCACCGGCAAAAAAGCATGACCGGACGAGTCGGCCACGCTAACCCGGCTGGTTCGCGATTAATTTCACGGGTTTCCTCGCGGGCCGCGCCGGAAGTCCTGCCCGGCGGCGGTGCGCAATGCAAACAATTGGATCGATCTTTCGTTTTTTTCCTCCCAGGATCCCGTATCCGGTCGAGGTGGTCTTGCTGGCGGTTCTCCTCTCGGGACCGGCCGGGGGCGTCACCGCGGCCTTCGCCCAGACGTTTCAGACCAGCGCTCCGCATGCGATTTTGATCGATTCGGCCAGTCAAAGCGTGCTGTTCGAGAAGGATGCCGACACTCTCGTCGTTCCGGCATCCACAGTCAAAATCATGACCGCCGAAATCGTGTTCCACGAAATCACGTTGGGGCATCTGAAGCTCGATGATGAATTCCCGGTCAGCGAGACAGCTTGGCGCTATGGCGGCGCGCCAGCGCGAGGATCCAGCATGTTCGCCGCCCCCAATAGCAGCGTTAGGGTCGAGGATTTGATTCGCGGCCTTGTGATTGTCTCCGGCAATGACGCCGCAATCGCGCTCGCCGAAGGGATCGCCGGATCGGAAGGAGCCTTCGCCACGCTCATGACAAAACGCGCGCGCGAACTTGGATTGGAGCATTCGACCTTTACCAACGCGTGGGGCAGGGGCGATCCCGAGCAAAAAGTGAGCCCCAGGGAAATGGCGGCTCTCGCCAATCACGTCATCCTGACCTACCCGGATCTTTATAAATATTTTGGCGAAAAAGACTTCACCTGGAACAAGATCAAACAGGCGAATCGCAATCCCTTGTTGACTATGGATCTCGGCGCGGACGGGCTGAAGACCGGCAACATCGACGACAGCGGCTATGGCCTTGTCGCCTCCGCCGTCCAAAATAATCAGCGTTTGATCCTGGCGCTCTACGGCTGCCGGACCGCCAAGGAGCGCGTCGAGGAAGCGCGCAAGATTTTCCTTTGGGGCTTTCGTTCATTCGACTCGAAAACGATTTTTCAGGCCGGAGAAACCATCGGCGGCGCCAAGGTCTATGGCGGCAGCGCCTCGGAGGTGCCGCTTGTCGCGGGCGGGGAAGTGAAGATTCTCGTGCCCCGGACCGCGACCGGAAAATTCACCGGGCGCATTGTCTATACGGGTCCGCTGATCGCGCCGATCGAGGCTGGCCGGGAGGTCGCGCATCTCAAGATATTCCGTGGAACGGAGCAAATCCTCGATCTGCCTTTGAAGACGGCGGCGGCGGTCGGAGAGGGCGCGCTGCCGCGCCGGGCCATGGACGCCGGGCTCGAATACGCGACCGGGCTCTTCCGTAAATTTGTCGTCAAGCGATGAGCGAGGCGCGGGCACAAATCCAATCCGCAAGAGAGCGCGGATACTTCATCACGCTCGAAGGTGGCGAAGGCGTTGGCAAATCGACTCAGATCGGCCATCTTTTGCGCAATCTTCGGAACGCGGGAATAGAGGCAATCGGCACCCGCGAGCCGGGCGGATCGCCGGGCGCGGAAATCTTGCGCACGGTGCTCCTATCGGGCGGCGTGGCGCGTCTTGGCCCGGCCGCCGAAGCAATCCTCTTCGCGGCGGCTAGGGTCGACCATATCGACAAGACGATCGAACCCGCCCTGGCGGCGGGAACTTTTGTTGTCTGCGACAGGTTCGCGGACTCGACAAGGGCGTATCAAGGCATGCGCGGACAACTCGATCCGCGGTTTCTGCGCGCACTCGAACGCGTCACCTTGGGCGACGTTCGGCCCAGCCTGACCTTGATCCTCGACCTTCCGGCGGCGGAAGGCCTCGCCCGCGCGGCGGCTCGGCGCGGCGCGGGAAAAGCATCCGATCGTTTCGAGCGCGAGGATTTAGAATTTCACCAGAACCTTCGCGGCGCTTTCCTGGCGATAGCGGCGGCGGAACCCGAGCGCTGCACCGTCATCGACGCGGCGCGCGCCGAGGGGGACGTCGCGCACGCGATCTTCGAGGTCGTATTAAATAGGCTCATCGCCCCGGCGGCGACGAAGCAGGCTAGGCGGGGCTAGAACAATGTCGCCCAAAACCTTGGAAAGCAGTCCCGAGTCCGACCGTTTTGAAGATACTCGGCATCCGCGCGAGACCTATAATTGCTTCGGTCATGCCGAGACGGAAAGGCAATTCCTTCTGTCGTATTTGTCGGGACACTTGCCGCAGGCTTTCATTGTTGGCGGGCCGCCCGGCATAGGCAAAGCCACCCTCGCCTGGCGCCTCGCTCGTTTTCTTCTGGCGAACCCCGATCCGGCGGCTGCCGCGGGCGAGGCGACGGCGGATCTTTTTGTCGCCCCCGAGCATCCGGTCTCCCGTCAAATCGCCGCGATGGCGCATCCCGATCTCGTTCTCCTGCGCCGCGAGTGGAACGAAAAAGACAAAAGGTTCTTTACGGAAATCCGCGTCGAGGATGTCCGCCGTGCCATCCACATGTTCCAGCAGGCGGCGGGGCGGGGCGGCTACAGGATCTGCATCCTCGATGGCGCCGAGGACCTCAATCCGTCCAGCGCCAATGCGCTTCTGAAACTCATCGAGGAGCCGCCGCCGCGCTCGCTTTTCCTCGTCGTCGCGCATCGGCCGGGCCAAATGCTCGCCACGCTGCGTTCGCGCTGCCAAAAAATCCTTCTCAAACCCTTGGCGGCGGCGGATATCGGCCACATCGTGGCGGCACTCGGACCGCCGTGGTCTGCTGCCGGCGAAGCGAAGCTTGGGGCGGCGATCGCGCGCGCGCAGGGCTCGATCCATAATGTTTTGCGGCTCCTCGACGAGCGCGGAATCGAGCTCGACACAAATCTCGGACGCATGCTGGACGATCTGCCGCGGATAGACTGGAGCAAGGTCCATGCGTTGGCCGACCGGGTCACGGCGCGCAACAACGGCAAGGATTACGAGATGATGCTCGCCGCGATCGATGCCTGGCTCGATACCAGAGTGTGGCGCGGCGCGCGGAGCTTCCAGGGCGATTGCGCGCGGCGGCTTGCGCCCTACGCCCTTGTATGGGAAAAACTGGCGGAGGCGGCGCGCGAGACCGAAACCTTCAATCTGGACAAGAGGCCGTTTGTCCTGTTCCTGTTCGCCGATTTGGCGGTGGCGGCGCGGGGTTCTTCACTCTGAAACGGGACGCGGCAGGGGCCGGTGCGAAACTTTAAGATTGCAAGTTCATGAGTACCCGCTCCCCGTTCTATATCACGACCGCGATACCCTACGCCAATGGCGCGCCGCATATCGGACATGCCTATGAGCGGATCGCGGCCGATGCGATTGCCCGCTTCAAGCGGCTCGACGGCTTCGATGTCTTGTTCGTCACCGGCATGGATGAACATGGCCAGAAGATGCAGCGGACTGCGGCCAGAGAAGGCCTGTCCCCGCAACAACTCGCCGACCGCACCGCGGCGCAATTCGCCGCGATGGGCACCGCTCTTTATGCCGAAGCCTGCGATGTCGTGCGCACCACGCAGTCGCGCCACCGTGCGGCCGCGCGCGAGCTTTGGGCCAGGATGGCGGCGGCGGGCGACATTTATCTCGCCAAATATCCGGGCTGGTATTCGGTTCGCGATGAAGCTTTTTTCGACGCCGCGGATCTTACCGAAGGGCCGGGCGGCACCCGTCTCGCCCCGACCGGCGCGCCGGTCGAATGGGTCGAGGAGGAGAGTTATTTCTTCAAGCTTTCGGCCTATCAGGACCGGCTCCTCAAGCTTTACCGCGATCAGCCGGATTTCGTGACGCCGGAAAAATACCGCACTGAAATTATTGCGTTCGTCGAACGCGGCCTAACCGATCTTTCGATCAGCCGTTCGACCTTCGACTGGGGCATTCCGGTGCCCGGCGATACGCGCCATGTGATGTATGTCTGGGTCGATGCCTTGGCGAATTATATCACCGGAACCGGTTTCCCGGACCCTGACGCGCCGCGCGCGCATTTTTGGCCCGCGGCCGCGCATTTGATCGGCAAGGACATTACCAGGTTTCATGCCGTCTATTGGCCGGCGTTCCTGATCTCGGCCAAACTTGCGTTGCCTCGCCAAATCGTCGTCCATGGTTTTCTCTTCAACCGGGGCGAGAAAATGTCGAAGTCGGTCGGCAATGTGGTCGATCCGCTTGCGCTCGCCGGACATTATGGCGTTGACCAGTTGCGGTATTTTCTCCTGCGCGACGCGCCGTTTGGCCAGGACGGAACTTATTCGCATGAAGCCATCGTCAAAAGGATCAATGCCGATCTTGCCAACGATCTCGGCAATCTCGCGCAGCGCTCCTTGTCGATGGTGGCCAAGAATTGCGGCGGGATATTGCCGGCGCCGGCCGCGCTGAGCGAGGCGGACCAGACGCTCTTGGCGCAAGCGGCGGCGCTTCCGGGAAAATCCCGCGCCGCGATGCACGACTATGCCTTGCACATGGTACTGACCGAGATCTGGCGGGTGGTCGGCGAAGCCAACCGTTATTTCGCCAGCGAAGAACCTTGGCTAAAGCGGAAAAATGACCTCCCACGGATGCAGACGATCCTTTATGTGACCGTCGATGTTTTGCGTATGGTCGCGATCATGACGCAACCATTCATGCCGGCTTCGATGGAAAAACTTCTTGGCCTTTTGAGTGTGCCCGCGAACGCGCGAAAATTCGCTAACGCCGAGATCGCGCAAAGTCTCGTGGCGGGAACGCTTTTGCCCCCGCCTGAGCCGGTTTTTCCCCGTTACATCGACGCGGAGGAAGATTTGCTCCCGAGAGGTCTAGCGTGCTGATCGACAGTCATTGCCACCTCGATTTTCCGGATTTCGCCTCCGAGCGCGATGCGGTGGTCGAACGCGCCCGCGCCGCCGGCCTCAAGCGGATAGTCACCGTTTCGACCCGCACGGAAGCTTTTGGTTCGATCAGCCTCATCGCCGAAGCCTATGAGGACGTCTTTTGCACGGTTGGGACACATCCGCATCACGCGCATGAAGAAGCCGACGTGTCGCAAGATCGCTTGCTCGGGCTGGCGCGCCACCCGAAATGCGTCGGCATTGGCGAAGCCGGGCTCGATTATCATTACGATCAAACCCCGCGCGACATCGCCGCGAGGGTATTCCGCACCCATATCGCGGCCGCCCGGCAAAGCGGGCTGCCGATTGTCATTCATGCCCGCGACGCGGACGCCGATATCGCCGCAATCTTACGGGACGAAATGGGGAAGGGCGCTTTTGTAGGGGTTCTCCATTGCTTCACCTCGTCCGCCATGCTTGCCGAGACCGCGCTTTCGCTCGGGCTCTATATTTCGTTTTCCGGCGTCTTGACGTTTAAGAATTCGCGGCCGCTGCGGGAGATCGCCCACGCGGTGCCAATGGACAGGATGTTGGTCGAAACCGACGCGCCCTATCTGGCGCCGGTTCCCTATCGCGGCAAGCGCAACGAACCGGCATTTGTCGCGGCCACCGCCCAAGTGTTGGCCGATGTAAAGGGGGTTTCGCCGCAAACAATCGCTGTGGAAACGAGCGCCAATGCGCTCCGCTTGTTTTCCAAGATGCCTGCTCCCGCGATCGGCGCGGAAGCGGCGTGAGCCTCACCTTCACCATCCTCGGCTGCGGATCCTCCGGCGGGGTTCCGCGCGTCGGCCAAGGCTGGGGAGCCTGCGATCGCAATAATCCCAAAAACCGGCGCCGGCGCTGTTCGATCTTCGTCGAGCGCACCGGCGAGAACGGCGCCACGACCGAAGTCCTCGTCGACATGTCGCCGGATCTTCGCGAACAGTTACTCGGGCTCGGCATCGGCCGGCTCGACGCCATCCTGCTGACCCATTCGCACGCCGATCATATTCATGGAATTGACGAGATCCGGCCTTTGGTCCTCATGGCACGGCGAAAAATCGACCTCTATATGGACGCCGCCACCTCGACCATCGTGCGCGCGAATTTCGGTTATGTTTTCGAAACGCCGCCCGGCAGCCATTATCCTGCACTGCTAAATGAACATCGCCTAGTAACAGGGCAAACTGTAACCGTAAATGGTCCTGGCGGACCTCTGGATGCTGTTCCGTTCCAGCTTGAACATGGCGAGATTGACGCGCTCGGTTTTCGCTTCGGCAAGGTGGCCTATTCGCCCGATCTCAACGGCATTCCCAGGAAAAGCCTCGGTTTTCTGGAAGGGCTCGACCTGTGGATCGTCGACGCTTTGCGCTACACGCCGCACCCAAGTCATTTTTCCTTGCAGGAAACCCTCGACTGGATCGCCAAATTGCGGCCCAAGCGCGCGATTCTCACCAATCTTCATAGCGATCTCGATTTCGCGCGGCTCAAAAGCGAACTTCCGGCGAATGTCGAGCCTGCTTTCGATGGCATGCGAATTTGCGCCTGAAATGAGCTGATCAGTTTTAATCTCACTTTGTAGCTTTGTAACATAATTCACTGATATCAAATTTTAATTTTAGTTTTGAGCATAAGGCGCGGTCAGCCGCGCCACAGGATCTGAATTTAGGTTCCATAATATATATTATGCGAATGGTTGCCTTGGCGAGCGATCATTTCCAACCCCGCGACTTTAAACCATGCGGATTGGAGTAGCCAAACGGGCCGACAATTGCTATGTTTAACGTGACACGGGATCTCGACATTTGGAAAAACGACCATCGGCGCGATTTTGGGCTGGCGCCCTTGCGGGGCCGGCTTCTTGGCGCGCGCGTTTTTCGGAAATTGCGGCCGATGGGCCGGTGCGGATGTTAGATACGGTTTTTGGTGGAGACGAGCAGGCACATCATGAGCAAAGGTAGAGATTTCCGGGGACCCAAGAAGCGTGGTTTCGATGACGATGGGCCTTCGCCCTATGATTCTCCGCGGCCGAACCGGACCCCGCGAGCGAGCTTCGGAGCCGGAAGCGGCGGCCCCCAGGAAATGGCGCCGCCAAGCGGGCCGATCATCGACGCGGTCGTCAAATGGTTCAAGGGCGAAAAGGGTTTCGGCTTCGTCGAGTTGAGCAATGGAACCGGCGACGCGTTTCTGCATATCGGCGCGCTTCAGGCAGCGGGGTATGAGTCGGTTCCCCCCGGTGCGAAGTTGAAGGTAAATGTCAGTAATGGCATGAAAGGCGCTCAAGTCACACATGTCCTGGAGGTCGACACAGCTGGGGCGGCGGAAAGGGCGCCAGCCTCGTCTCGTGGGTTTGGCGATTCACCCCGCCCGCAGCGCCGCGCTCCCGACCCTTCGACCGCGGTTTCGGTCACAGGGACGGTCAAATGGTTCGATGACCACAAGGGCTTCGGCTTCGTCCAATCCAACGATGGCGGCAAGGACGTTTTTGTCCATATTTCGATCCTCGGTCCGGCGGGAATCCAGAACCTTGCCGAAGGCCAGGCGGTGACGATGCAGGTCGTCGATACGCCAAAGGGACGCGAGGCTTTGTCTATCTCGCTCGATTGACCTCTTATGAAAAGGGCGAGGAGTGCCTGCTCCCTCTCCCTCTCCCTCTTCCTCTTCCTCTTCCTCTTCCTCTTCCTCTTCCTTTTCCTCTTCCTGGCCCTGTTGTCCAGCTTTATCCGATGCAGCCATCCCGCGACATCAGCCGGCTGATCGAAATCATGGTGGCCTTGCGTCGGCCGGGGACCGGCTGCGGCTGGCATATCGCGCAGACATTCGAGACCATCGTCCCTTATACGATCGAGGAAGCCTACGAGATCGCCGATGCCGTCGCGCGCGGGAATATGCGGGATTTCAAGGAGGAATTGGGCGATCTCCTCCTTCAGGTTGTTTTTCAGGCCCGCATAGCCGAGGAACGCGGGCATTTCGATTTCGGCGGCGTGGTCGAGGCCATCGCGCAAAAAATGATCCGGCGTCATCCGCATGTCTTTGCCGCGGCGGGTGATCGTTCACCCGAGCAAATCAAAACCCGCTGGGCGCGCATCAAACGGGATGAAAAATCCGAAAAAAAGGCGGCGTCGAGAGAGACCGGCGACGCTGGCGGCGAGCGTGCCGAAACTTCGCCCGGCGGCCTCCTCGACGATGTTCCGCTCGCCTTGCCTGGCTTGACCCGTGCCGTGAAATTGCAAACGAAGGCCTCCAGCGTTGGTTTCGATTGGAACGAAGCGCGCCTGGTGCTCGCGAAAATTCGCGAGGAAATCGATGAAATCGAAGCGGCGCTCGATGCCGGCGAACCTGCCGCCATCGCGGAGGAAATTGGCGATTTGCTTTTCGCGGCCGCCAATCTCGCGCGCCAGGTAAAGGCCGATCCGGAGGCGGCAATCCGCCGGGCCACGGCGAAGTTCGAACGGCGTTTCCGCTTTATCGAGGACGCATTGGCCGCCAAAGGCATGACGCCCGGCGCCGCGGCATTGGCGGAGATGGAAACGCTTTGGAACATCGCGAAGCAATCGGAAAAGCGAGTCACACCATGACGGGCTTTGGTTCGGCCATGGGGCGCCTCGCTTTACGCGCGCCGTGCGGCGGCGGGAAACTTCCGCCGGACCGGCTCCGCGCGTTCCGGCGCGACCCGAACCCGGACATGAACGGCGCCATCCGCCGCCGTGCTCTTGCGCATGACCTCGGTATTCTCGTGCAGCCAATGAAGCCCCGCGCCATTGGCCGGATCGAGCGAGATGTCGAAGATAATTCGGCCGCTTGCGAGCCGCGTTTCAATCGCGGCGCGAAGGTCTTCGAGGCCCTGCCCCGTCAATGCCGAAACGATAACCGGGTTGCCGTGCGAAAACCGCTGGGCGCCGCGCCGCGCGGCGAGGCCGGCTTCGTCCAGCAGATCGCATTTGTTCCAGACCTCCATGAGGCGGTGATCATTGGCGGGATCGATCCCGAGACCGGCGAGGATGGCTTCGACGTCGGCGTGCTGCGCTTCGGCGTCGTCATGCGCGATATCGCTGACATGCAAAATGGCGTCCGCTTCAAGGACTTCCTCAAGTGTCGCCCGGAAGGCCTTGATAAGCATGGTTGGCAAGTCAGAAATAAAGCCGACGGTATCGGAGAGAATGATGCGTCCGCCATGCGGCAGCGCGACACCGCGCAAGGTGGGATCGAGGGTCGCGAAAAGCATGTCTTCGGCGACCACCCCCGCCTCCGTCAGCCGATTGAACAGACTGGATTTTCCCGCATTCGTATAGCCCACAAGCGCGACAATCGGATGAGGCACGGCGCGGCGGCTTCGGCGATGCAGGCCGCGCGTCCGCTTGACGCCTTCGAGGTCGCGTTCGATGCGGGTCATCCGCTCCTCGATGAGGCGGCGGTCGGCCTCGATCTGGGTTTCGCCGGGACCGCCGAGGAAGCCAAAACCGCCGCGCTGACGTTCAAGATGGGTCCAGGATCGAACCAGCCGTGATTTTTGGTAGGCGAGATGGGCGAGCTCGACCTGTAGCGCGCCTTCACGTGTTCGTGCCCGGCGGCCAAAAATCTCGAGGATCAGTCCGGTGCGATCGATGACCTTGGCCGCAAGCGCAGTTTCGAGACTGCGCTGCTGCACCGGCGACAAGGCGCAATCCATGACAACGAGATCGATCTCTTCCGCGTTCACCAGAGCCGCGAGCTCGACGACTTTGCCTTTGCCGAGGTAACTCGCAGGCCGGATTTGCGAAAGCGGAGCGATTTGCCCCGCGACAATTTCAACGCCGATCGCCTGGGCAAGCCCTAGCGCTTCGGAAAGACGGGCCTCGCGTGTGCGCCCGCGCGCCGCTTTAGAGGACGCCGCCAGCTCCGCTTTGCGGCGCGCGCCAGCGTCGAGATAAGGACCGACCACCAGAGCCCTGGTAGGCGCCTCGTTAGCTCGTCCGGCGCCGCGTTTGGTTTCCGGGCCGGGTTTCAGCGCCGATTTTGTACCGTTCGCAAGGACGCCGATGCCCAACTCCCCATGCCTAGATCAAAATGCCCGCCGCAATGGCGTTGCCGCGTTGCGCCGATCGGATTTCCGGGATGCTCTAACAAAATCAAGCGCTCAAGAAACGGTTCCAGGCTTTGCGAAATTATCCTTTGGCCCGGGGTGTCCAGCCTCGTCGCCAGGCTCGAACATCTGAATCGGCTGGCCGGGCATAATTGTCGATATGGCATGCTTATAAACGAGCTGGGAATGCCCGTCGCGGCGCAGCAATACGCAAAAATTGTCGAACCAGGTGACGACACCTTGCAGTTTGACGCCGTTGACCAGAAAGATCGTGAGAGGAACCTTGTTCTTACGGACAAAATTGAGAAAAGTGTCCTGCAGATTTTGTGGCCGTTCCGCTCCCATGTCCCGGTATCCTATTTTGTTCTTGGCGCCGTGCCCAGCGCATAGTGCTCATTAAAAACCGCTGGCCCCGTGTGGCTACCGTTTGCCCCATGGACCCCCTGCGCGATCACTTTAACGCGTTCAATACGAAGCCGCATCCGGCCACTCCCGGCCCCCGATCATATTAGACCAATAGGTGGCGCCGCAAGCCTTACTTTGATCATTGTCATCACGACTTAATACTAACTTGAAAAGCCATCATAAGGTTACGAGGATCGCGTGGCGGTGTCATGAAAAATCGCGCGCAATTTCGATGCGACCGGTCCAGGAATCCCCGCGCCGATCTCGCGCCCGTCGATGCGCACAACCGGCATGATGAGCGTCGTCGCTCCGGTAATGAAGGCCTCCCGCGCAGCGAAAACCTCTTCGAGGCCGAATTGTCTTTCCTCCAATTTCAGACCTTCCGCCGCGACGATTTCGATCAGCGTGGTCCTTGTGATGCCGCGCAGGATGGAATGATCGAGCTGACGCGTGATGACAACTCCAGCCTCGCTGATGATCCAAGCGTTCGATGCCGCCCCTTCGGTGACCATGCCCAGGGAATCGACAAGCCAGGCCTCGTATGCGCCGCGCTCACTCGCCAGCTGGCGCGCAAGTACGTTGGGCAGCAGGGAAATCGTCTTGATATCGACCCTTTTCCAACGCATGTCGGGAGTAGTGATAACGCTTACGCCCTTGCGCGCGGTAATCTCGCTTTTTTCAGGATCGACCTGACGCGCCGTGACGATGAGGCCTGGACGCACGGGTGTCGGCGGAAAAACATGGTCGCGCGGCGCCACGCCCCGCGTTACCTGCACATAGACGAAGCCGTTCTCGACCCTGTTCCTCGCCATGACCTCGCGGATCACCACGGCGAGCGCGCCGGCCCGCACAGGCGGGGCGATTTGCAATTCCGCGAGCGAATAGGCGAGCCGCTCGAAATGGCGTTTCTCGTCGATCAAGGCGCCGCGAAAGACTTCGCACACTTCGTAGACGCCATCGGCGAATTGGTAGCCGCGGT
>Ga0185299_10003887_pt1 | contig 18837 bp, 18 predicted proteins | sample PaiPotPPA55metaG_FD_128002 | JGI IMG/M metagenome (GOLD analysis project Ga0185299, IMG submission 128002) | Iron sulfur acid spring bacterial and archeal communities from Banff, Canada, to study Microbial Dark Matter (Phase II) - Paint Pots PPA... ...
AAAAAATGCTCGTCAACGCGGAAAGGGTCCCTTGCTTCTTCGCTTCTGCTTCCGTTGCGGCGACACACGCCCTCTGAAGCTCCTGAACCTTGCGCTCGAGCCGGAACCTGTTCATTTCTCCGAGACCATAGACCAACGCACCCGCGAAAATGCCGCTGATTAGAATTTTTGCTGGTTTGTCCAAATCACGGCTCCGCTTTTCTTCAAAACGTCAAGATTTCAAGTGGTCTTGCGCGGCTTCATAGCGTTAGAAGATCACGCATATACTTCTTCGCTTGCGCTCGAAACTCTGCCGATCTCTGCGTTTGTAAGATAGCTGTCCGCCGGATTATCGACACCGGGCGTGGCAGACTCCGGAGCGTCCGCGAAAGTGGGTGGAGCTAGGAGTTAGCCGATCAGATGTCTTCGATTCTCGGCTCTCAAGCCTTGCAGTCGGGTTCTTAGCGACCTTGAGTTGCGGGCCAAACGGTCGCCCTGTTCCCATCCAGATTACACGAGCTGTTTGCCTTTCTTTCAATTTCCGTTTAGCAAAAAACTCTTGAGGCGCCACCGACTGGGCACTATCTGCGTACTGTTACTTTCGACATCAAAGCCGACAATCGTACCCAAACCCAGCAAATTGCATAGAGTGCGGTAGCGGATAGCATTGGCACAGCGATTGCAGAACTAGCTTTTCGAGGGATGCAATCCGGGAGAGAAAAGTGATCGATTACTTCGCGAGCCAATGCGATTATTGCGGGTCTTCAATCGTCTCAGGGCAAAGATGGGTACGAGAGAAGATTTTCGACCCCGCGCTCAACAGCCGCGATGCACATTACCACTGGTATCACGCTGAACCCTTCGAAGGACAGGAAGGAAGCTGCTGGGCAAAACATGAAATGGAACGGGAAATTGTCCGAACCACCGCCTGCGCCGCTTAGAGAAGACATTCAGAAAGTTGCAACTCGAAGCGAGTTTAACGCTGCGGGCGTTTTGAGGAAGGAAAAAAATGAGGAACTAGCCTTCAGTCCAAACGCGATGTCCCGAATACCAACAACTGCTCAAGCAAAAACAAGATCGCTGTCGGTCCGCTACAAGAACTCGATTTGAGCCAGTTCAGGCCGCGCCAGCATTTCTTCAGGCCTTCAGCGGTCCTCGAGCGTCGAAGGTTGTGACAGTCTCTTGAAGCTCACTCTGCGCAAACCAATCAACACATTCGATTGATTGCAGGCTTGCGTGCGCCCTTCAGTGCAGTTCGTCAACCGTTTCGACGGTGAGTACATGCGGCGATTGCAGCGCGCCCGTAATCCGAACTTTCCTTCCGAGGAATGCCTGCACGCGGGCAATATTGGTTAATACGTACGCGTGGGGGCTTAATTCTTCCGTGAGGAAATACATCTGGTTGCAATCTACGATTGTTCCGACCACGACTCGGTGTCCTTGGTCATCTGAGGCATTGGGGCATCCCTGCCCCAAATTCTCCGCCATCCGCGGAGGTGCCGTAGCGAGATGAAGGAAAACGGAAGCAAGATCGCGATAGTCTCGTTCTCTTCTCATGTTTCGACCTTGAGGGCCTTGGACAGTGCGATCCCTACAGGAGCAAAGAGGCTGCCAAACTGAAGTTCATTAGAAAGAAAGCCACTTGCGGCGATTGTTGGAACTGGAGCGTGTAGTATTTTCGTCCTTAGAAGGAAAGATGATATGAAGAGATCGGTCCTATTATTGCTGGCCTCATTGCTACTGGTTTCATGCAACCATTTCGCGGGAGTACCGCAGCGAGCCGACACGGAACCGGACTTTGCCCTGTCACTGCAAGCCATTGAGCCACACATTCGCGTTGGCACCGCTCCCCGCTTCCGGCTCACGCTCAAAAATGTCTCCGACCGCTCCCGCAAAATCCTCAACGCCGAGAAACGAGTTGGCTTGCAGCATACGTACTACCACTTGGTGGTCACCAAGAATGGCAAGCCTGTGTCCGTACCTCGCGCCATCTCAGACCCCGGCCCAGTGTCCGATGCCGATGGGGTAGAGATTGTTCCGGGACGTACAAGGACCTTTCTCCTTACGAGTTTTCCTGACGCGTTCGACCAATTGCCTCCAGGTACATACGAATCTTATGTTGAGTTCTGGCGGGATCCGCACCAGAGCGGAACGACAAAATACGCATCGGGGAAAACGACCTTTACCGTAGCAAAATGAATTTTAGGTTTAGAGGGAGGGTTTCCTTTCTCCCAAGCTATAAGCCCTTTCCGCCTCATCCAATCCCAGGATGGAACTTGCAAGAATTCCCAACTGAATACGCCTGCCATTGAGGGATCGAGATCAAGGGTCCAGTACGGCACCTTGTATTCTCGCAAAGGGAGAGTGCTTATTGGGTGGGGATGCCGAATCCGAGAGTGATTCTTCATTCGGATGATTGGGTTGCGATACCATCCGTGCCGACATGGACGCGATTTCCCCATTTGCTTGGAAACCTCAAGGACTGAGTTTCTGGGAAGTTCTAATTGCGGCAATTCGGGAGTCAGCACCTCAAAGCAACTCGCCTTTGGCCGCCTGGCCACGGAGCAGGAACGCCTTGGGGTACGAGCCGTGGCCGCAGATCTTGAATGAACCGAAGTCCTTGTACCAGTCACCTTCAGGCACTTCCGGCTTCGATTCAATCCAGACACGGAGTTGATTGAGATCGGCGATGCTCATTGCCCGATCGCGCATCCGATCTATCAAATGCTGCCGGACGCCTTCTGGAAGATTGTCCCAACATTCGATCTTGGGCATCAGCCGCTAAAGACCATTCGGCCCAATTTGTTGCCGAGGCGCTTGGCTTCCTCTGGGTCGGTGGCGTTGCGGAAAAGCTCGGCAAGTTCGAAAAACTCTTGCTGCTTGCGCTTCTCAGCCTCGATCCCGTTCTCGATGAGTTCCACCAGCATCCGGTTGGAACTAAGCCTGCGGGTCTTCGCCAAGCTGCGAACCTGCGCTGCTACGTTTACCGGAAGGCTGACGCTTTGACGTACTATTTTGTTTGCAGACTTCATAGCACCAGTATGCACCAAAATGGTGCAATTGTACATCCCGCAGAAACGATCGGAGCGATCGGAGGCATGCCAATCAATTTGACGCTCAGCCGTGCAAAACTATTTGACCAGAAGCAAGCCTAAATCGGCGTTGCGCCGCCGAGCGATGTTGCGTAGTTTCTCTAGAAGGAAGCCGAGATGTTTTTAGCGTCGGACTGATCACTATAGCGACTCCAGATACGGGCGCATGACATTGGCCACGCGGCAAATTTTGGCAGCAGCCCAGAGCTCATCCATCGTTGCTTTCTTTGAGCGCGGCATTCCTTTAGTGCTTCGATGACGACGCCTACACCGATCTTGTTTCGAAACTTGAAGCAGTCGGCAACAGTTTTCTCCGGGGTGAAGACGCGGAGCACGGTGCCTGACACTTTGTGTTCCTTCACGCCAAAATGAAGGGTCGCTCCAGACAGAGACTATACCCTTCGGCAGCCTTTGCGCGGTTGGCTTTTGCAAAGGTGAGTCCGCTTGAGCTACCCCTTGGCTCCGCGCACGGAATCTTACACGAGCTCAATTTACCCTCGGGTTGATAGGACCGAGATCGATAACGGGTTGGCTTGGCCAAACAGGTCACGCAATTTGTCGTTCATAACCTGGGCTCCTCATCCAATCACCACAAGGTCAGCGCGGTATTTCGCAATCATGTACAATTTGATCGGATTGGTTGAGAGCTCGTGAGCGAACGCGCGAAGTCGCATGTACTCGAAGAATGCACTTACTTCGAAAAGTCTTTAAGTCTTCGCAGGACAGCGGTGATGTGTCCTGAACGGAGTACTCCTTCAAGATGCCCATCGCAGAATCGCTCCGCTCGAAGATGTGCCGTTAACAGTTTCACGCACGTCTCCAGATCGGCGGATGCCACTAGCAAATGGTCATTCATGTAGCGGCGCGCTTCGTGAGACCACGCTCCCCAGTCAAACGACAGCACTAGCCCGTTCTCAAAGCAGACCTGCATAAATTCATAGACTGCAGGATGGTATTTGAGATGGCCTATCGTTGGCTCTTCTTCGGTGGCGTCGGATGAATGAATAATGCGTGCGAAATCATTAGGGCCAATCGCTTCGAATATGGGAAGAAACTTAATCACCGCTTCTATCCACGAGCAAATGGGTTGTGTTTTTTTCTTAGGTTTCATTGGATTAATTGCTGCCGAATGACTGAAGCCAATGTGCCTCGCGAAGCGCCGCAAGCTTGGAAATGGCCTAACGGACTTGATGCCATACCAGGCGACCACGCATGCTCTGCGGATTATGGAGGAGTTCAATGAAGAGCCAACGCCAGCCAGTGAGCCGCGTTGCAGGATTCTTGTTCATTTCATGCTTGCTCGGCACGGTTATTTCAGCACAGTCATTGCCACGTTCTCGCGTCCTGGATTTATCGACGGCAGACGGAACCAAGCTCAAAGCAACGTATTTTGGAGCTGGCAAGCCCGGCCCAGGCGTACTTCTACTGCATCAATGTAACCGCCAGCGCAAGGTGTGGGATGCTCTTGCCCAGCAACTTGCAGCTGCGGGTATTAACGTCCTCACGCTGGACTACCGCGGATTCGGCGAGAGCGGTGGCGATCGATTCGATAAGTTGCCTCAAGAAAAGGCCGCACAGGTCATCGGGGAGAAGTGGCCCGGCGACATTGATGAGGCGTTTCGATTTCTGACTTCACAGCCAGGCGTCGGGCATGATCTGATCGGAGTGGGCGGAGCTAGTTGCGGAGTCAACAACTCCGTTCAGATGGCGCGTCGCCATCCGGAAGTGAAGTCCCTTGTGTTGCTGTCAGGCGGCACCGATCTTGGTGGCCGTCAGTTCTTACGCAGCTCGAAACTGCCGGTGCTCTTCTCCGTTGCGGACGACGACGAATTTCCTCCCACAGTGCAGGTGATCGAGTGGCTTTTCACAATCACCTCAAATCCCGGCAAGAAGCTCTTGCATTATGCCAATGGTGGTCACGGAGCAGACATGTTTCCGGTCCACCCAGAGTTGCCGGCCAAGATCGTGGAGTGGTACACGACCACCCTAATCAAGACACCAGGAAATGCACCGCGGGACACGAATCCCCCTGCTATTCCCCAAGAAATACATACTTTGGACCTGATCGACCAGCCCGGCGGAGCGGCGAAGGTCGCGCAGACGCTTGCCGAAGCTCGTCCGAGCGACCCTAAAGCCCCTTTGTTTTCTGAAGCGGTCGTCAACTTCGTGGGCTACGAACATCTGCAATCCGGCGATACAAAGGGAGCGGTGGAGATCCTGAAACTCAACGCTGTTGCATATCCTGACTCCCCCAACGTCTACGACAGTCTGGCCGATGCCTACCTAGCAAACGGCCAGAAAGACTTGGCGCGGGAAAATGCGAAGAAGGCTTTGGAACATTTGGAGTCAGATACGATCGATCCCGAGGCACGTCGCAAGGGAATCAAGGAGAGCGCGGAGGAGAAACTGCGCCAACTAGGCGACACGCCACAATAATTGTTGAAAAGCTAATCTTCTGCAAAGAGTGCGCTGCTTCATCATCCTTAAACGCGCGGTGCGGGTCCCGGCGAATCAATCCTTCCGATCGAGTTCCATTTCGGAGAAAAGCACCAGTCGCCAGCCAAGTCCTCTGAAGCTCATGCACTCGCAACCAGAGAATATGCGGCCTGGACCAGTTTCCCGACCCGGCATATTTTTGCGAAATGTCGAAGTCTTTGTTCGCTACATTTCCTCCGGGCGATACTTTCTCGCAGCACGTTTCCGGCGAGATTGCCGCGAAGTTTCTTGCGGTACTGGAGGCAGTCAGCGATTGTCTTTGCCACGCTGTAGATACGAACAGGAACGCCCATCAATCCTTGTATTCTCGACTCCCTGTGGGAGTGCTAGGCCGGAGAATCGGACGAAGCGCAATCTCAGGCCACTGGCCACAGGCCTTTTCGCTTTAGAGTCGATTACCCAGCAGGAAAAACAGTTGCTGAAAAAGCAATGCAAGCCGATTTCTCAGCTCTCGTGGCTTCCCGGCACCCAGCATCGAGCGAAAGATCAGGCTCAAGTTGAAGGCGCCCACGTGAATCAGCAAGCGCTTCAGAATATTCTTCTGCCCTCGTAGATGCGTTCGTCTCATCCCACCGGTCTCGTAGCAGTGCGCAAAACTTCGTTCCACCAGTTCGCCCCTTTTCCCTAGCAGGCGCTTCCCATAACTTCCGCCAACTCGCCGCCGGTTCGCGTACACCGCCTGTCGAGTCAGATGCCTGCTCCACCAATTCGTCCGATCACGATTCCGATCAAGTAAGTAACAACACCTTCGATGGCTCCCACGAATGTCATTTCAAGACCACTGGACCACCAAGAACGGATCGTGATGAGAGATTTCGCGGCGCCCACAGTGAAATGCGCCAAGAGGGAGACAACGGCGGCCACAAGGACCGCGGGGTATCCCGTCAAGAAGAAAAACGGAACAATCGGAATCAGTGCTCCCAAGGCTGTCGAAAGAGCTCCCGAAATGGCGGAGGTCCAGGGTTTGCGGAGCCCTTCTTCTGTGGTGCTCAATCGTTCTCGTGCAAGTGCCCGGACGAGTTGCGTTTTATCGCGGGCGACTTGGTCGACAAAACGGTTGGCGTCTTCCTCGGACAACCCGCGGACTTGATAGCTGAGCGATAGCACTTCCCGCGCTTCGGGCTCGTTGTATTGGACGGCCTCGCGCTCGCGTGCGTATTCCGCCTCATAGATTTCCCGCTCGCTCTTGGCGGCCAGATATGCGCCAGAACCCATGGAAAGCGCGCTTGCAATCATGCCAACCATGCCTGCGAGCACAACAACTTTGCTATTGCCGAGCGTCGCTCCGGAAACTCCTGAGACGATGCCGAAGATGGCCCCGAGGCCGTCGTTGATTCCGTAGATAGCATCCCCGATCCAGCCTGCCGCTTTGGGGCTCCCTGCCTGCCTCGCGGACAGAAGCTCATCGAGCGCTTTTCTCGCCTGGTCGGGAGAAAACGCCGGAAGCGGACGCCGATTGCGGATGAGGTTATTGAGTACCTGATAGTGCTCGCGCTCATCCTTGAGCACCTGCGCAAGGATGACAATACTTGCCTGGTCGCCGATGTCTTCGATTTGCTTGGCGTACTTGGCGATGTCCTGGGTTTCGTCCAGTTCCAGGCGCCGCAGCGCCATGTTGATACCCCCGATGCGGTTTGCAAGGTTATCGGCTTCACCGGTTCTAGGCCCGTCATAGGCAAGCGGTGAACCTCCCAAGGCACTGTGGCGCCCAGCCCAAAGATCTGCGTGCCGCTGTTCTGCATCGGCCAGACTGCGAAAAGCCATGCGCCGTTGCGGGTCTGTTTCTCGTTCTGCCAGTGCGGCGTAGGTTTCGTGCCCACGCATCTCGGCCTGCCAATTACTCTCCAAGATGCGAAGGATTCGTTTGCGTTCTTGTGGATTCAGGTTCGAGTCGGTGACAGCGGAGTTTGTGTTCATCGATCCATTTCCCGCAATTTTTCCAGCGTTCCGCCGACTTGACCCATCATCATGTCTAGCATCGGCTTCGCTAGTTACCTCGGGCCAGTATTAAAAACCCGATGTGGCGGTAACTCCTTCCCACAAAGACAAATCACACGTGAAATATACGACCAGCTGAGAAAGGCAGCGGCGAATCTCCTGTCGAGCGCAAAGTACCGTGGAATACGCCAATAGAACCTAGTCGGATACGAATCATTTGATGTAGCGATGGAGTATTTCCACCAGACTCTCGGCAGCCTTCGTTTCACGCGAGCCCGCTTTCGCATGCTTGCTTAGCACATGGAACTTAATCTCGCCTTCAACGATTTCCACCAATAAACCGTTCACGGCGCCCCGACAGGCGGCAATTTGCTGAAGTACGTCAGCGCAGTCTTTTTCCTCCTCGATTGCCTCTCGAATGCTTTGCAACTGTCCCTGAATGCGATTTACGCGAACGAGAAGGTTTTTCTTCTCCTCGACGGTATGAGCCATGCGCGTTCCTCCTTGACATACTATACTCAGTATCGTATTAACGGGACGGCTGTTACAAGCGGTTCATGTTCATTTGCTCTAATTTGTCCTAGGAATCCATCCGGGAAGCCGGCAGGTTCAGAGCGTACCAGAATGCGCGACGACTCGGGGAGTTGCGCTTCTCAAGTTACATAGGTCGATTTTATCGGCAAAAACGGCGCAGATTGCGCCGTTGGCGCTTGATGTAAATCAACCGCAGCCGTTGCGAACGAATCTGGGATTGGACGCGAGATTAGTCCTGGAGCGCCAGGCCGTTTTAGGTAGATCCGGCCAGCACTGGGGCGAAAGGCACAAGGAGGCGCAATGTGGCGCGCGTTGATGCGACGACTGTGCTTGGCGATCTTTCTGACGGGGGCCTTGGGGGACGGCGCGCGCGCGCAGAAGGCACTGACCTGGCAGGAAGTTCGAGCCAAATTTGAAGCCGCGAATCCTACCCTTCAAGCGGGACAAATCGGAGTAAATGAGTTTCGCGCTCAGGAGACCACGGCGTATTTGCGACCAAATCCAAATTTGAGTTTGCTCGCGGACCAGATTAATCCCTTCGACGGAGGGCCTCCTCATAGCGCATTCGGATTTCTGCTTTCGGCGGCGACGGTCAGTTACTTGCATGAACGCCAACATAAGAGGGAGCTCCGCCTCGATAGCGCACAGAAGGCCACAAGTATCGCCGCGTCAAGCCAGAGCGACTTGGAGAGGACGCTCATTTTTACCTTGCGGATGGCCTTTGTTCAGGCACTACAAGAGAAGGCCGTTCTCGGCCTTGCCAAGGAAAACCTCATATATTACGACCACGTACTCGAAGTGAATCGCGAACGCTACAGAGCGGGTGGGATTGCCCAAGTGGACTTGGATCGGCTCGAAATTCAGCGCGTTCAGTACGAATCGGACTTGCAGTCGGCGGAAGTAAATCTGCGTACTGCAAAGATTCAGCTTGTGGCGCTTTTGAATGAACGAATGCCGGTAGATCAATTTGATGTAACGGGGCCGTTCGACTTCTCAGCTCAACTTGTTCCCCTTGACGAAATTCGCCAGGCGGCTCTGGAGACAAGGCCAGACTTGAAGGCCGCGTTGCAGGCTGTTGACAAGGCAAAGACCGATCATAGGCTTGCCATCGCCAACGGATCTACCGACCCCACTTTCGGTTTCGATGTTGGACGCAATCCACCCATCGACCAATACGTTGGGTTTAGTGTGAGCATTCCCTTGCGCATCTTCGACCGCAATCAGGGCGAAAAACAGCGCACAGAGTTGGACATTGCTCGCAATGAGAGATTGGCCGATGCCGCGCGAGCGCAGGTCTTCAGCGATGTTGATTCAGCATACGCGATGGTTAACAGCAATCTGGTTCTCCTTCAGCCGTATAGAGACCGCTATTTGAAACAAGCCTCAAGAATTCGGGATACGATTTCGTTTTCCTATGAACACGGCGCCGCATCGCTTCTAGATTTTCTGAACGCGCAAGCGGACTACCGGAGTGTACAGGCCAATTACTTGAACCTGGTTGCCTCCTATCTTGACGCAGCGAGCCAATTGAATCTTGCGGTAGGGCGTGAGGTCATCCAATGAAGCGGCTGAGTATTCAAATCGCGGCCCTGTCGTTTATGGCCAGCGTATTTCTCGCAAGCTGCGGCGACAGCAAAAATGATCCGAACGGAGGAGCACCGCCTTCACTGAAGGTGGAGCGTGCGGAGGACTCGAATGTCTTTCAGGTGGACCATGCCGATAAGTTCCCTTTGACCACGGCAGTCGAGCACGTCACGACCTCACAACTAAGGGCCACCGCGACCGTCAACCCGGACATCTCCAGAACTGTGCCTGTTGTCTCACTGGCCTCAGGCCGCGTCGTAGAGGTCAAAGCACGTTTAGGCGACACAGTTAAAAAAGGCCAAGTGCTGTTGCGCGTGCAGAGTGCGGACATTTCCGGCGCCTTTTCTGACTATCAGAAAGCCGTCGCTGATGAACAGCTCACTCGTACGCAGCTAGAGCGAGCACAGCTCCTTTATGACAAAGGTGCTATCTCCTTAAACGATCTGCAGGTCGCTCAGGATACAGATGCCAAAGCAAAAGTTGACGTGAAAACCGCTGCCGAGAAGCTTCGCGTTCTCGGTAATGCCAATCTTGATCAACCATCTGGCGTTGTTGATATTCATGCTCCGGTATCAGGCGTTATCACCGATCAGCAAGTTACCAATGCAGCTGGCGTGCAAGGATTGAGCTCGCCAAATCCGTTTACGATCTCCGACCTGACTTACGTGTGGATTCTTTGCGACGTATACGAAAATGATCTTTCAACTGTGCGCGTCGGAGAGAAGGCTGACGTTCGCTTAAACGCGTATCCCGACAAAACCTTCGCCGGAACTATCAGCAATGTTGGCCCCGTCCTGGACCCAAATCTCCGCACCGCGAAGGTGCGGATCGAGGTACGCAATCCCGGCTTCCTGCGTCCGGGCATGTTCGCAACGGCTACTTTCCATGGCCAAAAGAAAGAAAAGTTTGCTGCCGTTCCCGCAAACGCGGTCTTACATTTGCACGACCGCGATTGGGTTTACGTGCCCGCCGGCGGGAGCAAGTTTCGGCGCGTGGAAGTGAAAGCTGGCGAAATGTTCGCCGGTGACATGCAGACAATTCTGTCGGGAATCGTGCCGGGTCAAGAAGTTGTTGCGAACGCCCTGGAATTCCAAAATACGGCGGAACAGTAATGATCAATTCCATTGTCGATTTTGCGCTCAACAATCGGTTCATCGTTCTCAGCGTGGCTGTAGTTCTTTTCGTGTGGGGCATGGTTTCCTTCAAGAGATTGCCGGTCGAGGCCTATCCGGATGTTGCGAACACATGGGTTCAGGTAATTACACAGTGGCCCGGCCGGGCGGCGGAGGAGGTCGAACAGCAGATCACCATACCGATCGAAATCCAGATGAACGGAATTCCGCATCTAGTTCATGTACGATCTGCGTCGTTAGCCGGTCTGTCGGTTGTCAATCTCATTTTCGATGACGACTCCGACAACGACTGGGACCGCCAGAAAGTTCTGGAGCGGCTTTCGGCAGTGACACTGCCCCCCACTGTGTCCGCACAGATTGGGCCTGATTTCAGTCCGATCGGCTCCGTCTATTGGTACACGCTTAAGAGCACGAATCCCAACTACGACCTCATGGAGCTCAAATCGCTACAAGATTGGACGATCAACAAGTACATCAAATCCGCCCCGGATGTCGTGGATGATTCCTCCTTTGGAGGTCTGACTCGCGAATATCAAGTCCGGGTCGATCCCGACAAATTGGTGTCCTACGGCTTGAGTCTCGCTCAGATTGAGCAGCAATTGAGCAACGGCAACGCGAACGCAGGCGGCAGCTTTATCGAGCAAGGGGCGCAACAGATCAATGTTCGCGCAGTGGGACTGGTAAGGAATGTGCAGGATATCGAAAAGACCGTACTCAAGACGCAAAAGGGCACTGCGATACGCGTTAAAGATATTGCCGTTGTCACGCAAGGACCGAAAATTCGCCTGGGCCAGATAGGAAGGGCCATTCATCGTGCAGACGGGGTGGTGGTCGACGACAACGATGTAGTTGAAGGGATCGTGTTCATGCGCAAAGGCGCGGACACGGCGGCAACAATGGATGGCATACACGCGGCCGTGCAAAAGCTCAACGATCACATATTGCCGCCTGGAGTGAAAATCGTTCCCTACCTCGACCGCGACGATCTGGTGCACTACACAACTCACACCGTGTTGCACAATCTCGGCGAGGGAATGATCCTGGTGGTAATCATTCTCTTCATTTTCCTCGGAAATATCCGTGGCGCGCTCATCGTGTCATTTACGATACCGTTTGCCCTGTTGTTTGCTTCCATTTGCCTTGATTTGCGGCACATTTCCGCAAACTTGCTTTCCTTAGGCGCACTGGATTTTGGGATGGTCGTTGATGGCGCGGTGGTGATGATCGAAAACATCGTTCGCCATCTGAATCGCCCCGAGCGAGATCACCGCACGCCCATGGATCGAATTCGGGAAGCCGCGCATGAAGTTCAGAGGCCGGTCTTCTACGCCATAGCCATCATTGTCACGGCGTATCTGCCGATCTTCACGTTGCAACAGGTTGAAGGAAAGCTTTTTAAGCCAATGGCCTGGACGGTGGCTTTCGCGTTGCTTGGTGCTTTGATCTTTTCCATGCTAGCTGCTCCCGCGCTGGCAAGTCTTTTCTTCCGGTCGGGGGTGAAGGAATGGAAAAACCCCATGATGAGTTATCTGACAGCTCGTTACCGGACGGCTGTAGCTTGGACCATACGAAACCGTCGTCTCACAGTGGGAGCCGCCGCGGTCTTGTTGGCGTTTGCGATGTTCTTGGCCTTCGGAGGAGTCATCGGTTCGGAATTCCTGCCTCATTTGGATGAGGGAGCGATTTGGGTTCGTGGCACGCTGGCCTCCAGCACCGGACCCACCGAGAGTGCACGCGTCGCGCAGAGAGCCCGCCAGGTGCTTTGCTCTTTTCCCGAGGTCCCTCGAGTGGTCAACCAGATCGGGCGTCCAGACGATGGGACAGACACAACCGGATTCTTCGATACGGAGTTTTTCGTCGACCTCTTGCCGAAAGAACGGTGGCGGCCTGTTTTCCATCAAGATAAAGAACTACTGATTGCAGCGATGAGCCGCGAGTTGGAGAAAATACCCGGAGTGTTTTGGGGATTCTCCCAGCCCATCTCAGACAATTTGGAAGAGGCTGTGAGCGGCGTCAAAGGCGCCCTCGCGGTGAAAATCTACGGAGACGATCTCAAAACGCTCGAAGCCAAGGGAGATCAGATTGTCAGCGTTATGCGGGATATTCGGGGTGTCGAGGATCTTGGGCTGTTTCGCGTCCTTGGTCAGCCAAATCTCAATTTCGAAGTGGATCGCGATCAGGCCGCGCGTTTCGGTATCAATGTTTCTGACGTTCAGGATGCGATTCAAACGGCCGTTGGGGGCAATGCACTCAGTCAGGTGCTGGTCGGAGAACAACGATACGACCTCGTGCTGCGTTATTTGCCGCAGTTTCGGGACACGAGAGAAGCCATTGAGAGGATTCGGCTGCTGTCGCCGACAGGTGAGCGCGTCTCGCTCGCTCAATTGACAGAGAGTAGCGTCTCGGATGGCGGGTCAGAAATTTACCGCGAGGCTAACTCACGATACGTGGCAATTAAATTTAGCGTGCGTGGGAGAGACTTAGGCAGCACCGTAGAAGAAGCAATTAAAAAAGTCCACGCCAACGTTAAGTTACCGCCAGGGTACACGATTGACTGGGCGGGCGAATATGAAAGCCAGAAGCGTTCACAACGTCGGCTGATGATTGTGCTCCCGGTCACGATCGTAGCGATCTTCGTCATCCTGTATGCAATGTTCACGTCCGTAAAATGGGCGCTTCTCATTTTGACAAACGTGGCGATGGCTCCACTCGGAGGCCTGTTGGCTTTGCTGGTCACGCAAACGAATCTCAGTGTCTCCTCAGGCGTCGGCTTTCTTGCGCTTTTTGGTGTGTCGGTACAAACCGGCGTGATCATGGTTGAATACATCAATCAACTCCGAGCTAGGGGATACACGATTGAGCAGTCTGCCGAGGAAGGAGCTGTTCTCCGGCTTCGCCCAATCATGATGACCATGCTGGTCGCAACTTTGGGACTGCTCCCTGCCGCACTTTCACATGGAATCGGATCAGATTCGCAGCGCCCGTTTGCCATCGTGATCGTCGGCGGACTCCTTTCGAACCTCGTGCTAGGCATCTTTCTCTTGCCCACGCTCTACGCTTGGTTTGCGCGAGAAGGCGATCAGCTCCCCGCAGCGGATTCCGAAGCGGTTGTATAGGATTCACTGGAATGGTTATCAGGCCCCAACGTCGTCTTCAGAGGAATTGAGGCACCCCGACTATGACCAGAGCGGAAGTCTGCGAACGTATTAAAGAATTAGGCATCATCCCAGCTATTCGAGTTTCTTCTGCCGAGGAGGCTCACTTTGCCGCCGATTCGGTCGCAAGGGGTGGCATACCGATTGTGGAAATCACGATGACCGTGCCCGAAGCGGTCGAGCTAATCTCGCATCTCGTTCGTCACCATCAAAAGGTGATCGTTGGCGCTGGCACCGCGCTGGATACTGAGACAGCAAGACGCTGCGTGGATGCAGGGGCAGGTTTCTTGACGGCCCCCGGATTCAATCCCGCTATTGTGGAATTTGCCGCCAAGGCGAACGTCGCGGTTCTTCCCGGTGCACTAACGCCAACTGAGGTGGTGACGGCGTGGAGTTCCGGTTCGGACTTCGTCAAAGTCTTTCCCTGCGCCCAGGTTGGGGGTGACAAATACATCAAAGCTCTGAAGACTGCCTTGCCACAGGTTCCGTTGATCGCCGCAGGAGGTGTCAATCAACAGACCGCTGCGAGTTTCATCTTGGCAGGAGCTGCAGCGATTGGCGTCGGTACCGAGTTGATTCCGACCGACGCCATCAAGATGCGGGAATCTGCGCGAATTCAAGAACTCGCTCATCGTTTCATAGGCTTCGTAAACGAAGCGCGTCGTCGGTTAGCCTCGCAAAGTGAAAGTACCCCATCCAAAACTGATTTTTTGAGGCTTCATAAGCAGACCCAATCGGGGGAAAAGTGATGAAGAGAGAACGGCAAGAACCTCCGGGAGCAACTCGGCAACAAGCCCGGCCAACAACGCTTCATCTGTGAGATCGCGCCGCACAATATCGGCGGAGCCTGGATCGGCCCAACCTCGGCTCGAATCCGGAGCTTGGCTGCTGACCGTAACTCGACGTAACTGGGCTCGATGATTCTTCACTTTCTTGAGGCACATCGGCCAGATGCTGTCAGACGCTGCTGAACAATAATGTAGTCGATGCTTCAAGGGTCGGGTGTCACCAAAAATGTCACGGCACTTTTGGGCTGACACGGAATGCAGCATTCCGCTATTTGCGAAAATCCGGCTGTTTTTTCATCAACGGCGTTCCGAGGCACGTCCTTATGTCCCTCTAAACCCCGCTAACATCGTTTCACTTTCCAAACTGATGTCATAACGACGACTGCCGCACAGCAGGGACGCGAGTACACTTAACAAGGACCGTCTTATTGGCCTGGCGGCAAGCCACTCCGTTATCTATTACGAAGCCGTTTCCGCTTGCTTCAAGTCTGCGTCAGCCTGCGTCGTGCCAGTCTTGCTCTCGATCTTGGGGTTTGCTTTTGGAGCAAGCCCTTGGATCGATTTGCCGAGGCTCAATTTGCTGGAACCCGTTCCCGTTGGGCAAGTCGTTCCCGCGGCTGGCGCCGTGCCGGTCATATTCGACCGCATGCACGCAAACGGAACGTCCAAGTTATGGCTCACATGAATTGCGGCCATACACTGGCCAAGATTTTTGAACCCAGCACAAGCGTCTTTCAGGTCGGTGCCGGCGGGCAGAAGCCCCTTTGACTGGAGTGTCGATGTCAGCTTGCTATCGAGCTTGGAGTTCTTGCTGAGAACATTGGTCGGCGAACTAGGAGTGCCGTTCGTGGAGCCATTCGCATTGCTGTGGTCCACAGCGCCGTTGCTCATCGCTGGCCCGTGCGATCCGCCAGCTCCTCCATGAGGGTGCTGCGCGAACGCAGGAGCGACCGCAAAACCAATCGCAGCCGCGATCATAACGATCATTCTTTTTGCCGTCATAGTCTTTCCCTCCTAAACGGAAGTATAAGTCCACGCTTTGCTTAGTGATTGGACGCCCCTCCCCGCCGCATTAACGAGGAGAGATTGAAGCCGACACCGAACGAAAAAGTATTCAATTGATAGTGAACGCTATGCGAGAAACCAAAATCGAAATCAACATACTTCCACGGGTTGAAGTCGAGATCCGCGTTGAATCCGTTGTCGCTGTCGATCGAGGAGCCGCCACTTGTCACCGCGTTGTCTAGGTAGACCCGCCCGTGTTTGGCCGCCTGAGCGCCGCCAGCTCCTTTACCTATGACTCGGCTATACACCTTTTGCGTGCCCCAGGGCGCGATATCGTAGGCCGAGGCGCTAATGGTCAACGAACGGCCTAAATCAAAAGAAGTTCCAGCTTCGAAGTGAGCCAGGGTTCCCAAAGTCGTATAAGGCTTATGCCGGTAGGAGGAATCAAAAATTGAGTTCGCAACGCCCGCACTGAGGAACGGGGTAAAGCGTCCCAACTCTTTCGCTACCTGATTCGTCCAGTCAAAGGTCACGCGGCCGGTGCTCAGGCCCTTTGAACTATCACCCGTGGGAAGTGCGACCGTCGCGACCGAGCCAAAATTCAGTACCGGATTTTTATCCGCGAATTGCACCTGACCAAAAATGTTTCCAAGTCCGCTGTTGCTGGTGGTTGTGCCGGTGGACGTTGTGCCTCTTACGACAAGAATCGGCACTCCCACATTGGCAGAAAAATGTTTGTTGAAAATATAGCCGGTTGTCGTTGTCCAGTCATAAACACTGCTGTCGGAGTCGGCGCTTCCGTTGAATGCCGTGTTCAGGGTCATTCCAGTAACCTGCGCTTCTTTTGGCGGAGGTCCCGACCCCGCCGGGGCTTGAGCCATGGCTTGTTTACAGGCCAAGAACATGATCAGTACTGCCGGAATCCGCCAAATCGGGCTTCGCAATTTTCCGTATCCTTTTGCTGCAGAGACAGCCACGCACTGCGTCATGGGTTTGTTTTCACTCACATTCCAGCGTTAACGATTTCAGAATGCCCTTGAATGCACTACTGGAATAGCTGAGAATGCGCCCCTGGCGAGTCACGGTCTACTGTTCCTGGGACCAGTTTAAGGTCAGTGACCACGTTGAGAGGCCACGTGCGAGATCTGCGCGATCATTCGAGATGGCCATTTGGAAACTATGCAGTGCCTTGCTATTTGATTTCTGAAAGTAGCGGCCACTCGCTTCCACTCGACTTGACAACATCGCCGCATTCCCGAGGGTATCTGTGGGGGCCGTCGTCCACGCCGCCTGGCCAGAAGCCGCTCACGATTCTCTTTCGACGAATTTCACAGAGTTCGAAACTGCGTTCGATACCGCGCCCGAGCCTCGACTGGTGCTACTGCTTTCTCCCTCTCGACCAACCTGTCTGCGGGGGGCCTCCGCAGCCGAAAAGCTTCTTCGCGGCTAATCCGATCCACATCTGAACGTGCTCGTCATATGGGAACCCATTTTGCCTACCGACTGGAGCTCGCCCAGCGGAAGCACCCTGGCAAGAGACAGTTCTGGGATCCCAAACACATCGTCTCGCAGGAGCTTCAGCAGCATCCCGGAGCGGAAGCGCCTCCGTGCTGTAAGCAAAGGGGATTCTATTGGGACGACGTCATTTTCTACGCGCCGCGAGGTACGCATGATGTCGGACTTAGAAAAGGCACTGCACGACGTGAAGTGAAAGAATGAGGGAAACAATTCTCGCGAGGTTGAAGGATACCTTCCAGCGAACTATTGTAGTTACCGCCAGACCGGATGAGGATCGCCGCAGAGGCAACTTTGCTTCGCGCTTTGTTAAGCGTCATCGCTGAGTTTTCCGCCACTCCGGATCCGCCAGAACCACGGAGGTTTCAATCTGGCGTTCGGGCACAGTCCAATACTTTTTGAGTAGCCGATTCTTCTCCTGAGAACCAACTACTTGAAAGCCATACTTCTCGTAAAATCGGATCGCCCAGACCGCGTCAGCCCATGTGCCGACCAACACTGGACCATTTGCCAGCTCCCGCAGATGAGACAGCAAGCGTGCTCCAGCCCCTCGCTTCTGGCTACTGGTGCGAACATAAGCGTGGCGAATGAGCGTCACGTCCTGGACCTGTTGAAGGCCCATTACGCCTGTCAGCGTCCCGGTCTCCTCGCAGCCCCAGAACGCGACTCCCTCATCGATTTCATCCTGCAATTTCTCCCGGGACATGTACGGCTCTGTCCAGCGGTCTGCAGGGATAATTCCTTTGTAAGCCTGCGCGCCATCGTTGATGATGACCCAAATGAGTTCAAAGTCGCGCTCGTCACATCGGCGGATCATGAGTACTCAGCCTCCTAGCTTGGCGTCCCGATCAAATGCGAGGACGATCTCGACCAGGTCGTCGGCAGCCAACAAACCTTCTGTAAGGGACGCGCTTCGGATACTGATCAGACGACACAATAGTGGATTTCAAAGCCTTCGTTGTATCAGGGATTTCCTGGTCCTCGCGATTTCCTCCGCCAGTTTCTTTTCATCAGGCAACGCTAGTTTGTATTCGCTGGATAGCACTTTGTTACGCGGGTTCCCTAGCGCATAGTGGGCCACGGCTTCGTTTTTCTCGGAACTTTGGGGTGTCTACCGATATGGATTTTGACGGGCAGGATTCTCCAGACGCTGTCTGGAGAATTGGCCAAGCGAGATAAAAATCTCTCATTTGCCAGAGGGTGCTTTGAGAGAAGCCTCTGCCAAACTTCCCTGTGAGGTCCAAAGCAAGCCGTTCGACTAAGGCCTCTCTTGTAGACAGCCCGCTCTGGTCCGATTTGGATGGCCATCGACCGCAACAAAGCCGGACCAATACACCCGATTTTCTTAAGCAGCAGTGGCGGCCACGACCAGCGTCGAGACACGATCCGCCACACGGCGGGGGAGCTTGACCTCGTTTCATTTACCCGTGCTTATTAGAGTCGATTGGTGTCCTCCTCAATCAGGCCAAGCACTTCTTTGCAATTGCAAGGTCATGGCTTGCATCTAGCAGCTAGCCCGCATTTCTCATAATTAAATAGAAAAAGGCTGTTGCTTCATGGCATAACTCTTTTGTCTAGAAAGAAATCCTGCCAAGAAGGAGAACAGCCTTATGACCAC
>Ga0185299_10003888_pt1 | contig 18828 bp, 14 predicted proteins | sample PaiPotPPA55metaG_FD_128002 | JGI IMG/M metagenome (GOLD analysis project Ga0185299, IMG submission 128002) | Iron sulfur acid spring bacterial and archeal communities from Banff, Canada, to study Microbial Dark Matter (Phase II) - Paint Pots PPA... ...
CCCGTACCGACTCGATGAGCCTGCTCGGCTGCCCAGCCGGAGATGCCGTTTTCCGTGCCGATGTATAAATAAAAGAGCAGCGCCAGCGCTACAGGAACGTGGATGGGGTGCGCTGAAATGATTTTTGGTTCAGCCGACGTTGCGTCAGGAGATTTTGCAGATAGACTTTCGAATTTGATGCCCACAAAGACGATGCTCAGAAGAAGCGCGCTGGCGGCTATGGAAAGCAAAACTGCCGTGAAGTGATTCGCCCTAAGTCCAGCCAACAGAAAAATCGGGCAGGCGATGGCGCCGATTCCCCAGGCCATATTTACTAAATTTAGAGCCGCAGCGCGTCGCGCCCCGGAAATTTCCGCGATGCAGAGGTTTGTAGCCGGAATGGCTAATCCGAAACCGAAGCCGTACAACGCGGTCGACAACAACGCGATGTAGTGGCTGGCGCTGTTCAGGCCCGTAACTCCCGCAGCGATAAGAAAAAAGCCCAGTACCAGCGCGTCCCGATAACCGCGCATGGAGAGAATTGCGCTGGAAAGTAATACTCCCAACAGCGAGCCCGTGAATTGCGCGGTAAAGAATAAGCCCGCTTGCGTATCGTCAAGAGCCCAGCGCGCGATAAAAGTGGGCAGGCTGGGGCCGAGGATTGTTGCGGTCATGCCGCTGATTACGAAGCCTGCGAATAGGGCTGCGTGGACGAGCTTGAGATGGCGAGCTTCGTTGGCAGTGGAGGACGGCAACATGCGCGTTGTCATTTTGCGTGAGGTGCAGGCCGCGAGCAATGAGCGAGTAGTCCTGCGTCGCGAATAAGCGCCCCTCATTTAGCGAGCATATGAACTCTTGCTACTAGGGCTTCGCACGCCGTCTTTGCGTGTGGGGTTTGCGCTCCAGCAGACTTCCAACGGTGACATGGATTGAGACTTGCTGAAGTAAAATTTGTCCCGGGATGAAATGCCATGATTGATGTGGGTTTGATCGGATTTGGTTTAGCGGGCCGCGCATTTCATGCTCAGGTAATTCGCGTCACGCCAGGATTGCGGCTGGCTGCGATTCTGCAACGCCACGGAAACGAAGCGGCGGAAAAGTATCCTGACATGCGAGTGGTGCGCAGCGTCGCGGAGCTTTTGGATATTCGCGACATTCGGATGGTCGTTATTGCCACGCCGAATGAGACACACGCCCCGATCGCCCGGCAATGCCTGGAGGCCGGCCGCGACGTCGTGGTGGACAAACCGTTCGCCACCACATTGCAAGAAGCCGCGGAGCTCGTCGAACTGGCGAAAAAATGCGGAAGACTGATTACTGTTTATCAAAACCGCCGGTACGATGGAGATTTTCGAGCTATACGCCAGATTGTTTCGGACGGCACGCTCGGGCGAATTGTTCGTTTTGAAACAAACTACGATCGGTTTCGGCCTGATTTGAAGCCTGGAGCCTGGCGTGAACGTGTTGGCCCAGGCGCTGGTATTTTGTTCGACCTCGCGCCGCACTTAATCGATCATGCGCTGGTGCTCTTCGGGCTGCCCGAAGCGGTGACCGCGGATGTGCGGGTGGAGCGCGCTGTCGCGGTGGTCGAGGACGCCTTCGACGTGATGCTGCATTATCCCGCAGGTATGCGCGCAGTGCTGCGTTCGACCATGCTGGCGGCCGCGCCGCGCCCGAGATTTGTATTGCATGGCACACACGGATCATTTTTCAAGCAGACCTTCGATCCACAAGAAATAAATTTGCGCCGTGGACATATTCCGGAAAGTGGCCCGTGGGGTGGCGACCCTGAGGAAGATTGGGGCGTCCTCACCACCGTGGAGAACGGCGTAGTTACGAAGCGCAGCGTGCCCTCTGCGACCTCCGATTATCGCGATTACTACGCCAACGTGCGAGACGCGATTCTGGGCTGCGCGACGCTGGCAGTAACTCCCGAACACGCCTTGGACGTGATGCGCGTGTTGGAGATGGCGCAAGAAAGCAGTAGGACGCGTTGCACGATACCTTGGTAGAGTTGCGTATAATCTTTGGAGTAGTGCTGCAGGAGCGCCGCGTTGCCCAAGATAGAGTTAGCCCCGTCGATATTGTCCGCAAATTTCGCGCAGCTTGCCGTGGATGCCAGGGCCGCACTGGACGCGGGCGGAACGCTGTTGCACGTCGACGTGATGGACGGCCATTTTGTGCCGAATATTACCATCGGACCGCCGGTAGTTAAGTCGCTGCGCGCCGCGCTTCCCGATGTGATTTTCGATTGCCACTTGATGATTGAACGCCCGGACGAATTAATTCCGGCTTTCGCGGAAGCCGGAGCAACTTGGATCTCGGTGCACCAGGAAGCTTGCGTGCATCTGAACCGCACGCTGCATCTCATCGATCTGCACGGCTGCCAACCTGGGGTGGTGATTAATCCGGCGACACCTGTGACAATGCTCGATGAAGTGTTGGACATCGTTCACCACGTGCTGGTGATGTCTGTGGATCCCGGCTTCGGCGGGCAGAAATTTATTCGCGGAGCGCTTCGCAAGATAGAGTCGCTTGCCAACACGCGGGCAAAGCTCGGGCTGAATTTCAGAATCGAAGTGGACGGCGGCATCGCGATGGACACCGTTGCAGATGTGGTGCGCGCCGGAGCAGAGCTGCTGGTAGCTGGAAATGCCATTTTTGGAAGCGGCAACATCGGTGAAAATGTCAAAAAACTTCTGCAGGGCGCCAAGGGCGCAAAACTCGCGCGTGCTTGAGGGTGTTATTGATTAGTTCGGCTTGGATTAGCTGGCTGAACTTGATGTGTCCGACGCGGATTAATTAGCGGCACGTCGCTGCAATACGAATTTTTCCATCGCCTCGGCAAAACCTTCCTGTTCATTTGAAGCAGTAACGTAAGTCGCGGATTTCTGCACCTCCGGGCTCGCATTGCCCATGGCGATGCTCACGCCGCTTTTGCGAAACATCAACACATCGTTGGGCATGTCCCCGATGGTCGCGATTTGATCCACCGGCGTGTTCAACAGTTCGGACATCGCCAGCACCACCTCGCCTTTATTGGCTTTGGGATGCGTCACATCCAGGTAGTACGGCTGCGAGCGCGCCGCGGAAGCTTGATCGCCACACGCTTCCTGCGTGTCTTTTTCGCAGCGTTGCACAGCCTCAAGGTCGTCGCTGACGCCCACAACTTTCGCAACATTTTCAAGCAGGCCTTCAAAACCGGGCACCACCACCGGCGGAAATTTTACCGTCCACTGTTCGCGCGCCACGTGCGGCGCGTTCACATCGCGCACATACCATTCGTGCCCGGTGTAAATCCAGACGTCCAGTTTATGATCGAGAATTATTTTGATAACTTTTTCCACCATCGCGCGCGGCAGGAAATTCTCGCGCACAATGGTGGTCAGATCGGGCTTGATAATGACGCCGCCATTGAAAGCGGCCAGCGGCTCATCGATTTTCAGCGGATCGATCAGCATAGCCATGCCGCGCGGTGGACGGCCGCTGGTGACGGCGAACTTGATGCCTGCGGCCCGTAATGCCATAACCGATTGAATGGCGCGCTGCGTCAGGATTTTTTCTTGCGTCACCAGCGTGCCGTCGACGTCAGCGATAACCAGCCGTATTGGTTTTTGAGGATTTGCGGGTGTCATGCGGTCCTCGCGAGCGTTACTGCTCCTGATAATTCCAGAGCAAGCCGCCATCAACAAAAATTGTAGTGCCGGTGATATAGCTGGACTCGTCAGAGGCCAGAAAAACCGCGACAGAAGCCACGTCGCCTGGCTCCCCGAGTCGCTTGAGCGGAATATTTTCGAGCAAAGCCTTGAGCTTTACCGGGTCGTTCAACAGCGCCTTGTTGATCGGCGTTTCGATCGCGCCCGGCGCAATTGAATTTACAGTGATGCCCAGTGGCGCCAACTCAATCGAAAGATCGCGGGTCAACATTTTGACGCCACCTTTGCTGGCGCAATAAGAAGCGAAATGAGGAAAGGGCAGCTCTTCGTGAACGGAACTGATGTTAATGATCTTCCCGCCAGCCTTGGCCTGCATCTGATGTTTGACGAAGGCTTGGGTGATGAAGAACAGCCCTTTTAAATTTACGTTCAAAACAAAATCGTAATCCGCTTCAGTAACTTCCCAGAACTCAGCGCGCTTCTCTACACCGGCATTGTTGATGAGCACATCGATTTCGCCAAGCTGGCGCGCGGTTTCCGCCACAAAGCGCTGCCCGTCCGCAAGTTTGGAGACATCCGCCTGAATCGCGGCAGCTTTTGCCCCGTTTGCGCGAAGCCCCTCAACAATTTTTTCCGTTCCGAGCTTGTCCGACAGATAGCAGATCGAAACAGCGGCGCCCTCCTGCACAAATCGCTGCGCGATCCCCAGTCCAATACCTTGATTGCCTCCGGTGATGGCTACGACCTTGCCTTCTAGGCGATTGGACATTTCACCTCCCGGTCATTTTGCGCGATATCTGGAAAGAACTAGTTATAGAAAACAAAATCGCCGCGGAATAATTTGTCGGTGGTCCCGAAACCTTTGATGATCCCCAACAACCGAACGATTAATTATTTTTTGATAAACAATACTGCAAGCGCCAGTTAGCTTAGGCGACGGTAACTTCCGAACTCAGATAAACGTCCTGAATGGCATTCAACAATTGCACCCCTTCTTTCATTGGACGCTGAAAGGCTTTTCGACCAGAGATAAGCCCTGTGCCTCCCGCGCGCTTATTGATTACCGCGGTGGTCACAGCTTCCTCGAAATCATTTGCACCCGAAGCGCCGCCACTGTTGATCATTCCCGAGCGGCCCATGAAGCAATTGGCCACCTGGTAGCGGCACAGATCGATGGGATGGTCGCTGGTCAGTTCGGTATAGATGCGCTTGTCGAATTTCCCGTAACTGGAATCTCCCATGTTCAAAGCTGTGTAGCCGCCATTATTTTCAGGCAGCTTTTGTTTGATGATGTCGGCCTGAATCGTTACGCCCAGATGGTTGGCCTGACCGGTAAGATCGGCGGAGAGGTGATAATCCTTGTCCTTCTTAAACGCGCTGTTGCGCAGGTAGCACCACAAAACCGTGGCCATGCCAAGCTCATGCGCAGTTGCGAAAGCCTGGCTGACTTCCACGATCTGCCGTCCGCTTTGTTCCGAGCCGAAATAAATAGTGGCGCCCACGGCCGCGGCGCCCATGTCATGAGCTTCCTTCACGGAGCCAAAGAAAATCTGATCCGCTTTGTTCGGATACGTCAGCAACTCGTTATGGTTCATTTTCACAATGAAGGGAATCTTGTGCGCATACTTGCGCGCCACCGCGCCAAGCACGCCGAAGGTGGAGGCTACAGCGTTGCATTGGCCTTCCATGGCCAGCTTGACGATATTTTCCGCGTCGAAGTAGTCGGGGTTTTTCGCGAAGCTCGCCCCAGCGGAATGCTCGATACCCTGGTCCACAGGCAGAATCGAGAGATAGCCAGTGTTCGCCAGGCGGCCTCGCCCAAACATGCGCTGCAAATTGGTAAGCACTCGAATATTGCGGTCCGAAATCGCCCAGATGCGATCGATGAAATCGGGCGCGGGCAGATGCAAACGATCTTTTGAGATTTTCGGGGAATTGAAGCCCAACAGATATTCCGCTTTGGCTCCCAAGTAGGTTTCGATCTTGCCGGTGCTTGTACTCGTTGCCATATAGTTCTCCTGTTTATTCTCGAATGGCGTTAGAAAGCATACTGCCTGCGGCCTGGTCGACCAGCCACAGTAATTTTCCGTTGGCAGGCTGCAGCAGTTGCGCCGGCAACTGTTCGGGCTCGTAAGGACCTTCGAGTACGCCTTTGAGCGCCAGCGCTTTTTCTTTTCCTGCGACCATGAAAAGAATCATCTCCGCATTGTTGGCTAGCGGCGCGGTCATGGTGATGCGCTCGGTATACAGTTTACCAACCCAGTTGCGAACTACCGCGCGTCCCTGAGGATGCAGCGCTTTCGTTCCCGGAAAGAGCGAGAGCGTGTGGCCTTCGTCGCCCATGCCCGCCAAAACCAGATTCAATCGAGGCAGCTCCGCATCTTTAAGCTGGAAATGCGTGCGTAAATCTTCTTCGTACTCCTTGGCCGCCCGCTCAGCCTCGGGATATTCGCCCTTCATGCGGTGCACCTGCTCTGGTTTCAGAGGAGCCTTCGTAATCATACTTTCCGAGGCCATCTTAAAATTGCTTTGCGCATCGTCCGGTCCCACGTGCCGTTCATCGCCAAAGAACAACTGCATTTTATCCCAGGGAACCTTGGCGCGCAGATCGGCGTCGGTGGCCAACAGAGAATAAAGTAATTTTGGCGTCGAGCCGCCCGATAGCGCTACGGCGAACGATCCTTTGCGACTAACGGCCGATTCCGCCATCTTCACAAACTCGTCGGCCGCGCGCCTGGCTATGGCAGCGTTGTCCTTCAAAATATAAACCTCACGTTGTGGCGCGGCGGCTGGCATCACGCGATTCCTACACGGTCAATTGGGATAGTTCGATCGCTCGTGCGGTTGCGCCGGCCCAGACCTTCGTCGCCGGCGTTGTGCCATTCGCGGCCATCGCGTTCCAGCAATTCGCGAGCTTCGTGAGGTCCCCACGAGCCAGCGGGGTAATTGGGGAAATCTCGCGGGGGCAAGGCGTGCCACACATCCAGGATCGGTTGAATGACGCTCCAACCGGCTTCCACCATGTCGGCACGTTGGAAAAGCGTGGCGTCGCCGACCATGCAATCGCGCAGCAGCCGCTCGTAACCGGTGCTGTGTTCCGATCCGAAATAAGTAGCGTAATCGAAATCCATATTGACGAGGCCTAGCTTCATTACCGAGCCGGGAACTTTGGCGCCAAAGCTGAGAGAGATGCCCTCATCGGGTTGAATGTGAACGACCAGACGATTCGTCTCCAGATTGCGCACGCTGGTATTGCGAAATAAAACGAACGGCGTGCGCCGGAATTGAATCACCACTTCGGTCTCACGTTGGGCCAGGCGTTTGCCGGTCCGCAAATAAAAGGGAACGCCGGCCCAGCGCCAATTATCGATCTGGAGTTTTAGGGCCACAAATGTTTCGGTGTTCGAATCGCGCGCGACATCCGGTTCGCTGCGATAGCCGACCACGCGCTGGCCGTCAATCACGCCCTCGCCGTATTGTCCACGCACCATGCAGGTCAGCACTTCTTCCGGACCGAACGGCTGTATGGCGTGAAGCACCTCGGCCTGTTTGTTACGGACTTCATCGGCGTCGAAGGAAATAGGCGGCTCCATAGCCGTCATGGTCAGTAACTGGAAGAGATGGTTGGGAACCATGTCGCGAAGCGCGCCCGCAGTTTCATAGAAGCTGCCCCGATGTTCCACGCCAACGGTTTCCGCCGCGGTGATTTGCACATGATCGACATAGTTGCGATTCCACAGCGGTTCAATGATGTTATTGGAGAAACGAAAGACCATCAGGTTCTGAACGGTCTCTTTCCCGAGATAATGATCAATGCGGTAAATCTGGTTTTCGGTGAGAACTTGTTTCAGGTCCTGGTTCAGCTGTCTTGCGGACTCGAGGTCGTGACCAAAAGGTTTTTCAACGATCACCCGAGCCCAATGGCCGTCTTCTTCCTTGGTCATGCCAGCTTCTCCGAGGCGTTTGGCAATAGCTGAGAAAAACCTGGGAGCTACCGCGAGATAGAAAAATTTATTACCGAGAGTATTGTGCTTTTTGTCGGCTTCCTCAATTTGGTCTTTGAGCCGCTGGTAAGCCGGGGCATCATTAAAATCTCCCTTTACGTAATAGATGCGTTCGGTGAACCAGTTCCAGAGTTTCTGATCGATCGGCGAACTCGAATACTTGGGAATCTCGTCCGTCAACATCTTGCGAAACGTTTCGGTGGTGTAGTCGTTGGCAGCAAAACCAACAATGGCGAATTGCTTCGAGAGCAGCCCGTCGCTCGCCAGGTTGCAGAGCGCGGGAATTAATTTCCGTTTGGTCAAGTCGCCGCTCGCGCCAAAAATCACCATCACGCAGGGCGCCCCTACCGGGTTGGGATCCACATGGTTCAAGCTCATGAACGAGGCCCTGCCTTTTGGTGTGCGATTGCTGCTAAGACTTCAATACTATTTCGCTGCCTTCTTCTCAAGGTGTCCGCCGAACTGATATCGCATGGCGGACAAAATCTTTCCAGCGAAGTCATCTTCGCCCTGCGACGAAAAGCGCTGATACAACGCCGCGCTAAGCACCGGAGCCGGGGTGGTGGACTCAATCGCGGCGACAATGGTCCAGCGGCCTTCACCGGAATCGGATACGCGCCCTGAAAATCCGTCGAGATGGGGTTTCTCCAAAAGAGAACTGGCGGTCAGATCGAGCAGCCACGAGGCCACCACACTGCCGCGCCTCCATACCTCGGTCACGTCCGCAAGATTGAAGTCATACTGGTAATGGCTGGGGTCACGCAAGGGAGCGGTTTCCGCATCTGTTTCGCGATGTGATTTGCCGACGTTAGCGTGCTTCAAAATATTCAGGCCTTCGGCGTACGCAGCCATCAAGCCGTACTCGATTCCGTTGTGAACCATTTTCACAAAATGGCCGGCACCCGACGGGCCGCAGTGCAGATAGCCTTCTTCAGCGGTCCCAGTGGCTTTTTCGCGGCCGGGAGTGCGTTCAATATTCCCGCGCCCAGGCGCCAGCGTTTTGAAAATGGGATCGAGATGCTTCACGACGTCGTTTTCGCCGCCAATCATCTGGCAATAGCCGCGCTCCAGTCCCCACACCCCGCCGCTCGTGCCGACATCAACATAGTGCAAGCCTTTTGCGGATAATTCCTTTGCGCGGCGAATGTCATCGATGTAATAGGAGTTTCCTCCGTCGATGAGGATGTCGCCTTTGTCGAGCTTCGGGATGAGATTGTTAAGCGTGGCATCCACAACTCCGGCGGGAACCATCAGCCAGATGGCGCGAGGCTTCTCTAGCTTTTTTATAAATTCCTCGAGAGAGTTGCTGCCGATCGCGCCTTCACTAGCGATTTTTTTTACTGTGTCGGGAGTCCGGTCATACACCACGCACTGGTGACCGTTTTTCACCAGCCGGCGCACCATGTTGGCGCCCATTCTTCCGAGCCCGATCATGCCAAGCTGCATCTTCTCCCCCTCCGCGATATTTACCTGCTGCTGTGCAAAGCAAAACGTTCCACTAGGCGATGGCCTGCTTCACCGCTTTCGTCAATGTGGCCAGGCCGGCGGCCACGTCTTTGCCGAGATGCACGCGTAAAGCGCGCCGTCCGCGTTCGGCCAGCACTGCAAAATCGCCACGCGCCTGCGCGGCCTTCACAACGCCAAAAGAATATTTTTGTCCCGGTACAGGAAGATCGATAGCATCGTCGCAGGTGATCTGCAGAAAAACGCCACTGTTGGGGCCACCCTTGTAAGCTTGCCCCGTGGAGTGCAGGAAGCGTGGGCCAAAGCCCAGCACCGTAGCGACTATTTTCCGGTCGCGAACGGCAAGACGTATCCCCTGCAGCGCTTTCTCATTCGCGTCATTCATGGTGATGTACCCGAGCACCGCGAAGTAATCCCCGGCGCGCAGCCGGCTGAGATGCGCTTTCAAGACCTCCGCGAGCCGCGGCTTTCCTCTGAGGACTTCCACATTTTTGTCATCGGCGTACAGTTTGATGCCGTCGCCCTCAAAAAATGGACTCTCGTCCGGCAGCTTGCCGGTTTTTTCATACTCGCTGGTTAATTTCTTCGTTTCGATCTTGCTGGCTTCCACATCCGGCTGATTGAAAGCGTTAATGCCAATGATGGAACCCGCCACAGCGGTGGCAATTTCCCAACGGAAAAATTCCTGCCCGAGGTTGTAGATATTATCGACCGTGATGCGCACGACCGGATGTCCGGCAGCTTCGAGCGCCTCAATGGCGGCATCCTGCGATTTATCCGGGCCGGTTTCCAATCGCAGATAGGCGAACACGCGATCGTTGCCATAGGTGTCGGGATTTGCGAGTGGTTCACAGTCCACGGGGATAATGCCTTTGCCGACTTTGCCGGTGGATTCCGCAAGCAATTGTTCCAGCCAGGCGCCAAGATCATAAATTCCAGGTGAGGCGGCAATGGTCACCTTGTCCCGGCCATGATTCGCCGCCACTCCCAGAATCATGCCCAGTAGCGCGCCCGGATTCGAATCCGCGGGGACAGCCGCGCCGCAAGCTTTCACCATCTCCGCGGTGTTATTTAAAAATTTCGCGACGTCGATCCCCATGATCGCCGCTGGAACCATTCCAAAATTGGAGAGCGCCGAATACCGGCCGCCAATCCCCGGCACCCCTTTAAAGATTTGGCGAAATTTATCGCGCTCGGCCACTTCTTGCAGTTTCGAACCGCGATCGGTAATCGCGATGAAACGTTTGCCAACTTCCGCCTCGCCGACTTTTTCTTTCACCTGTTCAAAGAAATATTGCTTGTAAATGTTGGGCTCGAGCGTGCTGCCCGATTTGCTGGAGACGATACACACTGTACTGGCGAGATCGATTTTGCTTTCGATGGCTTGGATCTGCGCCGGATCGGTGGAATCCAGCACGTGCAACTCCGGGTACCCGTCGATCTTCCCAAACGTCATGCGCAGCACTTCCGGGCACAGGCTGGAGCCGCCCATGCCCAGAAGAAGAGCATGTTTGAATCCGGCCTGCTTCATTTCCGCCGCAATTTCCTGAAAAACCGATAAGTGCGCCAGTTGCTCCGCGGTGATTCCCAGCCAGTCCAGCCACTTGTTTTCGTCAGTGCCGGTCCACAGAGAAGCGTCGCGCTGCCAAAGGCGGCGGACCTTTTCGTTCTTTTTCCAATCTTCTCGCGCGGCGGCAAAAGGCCCGGAAAGAGAACCCGGCAGCTTGTAGGTCTGCCGATTTAGACTCACGCGCGCACGCCAGCGGATTTGCCGGTGGCCTCCAGAAGCTCGGTAAATGCGTCAGCGAAAAGTTTTACGCCGTCGACCAGCAGCTTGTCGGTAATTTCCTTCATGGAGATGCCGGCCTTTTCAAGGTCGGACATGGTCTTGAACGCCTGGTCGACATTTTCCGTCAGGCTGGGTCGCAATCTGCCGTGGTCGCGAAACGCATCGAAAGTTGCCGGAGGAATGGTGTCAACCGTGTCGGCGCCAATCAGTTCCTCCACGTAAATTACATCCCTGTACGCTTTGTTTTTTGTGCTGGTGCTGGCCCACAGCAGCCGCTGCGTTTGTCCGCCCTTGGCCTTAAGAGCGTTCCACCGCGGCCCGCTGAAAATCTCCTGATACTTTTTATAAGTGACTTTGGCGTTGGCGATAGCCACTTTTCCTTTTAGCCCGTTCAGCAAAGCTTTTTGACTGGGGTCGGAAGTGGATTTTAATTTTTCGTCCATCAGGCTGTCCGCTAAAGTATCGATGCGGCTGACGAAGAAACTCGCCACGCTGGCAATGTGCGCAATGTCCTGGTTCTTCGCGGCTCGGGCTTCCAGTGCCGCGAGAAATACCTCGGCAACCTTTTCATAAGCCGATTGCGCGAAGAGCAGCGTGATGTTGATATTGATGCCTTCTTCAAGAAGCTGCCGGATCGCCGGGATGCCTTCCTTCGTGCCGGGCACCTTGATCATGACATTGGGACGATTCACCATCTTCCACAAACGCCGCGCTTCCTCGAGTGTTTTGTCTGTTTCGAGAGCCAGCGTGGGAGAAACTTCCAGGCTGACGTAGCCATCGCGACAGCGGGTTTCGTCGTACACCGGCCGGAAAATATCGGCGGCGTCCTGAACGTCGCGCACCGCGATTTTTTCGTAAAGCTGTTTGGCATTCAGCTTCTTGGCCTCAGGCGAATCTAAAATGTCGGAGTAAAAGTTGCTGCCAGAGATCGCTTTCGCGAATATCGTGGGGTTGGAGGTCATGCCCCGCAGCCCATCGTCCTGTATCAGCCTTTTTAGCTCGCCGCCGGTGAGCAAATCTCGACGGATATAGTCCATCCAGGGCGACTGGCCGTAATCGAGAAGTCCCTTCAAGGGATTTTTGCCGCTCTTGCTAACTTGTACATCGCTGGTTTTCACTGAGGTGGTCATTTTCAATTCTCCTTCGAACTTCAATTCTTATTGTACGCCTGCGACGCACCGTGCGCTTTTTGGGGCGCTTCTCGGGCGCTTACCTCGCCGAACTGCTCACAGCAAACTTGGATTCCAAAGCTTTTATTTTGGCCAATCGCCGGACATGGCGATCTTCATTGGTAAATTTGGCGGCGAGAAACACCTTCACCAGGTCCTCGGCCAGCTTCACGCCGATGATGCGCGAGCCGAGAACCAATACGTTCATGTCGTCGTGCTCCACGCCCTGGTGCGCGGAGTAGGTGTCGTGACACACCGCTGCCCGTATGCCCGTTAATTTATTGGCCGCTACGCTGGCCCCCACACCGCTGCCGCAGATCAGCACCCCGCGCTCGGCTTTGCGGTCGAGTATGGCTCGGCCTACAGCTTCGGCAAAGTCCGGATAATCGGAAGGATTTTCATTGAACGCTCCGACGTCCAGGACTTCCTGGTTCATCGATCGCAGCAGGTCCCCCATCGCGCCTTTTAACTGGAATCCGGCGTGGTCAGAGCCGATGACAATTTTCATTACCGCTCACTTTCCTAGAACTTCCTTCACTGCCGCGACGACCTTGTCGGGTTGGAAACCAAATTTCTTTTGCAGCTCCTTCAAAGGCGCCGACGCTCCAAAAGTATGCATGCCGATGATTTTGCCCTTTGACCCCACGTAACGATCCCAGCCCAGAATGGAGGCTTGTTCCACCGAGACCCGCGCGGTCACATCGGGCGGCAGCACGCTATCGCGATATTCGCGTGATTGATGCTCAAAAATATCCCACGACGGCATGCTCACCACCCGCACTTTTACGCCTTGGCTGGTGAGTGTTTCGTAAGCGGAGAGACACAAGGAAACTTCGCTGCCGGTGGCCATCAAAATCGCTTCCGGCTTGCCGCCCTGCGCCTCAGCTATGACGTACGCGCCTTTTGCCACACCAGACGCGGCGGCGTATTTGCTGCGGTCGATAGTGGGCAACGCCTGTCGAGTCAGCACCAGCACCGCAGGCTCCTTTTTTAACTGCATGATCACCCGCCAAGCCTCGATAACTTCGTTGGCATCCGCGGGACGAAGCAGTACCAGCCCCGGAACGGCACGCAGCGCAATCAAGTGTTCGATGGGCTGATGCGTGGGGCCGTCTTCGCCTACGCCAATGGAATCGTGCGTGAAGATATAGATCACCGGCAATTCCATGATGGCGCTGAGACGGATCGCCGGCTTGCAGTAATCGGTGAAAATAAAAAACGTCGAGGCAAACGTACGAATCTTGCACAGCACCATGCCATTGGAGATAGCCGCCATGGCGTGCTCGCGAATACCAAAATGCATGTTGCGGCCGCTGCGCGTTGCCGCTTCAAATTCCCCGACGCCCTCAAACATTAAACGCGTCTTTGTGGAGGGATAGAGATCGGCGGCCCCGCCCATAAGCCACGGCACGTTTTTAGCGATCACGTTGATAACTTTGCCCGAAGAATCGCGTGTAGCTAGGCCTTTAGCGTCCGCCGGAAAATTCGGCATATCCTTATCCCAACCACTCGGCAAGGCGCGGTGCAGCATCTTGTTCAAATCTTCGGCCAGCTCCGGGAATTCGGTCTTGTAGGATTCGAATTGTTTCACCCACGCGTTGCGCGCTTCGCCACCGCGCTTGCCGATGCCTTTTTTAAATTGGTCGTAGACCCCATCCGGCACCAAAAATTTTGCGTCCGGCGGCCAGCCGTAGAATTTCTTGGCAAGCGCCACTTCTTCTTCACCCAGCGCTTCGCCGTGAGCTTCCTTGGTGTCCTGCCGGTGGGGAGCGCCCCAGCCGATGTGGCTGTCGACGATAATCAGCGTTGGTTTATCCGTAGTGTTGCGGAAAACGTCCAGAGCCTTTTCCAGCGCCACGGTGTCATTCGCGTCGGTAATATGCTCCACGTTCCAGCCATAACCTTTGAAACGCGTCGCTACATCTTCGCTGAACGCCAGGCTGGTGTTGCCTTCGATGGTGATGTGATTGTTGTCGTAGATCCAGCAAAGATTGGACAGCTTATGGTGGCCAGCCAGCGATGCCGCCTCGCCGGAAATTCCTTCCATCATGTCGCCGTCGCCGCAAATCGCGTACACGTCGTAATTAAATAATTCGAATCGCGGCTTATTGAAATACGAAGCCAGCCACCATCGCGCCATGGCCATGCCCACGCTGTTGGCCACGCCTTGTCCCAATGGCCCGGTGGTAGTTTCGACTCCGCTAGTCAAACGGTATTCAGGATGGCCGGGAGTTTTGCTATCAATTTGTCGAAATTTTTTGAGGTCATCGATAGTAAGCGCCATCGAGTCCAACACTTTATCGTCGGGATCGACGGCCCTCACCTGCGCAAGATGCAGCAGTGAATACAAAAGCATCGAGGCGTGCCCATTCGAAAGCACAAACCGGTCACGATTCGGCCATATCGGATCGTTGGGGTCATAACGTAAATATTTTTGCCACAGTGTATAAGCCACCGGCGCGAGCGCCATCGGCGTGCCCGGGTGACCGGAATTAGCGGCCTGCACCGCGTCCATGGCTAAGGTGCGGATGGTGTTGATGCTTAGTAGATCAAGATTAGACTCGCTCACTCCAGCTCCCGTGGCAGACAATTAAGGCCCCCATTCTCCGCGCACGCATTGGATGCGCCGACTCAAGATTTGAATGCGGGAATTCTACGACAAAATGGAGTTACCGACGGGTAACAAATTCTTTTTGATGCAGGCACACCGCGGAGAGGCGTAAAGACTTTTAGACCTTTACTCCGCGATGACCCGCTACGGTCTGATGTGGAATTGTCGAGACAGCCTTAATGAGCGGTGACGGCCGAAGCCGTCGCATCCTGGTTTGACTCTTGGATGGTCAGCATGTCCGTGCGAGTTTTATCCCACTCGCGAAGCATCAGTCCACTCGCGGTAAAGAACCGCCGAATCTTCACCGAGTCCCAGCGCAGCACTTCCTCCAGCACCGGCACCAGCACGCTCATGGTGTTATCGCTCAGCACCGTACGCTGCGCGATACGCGTGATGAATTTCGCCTCCGACACCGCGATGGTCAAACCATCGTGTTGATTCACGTGCATCATAACGGGCAAGTCAGAGCTACCGTCGCCCATATAAATGATGTTGTCGTGGCTGATCCCGAGTGAAGCGCGAATCTCTTCCAGCACCGTAATTTTGCCCCAACCAGCGGTTGCGCGAATGATCGATTCAACCTCGCCGGTCTCTTCGTTGTAGCGAAAACGCGTGCCGAAGATGTGGTCCGCGGGAACGATACCCTCAAGCGCGGACTGGATAATCTCCTGCGGCGCGGCTGAGATCACGTTGAAATGAAAATTGTAGCCGTCCGCCAGCGTATCGAGCGCGCGCGCGAAAAGCGCGACATTGTGCTTCAGCCGAATTCGCTTGCCGGTCTCGACCAGGTGCGTGCGCCGCACGTGGCGGAACTCCGGGTCGTGCAAAATCAGGTAGCTCAATTCCGCGCCCTGCTGCACAAGGTTCATGCGTGACAGGCCGGAGACCTTGTCATGAAACCCATGAAAACCGATCAGTTCGCTCAGGACCACACCTGAGTCGTTGAAGCTAAGGGTTTGGTCGAAATCACTCGCCAAAAGATACTGTTTCAGCATGTTCTAGTACTCCTTCTTACTGGGAACCTGCGGGTAAGCCTCATCAGCTGAATCCGCCTTGCATTTCAAGGATATCGTTATTTCAAGTGTTACCCTCACGAATAATTCTGATAGGCGCTATGCGTAAAAAGATTGAACGTGATGTTAACATTCGGTTAGATGCGGCGTATAGGTAAATGATACAAAGCAAGGGAGATGAACCATATTGGGACACTTTACCACTGCAAGGTCAGCTGTTCCTTTTCGATGCAAATGGCGAAAATAAAGCGAAAATAGACAGACTACCTTACCGCAGCTGACTCGCTTGTGGTCTGGCTAAGACAACCGCCGACCCGACTTGCCTATTTGGGTACCGATCTGTCTCACCGTGAGACTTGTTGCCGCATTTGGTCCCGGGCAATCACTTAATGCGTTTTAAATAGGGCGACGCCACCCGAAACGGCATCTACATACATCACAGGCCATCAAGTGACACGGCACTAGATATATGGCCAAGCCCCTCCATAATAAGCACATTGGTGGAGGGACACACCTTCATCACTTGGTTGCACCGGCCGTCTAAGTGATTGAATACAGCGGAAAAGGGTGATTGAATAGGGCATCCCCCCAAGGCCAATGCATAAATTGAGAGAACCCGTGCCCGCCCGCCGCGCCCATGAAAGGCGCCGAAACGTACTGGTGGTCAGCATTGCCACAGCTGTAATTCTGATGGTAGTGATCTCGATCCTTCTCGTCGGCTGCGGAGGAGGGAGCCAGAACACCAACACCACTCCCCAGTCGGCGGTCAACACGGTTCCCTCCGCGCCCGCAGCCGTCACCCTGACCCTTAGCGATGTAGACAGCATCGTCCACGCCGCCGCAGCCGCAACTTCCCCAACCACCGCTGTGATTACCGTAGTAGACCGCGCGGGAAATGTCCTGGCGCTCTATCGCAAGCCCGACGCGCCGCTGACCGTCGCCGGAAATTTTGGCATCCAGACCGGCACCAATGATGTAGCCATTGGTCTGGCGCGCACCGCAGCGTTTTTCAGCAACGACCAGGCGCCACTGTCTAGCCGCACGGTACGCTTCATCAGCGGCGTTCATTTCCCGCCGGGCGTTTCGAATACTCCAAACGCCGACTTGTATGGAATAGAAAACACCAATCGCGGCTGCAAACTGTCCTCAGAACTGGAGACGAGAGGTATTCATCCCTCGACCGCGCTCGACGGTGGTCCGGGCCCTGGCATCGTCACCGGCAAAGCCGACGTGCTCGACAGCAATCCGGCCGTTGTAAATCCCGGAGGACTGCCGATTTACAAGGGCGCCATTCTAGTTGGAGGAATTGGCGTGACTGCGGTTGCGCCGGACGTGGCCGAATTCACAGCTTTCTCAGGCGCGTTAGCAAATGGTTTTTCAGCGGTGCCAAATCCGCTCCCCGCTCCCGGCGGATTATTCCTTGGCGGCGTGGCGCTCCCCGCGATCAATCAGACTACGCGGCCAGCATCAGTTGGCACTGGCTCTTTCTCCGGCAGCTATGTTGTCAGTCCTCAATCAGGTCAAGCCGCACCTGACGGCGACCTGGTTGGACCGCATCCAAGCGTAAATCCGAAGCCGGCCAATGGCGGTCTGAGCCAAGCCGAAGCTACGCAGATTCTCGACGCAGCTGAAAACACCTCGAATCAAACGCGCGCATCCCTTCGGCTTCCCTTGGCGTCGCACGCCCGCATGGTCATCGCGATATCCGATCTCGACGGAAACATCATCGCGCTGCGCCGCATGCTGGACGCCACGATTTTCAGCATCGATGTCGCGGCCACCAAGGCGCGCAACATGGTTTACTTCAATGGTAGCCAGCGCAGCGATGCGGACCTGAGTCAGGTGCCCATTGGCACCGCGGTGACCAACCGCACCATCAGCTTCGGTGCGCAGCCTTTTTTTCCGTCGGGCGTGGAGGATTCGAACGCCGGTCCATTCTTCCCGTTGTTCATGAACGACGTGGTTAATCCGTGTTCGCAGGGTCTCGATCGTGGCTTATCGAGCGGCAATAACAGCGGGATCGTATTTTTCCCCGGCAGTACCGGCCTGTATCGTAACGGTGCTTTAATTGGCGGGCTGGGTGTGAGCGGTGACGGCGTCGATCAAGACGACTACGTGACCTCCGGCGCAGCGGCGGAATTTCAAGCGCCCACAAATATACGCGCCGACCAGATTTTTATTCGCGGCGTGCGATTGCCTTATTTTAAATTTCCCCGTAACCCCACGAACTGAAACATTGCGAATTTCGAACGTTCGCCTCTATCTTCGCTATCAAATTAAATTAAAAATGCGTCGTCGTATCAGATACACGCACTCATCTGCACCACGTGTCGCGGTTATTTTCATTTTGCGCTGCGTGGATTATTTGCGGGAAGCCGAATAAATGTGGCCTAAAAGGAGAGAAGCAGTTAAGGCGCTTGGCCTTAACTGCCTCCCGGGGTGTGTCCTCGAAGTGGTATTGATAACTTAGATGTGCTGCAGCCCAAAAGGTTTCATCGGCACTAAAACTTTTCTTGTTAACTTTTATTAATACCAAAAACTCTAATAAAACAAATACTTACGCCATCGTTCATCACGATGTCCGATTAGCCGCATCAATTGTCTTGATGTATGCAGCGTGAACGGCCGCGGTTTGCGCGCCAGTTTAATTCCTGCCTCTTCCGGTGTCCGGTCCCCTTTGCTGTTATTGCATCGGTAGCAGCACGCCACCAGATTCTCCCACGACGAACGCCCGCCTCTCGAGCGCGGCACGACATGATCCAGCGTCAATTCCGAGCTGGGAAAAATTCGCCCGCAAAACTGGCAGGTATTGCGGTCGCGCAATAAAATGTTTTTTCGCGAGAGCGCTCGACTCTGCTGCGGTATATGCCGGTAAGCAAGCAGTCGAATCACCGAGGGTACCCGGTGAGAATGCGCGGCGGAGTGCACTTCCGCGTTGTGCAATTCTTCGGCTTGCGCCACGCCTTTCAGCATCAGCACCATCGCGCGACGTACCGCCGTCACATTGATCGGCTCGTATGTGGCGTTCAGCACCAGCACAGGCTCCTGCATCAACGCCAGGCGGCGGGCCGTTATCGGAGATGCGAATCTACTGCCGGCGGGACTTTCTGAACCGGGCGCAATCGCCCCAGCCGCATCGGGGG
>Ga0185299_10003889_pt1 | contig 18824 bp, 23 predicted proteins | sample PaiPotPPA55metaG_FD_128002 | JGI IMG/M metagenome (GOLD analysis project Ga0185299, IMG submission 128002) | Iron sulfur acid spring bacterial and archeal communities from Banff, Canada, to study Microbial Dark Matter (Phase II) - Paint Pots PPA... ...
TTGTGTGACCAAGTGACCGTGGATTTAGCCGAGTCGGAGTGACCAAGTGACCGTGGTTATGGTGACCAAGTGACCGTGGATAAGTTCTTGTTCTCTGTGGTTTTTTACCCTCCCCTACCCTACTCGGCTGGTGACCAAGTGACCGTGGCGGGATCGCGAAAATTGGCGACTAAACGATGGGTTTTTTGGGCGCTGGGTTCGATATGATCATGAACCGTTTGGCAACTGGTGGCGGGCTGTTCCGCGCTGTCATGCCCCTACCGTCCAGTTCAAGGCGAGCGGTTTGATAACGCCGCTGCACCTGGGCAAGAGTTTTGCGGAAGAAACGTTTGAAATCGATCATCCGCCTGTAATCGGGGCCAAATTGTTCCTTGAGGGCCGCCCACGGGATAAAGGCCGGTTTCCTGTGGTCGATACGGTGCAGCCGCTGCGCCAGCCATGCGTAAATGTCGAGCCCCATGGCAGTATGCGCCAATGCCCCCAGATCAGCTTCGTTGAGGGGCACGGCATGCCTTTTCAGACTTTCAAAATACTCGCTGGAGAGGCGAACGGTTGAGGGCCACAGGACCCGCTGCCGGTCGTCTTTTGGAAGCCAGAGCTCGAAGCCGGTAACGACATGGGTGTTGATCTGGGTGACGCGCTCACCGTGAACCATGGCGAGACGGATCAGCGCGTTGGAGAGGCGCGTCAACTGGTCTTTGAACATCCGTATCTCGCGTCCACCATCGAAGCCTCTGATGCGTTTTACGAAGCCGGAAAGGCTGTCACCGATCTTGATTTCGGGCGAGTCCAAGCGGAGGGCTTCCGCGTTGAGGTGGGCCAATATCAGACGCGGCTTGGGCCCCCAGGGCAGGCCGACATTGACGTATTTGCCGGTCGCCGGATCGAGAATACGGCCGGCTTCAATTTCAAGAGCGGCGAGACCTTGTTCACGTTCCCATAACCGCACGTCTTCGCCAGGATCGTGGTAGGGAAGTCCGGTCTGACAGAGGACCGAATGCTGAAAACAAATTTCGAGGGCGTGCTCCGGGCACGGTTCGAGTAAGCGATTCTGGACACGGGTCAGCGGTTTGAGCGTCCTGGCCGCGACTTCGATATGAGGACGAAGTTCGCGCGGGACAGCCTGTTTCAGAATATCCCCTAACGGCAGCAATCCACTGTCTTTCTCTTTCATTGGTCCCTGCCCCTGCCCCATCCGGAGGTGATCGCTCATTGCGGCGCTATCATAATGCGGGTTTGATTCCAGTCACGTTCAATTTGAGCGCCCTCCCCTGCCCTACCGTGGTTCTTTGCGTTACCCAAGCGTAACCATACAACCCGGTTGTATGGTTACATACGCGGTCTACGCAATCTGTGGTTTGCCGTATTTCTGAAATACGAGGTTTAACCCCTCGGTCATAAGGTCTTGTTGAGTGGTGTCTCTTTCGGCGGCGAGCATGCGAAGCTGTTTTTTGGCCGGTGTGGTCGCCCAGAAAGGCAAAGGCGCACGGCCGGCGCGATCGGGACGTGCGAGGGCCTTGCTCTGTGCGGCTTCCCTGTTGGCCGGAGCGAAAACTCCGGTTGCTCCAAGCGTTGCGCGTTGTTTACTCATGCGGCTTTCCCTCTTCGTTCGATACTACCATACAACCGGGTTATATGGTTGTATAACTGGTCTATTTCCGCAGCCGCAGCTCCTTTTGGTTCATATTCGTGGACGCTGCGCCCGTCTATAACGGCGTGACTGTATGCTGCCCGTTGATGCAGGACGGTTTCGATCACGGTCGCACCTTGGCCGGCGAGCGCAGCGCGCGCTTCCTCGGCCAAGCGGCCACGCGTTCCTGCGGCATTGATGACCACGGCGGCGGGAGTATTGGCTACTTTGGCAATCTCAAGGGTCGAGGCGATAGCGTCCAGGTCGAAGCGGGCAGGGCGGCACGGTATCAGGACATAGTCGGCAAGTTTGGCGGCGATCGCGGCGGCGGCGCTGGAGTGGGGCGCGGTATCAATAATCGCCAGTTTAACGCCGCCAGCCTCAGCCTGCTGAAGCAGACCGGCGAGCTGGCTGATGTCGGCCGCAACCGCATCCAGCTTGCGGCCTTCCGGGCGGCTCTCATTCCAGAGGTAGGCGCTGCGTTGCGGGTCAATGTCAATAATGGCCGTTTTGAGCTTCTGCTGTGCAGCGCAGGCGGCCATATGAACCGCGACGGTGGTTTTTCCGCTGCCGCCTTTCTGAGCGATAATCGCCAAGGTTTTCATCTGCAACCACCCCGCACTTCAGCTTAACCATACAACCCGGTTATATGGCTAGTATCATAAACGCGCATTGTCAAGGTACACGGCGCGACGGGCTGCTTGGATAGGGGAGGGGAGGAGTCCGCATGGCGGCTAGAACGCGGCGCTTAGCCCCGGCGCCAGTCCGGCGGTTTCCGCAAAGCTTTTAGCGAAAGCGCACATTTCCGCGACCCCATAGAAGGAAAGGTGCCCGCTGGTCCTCAGCCTCGATCTAAGCATTCCAAGATTTTATTCCCGCAAGCGAGATCCTGGATGAAGCCTTCGCTCACGATAGGATGCGCTGCCTTGATATGCCGAAAAATCGGGATCGACCGAACGCAAGCCGGAGGGACTCCACGTATCGGACCGCCCGCGCGCATAGCCTTGACGTACTGCCTTGTCGCTGACGGTCTGGCCGCTCCGCCGCGCCGTTGTTCTCTTGGTCTTGTTGATATGCCCTGCCCTCGATCGCACAAGATATTAACCATACAACCGGGTTGTATGGTTAATATCTGAGAGGATGTATGTTGTGGCAGGGACGGCCTTAAGGCGCAAAGTTTTTATTGGCAATCTTTGCTAAGCGTGGTAATATGCGCTTGAATTACCTCTCAGGAAGGACCGTCGCATGCCCACCCGTAACGTCAATTTGACCGAAGAGCTCGACCACTTCGTGCTGGCCAAGGTTGAGAGCGGGCGTTACGAGAACGCTAGTGAAGTTGTTCGCGCTGCGCTGCGGACCCTGGAGCGCGAGGAACAACGCTACGAGGCGAAGTTGTCGGCGCTGCGGGCCGCCATCGATGACGGCGACAGTAGCGGCATTGCCGAGGGCAACGTCTTTGCGCGTGTACGGGAGAAGCTCAACCTACCCTCGACGCCGCGTTAGTTCGTGGCCAGGTTCCGGTTTTCACGTCGCGCCGAAGGCGATCTGTTCAACATCGGCATTTATACCTTTCGCACCTGGGGCGACGTCCAGACCGACCGCTATATACGCCAGCTTGAAAATTGCTGCCAGCTCATTGCCGACAATCCCGCGCTCGGCCGCCCGTGCTATGAAATTCGCCCTGGGCTGCATCGGATGGAGGAGGGCAAGCATGTGGTGTTTTACCGGGAGGACCCTGGCGGCATTTTGATTTCCCGTATCCTGCATCAGCGCATGCTGCCCGAGAACCAAGCTATCGACGATGAAGACGACACGCCAGATTCGACGTAAATTCCAGCGAAGGGCGGTTGAGAAACACGGGGCGGGCAGGGCAGGGGGGGCCGCCTTTACGCCGACACGGCACATAAGGGCACCTCCGCCCGGCGTTAGGAGAGGTTATGGACGACTGGCATTTCAAACGCGAGCTGCGGAAAGCGGATATCGACCGCCTGGGGCAATTGTGGGACGAGGGCGTAGCCAGTGGCTTGGCGGTACCGCTCGATTTCGATGAGCTACGCCGTAAGGCGCGCCGCCGTTTATGGCTGGCGCTGGCGAATTCTCGACGTGACAGGGGCAGGGTAGGGCGGTAAATTGCTGCGATTGGGAGATAATGGGGGGCGGAAGGCTTAAACCAAAGTGACAATCCAGATCACCAGACCCGAAGTGGAAGCTCTCATTAAACGCCGTCTCGAGACCGGAGCGTTCAAGGACGCCGAGGATGTGATCCTACAGGCTCTCAGATCTTCGGAAGCCGGAGAGAGCGGGACCGATGAGAGGCGGCGAGAGGCGATTGAGCGGCTGAGAACCTTCGGGAAGACGCACGGGCTCTCGCTCGGCGGCATTACCATTCGTGAATTGCGCCATGAGGCGCGTCCGTGAATGGGGATTGTCGTCGATGCCTCTGTGACTCTGTCTTGGTGCTTTCCCGATGAACAGACGCCCCTGTCGCTGAGGGTACTCGACCGCTTGAACGCCGGGGAGGAGGCTCTGGTTCCCGCTTTTTGGTCCGTTGAGGTTTTGAATTCATTACTTGTGGGAGAGAAGAGGGGACGGATTTCTGCGAAAGAAACGCGGGCCTTTCTCAGCGATCTGGCAGCACTTCAGCCAACCGTCGATCACTCGTCACTGGAGCAGGTGTTTGGAATGGTTCAGATGCTCTGTCGCGATCATCGACTGACACCCTACGATGCGCTTTACGTCGAGCTAGCCCGGCGCACTCAATACCCCCTTGCCACGCTGGATCAGTCCCAAAAGGATGCGGCAAGTGCTTTGAATATCGAGTGCCTGTAAGTGGAAAAAAGAATGTCTAAATCCATCTGATGAGAAAAAAGAAACCTAGTCGCCCGACCAAGGCGTTGCTCGAAATCGCAGACGACATGCGGCGCGTCGGTATTCTGGACTCGGTGAGTCACGAGAAAATCACGCTGCGTCATCTCGGCAAGGCCGACATCGTAGGCACACCGATCATCGACGACGAAGAAGACCCAACAGATTCGCCCTGAATTGCGATCAAAAGCCCCCCGCGGCTCTTTTCTCGGACCTTCGTGACCACGGATGATGGACGTTAAACCATGACTGAACTGTCAGCCCGGCAAAGAGAAGCCGCCCTCCGGCGCGTCATCATCCGCGTGCAACCGAAGTATTATTCATGGTCGCTTGAGGCGCAGGAGCGCTACCGAGTCACCATGCCCGAGCAGGATCGGTTTCGCATCAAGCAGGCACTTCTTCAGGTGCTTTTTGGCATCCGGGTGAACACCGAAGAAAGCATGGAAGCCGCCATCGACGACTTCGATGACGCCCGACAGGTGCGGCTGAACGAAACCATGTTGCTGATTCTGGGAGTGGGCGCCGACAGCTTTTATTTGAACGAATATACGGACGACAAGACCATTCTCGATTTCCCCACGCTTTACGATTACGACCACGACGATCATTGTTTCCAGGAGCAGGCTCGGAAGGAAGAAAATCCCGAGTATGTTGTGAAACCCTACCAGGGAAGCCTTTACTACCGGTGGGCGCGCCTGCAGATCGATGGCGCCTTTCACTATGCCTCCCTGTGCATGGCCGCGGGCTATATATCATCCCTGATCGACGAATTGGGTCGCGGCGCGGATCAGCGAATTGATCCCTTACGGCTACATCGCCGGCAAGAACCACGGCAGACGGGAAGGTACAGGGACGGTGTACGATCAGCGCATCGATGCCGCCGGCGTGGAAGGGCAATTGGAGGAATTGAAGGGGCGGTTTTACCGTTATGTTGCCGAGCGGCACGACCACTTGGCCCTGGAGTTCGATCAGGAATCCCGCAAGGTCGTCTACCTGTTCGACCAATCGAGGCCGGACGATCCGCACATGGATTTGATCTTCACTGACAAGACCGCCCTGAAGGCTGTCAGGTTCCGCCATTTCATGGCGGATTGCCGAGCGCTTGCCGGTGACAGCCGGGCGCTTGATCTCACAACCGAGCGGGAAAAGATCGCCATCCTGGCCTTTCTCCATTGAGGCCCATCGCGACATCATGGAGAACTTCGATCCCAAGGTCGTGAAACTCCGCAAGAAGAACAAAATCATCGTCGCCGACGGCGCCCTCGACGCATTATTCCAAGCGTCCTATGAGTGAGATAAGGCCACCTGCCCCTGCGGTTGAGAGCATGGCCGGGCAGGGCAGCAACCATACAACCGGGTTGTATGGTAATAGCCGACGGGACACACCAGGCGACGGAATAGCCGTCATCACAATCTACTCGAAACGGTCACAGTGAACCCATGAGCCAGCATCTGCGCGGGTTCGAGCAAGCGCATGGGCATCGGCGCAACCCAAGGGGATGCTCACGGGGTAGTGTCGCTTCTGGCCCGGACTCGCCCAACACATTCGCGTCATGAAGTCTTGACAAGGCTTCGAGCCGGTTATCAGATTCAGTCTCGCAAAGCCCCGCCAACGCGGGCATCGACCCGAATGATTTCAAGTCCCGCAAAATCACGCGGGCAAGGACAAGGCTCTTGGACGAACCGCCCGCGATCGGCGATGGCCCGGTTTCGTCTGAATCCCACCCTAAGCAACTCACCAAAAGTATCCGCGACGCCCTTGAGGCCAATGGTTCGATCACTCGCGACCGCCTGATCGAATTGGTCGGTGCCGGGATCAGCGAAGAGCGAGCGGTCACGACGGACGAAACCAACGAGCGTGCGCATGCCAAGCGCAGCGGCAGACCGCTCGTCCAAGAACGGACCCGGCAGGAGAAAATTGAATCCGGGCGGCGCTATCTGATTACAGCCGCGCTCCGCGCGTTATGGCGCGCCGGTAAAATCGAGCGCACCAAAGTCGAGGGGATCGAGTCTTTTACGCCGACAAATCAGAATCACAAAACCCCGGCGCGTGCGCCAATTATCGAAGATGAGAGCGGCGTGAACGATCCGTTGCTAAAACTCGCTACGGAAATGGCCGGTCAGCCGACCCCGACCCGTCTCGACCTCAAGGGTTGCACTATCACTCCCATCGGAATGCCGCCGAACGTAACAACGCTGCGCGCATTGGCGATGGTTCCGTGGATCAAGATTATTCGCGAGGGCAACAAGACGGTGACCATCCATATCGATGAAGAATTGAAAGCAATCTGCGAAGGCCGTGCACCGCGACCCGAGATTAACGGTTGGTCTTATCGCGCATGGTTCAAGAACTTGCGCGAGACGATAATCCAACGACGGAAGGAGAATAACGATGCGCGCCTGAAAAAGAACTGGTCAACCGATCAAGTGTCCAAGGCCGAACAAACCGATCTCTTGAATTGGGTCGAGAAGGAACTCGACAAGATTCCATAAAAGTAAAGAGGTCCGCACAACGGGTCGCGCAAAGCGCACCCAAGAGAGAGACAACAATGCCGATCCGTCAAAAGTCCGTTGACGTAGTTCCGCTCACCCCGGAACTTGCTAAGGAATTCGCGGCACTTACTCCCCTGCCGGGCGAGCGGGCCTTGAAGGCTAAGCGCAAGCGTTGGATCGAGCGCTTGATCAAGGACGATTCGTTTCTCGGCGTTACTTGGTATAAGGGCATCAAGCGCGAAACCGGCGCGGTCTATCGACTTGACGGCCAGCATTCAAGCAACGTGCTGGCAAACCTGCCGCCCGAGCGATTCCCGGAATCGCTTAAGGCGACGGTGACAACGTGGGAATTTGACCATGCCGACACCGCCCGCGTGTTCGATTTCTTCAACAACCCCGCCAGCGCCCGCACCAACGTGGATGTGATGGGCGTATATCGCGCTGAATTCGACGATCCGGGGGCAACGCCGATCGCCGACATTCCTCGCGAGCGTTTGGTCCAAATCACGAACGGGATCAACGCGTACAACGCGGAGCTGGAGGATGGATTCACGCGTGACACCCGCACGCGCGGCGCGTTCTTTGCCGATCCGGCTAACCGTGCGTTTGCGCGCTGGGTGCAGGACGAATTTGGGAAGTGCCGCCATCCGTGGGTGTTCGCCCGCAATGGTGTGGTGGCAGAAATGCTTGCCGACTATATCGCTTCCAAGCAGGTCGCGACCGAGTTCTGGGGCCACGTCTTGAACGAGACGCACCCGGACCCGGATCACGAATCACGGCAATTGCTCGAACAATTGAAGAAATGGAAGGGCAAGCCGAGTAAGACTGCCGATATCTATCGTAAGTTTGCACAAAAGATGTGGTCACGTTATGCGCGGCTGCGCACGCTTGAACTGGAAAAGGCAGGGAGCCTGTTGGAGTCCCGACAGGGGGAACAGCTGGGCGCGTAGAACCGAAAAACGGCGGCGGCCCGGCCCGTCGCCTTACAATCCGAGAGGCGCGCGGCGGCGGGAGCTGGTTGACGTCGGAAGCCGGACAAACTTCTGCGAAGCCTGAATGCGGGAGATTAAAATACACCTACGCAAGACCAAGGGTGTGGAGGGCTCGGCCGACATCATCCGGATCGACCATGATATAATAGGCCCGATGGCCGCCGCGCGAGGATCCGACCTTCTTCAGGATACCTCTGGCGCTCAAGGTTCTGAGATTGACCACCGGAATTCCTCCGAGCACCCAGCGCGCTGCAAACATCTGGTCACGCCCTTCCTTGAGCACCCAATCGTAGCACCGCTTCAGAATGCCGATTACCAAGTTATTGTCTTCTCGCGCGAGCTGAATGATTCGGTCATACGTGGACATGCTTCCATCTCCTTAGAAAGTATAACCGATTGTAATACTCGGGCGCACCGCTGCCGGCCAGATCTCTGAGCGCCTGTAAAGTGAGTTCCTGGAGCACCAAAGCCCCTGTGCGCCAAGCTGTTTCTGATTAAATCGAAGTGCTCAGATTGTCCGATGATAGGATCCGGGCTTGCCGGCATTCCGTCTCAGGGAAAATAACACTGCTGTTCCCGCATATCGCGTCACGAGGGACCTCTCTGCCGGCAAACGCTCCCGCGCTGTTTTGTCCAGCACTACGCGCAGGCGGCCTAGGTCGCGCGTCACTTCTCTATGAAAGGAAGTCCCACCAGCAAAGGCATAATCGAGAGCCTTGGCGATCAGCGGGCCCAGGAGCCGCGCAACAGGCATGGTACGCGGATGGAGATCGGATGGAAGACAGAGAAGGCAGTAGGCGTATAGATCCCGCGCCGCGCATGCCTTGCGGCACCCATCTCGCGCCCAGCGGCGATGCCGGAAACGATGCTCCTGAATGACGTCCTGGCCGACAATCGCGAGGGTTGCCTTGGTCCGAAAGTAAACATTGGCCGCCCCATCCACATTCCATCCGCGCTTGAGCCTGAAAGATGCTTCGATCTCGCTCAACGCAGCCGCCTCGGTCTGCGGATCGCGAAACTCAAATTGATCCCAGTTCTCTCCGCTGCTACGTCTGGAACGTCGCTGAGGTAGGTTTTCCGCCATCCCTTCGACCTCCGCCACCCACAGCCTGCAACCCTCAACCGCAGCCCTTAGAATTACTCGCTGGTCGGCAGGCGCGCTATCGTGAGCGCGAGCTAAAATTTTGGCGCCCGCTCTCCCTACTGGCCAAATAACGACAGATCCTCCAAAAGTTCCGGACCCTCGTTTTTGACGCTGTTCACCAGCGGCGAGGCTGGCCGCACCACCAGAAGATCATCCGGTGCCGGCACCAGAAGGCGTTTGAGCGAGAGCGGATCGGGCTCGCGCCAATTCATCCAGTCGGCCGCGCCGGCCTCGTCGAGAATAACCGGAATGCGGTTGTGAATCGGCTCGAGCGTTCGATTGGCTGCCGTCGTGATAATGGTGAACGTCGTCTGCCACTCTCCGGGTTGGGGCTGCCATGCTTCGAAGAGTCCGGCGAAGAGGAGTAGGGCGTCGTCTGCCGGATGAATCCATAGCGGGTCGCGCCTGGCCTTGGGACCGCGCCATTCGTAGAACCCATCGGCTGGCACTACGCAGCGGCGCTTTTCAAACGCCTCGCGAAACGAGGGTAGCTTGTCGACGGTCTCCGCTTTCGCATTGATGCACATCGAAGCGCGGCTGGCGTCCTTCGCCCAACTATTCACCAAACCCCAGGTCGCCGGGATCGCTTCGCGGCTCTCGTACTTGGTTTTGAGGACGAAGTAGGGTTGCGTGGGAGCGATGTTGAATCGCGGAACGTAGTCGCCGAGTTGGCTTTCAGGTACGCCGAGCATGGCCGCCAGCTCGGTCCTGTCGCGCCGCGTCATGGTAAATCGACCGCACATATCAGTTGGCCTTCGCGAGCAGCTCGCGCAATCGATTCTTCAAGATCATCTCGGCGGGTGAGCGGGGGCGGGCTTCCAGCCACCGCTCGAAGTCTTGCACGCGAACCGTATGCTCAATCTCGGGGTGCTTTACTTTAACAGTGATCGGGGTCTGACCGCGCCCGATGTCCTCGACCCAATTATTATCGCGGAAAATCCGTAGAGCCTGGGCGATCGCCTCGTAAACACTGCCAGCACTAACTTCAACCGAATGTTTAACTTCCTTAAGATCGAAACAGGAAACTTTGCACGTCTTCAACGCCACCACGACGATTTATCATTTTCGTTTTTTCTTCGCTAGAGAATCAGCGGAAATTCGGATGAATCAGGACAAAAGAAAAGCGGACAATTAAGGAGAAGGGGGAGACTCCTTAATGCCCGCTTTTTCAACAGTCCGATCGCAAGGGGGAGTTTGCAAATCGAACTATTTAGGTTCGACGAGACTTCCACGGCATATATTCAAGCCAGGTTCGAGCGATCAGGGCGGACAACCGGAAGGACGAGTTCCGTAGAGCATGGGCGCCACCTTCGTAGACGCTGCCAGCACCAACTTCAACCGTATGTTTAATTTCCTTTTAGGATCAAAAACAGGAAACTTTGCCTGACGCCAACGACGATTTAATCATATTCGCTTGTCTTCGCTGGAGAGTGGGTTGGGGGCTTTGCTTTGACGCTTCAATACCTGGGCGACCCGCCTCGTAACTGCTGCCGGCACTAACTTCAACCGAATGTTTAATTTCATTGGCGATGCGCGCCTCTCTCTAGTCCAAGACCGCGCGCATCCCGGCTTCGTTGAGCACAGCGAGGGCATTTCGTGACATGAGGTCGGATAAGCATTATTCGCTTGACCCATCATCGCCATCCGGGATCGAAGACGCGCCGCGCACCGTCTACCTAAAACCTCAAACCTCGCGCTTGTGGACTGAAACAAATGAAACACGCAAATTGGCGGGTAACTCTGCGCCAATAGTGCGGTGAGTTTCTGCAAGGAGGTTTGATGCGAGGCTTAATGGTGCTGGCGCTGAGTCTGCTTCTTTTCCCTGGGAACGCCTATGCGCAGCAGAAGCCAAATATCGTCCTGGTGCTGATGGACAACCTCGGCTGGGGAGAGCCCGGCGTCTACGGCGGCGGGATCCTGCGCGGCGCGCCGACTCCGCGAATCGACCAGCTGGCGGCAGAAGGGATGCGCCTGCTTAACTACAACGTCGAGGCGCAATGCACCCCGAGCCGTGCGGCTCTGATGACTGGGCGGTATGCGATACGCACGGGCAACGGCTCGGTGCCGATCGATACTCCTGTCTACGGCCTCGTGCAGTGGGAAATTACGATGGCTGAAATGCTCTCAGACGCCGGTTACGCCACCGGAATTTTCGGCAAGTGGCACCTCGGTCACACCAAGGGTCGGTTTCCGACAGATCAGGGATTCGATGAATGGTATGGAATTCCCAACTCTACCGATGAGGCGTTCTGGCCGGACAATCCGCGTTTCCGCCCCAACTCGAATCCCTACGCCCGGCCCGAGTACATCATGGAGGGCCATAAGGGCGCAGCTCCCAAGAACGTCCGCATCTACAACCTCGAGGAACGCCGGCTCATAGACACCGAGCTAACCAAGCGCGCGATCGATTTCATGGGCCGGCAGACGAAGGCGAAGAAACCGTTCTTCGCCTACGTACCCTATACACAGCCGCACATGCCAACGATCCCCTCGCCGGACTTTCAGAACAAGACCCACAACGGCGATTTCGCCGACGTCCTCGCCGAGATCGACGCGCACGTCGGTCAGTTGCTCGATGCGGTGGACAAACTTGGAATCCGCGACAACACGATCTTCATCTTCACGTCCGATAACGGGCCCGAGTTTTCGACCGGATACTATGGTTTCAGTGGGCCTTGGCACGACACATACTTCACGGCCTGGGAAGGCTCATTGCGCGTGTCTTTCATTATCCGGTGGCCGGGAAAGGTGACCGCTGGGGCGGTCAACAATGAGATTGTACATGAGGTGGATCTGTTCCCAACGTTCGCGCGCATCGCTGGTGGCAAGGTCCCGAAGGACCGGATCATCGACGGTTTTGACCAGACCGACTTTTTCCGCGGGAAGAAGGATAAATCCAGCCGCGAATCGGTGATGATTTACGTGGGCAACGAGCTCTTCGGCGTGAAATGGCGTAACTGGAAGATGATGTTCAAGGAACTCGACGACGCGACTGGCCCCGTGAACACTTACGCTATCCCCCGCTTCTACGATCTGTACGTTGACCCGAAAGAGGAGCACCCACTTGATCCACGGGTTCCCGAGAACTTGTGGGTTCGTTACCCAATGACTCAAGTCTTGCTTGACCACATGGCCTCGCTCAAGAAGGAGCCGCCCATCCCTCCTGGCACGCCGGATCCGTATGTTCCCTCGGGTAAAAAGGAGTCCGCACCTGAACCGATCGAGGTCCCCGTTGATTAGGAAATTGATTGGCAATCCGTGTACCCGCGCGGAGAGCCGCCCCAGGAACGCGACTTACATAGCGAAGCCAACGGCTGCCAGAACGGCGGGGAAGAATCCAAAGCCGCAGTACTCTCTCAATTGTTCTTGCGGCCTGACGCAAACGAGGAGAAAAAGTGAAACTGTGCGTAGTGGCTTTGCTGATTATTACATCGGCTGGAATGTTTTGCGGATTTGCATGCGCGGAAGAAGCCGGTAGCGGTCACTACCAACCGGGGGCGACCGCATCATTTATCGACATGCTGCCCGACCGCGGGACGTCCACATTCGTATACGTAAACGCATTCACCTACTACCACGGGTCGACGGGCGCGTCGCGCGACCTCGAACTGGGAGGGCAGGTCGCGGCCAACGTCAAAGGCACGGTCTACGCCGATACTTCCATTTTCCTTTACCAGGCTCCATGGACATTACTGGGCGGGCAGTATGGAGCCGCGTTGGCAGTTCCGTACGTCTGGTTGGACGTGAAGGCCAACTTGCTCCTTAGTGGCAAACGAGGGCGTCTCACTCTTGGTCGTCAGGGTACGGACAACGGCTTTGGCGACATTCAACTTCTGCCGTTGATGTTCGGTTGGCACAAAGGCGACCTGAAGTGGCAGGGGACCTTCGGGATCTATGCGCCCACAGGGAACTTCACAAAAGGCGCGCTCGCCAACGTCGGCAAGAACTACTGGACCTTCGAGCCGGGCGTGGCGGCGAGCTATCTCAGCAGCAAGTATGGTTTCGAGCTGACGGCATTCACCGGGTTTGACTTCAACACCGAGAACAGCACGACCAACTACCAGACCGGTGATCAGTTTTACCTCGACGGTACAGTGGCCCAGCATCTGCCGTTGTTCGGCGGCTTCGTGGGCGCCGGCGCGAACGGATTTTTCTATCAGCAAATCACCGGCGACAGTGGCAGCGGCGCGCGGCTCGGTGGCTTCGCGGGCATGACTGCGGGCATCGGCCCCGCAATCTCCTATGCATACAGCGTTGGCGGCCTGGATTTGGCCGCCGAATTTAAGTGGCTGCCGGAAATCGGCGTAGCGAATCGGCTCAGCGGCGATACCGTGTGGTTCAAGCTGGCAATCAGCTTAGGCGCGAACCATGAAGACCCGCTGCACGCGCTGTGACTATCTCGCGAGCAATCGCAGTTTTCAATCCGCCAGCTGAAACGAATCGCCCTGAGCGACCAGGATGACCGGAGAGAAGGGCGGGTAAAGAGAGTACTCGATGAACGCAAAATTACGATCTGGGACGCGAGAAGATGCCGTAGCCTGCGGTCTGATCGACTTCGAGGCCTTCAAGTCGATCTCAAGTCAGCATAATTTTCCGTGGGACTTTCCGTCTATCGAGATCGCGACCGGCGTGGTCACTATGATGCTTTCCAACCCGGGCTTCTATTCCGTGATTGCGGAGATGATGGCAGGGTCGTCGGTAGCAATTTTCTCGACGAACGCAACCCGATTGCCGGCATAGGGCCGATTTCGGTCGATCCAGCCGCAGTTAGGTACCAGTGACTGACAGCCCGGCGCGGACTGCCAGTCCTGAATTTTTTTTTACTGAATTCCCATAGCGAGGGACAGGCGTTGCTCGGGTGAGATGAGGTGATCAAGATTCACAGCATCCTTGCCGAGGTCGATTTCGACCCAGTTCACCTCGCCGCTGAACCTGTTGTCCCTCGGTCCGTAGTCGGTGCTCGAGGGCGAACCGGCTTGAAAGCCGACGTCACAGGTTTCGTCAGTGGAAAACACCAACGGCTCGGTCTGATCCACGCGGCCTTCGCCAACTTTCGTCCCGTCCACGTACAGGGTGACCGTGCCGCCCTTCGCCAGGCCGCCGCCGTCGTACTTGAATTCCATCCGCACCTGGTGTGTCCCCGGCGGGATCTTCGACGTGCTCTCGACCGTGTAGCGGTTCACACCATAGAAGTTGTAGTGGTATTTCAGCTTGCCGTCCTTGGCGTAGAGGCTCCAGCCGCCAATGATTCCGCCGACCGCAACGATGACGCCTTCCGCGCCCGAGGGAGGTGCGACCACCTCAGCCGTCACGGCGTGCGACTTGTTCTTGTAATTAATTATCGAGCTTTCGGTCAGCCGCCCCATACCGCCGAACAGCAACTGCCGGGTGCCCTTGATCAACTGCGGCCGTCCCGCGAGGTCTGCATTGGCGCGCTCGGCAAAGCGGTCGTCCAAGGGCAGCACGTTATATTTGACGGCCTCGATCAGCCACAGCCGCTGCAGTTCATGTAGCTTCTGCGGGTACTCTTTTGCCAGGTCCTTCGCCTGGCTCCAGTCCTTGGTGGTATCGTACAGCTCCCACACATCGTCGTCGAAGGCCGGTAGCTTTACGGCGCCAGTTAGCCAGGGCGTGCGATGCCGAGTGACCGCCGTCCAGCCCTTGTGATAAATGCCGCGGTTACCCGCCATCTCGAAGTACTGCGTCTCGTGCCGCTCGGCCGCCTTGGCGTCGTTGAACGCGTACAACATGCTGACGCCTTCAATCGGGCGCTGCTGGACCCCATTGACAAACACCGGCTCGGGCAGGCCCGCCGCCTCCAGAATGGTCGGCGCGATGTCGATCACATGATGGAACTGGCTGCGGATCTCGCCCTTCGCCGTGACCCCCTTCGGCCAGTGCACGATGGTCCCGTTACGGGTGCCGCCGAAGTGCGAAGCCACCTGCTTGGTCCACTGATAGGGCGTGCCCATGGCATGTGCCCAGCCCACCGCGTAGTGGTTGTACGCTTCGACCCCGCCTAGCTTGTCCAGCCTCTCCGTGAGAAACTCGGCGGTCTCCAACTGTGGAAATCCTGTGAGGGGAGCCAACTCGTTGAAGCAGCCCTGGAGCGATCCTTCGGCCGAAGCGCCGTTGTCGCCGATGATCACGTAAATCAAGGTGTCCTCCAGGATGCCGAGATCCTGGAGCGAGTCGATCAGACGTCCGACATGATGGTCTGTGTGCTCAAAGAAGCCTGCGTACACCTCCATCTGGCGGGCAGGACCGGCTTCATCGCAGCCGAGATGGTATCCCACGCCGGAATCTCGGGATGACGATTGGTAAGTTGGCAGTCCGACGGAATGACGCCGAGTTCCTTTTGCCGGGCGAAGGTCTCCTCGCGAAGCTTATCCCAGCCCTGATCGAACTTGTCCTTATACTTGTCGATCCATTCCTTGGGCACATGATGCGGGGCGTGCGTCGCACCCGGCGCGAAGTAGGTGAAGAACGGCTTGTCGGGCATCAGCGCTTTTTGCTGGCGGATCCACTTGATCGCCTTGTTAGTCAGGTCCTCCGTCAGGTGATAACCCTCTCCCGGCGTCTTCTCGGGTTCGATGGGCGTTGTGCCTTCGTAGAGCGCCGGGTACCACTGGTTGGTCTCGCCACCGATAAATCCATAAAAGTACTCGAACCCGCCACCACCACTGGGCCAGGCGCCGAACGGTCCCATGGGGCTGGTCTGCCAGACCGGCACTTCATGGCACTTGCCAAACTGCGACGTCGAGTAGCCGTTGAGCTTCAACGTTTGCGCAAGCGGCGAGATGGTATTCGGCAAGAGTGAGTTGTAACCGGGTGCCGAGGTCGCTATCTCGGTGATGCCGCCCATGCCGGCCGAATGATGGTTGCGGCCCGTCAGGAGCGCCTGGCGAGTGGGCGAGCAGAGCGCGGTGGTGTGAAACCGGTTGTACCTCAGGCCATCAGCTGCCAGCCTCTCGAAGTTCGGTGTCAGGCACGGCCCCCCAAAGACGCTGGCCGAGCCAAAACCGGCATCGTCGAGGAGGATGATAAGAACATTGGGCGCGCCTTTGGGCGGTCGCAATTCCCGGATTGGTGGATACTTCGTATCCGGGTCTTTGGCGTCGTAGGTGGTCAATCCGACGTGCGGCTGATCCGGGATGGGGAGAATTTGACGTGACGTGTTCTCAAGCCGGTCCGACATTTTCAGGCTCCTTTGTTGTCCTCTTCGTTCTTGATCAGCGATCGTCCCAAACCGGCGAACCGGAGTTGGCACCGCAAACGATACCTCCAACCAGACCAAATATCAGTGGCATGATGAATAGGGTGGGTCGACCCGCCCTTCTATTTTTTAATCTTGCATTTCTAACACGATAAAAATGCATTATTATGCACAGATGCCAATCATAGCCTAGAATAGCGATAACGATTCACCGCTTACTTTGCAGGTGCCCCTGTTTCGATAGGCACAGACGGCAAGCGACCATCACGTCGGATCAGCGCAACAGGAGCGCCCTCTTAGCGGCGACAGCCTTGGTCGTCCATTGCCTCCAACGCCCACTTCGGGCAGCATGCGAATGCAGATTTCGCTTCAGCGAATACCAGCATTCGTCGCGGCATTGACCTCCGCCAAAACTGGCCAACGAATAACCGAGCACAATCCCGACAAGACGTAGCAAGAAGTGGACGAGTAGTTTGTCTTTGCGACGTCGATTGGTCCCTACAGCCAACTGGACGGCTGCACTTACACTCATCATCATCGTCCTAGTTGTGAGCGGCTGCGCGACTCCTGTTGGAGTTAAACGCCTCGACGAACAAGCGGCCCATCGCGAGCTCAACACGAACATCCTGTCCGCGGGCAAACCGAGCGATTACTCGACGCAGATTCTGGAGCGAACGGCGCTTAGCGAGCGCTTCAAGAGGGATCCGGAGTTCGTGTTAGCCGAGTTGAATTCGGGACTCGGCAAAACTGACGAGCACGACCGGCTATTCGCGCTGTCCGAGCTGTCGTTTGCGCATGCGGAGGAATCGGGGAATCGATCCTACTACTTAGCATCCGCGGTCTACGCATATGCCTTCCTGTTTCCAGCAAACCCAGCCGACGCACCCGGTCCCTACGATCCACGCCTGCGACTAGCGGTTGACCTTTACAATCGTGGCATCGCCCTGGGGCTCGCGACCAAAGATGGAAAGGAAGTGGATCTCAGCGAGCGGCAACTGAGTCTGCCTTTCGGGTCGCTCAGTCTCGGAATCAACCAGGAAGGATTCAACTACGGCGGATACCATCTGACGAAGTTCGTATCGCTAGCGGACCTGGAAGTACGCGGGCTTCGCAACACGTACCGCAAGGCCGGCGTCGGCGCCGCGCTTTCGGCCCGGGTCGAACCGCGGGAGAACGGCACGGCGAACCGCTGGATCCCACCCAACGCGAAGGTCCCGGTAACCGCCTTCGTGCGTTTCGACTACCCACGCCGCGCGATGAGCGACGGCCGCCTACACGGCATCGTGGAACTCTACGACGAAGACGAAACGCCGGCAGTTCAAGTCGGAACATACTCAGTGCCGCTCGAGTCGGATCCCAGTGCGTCGCTCGCTTATCGGTTGGAAGGCGCCCCGATGTGGGATTTCGAGCTTGCGGGTTTTCGCCGGGGCGACTTTTCGTTTCTGGGCAGCGGCAACAACGGCGACAGCAGCGGTCTCTACATGCTGCGTCCGTACCATCCGAATCTGATCCCGGTGGTGCTCGTTCACGGGACCGCGTCCAGTCCTGCGCGTTGGGCGGAGATGGCCAATGAGCTGCTGGGCGATCCGGCCATCGCTTCGCATTATCAGATGTGGTTCTTTATCTATAACAGCGGCAATCCGATCGTGTTGTCCTCGATGCGTTTGCGGGAATCGCTCCAGGCTGTGCGCAAAGATGTCGATCCCCAGGGAAAGGACGCCGCGCTCGACCAGATGGTCGTGATCGGCCACAGCCAAGGCGGGCTCCTGACCAAGATGATGGTCGTCGATAGCGGGAATCGCTTTTGGAGCAATGTCTCGAAGGTCCCGTTTGACCAGACGCAACTCGATCCCGAGACGCGCGACCTGGCCTCGCGCGCGATGTTCTTCAAGCCGCAGCCGTTCGTGAAACGGGTGGTCTTCATTGCAACGCCGCATCGAGGCAGTTATATGGCCAGCAATCCCATAGTTAAGTTCGGAAACAAATTTTTAAACCTGCCTGGCGGGCTTGCCAAGACCGCGGTTGCTCTCGCGCAGCTGCGCGAGCCCGGCATGTTAGGGACTCCTTATACTATCCCGACGGCGCTGGATAACATGGACGCCTCCAATCCGTTCATAAGGACGCTCAGCACAACGCCGATCGCCACCGGCGTGCACGTCCACTCGATCATTCCGGTGAAGGGGACGGGACCCGTCGAGGACGGCAACGACGGAGTTGTCGAGTACAAGAGCGCGCATATCGATGGCGTCGAATCCGAGCTTGTCGTCCGTTCGGGCCACTCGACTCAGGCAACCCCGCAGACGATCGAGGAGGTACGCCGCATCCTCTATGAGCACGCGAGGATTAATTGATGGTCCGACGTACGGTACGCCTGGTGATCGAAGTGAATCGGCTTTCAGATCAGCCACAGTGGTACAATGCATTGACCCACAACTGCACAACTACAATCCGCGGTCACGCGCAAAGCGCCGGCGCTGGCGGTCG
>Ga0185299_10003891_pt1 | contig 18820 bp, 11 predicted proteins | sample PaiPotPPA55metaG_FD_128002 | JGI IMG/M metagenome (GOLD analysis project Ga0185299, IMG submission 128002) | Iron sulfur acid spring bacterial and archeal communities from Banff, Canada, to study Microbial Dark Matter (Phase II) - Paint Pots PPA... ...
GATTCGACGCTGATGGATGCGGGCACGAAGATGATCGACGGGTTCCTCTTGCCTAATTTTGGCCCGGGGCCTGACAAGAAGCCGATCGTCTCGGGGCATCCGGAAATCGAGATATCGCTGATCGAGCTGTACCGCACCACGGGCAACAAGAAATACGTTGAGTTGGCCGGCTACATCCTGCAAGGCGACGATCGCATGGGCCTCGAGAAGCGCCACACGATTTACATGTACAGTGGCACGCCGTTTACGGAGCGAGCGCGGCTGGAAGGCCATGCTGTCCGAGCGATGTACGCCTGCTGCGGCGCGACCGACTACTACATGGAGACCGGCGACCAGACGTACTGGAAAACGCTGAATCATTTGTGGGAAGACTTGTCGCAGCACCAGATGTACATCACGGGCGGCGTGGGCGCTCGGGCAGCGGGAGAGGCCTTTGGCGAACCATACGAATTGCCGAACGCGCAAGCGTACGGCGAGAGTTGCGCGGCGATCGGCAACATGATGTGGAACTGGCGCATGCTGGCTGCCAGCGGCGAAGCCAAGTACGCCGATGTGATTGAACGCGCGTTGTATAACGGCATTAACTCCGGCATGTCACTCGATGGCACATTGTACTGCTATAGGAATCCGCTGGCGTTCGATCCCGATTCAGGCGAGACAATCCGAAATCCGTGGTACGACACGACGTGCTGCCCGCCGAACCTGGAGCGCACGTTCGCGTCGCTGCCGGGATATTTCTATAGCACAAGCAAAGACGGCGTTTACGTCCATCTTTACGATAATTCGACTCTGGACTGGCATCTGGACAACGGGACCGGGCTGAAGATCGCACAGAAGACGAATTACCCCTGGGACGGCGACGTGAAAATGACGGTGACGCCGGCACAAAGCCAGGACTTCACGCTGTTCGTTCGGATTCCAGGTTCGGTTAAGGGCGCGAAGGCGGCAGTGAACGGAAAGGGCATCGATGGGGCGCAGCCTGGGCAGTATCTGGCAATCAAGCGACAGTGGAAGGCGGGCGATACAGTCAGCCTGAATTTCCCGATGCCTGCCCAAGCGGTCGCTTCAAATCCACTCGTGACCGAGAACCGCGATCGCGTGGCTGTGCAGCGTGGGCCGATCGTGTATTGCCTCGAGCAACTAGATCAGCCAAATATGCCGGCCCTGACCGACGTTACGCTGGTAATCGAACCAACCGGCCGACCACGCGTTTCGCGCCGAACACAAGAGCGATCTGCTTGGCGGCGTCACGGTGTTACATCACAACGGCCTGGCTCGGGAAGCGTCTCCAGCGAACGAGCCGCTGTATATGCCGGCAGGCACGGACGCTCCGAAACTCCGAGGTCAAGATCTGACCTTAATCCCGTATTACGCATGGGCGAACCGGAAGCCGACACAGATGCAGGTGTGGTCCACGTATGCGCGAGCTTGAGACAACGAGACGCGTGCAGGAGATAGTACTAAGCTGAAGCCGAACGGGAGGTCGGTAACGCAACCCAACGGACGTGGGGAATGGGCCAGTAAGCAGGTGGTGTAAGTGGAACACTGTCAACGCTCTTCCTTGACCCACCATTTTTTTGGGCCTAAGCTCCTTTTCAATATTGCATGGACGGCAGAAAACAGCGCATCCGCATCTTCGCGTGGCTCCTCGTGGTTATCTTTTTCGTTTGGGCGCAATTCCATTTTTGCACGGACCTGACATCGTCCCCGTTGACCTCGCATGTTTGTCCGATGTGCTTGACGTTGGGATCCGCGGTTGCGGCTTCGTCACCGAGCATCGCTATCCTCCCAGTTGCGAACAAGCTCGCGATTGTCCCTCTGGCTATTTTGGTTTACTCAGTTATTCCTCGCGCTACCTCATCCCGCGCGCCTCCTTTTAGCCGTCTAATTCTTTCTGGTTGCTAGCCTTCGCCGTGTTCTCTGCGTCATTTTTAACCGCACGCGCGAGGAGTCTTCACAGGTTTCGAAAACAAATGTATCAACGCCTGGTCTGATTTTGTTCAACGCAGGAGGAGTGTCATGAAGAAATTCGGAGTCCTGTCCGTTCTAATTTTTTGCAGTGGCGCTGTCTCTGCCCAACAAGCGGCGCCCGACAGGCCATCTTCCGCCGCGACCGCGGCAGACGCACGCATGACGACTCTCGAGGATCAGGTGTGCCTCCTTGCCGAAGAAGTTGTGTTACTTCGCAGAGAAGTTCAATCCCTGCGCGAGGCAAAGACCCCCGAACCTGGCGTTAACTCGCAGGCCGGTGAGCGCGTTCTACTTGCCGCTTCTCACATACAGCCGGAGATGCTGCCGGCGGCGTCGCCGTCCGACACTTTGTCTTCCGCCACTCCCGCGCCTCTTCCCGGCCAGATGGCTCAGACGCAGGCCTTCGGCGGCGCATCCTCCAACGCGAAACTCCTCAATCCAGACATTAGCTTGATTGGCGACTTCATCGGCACCGCAGGCCGCAACATCGTTTCTCCGTCTCCCTCGTTTCAGTTGCATGAAAGCGAGGTCGGCCTGCAGGCCATCATTGATCCCTACGCCCGCGCTGATGCCTTCATCTCCTTTGGGGAGACTGGCGTGAATGTCGAGGAAGGCTACGTGACCTTCACGTCGCTCCCAGCCGGTCTCCTACTGAAAGTCGGCAAGATGCGCGCCGACTTCGGGAAGGTCAACACGATTCACAATCATGCGCTGCCCTTCATCGACCGGCCCCTGGTGACTAACAATCTCGTTGGCGGCGAGGACGGTATTGACGACGCGGGCTTGTCCTTATCCCGCTTTCTGCCCGCTGCGAAAAACTGGTTTCTCGAAGGTACCGCCCAGGCTTTCCGGGGAGATTCCGATGACGTGTTTCAGGCCGCGCGCCGCCAGGACGTCAGCGTCGTTGGCCATCTGCGCGGCTACCGCGACTTAAGTGAATCCACGAACCTTGACCTTGGCGTTTCCTACGCTCGCGGTCACAACAATTCCGGCGTCGACAGGATTCTAAATTCTGATAATTTCCTGACAAATCTATATAGCGCTGACGCCACTCTTCGTTGGAAGCCACTTCGTCGCGCCATCTACCACTCGTTCCTTTTCCGCAGTGAATTTTTCTGGAGCGCCCGCGATCAGCTGTCCGTAACGAATCTCTTTCAGACCCAGCACGCTTTCGGTTTCTATTCCGATGCTGAATATCGCGCCAACCGACGGTGGACGGTTGGTGGGCGCTTCGACCGCAGCGGCCATGCCACCAACGCGCATCTGACGGACACCGGCTTTTCCGCTATCCTTACCTATTGGCCAAGCGAATTCAGCCAGATCCGTGGTCAGTACCGTTTTGGCCATCTCGCTGACCCTGTCACCACCAACTATTCCAACGCCAACGAATTCCTGTTTCAGTTCCTGTTCGTGATGGGTGCGCACGGCGCGCACCCCTTCTAGGAAAGGTTTCTAAGAGATCATGCGACACACTAAAATGCACACTCGCGCCAGCGCCCGTCTCGTTATCTGCACTCTCGTTTTCGTACTCCTCATTCAATCGAAGAGCAGCGCGGACAGCAAACTCCAAATCATGACTGCGACAACTGATCTCGCCTCCCTCGCCCAGGAGGTCGGCGGCGACAGGGTCAGCGTTGAATCCATCGCCCGTGGCTATCAGGACCCGCATTTCGTCGAAGCCAAACCCAGCTTCTTGCTCAAGCTGCGCAAAGCTGACCTGCTGATCGTCGTCGGCCTCGAGCTAGAAATCGGCTGGCTGCCGCCGCTCATCACGCAATCCAGTAATCCGAAGATCCAGGTCGGCGCACCGGGCTACTTGGATGCTTCTCGCTTCGCGAAAATCCTTGAGATCCCGACGGGTCAGGTGACTCGCGCCGAGGGTGACGTCCACCCCCTTGGCAATCCTCACTACTGGCTCGACCCTGAAAACGGATTGCGTATCGCGAAAGGCATTGCGGATAAATTGAGCGAGATGCGCCCTAACGACGCCGCGTATTTCGAGCAGCGCTACGCGGGTTTCGAAAAGCGTCTCAAGGAGGCCGACCAGCAGTGGCTTGCCGAAATGAAACCCTATTCGGGTCGCAAAATCGTCACCTACCACCGCTCCTGGCCCAATTTTGCCGAGCACTTCGGCCTGAATGTTATCGGATACGTTGAGCCGCGCCCTGGCATCCCTCCGAGTCCCCAGCACACCGTGGAGTTGATCGCGCAAATGAAGCGGGAGGGTGTCAAAGTCATCGTCGTTGAACCCTACTTCGACCTCAAGACGCCGAATAGCGTTGCGCGTGAAACCGGTGGGCAAGTGGTAGTCCTTATGCCTTCGGTCGGCGGCGAAAAAGAAATCACGGACTATTTCAAACTCTTCGACTACGACATCGCCAAGCTGAAGCAGGCTTTCGACACGGTTCACTGATTGCCTTTGGCTGAAATGGACGCACAAACAAAGTTTTAGATTGGCGCAAAGGAGAAAAACTTAGCGATGCTCGAATTCTTGCTTCCAGCCTTTATAGCGAGCCTCATTCTTACCGGAATTCATGCCTACCTCGGGGTCCATGTGGTCGAGCGGGGCGTCATCTTTGTGGATCTCGCACTAGCGCAGATCGCCGCGCTTGGAGCCACGGTGGCCATCGTCGTGGGCATCGATCCTCACGGTCGCGGCTCCTATTGGATAAGCCTCGGCTTCACCTTTCTCGGTGCGGCGATTTTCGCGCTCGCCCGCTCGCGCCGCGGCCATATCCCGCAGGAAGCGTTTATCGGCATCGCTTACGCCGTTGCCTCTGCCTCCGCGATTCTTCTGATGAGCAAGGCGACCGGCGAGACCGAGCATCTCAAGGACATGTTAGTTGGCAACATTTTGGCCGTCTCTTGGGCGGAGGTTAGGGTGACAGCTCTGCTATACGGCGCAGTCGGAATTTTCCATTACATCTTCCGCAAGAAATTCCTGCTTATCTCAACGAATCACGATAAGGCAGAGCAGGCAGGCCTCAACGTTCGGTTTTGGGATTTTCTCTTTTACGCTTCTTTCGGATTTGTGGTGACGTCGTCAGTCGCGATCGCCGGCGTTTTGTTGGTGTTCTGCTACCTCATCGTGCCTAGCGTGGGCGCCATGCTTTTCGCTGACCGCATTGGTTCGCGGCTTGCGATTGGATGGACCATGGGTACTCTAGTCTCTGCCCTCGGAGTCTATCTATCCGCCCAGATTGATCTGCCCACAGGGGCCACCATCGTCGTCACCTTTGGCGGCATCCTCATTTTGATGTTTCTCATCCACGTCGTACTGCACCGCGGCCGCGAAGCCCAGAGTGCTCAAATCCACTGAAGATTACTTTGCCGGGCACATTTCTCTGCGTGCGGTCCCTGGCTGGAAGTGATACAGCGGGGAGCTATGAGAAGGCACGGCTTGCTTGCCCAAGGCAGAGCGCTTGGATGGCTCGCAACGCTTGTTTCGCTCAGGTCCATATCAACTCGCGCGACATACAGATGCAAGAGAAGGAGGGCCGCTGGGCCGGAACGGTGGAGTCGATTTTTCTGCAAATGGACAACGCCGGACGTATTCTTCACGTCGCCGATCGAACCTTCCACCCTGACTTCGACGCCACAACCTATCAGCGAGGCCTGCAGAGCGGTATCACCGGTACGCGAGAGCTTCGCGTCGCGCCCGACGCCGCGCAACTCTGCATTTTCGTGAGCGATGCCCGCTAGTTTGAACTTGGACTCTATTTATCTCCTGTTGGCGCCATACCTTCGTGATCAGCCAACGACCAGCCGATCGAAACAGTGACTCGGCAACCTCTGGGAAGCTCGGAGCCTCCTTTGGTGTTTATGAATCGGCTCGCTGGCTAAGATCGCCCAAATAACGCGGGGTTGTTGTGACCATCCCTGAGGTGCGGGGACCTATCGCGAATCCCGCCCGCTAATGCCGCAAATCTTAAAAGCCCATCTAGGAAATAGCGCACGAGATGGGGCCTGGAGTACCCGTTGTTCGTGCGCTTGGGTCCCGCGATTGAGTTTCCGAAGGCTTCATCTCAAGTTTTTCCGGGAGAACGAAAAGGAATTAAGTCGTCGTTTGATTTTGTTCACCAAATACAGTGCCAGCCATGCTCCAAGGATCCAGCCGATATGCACGGACTATGTTCGTAGCCATTCAGCCGCTATTGCAGTTTTGCTTATTCCGCCTTCGCGGCGGCCAGGAGGGCTAAGTCCGCCTCGGCATCCTTCCAAGTCGCCCGGAAATCCTGATAAGCCACGCGTGCCTTGATAGCGTCGCCTTCCGTCACGTAAGTCCGCGCGAGATAAAGCTGTGATAGCCAGCAGCTCGGATTTTGCCATCCTTGATTCTTCAACTTCATCGCGGACTGAAATTCCCTTTCAGCATCTTGCGGTTGATGATTTTGAAGAAATGCGCGTCCGCGCAGCGCTAGGACTTCCGCGTCGCCCTTGTCATACGACGACGCAGATTTCAAAGTGTCCAGTGCTTTGGCTCCATGCCCATGATTGATTTCGATCCGTGCACGGACGGCCGGAAGATAAAGCGCTTGAAACCAGGTATCCTGCGGACGTTTGTGCGAAAGATCATCGGCCATGCGCAAAGCTGCGCTGTCGTTTCCCGTAATCGCGTAAACATTGACCACGCGCAAGGCCACATTGGGGCTCTGCGAAATTCCAAGGGCTGCGCGGGTGTTCCTCGAGTGGACTTCTTCGCCTGGGTTTGCGCCCCTTATGGTACCAGTGGCCTTACGCTGAACTGACCTTGGAGTCCTCTCTGGCAACGCCTAACGAAGTCTTGAATGGAGAACCTGAATATCGGCCGAGGCCAAGGTTTACGCAGCTCCTCGGTAGTTAACCTTCGAGATCGCCATCGTAGGAGTCGGCCCGCTGCACTTCTAACTTCCAGGTCCGTGTTTCCGAATAGTTTCCGAATTGGCAGCAACCCGGCCAGAATTCGCGAGTCCGGTCATGACCTGAGCCAAAAAAAGCCCGTCCCTCTCGATAAGCCTGCCTGCCGCCCGATTATGAAGCGTCTGACCCTATTGGTATGATGCATACGAACCGCTCGGAATATCTCCGACCTCGGCGCTCGCAACCGGCGGCTGAATTATTCTAATTCGTTGTTTTTTTGATCATCGGGAGTAGCTATGAACGGATTTTGGAAACGAGTAGCTTTCGCCTTTCGGTCTTTCTTTTCAATCCTGTTCCACGCTGACATTCCCGAGGACATCGCACAGAAGGGGGTCAAGGCTACCGTACCGTTTCCGCAGGTGTCAGCAGCTAAGGAACCTTCCGGCCTTCGCCTGAAGGAAGATGCGCGACCGGGGTCGGAAGCAGCTGGTCGCGCCGTGCAGATTCTTGCGCTGCTGCAACGCGACGGGCGGCTCGTTGATTTCCTGGCGGAGGACATCTCTGTCTATTCCGACGGGCAGCTTGGAGCCGCTGTCCGCACAATCCACGAAACTTGCCGGCAGGTGCTCGACCACTATGTGAAACTGGAGCCGATTCTGAACTCAGAAGAGAATCAACCGGTGACAGTGCAGGCCGGTTTTGACCCGGCAGCCATCAAATTGATCGGCAACGTGGCGGGAGAACCGCCAGTTCGCGGTATGTTACGGCACAAGGGCTGGCGCGTGAAGGAAGTGAATCTGCCCCCGTTGCCGCAGGCTGCCGGCCGGATGGTAGTCGCGCCGGCTGAGGTCGAACTTTCGTAAGGCCGATCCCCGTCTGCACAACAGATGTGTATTTAAAGAGGAGATTTTCGTTGGCAGCCAGATACATCGTCGGTATCGACCTAGGAACTACAAACTCAGCGCTGGCACGCTGCGACGCAGCTGATGCCGAAGAGGAAAGCCGCATCGAGGTCCGCAGCATTCCGCAGCTTGTGAATCCGAGCGAAGTGGCGGAACCCACGTTGCTGCCGTCTTTTCTCTACATCCCGGGCGAATTCGATTTTCCCAAGGGCAGTCTCGCCTTGCCATGGGAACCCGAGCCGAAACTCGTGATCGGCGAACTGGCGCGCAAACGCGGCGCCGAAAGTCCAAACCGCCTGGTCGCCTCCGCCAAATCCTGGCTCTCTTACGCTGCCGTGAACCGTACTGCGCCGATCTTGCCCTGGCAAGCGCCCGAGGAGGTGCCGAAGTTATCACCGGTCGAAGCGTCATCGCAGTTCCTGAAGTACTTGCGCACCGTGTGGGATAGCGGGGAGGTAAGGGGGCAACGGGGACTCGCTCTTGCGGAACAGGACGTACTCCTCACTGTGCCCGCTTCGTTCGACGAAGAAGCACGCGAATTGACGAGGCGCGCCGCCGAACAGGCTGGTTTCCCGCACGTCACGTTGCTGGAAGAGCCGTTAGCAGCCTTTTACGCGTGGCTTGCGAGCGAGGGTGATACTTGGCGCCGCCGAATCAAGGTCGGCGACCTCGTGCTGGTATGCGACGTTGGCGGCGGAACCACGGATTTCAGCCTCATTATGGTTTCCGAAGAGAACGGCGAACTGACACTGAAACGTGTCGCCGTTGGAGACCACATACTGCTGGGCGGCGACAACATGGACTTGGCGCTGGCGCGCGTTCTGCAACAGCGCCTCGAAGCCTCGGGCAACCGCGTCGATACTTGGCAATTGCACAGCTTGTGGCATCAGTGCCGCAACGCGAAGGAAAAACTATTCGAATCGCCCAAGACGCAGAATCGTCCAATCACGTTGCTGGGCAAGGGGACGAAGCTCGTTGGCGGCACCATCAAGACGGAACTCACGCGCGAAGACCTCGACCAAGTCCTGGTCGAAGGTTTCTTTCCCAAAATTGCGAGCGGCGAATTACCTGCACGGCAACGCCGTGTCGGCTTTCAGGAATTGGGCCTGCCATACGCGGCCGATCCAGCCATCACCAAGCACCTCGCGCGGTTTCTGTCGGAGCAAGTTCGCAACAGTCCCGAGGCGGCGGCCATCCGGCGCGGCAGCAGCGGACTGGCATGCCCTACGCACATCCTGTTCAACGGCGGAGTAATGAAAGCGGCACTGCTGCGCAATCGGGTGGTCGGGGTAATGAACAGCTGGCTGCGACAAGAAGGATTCGGCGCGCTCGGGGAAGAGCAGATCCTGGAAGCTCGCGACCTGGAGCACGCCGTTGCGCGGGGCGCGGTCTATTACGGGAAGGCGAGGCGAGGTCGCGGCGTGCGTATCCGCAGTGGCGCCTCGCGCACGTACTACCTCGGAATTGAAAGCGCAATGCCTGCAGTGCCTGGCATGGAAGCTCCACTCAAGGCGCTCTGTGTCGTTCCCTTTGGCATGGAGGAGGGCACCGAGACCGCGATTCCGGACAGAGAGTTTGGCCTCGTCGTCGGCGAACCAGCCGAATTTCGTTTCCTGAGTTCCAGTGTCCGTAAGCAAGATCAGGTCGGCAGCCTGCTGGAAGATTGGGGTGCCGATCTCGAGGAACTCAGCCCGTTGGAGGTCACGCTCAAACTGGATGGTCAGCAGGGAACGGTTGTACCGGTGCGGCTCGAGAGTCGTGTCACCGAACTGGGTACCCTCGAGATCTGGTGCGTATCCCGTGACGGCTCCCACCGCTGGAATCTTGAGCTGAACATTCGCGAAAAGACAGGGAGGTGAAGTCGTCGGTGCCTTCTCGTTATCTGATCGGCATCGATCTGGGTACGACAAACTCTGTCGTCGCGTATATCGATACTCAGAACAGCATTGATACGGGCTCCCCTATTATTGTGTTCCCAGTACCGCAGTTGGTTGGACGGGGGGAAGTCCGCGTGCTCCCCGCACTTCCTTCTTTTCTCTATTTCCCCACTAAGGATGAGTTGTCTGGCGGAGGCGTGAGCGCCACGTGGGATGAGGATCCAGCAATGGTCACAGGTGTGCTCGCGCGCGAACAGGGAGCGCTTGTACCGAGCCGCCAAGTGTCATCGGCCAAGTCGTGGCTTTCTTATCCTGGCGCGCATCGCCGCGCCAAGATCTTGCCGGCGCACGCTGAACCGCCGCAGCCGATGATTTCCCCTGTCGAAGCGTCCGCGCGCTATCTCATGCATCTGCGCGACGCTTGGAACGGCGCAATTGGGATTGATGCTGAAACGCGTTTTGAGAATCAGGAAATCGTCCTCACCGTGCCAGGTTCGTTCGATGAGGAAGCGCGTGAACTGACGGTGGAAGCCGCCCGCAGCGCAGGACTCGACAAGCTCACTCTGCTCGAAGAACCATTGGCCGCGTTTTATGCGTGGATCGCGGCCAATGGACACGCGCAGGCAGGTAGCCCGTCCTCGCGCCCGTATCTGCCGCGGGATGGGAACGTTGAAGACCTCTCCGATGGCGAACTGATTTTGATCTGCGACATCGGCGGCGGCACGACCGACTTCAGCTTGGTGCGCGCTCGCTCGGCCAACGGCGAGTTGCAATTTGAGCGAACGGCCATCGGCGAGCACCTTCTCCTCGGCGGCGACAATCTCGATTTCGCCCTGGCCCGCCGCGTGGAAAATGAGCTCAAAGACATCAAGCTCACGCAGCGACAGCGCTATGCTCTACGCCTGGCCTGCTGTGCCGCGAAAGAGCGGCTGCTGAGTGATTCGTCCTTGGAGCGCATGCTGGTTTCGGTCTTGGGTAGCGGCCGCGCCGTCATCGGACAGGCGCTCAGCGTTGACCTGAAGCGCGAGGAAGTCCTGCAGATCCTCGCGGACGGGTTCCTGCCAATCACGGCACCTGATGAGATGCCGGCACACGGCCGGCCAACAGGGTTGCGCAAACTCGGCCTGCCCTACGCCAGCGATCCGGCCATCACCAAGCACCTTGCCGCATTTCTGAGGCAGGCGGCTGTCGCCATGAACGGTTCGCCCGCAAAACAGCGAATGGCTCGACCCGATGCCGTGCTTTTCAATGGTGGGTTTTGTGCCCCAGCGGTGACTCGCGAGAGGATCGTCGAGGCAATTTCCGCATGGTTCGGCGCAGCTCAAAGTGGCTGGCGCCTCAAACTCCTCAACAATGAAGTTGTAGATAGTGCGGTAGCCCGAGGTGCTGCTTATTACGGCCGCGTCCGGCGTGGCACCGGTTCGCGCATCAGAGCTGGCAATGCGCGCACGTACTACATTGGGTGGCGCTCAGACGAAGGTCTGCGGGGTATTTGTGTTCTGCCCGCCGGGATCGAAGAGGGCACCACACTTCCGCTACTCAACCGCGAATTCTCGGTGCTGGCTAACCGCCCAGTGTCGTTCGCGCTGTACAGTTCGCGCACACGGCACGATGCCCACGGCGAAGTCGCGGCGTTGGACGAAGCGAACGTCCATCGTCATCCCCCGCTAGTGACCTTATTGCGTTACGGCAAGAAAATGCGTGATGTGTATCTGATTATAGGTCTGAGAGCCAGTTTCACGGAGGTTGGTACGCTCGAGCTCTGGTGTGAATCGCGGGGCACGCCGCATCGCTGGCGGCTGCAGTTCGAATTGCGCGGCGAGGAGGCACAAGCGGAGCAACTCGATACGCCGAAACCACAACCCGTGCCGACACGTTCTTCGGCCGTTACGACTTCCGATGCAACTGTCGAATCGGCTGCGCAGCTGATTGACAGTGTTTTTGGCGGATCTGCGGATGGCGACACTCTGGCGCCCGAGACTCTTGTTAGCCGAATGGAAGCGGTTCTCGGCGCAAAGAGAGACTCGTGGCCCGTCTCGGCCATTCGCCGGTTCAGCGATGTCCTCATCGAGGTTGCCGCCGGGCGCAAAAAGTCTCCGCGCCATGAGATGCGTTGGCTCAATCTATCCGGCTTTTGTTTGCGACCAGGGTTTGGTTTTACGGGTGATGATGCGCGCGTTAACGACATGCGAACAATCGCGTCGAACGAGCTCGTCTTTGTAGACGATCTGCAGTGTCAGGTCGGAACGCTCGTGCTGTTTCGTCGGATCGTCGGGGGCATCAATGCCAGCGAGCAGCAAGCGCTTTATCGCAAACACGTTAGTGGTTCCGTCGGCAAGAAGAAAGGCCGCGTGAATCGACAACTCGAGTATGAGGAGTGGCGCCTTGTTGCGAGCCTTGAGCATCTTCTAGCCGGCACTCGTGCTTTGCTTGGCGATGAGCTGGTGGCGAAGATCAGAAAAAACCCTGGAGATGCAATTTGGCTCTGGTCGCTCGCCCGACTGGGCGCCCGCATTCCGCTGTATGGGCCGCTGCACTCTGTAGTTTCGGCTGAAATTGCCGGTGAGTGGCTGAAAGTCCTGCTGGACTTATCCCCGTTCACGGAGGTAACGGGCTCCGCCATCGTACTAATCGCACGGCGCACCGGCGATCGCTCCCGTGACATCGATGATGCAATTCGCGAGCAGGCAATCTCCCGCTTTGTGGCGCTTGGGATCGCCGAAGAAACCATCCAGCTTCTGTCAAAATACCTCCCGCCCGAACAGTCGGACGCGGTCCGCAGTTTGGGGGAATCGCTGCCGCCCGGGTTGCAAGTGGTCAGCTCTTCGAACTGCTTGCTGTCGTTACCCGCATTGCACAGCACTGGTCCGACTTTTTCGAAACTGGCGTGAACACCGGTGAACACCAATCGACTTATATTGAAGATCTCTTTCTGACTTGATGGACCAATTGACCTCGACGGGATTGAATCTTCGGAGATTCACTGCTCCCATTGGCTCGAGCAAGCCCTGAAAGTCACCTGTCGGACTCACCTGTATCAAACCTGTTCCTTTGATTCCTCTTGCGAAATAGCCTCTAGCATCAAAAATTGATGAACACGAAAACCTGTTTGTTCGCACCGACTCTGCGGCTGACTTCCACGCCATCAGGAACTGCCCCGAATACAGGCTTCACACCACTCTGTCTCACCATCTGTTCCGCGAGATTCGTGACCAGCGTGTCGTCGAGTACCGCACCAACGTACGTGATGGTACCTTTCTCAACAGCGTGCGTGACCACCGCCGGCGCCAATACGCCGTGGCCCAATGCAGGTTGAGCGAGCCCAGGTCCTTGTACTTGTCGTGAAGCCAATCCTGAAACTGCTTTTTCGTGTCGTCGTCGTAAGACATCAGGGCGTAGCGGTATTCGTTGTCAATCTGCCAGCCCACAACATTCGGATCACTGCCGTAGCGCTTTGCCATTTCCTCCGCAATGCCGCGGCAAAACTCCCGGTACTTCACAGACTTGGGGGAGCCGTGCGCGCGGTTGCCGGGTGCCACGCGCTGCCCATCGGGCTCAACACGGAGAGCCTCCGGGTACTTACGCGTGAGCCAAGCAGGTGGGCCGGCGGTTGGCGTGCCAAGCACGACAGCCATGTGATGTTTTTCAAGCAGGCGAATCGCGCGGTCGAGCCACCCAAACTCAAAACGCCCGTCGCTTGGCTCCATCGCGCTCCATGCGAATTCGGCGAGCCGCACAACGTTGAGGTGGGCATCGGCTATCATCCGAACCTCAGTCTCCCATCGCGATTCGGGCCACTGCTCGGGGTCCCAGTCCGTTCCCATTAGGATCGCGTTGTGTCCGAGAATTTGCGTGGGAATGTTGTTTTCGTCGGCCTTGCGGTTCGCGTAAGGAAGCCGGCTGGGTTCGGACCTGCAGCGTACCTTCAAAGCCGTCGTCGTGGTTCACAACGAAACCACGAACGGCGCGACTAGCCGGGTCGCCGAGCTTCGGCGCACCAGGAATCGCCTCCGTCATCCGGCGCTGCTGATCGTGGATGCGATCTCTTCCCTGGCTTGCATTGATTATCGCCACGACGAATGGGAGGTGGATGTCACCGTCTGCGGTTCGCAGAAAGGTTTGATGGTTCCCCGGGCCTGGGCTTCAACGCCGTTTCTGAAAAGGCTCTCTCCGCCAGCAAGAGTGTTAAGTTGCCGAGGTCTTATTAGGACTGACAGGAAATCTTGATGCCCAATCAGCTGGGCTTCTTTCCCTACACGCCGGCGACCAACCTCCTCTATGGTTTGCGGGAAGCCCTGCACATGCTAAACGAAGAGGGGCTGCCCGATGTCTTCCGCCGGCACGACCGCCACGGTGAGGCCACACGCGCGGCAGTGCGGGCCTGGGGACTGGAAATCGTTTGCGAGGAGCCTCGGGAGTATTCGAGTTCGATGACCGCGGTCTTCACGCCCGAGGGCCACAGCGCCGATCGGCTGCGAGAAATCATCCTCGAGAATTTTGATATGGCGCTTGGAGCCGGACTGGGCAAACTCGCAGGCAAAGCATTTCGCATCGGACACCTCGGCAGCTTCAACGACCTCATGCTAGCCGGAACCCTGAGCGGAGTCGAAACGGGTCTCCGGCTCGCGGGCGTGCCGCATAATGCCGGGGGTGTCATGGCCGCTCTCGATCACCTCGCTCCGGCAGATACAAAGTCTCAGTCGAGCCCTTGGCCAGATGAAGGAAGGGCAATCGCGGGACGAGGCAACGTGTTTACGCAAGTCGACAGCTGTGGAATACCAAGCGGGAGTGCCAACGGCAAATCGACCGAGATCGCGCGAAGTCACGTGCGCTGGATCGTCCTGCTCCTTCTGTGCTTGATGTACCTCATCACTTATTTGGATCGCGTCAGCCTCTCTAACACCGCCCCGTTCATCAGCCAGGAGTTTGGATTCAGCAAGGCCACGATGGGCGTCATTTTCAGCGCCTTCGTTTGGGCTTACGCACTTTTTCAGGTGTTTGGCGGCTGGTTGGGCGACCGCTTCGGGCTGCGCAAGGTGCTTACGATCATCATGGCGTATCGGACGGTCATGGCGGTGCTGACCACGGCAGCCATGGGCTTCTCCTCGTTTTGGGCCGTCCGCTTCATGCTCGGCGTGGGGGAGGCGGGCGCGTTTCCTACAGCTACGCGTGCCATGCAGATGTGGTTTCCCCGGAAGGAGCGCGGCTTTGTGCAGGGCATCAGCCACGCTGCGAGCCGATTTGGCGCGGCGGTCGGTCCTCCTCCGGCGGTGGCGATCATGATCCGCTACGGTTGGCGGATCGTATTCTACGTCATCGGTTTCATCAGCCTGGTGTGGTCTCTGTTGTTCTCACTCATATATCGCAATACACCGGAGGAGCACAAACAGGTGAGCCGCAGCGAGCTCGCTCTGATTCGCGGAGTTGACGAGAACGGCGGGATCAAGCAGGCGAACGTCCAAAAGCGGCTGACGGTACCTTGGAAAATCCTCCTGAAGCACCCCAATATCTGGGCGGTGATGTGCGGATACTTCACCTACTTGTACTGCCTATGGATCTTCCTCTCCTGGCTGCCGTCCTATCTGGTATCCTACCGCGGTTTCACCCTGCTGAAGGTGGGTTCCTATGCGTCCTTGCCAATCGGCGCCGGTATGTTGGGCGATGCCGTCGGCGGCTGGCTGACCGACTTCCTCTTGGTCAAAACAGGGAATGTCAAGTTTGCCCGTCGTTCGGTGGCGATTATGGGGATGCTTGGGTGCGGGAGCTTCATTCTACCTGCCGCTTTCACGGCGAACCCCTACACCGCAGTCTACTGCTTGGCGGCCGCGATGTTTTTTCTCGAAACGATCATCGGGCCGTCTTGGGCAGTGCCGATGGACATTGGAGGGGAATACTGTGTCCGGAATGATGAACATGGGCGGACAGATCGGTGGGGTGCTGTCGCCGACGGTGTTTGGGATCCTGGTGGCCCGCGGGTCCTGGATCGCGCCGTTCGTGATCGCTGCCTGCCCGCTATTCCTCGGCGCTGGCATCTGGGCGTTTTGGATCGATCCGGAAGTGTCCGTCATCGACAAAGGTAGGGTGATTGCCACCTGAGCTTTAGCGGCAGGTTGTGTCGCTGAGCCGAATGCGCTGCGGCGCGGGCGTTAGATAGCGGGGTCCTCGCCTGCGCGTTGGGCCTGTCAGCGATCGAAAGGGACTTGCTTTGCGCGAGACGTCGGCCATGCAGGAGGCGGCCATCTGGAAATTGACATAAAGACCCGGCCGTCATTCATCGGCCGCTTATCTCGATTCCGTCAAGCCGGAGGAAATTTGCATCAGCCCGCTCCGTTACCGCTCAGCTCGCACTCGAAACCGGTTGATTCGTTCTCGCAGGCGTCCGCACTGGAAGCCGAGCTGAGGCGGACGCTAGAAGGCGAAGTACGTTTCGATCGCGGCAGCCGCGCCCTGTATGCCACGGACGGCTCCAATTATCGTCAGATTCCGATCGGTTTGGTTGTCCCGCGTGATGCCGAAGACGTGGTCGCTGCGGTGGCCGCGTGCAGGAACTACGGCGCTCCGGTCCTAGCGCGAGGAGCCGGGACCAGCTTGGCCGGACAATGCTGCAATGTCGCCGTCGTGCTGGACTTTACCAAATACATGAACCGGATCGTCGAGTTGGATCCCTTCCAACGATACGCACTCGTTCAACCGGGCGTCGTCTTGGACTCACTACGAAACAAGGCAGAAGCTCACAAGCTCACCTTCGCGCCCGATCCCTCAACCCACAATCGCTGCACAATCGGCGGGATGATTGGCAACAATTCCTGCGGCACGCATTCTCTGCTCGGCGGCAAGACAGTCGATAACATCGAAGAGCTGCAAGTCCTGCTCTACGATGGTTCACTCATGACAGTTGGTGCGACAAGCGACGAGGAACTTGATTCCATCATTAGGCAGGGAGGACGCCCCGCCGAGATCTACGCAAAATTAAGGACGGTCCGCGACCAATACGGCGAGCTGATTCGAGCAAAGTTTCCAAGGATTCCGCGGCGGGTGTCCGGTTACAACCTTGATGAATTGTTGCCGGAGAGAGGATTCCACGTTGCTCGCTCTCTCGTTGGAACAGAGGGTACTTGCGCGATCGTGCTTCAAGCTAAGGTGAGGCTCATCGAGAGTCCCCAGCATCGGAAACTGGTCGGACTAGGGTACGGCGATGCATTTCTGGCGGCCGACCACGTTCCCGAGATACTGAAGTTCAAGCCGATCGGGCTCGAAGGATTTGAAGGAAGCATCGTCGATGGCCTGAAAAGGAAGGGAGCGCCCAATCTCGATCTGCTCCCCGACGGCCGTGGATTTTTGCTCGTTGAATTCGGCTCCAATGACGCAAACGAAGCTAACCAGCAAGCCCTGCAACTCATTGATTCGCTCAAACGACACGCCAACTCACCCAGTATGCGGCTCTACTCAGAGAGCGAAGCACGGGCGGTCTGGCAAATACGCGAATCGGGCCCACGCGCTGCCGCTTTTGCTCCCGGTGCGCCCCTCGAATGGGAGGGTTGGGATGACTCTGCCGTAGCCCCCGAAAAACTGGGCGCCTACTTGAGGGATCTACGCAAGCTGATGAACGAATACAACTATGCGGGCTCATATTACGGGCATTTTGGACATGGTTGCATCCATATGAGAGTCACCTTCGATCTCCAAACGGAAAAAGGAATTCGCAATTACGCTGAGTTTATCGACCGCGCTGCGGATTTGGTGGTCGGCTATGGTGGCTCGCTCTCCGGGGAGCACGGCGACGGGCAATCGCGTGGCGCATTGCTTCCGAAGATGTTCGGGCCTGATCTGATCGAGGCTTTCCGAGCGTTCAAGTTGGCCTGGGATCCCAACAACAAGATGAATCCCCACAAGGTGATCAATGCCTACTTGCCTACCGAGAATCTCCGGCTTGGGGCTGACTACAAACCCGCCGAGCCAAAAACTCATTTCAAGTTCCCCGATGATGACGGTTCGTTTGCCAAGGCCGCATTGCGGTGCATCGGTCTGGGAGCCTGCCGCAAGCAGGATGCGGGTTCGATGTGCCCAAGTTACATGGTGACGCTCGAGGAGGAACACAGCACGCGCGGCCGCGCTCACATGCTGTTCGAGCTGCTCCAGGGTGAAGTGCTGCGCGACGGCTGGAGGGATGAACATGTTAAAGAGGCGCTGGATCTGTGTCTTTCCTGCAAAGCCTGTAAATCCGAGTGCCCCGCCAACGTCGACCTGGCGACCTACAAAGCGGAGTTTATGTCGCACTATTACGAGGGCAAGGTCAGGCCGCCGCACGCTTATGCGTTTGGCATGATCGACAAGTGGGCGCAAGTCGCCTCACTCGTGCCCGCCCTCGCGAACTTCTGCAGCCACGCACCTGGTTTCAGCCACGCCATCAAAGGTATTTTGAGCGTGGCATCACAACGGCAGATGCCTCGGTTCGCGTCCGTTAGTTTTCAAGAGTGGGTCCGAAAACGCAGGACTCCCGAGCGCGGAGAGCAGTTGGCGGGCCGGCCGAAGGTGGTGGCCGAGCGGCGCGAGGTGATTTTGTGGGCGGACACGTTCAACAATTACTTCCGTCCGGAGGTGGCCCGAGCGGCGCTGGAAGTGCTCGAGCAGGTCGGGTTTCAGGTAACGGTGCCAATGCGTCATTTTTGCTGCGGACGGCCGCTTTACGATTTCGGCATGCTCGATAAGGCCAAAAAATATCTGCGACGCATCCTGCAATTTTTCAGCCGTCAGATTGATTCTAACGTGCCGGTGATCGTGCTGGAGCCGAGCTGCGCTTCCGTCTTTCGCGATGAGCTGCACAACCTGTTCCCGGCCGATGAACGCGCCGATCGACTGAGAACACAGACTTTCCTGCTCAGTGAATTCCTGGAGCGACATGCCGCAGGCTACCAGCCTCCGAGACTTCTCCGCAAAATAATGCTCCACGGTCACTGTCATCATAAGTCTCTGATGAAGATGAGCGCTGAAGAGTCTTTACTGCGGAAGATGGGCGCTGACTTGCGGACCATCGATTCGGGGTGTTGCGGTATGGCTGGACCGTTCGGTTTCGAAAAGGGAAAATTCGGGGTGTCCCAGGCGATCGGAGAACGTGTGCTACTGCCCGCGGTTCGGCAAGCGGATCCGGAAGTGCTTATCGTTACGGATGGGTTCAGCTGTCGAGAGCAAATACTCCAGGCCACGGGCCGCCGAGCGATTCACTTCGCCGAA
>Ga0185299_10003894_pt1 | contig 18798 bp, 13 predicted proteins | sample PaiPotPPA55metaG_FD_128002 | JGI IMG/M metagenome (GOLD analysis project Ga0185299, IMG submission 128002) | Iron sulfur acid spring bacterial and archeal communities from Banff, Canada, to study Microbial Dark Matter (Phase II) - Paint Pots PPA... ...
CCGCGCCGTCGATGCCCTGGAACCTGGCAGGGATCGCCAAGCGCTCGATGAGTCCTTCGCGCAAATCCGCGAAGCTCGGGAATGGCTGCGCGCCGGCCGCGAAATGGGATTTGGCGGGCTTGCCGACCCGCACAGTTGGTGGGAGCGACTGCAAGGCATTGGCGCCGTCCTCGAACCACGTGAACTTCTCGACGCGGCAACGCTGCTGGACACTTCCGGGTGGCTGAAGCCGCAGTTTCACGAAGAAGCCGAAAAGTTTCCGTTGCTCGCCGAACGCGCCGCATCGCTGGGGGATTTTCGCGATGTGCTGGCGGCGATTCGCCGCTGCATCCTTCCGGGCGGAGAGATCAGCGACGACGCCTCGCCCGCGCTGCGCCGCATCCGCGCCAGCATCTCCGAGACGCGCGCCTCCATTCAGAAAACGCTGAAGCAAATTTTGCGTGCGCGCAACGCGGACGCCGGCGAAGATTACGTGACGCTCCGCAACGACCGCTTCGTCATTCCCGTGCGGGCTGAGCATCGCCGCGCCGTCCCCGGCGTGATGCACGGCGCCAGTGCCACCGGACAGACCGTTTTCCTCGAACCCTTCGAAACCGTCGAAACCAACAATCAACTCGTGCAGCTTGCCGAAGACGAAGCCGCCGAAATCGTGCGCATCCTAAGTCAGTTGACCGAGCGCTTGGGGCTCGTGCGCGAGCCACTGGTTGCCGCCGTTGACACCATCGAGGCATTCGATAGCTTGTTCGCACGTGCTAGATTCGCTCAAGACTTTGACGCCGCCCTGCCCGAATTCACGGAAGCCGGCGAGCTGCGCCTGGAATCCGCGCGCCATCCGGTCCTAGAAGACAAATTGCGCCGCGAGAATCGCGCCATCGTGCCGATGACACTTGCGCTCGGCCGTCAGGAACGCCTCCTGGTCATCAGCGGCCCGAACACCGGCGGCAAGACCGTCGCGCTCAAGACCACCGGGATCGCGGCGCTCTCCGCGCAGTCGGGAATTCCAGTAGCCGCTCAACGTGCGATCCTCCCTCTTTTCGATCGCGTGCTCGTCGATATTGGCGACGAGCAGTCCATCGCCGCGGATCTTTCCACGTTTTCTTCACACATGCTGAATCTGAAAGCCATGCTCGAGGCCGCGACGCCGGATTCGCTGGTGCTGGTCGATGAAATGGGCACCGGCACTGCGCCCGAAGAAGGCGCCGCCCTGGCCGTCGCGCTGCTCCACGAATTTCACGCGAAAAATTGCATCGTGCTCGCGACCACTCATCACGATCGACTGAAGGCCTATGCCTCCACCACGCCGGGCGTCGTAAATGCCGCCGTCGAATTCGACGAGATCAATCTTCGTCCCACCTACCGGCTGATGGTCGGCGTTCCCGGCGGTTCCAGCGGAATCGCCATCGCGCAGCGGCTCGGGCTGCCGGCTTCCGTCATCGAGCGCGCGCGTTCATTGCTCGGGCCGGAATCGCGCGAGGCTGCCGAACTGATCGCGTATCTCCATCGCAGTCGCGACGAAATCGACCGCATGCAGCAGCAAATGGCCGCGGAACGCCGCGCACTCGAAGAAGAACGCAAGAAGTTGCGCGCCGGATGGGTGGAGCGTCAGCAACGCCGAATCAAGGAGCTTGAAGACAAATTTGGCGAGATGCAGAAACGCTTCGATGAAAATGTCGCCAGCATCGTCGAAGCAGTCAAGGAACGCGAGCTACGCACCCACCTGGAAAAATCCTCGCGCCGCAAGATGCAAGACGCTCGCGGAGAAGCCCGCGATGAACTGAACGCCGCCGTCGTGCAAACTTTATCGGACTCGCAGGCCGACCTTGGCGCGTCCGGCGAAACTACGGCGCCTCCCAGTCCGGATCGTCTCCAACCAGGCGCAAAAATCCGCGTGCGTGGCTTCACTAAGCCAGTGATCTTGCGGCGATTGGAAGGCTCCTCCGCCGAGATTGAAGCCGGCCCCCTCCGCATGAAGGTTGCGGTAGATCAAATCATGGGCATTGAAAGCTCGCCAGCCGATGCAAAATCCGCCCCGCCATCCTCGCAACGACAAAATGTCACGGTGACCTCGCGTCCCGGCGAAGCCAGAGCCACCGACGAAATCAACGTAATAGGTTCCACCGTCGAAGAGGCCACAGATCGCGTAGACAAATTTCTCGACCAAGCCGCTTTGGCAAACCGCCAGAGTGTCCGCATAATTCACGGCCACGGCACGGGGGCGTTGCGCAAAGGCCTTGCCCAGTTCCTTTCCTCCCACCCCTTGGTGGGCAAGATTTCCTCGGAATCTGAGGATCGCGGCGGAAAAGCGATCACGGTGGTTGAGTTACGAGCATAAAATGGCAGAAGCCGGATCATTCGCGGATCGCGTGAAGCAGCAGGCGGACATCGTCCGCGTAGTCGGCGAATACGTGCGCCTGAAAAAGAGCGGGCAGAATTTCACCGGCTTGTGCCCCTTCCACGCGGAAAAGTCTCCTTCGTTCGCGGTGCATCCCACCAAGCAGATCTACCACTGCTTCGGATGCGGTGTTGGCGGCGACGTCTTCAAATTCGTCATGGAGATGGAGAAGTGCTCGTTTCCTGAATCGATTCGGGTCGTCGCGGAGAAGTGCGGCATCGCAGTCCCGCAGGCCAGAGAGCGCTCGCCCGAAGAACGCAAAGAAAACCAGCAGCGAGCCGCGTTAGTCGAGATGCATCGCGTAGCCCAGAGTTTTTTCACCAAGCATCTCGAGAGTACGGCCGAGGGCAAGGTCGCCCGAGCCTATCTGGAAGATCGTGGCCTGGACAAAGCCGCGATCGATCAATTTGGAATCGGATATGCGCCGAGCGGCGGCGATGTTTTATTGCGCTCGCTTAAACAAAAATATCCCGAAAAACTGCTCGTTGAGTCGGGCCTGGTCTCGCGCGATCAAAGCGGCCGCATGTTCGATCGCTTCCGCCGCCGCATCACCTTCCCCATATCCAACGAATCCGGAAAGATTGTCGCGTTTGGCTGCCGCGCCCTCGGCGACGACATGCCGAAATATCTCAACTCCCCGGAAACGCCTATCTATTCCAAGAGCAACGTGCTCTATCACTTGGACCGCGCCAAAGAAGGCCTGCGCCGTTCCGATTTCGCGGTCCTCGTCGAAGGCTACATGGACGCCATCGCGGTCGCGCGCGCCGGAATCAGCAACGTGGTGGCGAGTTGCGGAACCAGCCTCGCCGAGCCGCAGATCAAGCTCCTCGCCCGTTTCACTCGTCGCGTCATCGTCAACTATGACCCCGACACCGCCGGCCAGACCGCCACCGAGCGCTCCATCTCTCTGCTTCTCGAACAGGATTTCGAGGTTCGCGTTCTTGCGCTGCCCGGCAAGGCCGACCCCGATAAATTCATCCGCGAACAGGGAGCCGACGTGTACATCAAAGTTCTCAAGGAAGCTCCTCCCTACGTCGACTACTTGATCGCCCGAGCCCGACGCATGGACCTCACCACCGGCGAAGGTAAGCTCCGCGCCGTAAATTTCCTCCTGCCGTACGTCCAAAAAATCCCAAACCGTATCCTGCGCTCCGAATGGGCCACCCGCATCGCCCAGCAGTTGCGCCTCGAAGAGCCCGTCCTGCGCGCCGCCCTGAGCAAGGCAGCCGCGGAGCGCCGCAGCGAAGTGAAGACCCGGCCAGAATTGATCGGTCGCGCCGCCAAACCGGTCGAGCGCCGTCTGATCCGCATGCTCGCCGAAGGCGAAGGCTTCCGCCACGAACTAGCGCAGCGAATTCAGCAAGACGAGCTCCATCTCGGCCTCGAAACGGAAAAAGTTCTCGCAGCTTTAGTCGCCGCCAATCTTTCCGGCCAGCCTGTGCAGGCCAGCGAAGTCGCCGCCACCCTCGAAGAACGCGACCGCCGGATGCTCTTTGAAATCCTCTTTGAAGAATCCAGCGACCTGACCTGGGAAGAGGCCGAAAGCTGCGTCGAAGCTCTACATCACCTCCGTGCGGAACGAGAACTATCCGACGTCCAGCGCAGCATTGAGGCCACCCCAGCGGGCTCGGACCTGCGTGCATTGCTGGAGCGCAAGCAGCAACTCATGAAGCGCCTGGCCGCTGCCCGCTAAATGGCACATGGCACGTCGCCAGAAACTCTTCCACAGCTTTCCACCAATTAAATGATTGACGCACACGGACTTAACCGTGTAGCGTATTAGGGTTTACCGGGTAACGATTCCGCCTCTAAAAGCATCTAAACTTTGTAGTTAGCGGTAAGGATCGGACCACGGAAACGCGATACGCGGGCGAAACACGGGGCGAACGGGCAGCAGCGAGCGCAGGGCAGACGGTTTCTCACTACGTCAGAGTGACCGCACAGCGGCCAAAAAATATGCGATTTTGCGGGGAAACCCCTCAGTTTGCGACTGCGCATCAGCCTGTTCATGTCCCGGCAAGAGCCAAAGCGTCATCTGTGAATCCCGTGCCTTTGCACGGTAGTTTGCCGGACTTGTCGTCTGATTGCGGGAGGAATTTGTGGCAGTAGTCGGCCTTGAAGAAAAATATGATGCGGTACGCCAGCTCATCGCCGTAGGCAAAGAGCGCGGCTACCTGCTGTATGACGAAGTAAACGATTCCCTTCCGGCGGAAGTGCATTCCTCGGAAGAGATCGACGATCTTCTCACCACATTTGAACGGAACGGCATTGAGATTTACGAGGATCAAGCCTCGGCCAAAGCCGCCCGCGCCGTCGAAGTGTCCACCACACCCGGCGATCGCGACGGTGGCGTGAAGGAAGACGCGCACGAGGGCGATGGCGACCTGGACCTGACTCCGGGATCGCTCGAAAAAACCAACGATCCCGTCCGCATGTACCTGCGCGAGATGGGCACCGTGCCGCTGCTCACGCGCGAAGGCGAAGTAACCATCGCCAAGCGCATCGAGCGCGGACAGCTCGTGGTGATGAAGTCGGTCACACGCTCGCCGATCGTCATCAAGGAATTGATCGCGGTTGGCGACGACCTGCGCAAGGGCGGCCGCTCCATCAAGGAAATCGTCCAGTTCGACGACGAAGAGCTCACCGAAGAAAAAATTGCGAACAAGACCAAGCAGACGCTCAAACACATCGAGAAGATCGCCAAGCTGTATGAGAACGGCCTGAAACAGGCGATCAAGCTCGAGAAAACTCCGAAGGCCAAGAAGCGTCCCTGGATTCACGCCAAGTGGGAAGTTGCGCGGACCCGCGTCGAGATTTCGCTCGCGGTTCGCGACATCGACTTCAACCCGCTCGAGAAAAAGCGCCTGATCGACAAGATGCGCGGCACGGTAGAGCGCCTGCAATCACTGGAGCGCGAAGCCGGCCGCCTCGAACGCCGCGTGGACGCCGCGAAAGGCGACGTTGCCGCCGAGGCTCGCAAGGAACTCCGCACCCGCCGCGTCGAGCTGAAAGACATCGAAGACGCCAGCGAAGTCGGCCTCACCGAGCTGAAGCGCACGCTCACTATCATTCATCGCGGCGAAGCCGAAGCCGATCAAGCGAAAAAAGAGCTGATCGAAGCGAACTTGCGCTTGGTCGTTTCTATCGCGAAAAAATACACCAACCGCGGATTGCAATTCCTCGACCTGATTCAGGAAGGCAACATCGGCCTGATGAAAGCCGTCGATAAATTCGAGTGGCGCCGCGGCTACAAATTCTCCACCTACGCGACCTGGTGGATCCGTCAAGCCATCACTCGCGCCATCGCCGATCAAGCCCGCACCATCCGCATCCCGGTGCACATGATCGAGACGATCAACAAGCTGGTGCGCACCAGCCGCCAGCTCGTGCAGGAACTCGGCCGTGAACCGACCAGCGAAGAAATCGCCAAGCGCATGGACATCCCGGTGTCCAAGGTGCGCAAGATTCTGAAGATCGCGCAGGAACCGATCTCCCTCGAGACGCCCATCGGCGAAGAGGAAGATTCGCACCTCGGCGATTTCATCGAAGACAAGGCGGTCGTCTCGCCGTCCGACGCGGTCATCAATCTCAACCTGAAGGAACAAACCTCTTCAGTACTGAAAACGCTGACGCCGCGCGAGGAAAAAGTCATCAAGATGCGTTTCGGCCTGGATGACGGCAGCGAGCACACGCTCGAAGAAGTCGGCCAATCGTTCGCGGTGACCCGCGAGCGCATCCGCCAGATCGAAGCCAAAGCCCTGCGCAAGCTGCGCCACCCGTCGCGCTCGCGCAAACTCCGCGCCTTCCTGGAAGGCCCGTCCCGCGATTACCTCTAGAAACCTCCGCGAAAGTAGCACAGGCACTCCTGCCTGTGTCCGCGGCCACACCCGGCAAAATGAAAACAAAACGCCTTAGATCAAAATCTGAGGCGTTTTTCATTTGTCATGCAATCCTGGAGAAGCTTAGCCACATGACCTACGGAGTCGAACCGACGGAGACCTATGCGTGGGTCGACAACATGCCGGAAGCGCTTTTTGCGAAGTATCCGCACGTGCGAAGGGTGAAGAGTTCCGGTGGCCGTTCGTACGTTGTGAGCATCCCGCGCTACCAGGAGTTCACTTGGCTGGCAGCGCGGCTCGCGAAGGACGATGTCCACTTCGTGCAGATTGCCGGGAACGACGTGATCGTGGTCAGCGCCATCATGCGAAGCTGGACATACGCAACGCCGGAAGAGCGCGTGCTCTTTTCCGAAAAGTTCCTGACGCAGCCCGACTCGACGCGCATCGTGCTGGAGTGCCGCGTCCGCGACCTGCACATTGTACTGAACGATCTAGCCAGCCGCGGCACCATCGAGCACGTCTACGACTACTAAGGTTTGTCCCGCGCACCGGCCTTCCCGGTCGAAAGAGAAAAGAAAGATTTTAACGCAGAGGGCACAGAGACCGGAACACAGAGAACACGGAGACATCGAGCCGAAGCCGACGTCAGGATCCTCGCGACAATGTAGCGGCCGCCGACCGTGGCGGGCGCATTTTTCCACCTCGAGAGCACGCTTAAGACACTAAGCAAAACGTCTCCGCGCCCTCTGTGTCCGACCTTTGTGTTCTCTGCGTTAAATCTTTTCTGCCTTCTCATTTAGCGGGCGCCGAGACGAAAATATTTTTCGGGATCATCATGTGGACGCCTTTGTTGCCGTCTACAACTTCGCTGATGTGCAGGTCGGCGGCTACGCTGGAAAGCATGTAGGCGTCGTCGCGTGACAAATGTTTTTCGGTCACGAGGAAATCGATCATTTCGCGAACGGCGAGTGTGGCCGACGCGTTCAAGTCATCGTTGAATCCCATGGTCATGTGGTGCGTCGGAGTTTTCGCGCGCGGCCACTTAAGGTGCATGTTTTTGCGGACGATGAACTGGAACGTGCCGATCAGCGAAGTTTCGAGCGCGGTGATGTCCACCTCGCCATCGCCCTGCCCGGCGTGGCCGTCGCCGACTTCAAAGAGCGCGCCAGGCGCGTGCACCGGTAGGTAGAGGGTGGTGCCGGCAACCAGATCCTTGTTGTCCATGTTGCCGCCCATAATCCAGGGCGGCGCGCTGTTGAAGCGGCCCGCGCTTTCCGGCGGCGCGTTGCCCATGCTGCCGAAAAAAGGATGCAGCGGAATGTCGATGCCCGGAGCGAAGTGCGCCACCATGCGCTTTTCATCCAGCGGGATGATTTTCATCTTCGAGTAAGGAAAATCGTCAGGCAGGTAGCCGCGTCCAGCCCCGAACGCGTTGGTTGTTGTCGAACCTAACCAAACCGTTTGCGAGTAGAGGTTCGATATACGAGGGATAACCGTACACAAGATACGGCGGTCCGTGATGTGCTGCCTGCCTTTCCCAGATATGGATCTCCGCTAGGGATGCCGACGCTGGCGGCGTTGGCATGCTTGTTCGAGCTAATCTTTTCCTCAGCACCTGAGGGTTACTAAGCAACTTCTGCGCATTTCTTAGGCCCTCTATCCCGTCCTCAACAAATATATCTAGAAGTACTCGCCGTTTTTTCTCCTCCTCGATTGAGCCGGCCTTGGGAAGGGAACGCGCAGCTTTTCGTCGTGCCCGTTTTTTAAAGGAAAAAAGCTTAACTAAGCCTGCGATGAACAAGCCGACAACAACGATTGCGGAGAGTCCGATGAAGGAATATGCAATCGTTCGGGCAATTTGAACCGGGGCGGCACCTAAAAAGACCGCGGATAAAAAGGTCTGCTGATTCTGATCCTTTAATGAAAGTCTGACAGGCACTTCATCCATGCCTGCAATCTTGCCGACAACTTTTACTTGCGGTTCTTTCGTTTTGTTGTGTAAAACTAGGAGGTCTAAAGCTACATATTTCCCTTTATCGAAGATAACTTTGTCGAACAAAACTTCGTTTGTGTTAGTAACTACTAGATGAATATTCTCCGTCAGGTATCGCGAATTCGATCCGGTGACGCGCGCTTCGATGAGGCGACCGTTCTCGATCTGCAGGCCCCAAGGAATTCTGCTATCGAAATAGTTTTCGAGTATGTTGGTCTCACCCTCGTTCACGAGCCGAACAGCGATAATTTTTAGGTTTGAATTGTCCTGCTGAATATCCTTGCCTTGGAAGAGGACTGAGAGATCTTTAACTGCAGTACGAACATCCAGGACGTTAGACTCCGCCACGACATCGGCGACCAAATTAATTTTGTTCGCACGTAGCTCATAGTACAGGGCAAACAGGCCCAAAATTAGGCTTAGGAACGACGCCGAGACTAAATATTTTAATTGCTTCAGTTTAAACACGGACGATTCATCCTATCCTCATGCGATGGTCATGGATGGGTCATGTCTTCGGGCTTGACTAGGGCGTCGAAGTCTTCGGCGCTGATCAGGCCTAGGTTTAGGGCGGCTTCGCGTAGCGTGATGTGGGCGTGGTGGGCGGCTTTTGCGACCATGGCGGCGTTGTCGTAGCCGATTTTGGGGGCCAGGGCGGTTACCAGCATCAGGGAGTTGTGGACGTAGTGGTCAATTTGTTCGCGATTGGCTTCGATGCCTACGATGCAGTGGTCCACGAAGCTGTTGCTGGCGTCGGCTAGCAGTTCTACCGAGTGCAAATAATTGAAAATCATGACGGGCTTGAAGACGTTGAGCTCGAAATTGCCCTGGGAGCCGGCAAAACCTATGGCGGCGTCATTGCCCATAACCTGGACGGCGACCATGGTTACGGCTTCGGACTGCGTGGGATTTACTTTGCCCGGCATGATGCTTGAGCCCGGCTCGTTTTCGGGGAGTTTTAATTCGCCGAGGCCACAGCGGGGACCGGAGGCGAGCCAGCGGATGTCGTTGGCGATTTTCATCAGCGAGGCGGCTAGCGTTTTCAGGGCGCCGCTGGCGAAGACGATTTCGTCGTGGGCGGAGAGGGCGGCGAATTTGTTGGGATGCGAGCGGAACGGAAGGCCGGTGAGCTCGGAGATTTTGCGGGCGGCGCGCTCGGCGAATTCGGGATGCGCGTTCAGGCCGGTGCCTACGGCGGTGCCGCCGATGGCTAGATCGTAGAGGCCATCGAGGGCTACGGCGATGCGGGCTCCGTCGCGATCGAGGAGGCTGACGTAGCCGGAAAATTCCTGGCCTAGCGTGAGCGGCGTGGCGTCCTGCAAATGGGTGCGGCCGATTTTTACGATGCCGGCGAATTCCTTGGCTTTGGCGTCGAGGGCGTCGCGGAGTTTTTTTACGGCGGGGAGCAGGCGGCGTGCGGTTTCGGCGGCTGCGGCGATGTGCATTGCGGTGGGGAATGTGTCGTTCGAGGACTGCGACATGTTTACGTCGTCGTTGGGATGGATGGGCTTCTTGCTGCCCATTTCGCCGCCGGCGATTTCGATGGCGCGGTTGGAGATGACTTCGTTGACGTTCATGTTGGTCTGCGTGCCGCTGCCGGTTTGCCAGATGCGGAGGGGGAAGTGATCGTTGAGCTTGCCGGAGATGACTTCGTCGGCGGCTTGACTGATGAGGTGGGCTTTTTCGGGCGAGAGTTTGCCTAGGTCTTGATTCACCAGGGCGGCGGCTTTTTTGAGGATGCCGAAGGCGCGGATCAACTCGGGCGGCATGGTGTCTTTGCCGATGTCGAAGTGGATCAGCGAGCGGGCGGTTTGCGCGCCGTAGTAACGGTCGGCGGGGACGTCAATCTTGCCCATGCTGTCGGATTCGGTGCGGGTCGGGCCGGAGATGGCGGTTTCGGTGGCGTGGGACATGGCAGCTCCTGACGAAAAGGGACCCAGTTTACAGGAGAGAAGCTGCGAAGCACGGACCTGAAAGGGCCTGGTTAACCGTAATACCCCCCTCCCCCCTGTTTTATGTAAGTGTTCATTATAAACGACTTCAAGTCTTTTATTCTGATAGACTTTTACAAGTGTTCATTCTAAATAACTTGCTGGTTAACCGTAACCCCCTATAAAACAGAAAAAGCGCCTTTGTTGGCGCTCTGTAAACTACACCATTTAGTATAACGGATCATGGGAAAAAGTCAAGGGATTTTTGATTGGGAGCTGGCATCAAGCAGACCGTTAAACGAGGGAGGAAGGCACTGAGGCCGGAGCGCCCCTCGAGGCTCAGGGTAGACAGAGGGCGTGGAAGTTTCTTGCTACTCGTAGCGGAGGGCGACCATGGGGTCTACCGCGGCGGCTCGGCGGGCTGGGACGAAGGAGGCTAGTAGGGCGGCGGCGACCAGTAATAGCGTAACGCCACCGAGAATGAGCGGGTTGCGGGAACTTTCGTTGACCCATTTTGTGGCGAACTTGCCGAAGATCGCGCTTACCAAGATGCCGGCGAGGAGTCCCGCGCCTACATTTATCGACGTGGATGAGAGCACGATGCGGAAAATGACGGATGCTTTGGCGCCTAGCGCCATGCGGATGCCGAATTCGTTGGTGCGGGTGGTGACGCCGTAGGAGACGACGCTGTAGAGACCGACTGTTGCTAGTGCGAGCGCGAGAACCGAGAAGAAACCGAAAAGCGTGGTCACCAGACGCTGCTCCCCATATTCAGGCAGGCGAGTAATCCAGGATTGCAGATCGCGAACGTCGCGCATTACCTACTGTTCGGGATCGACCTGCAGGACTTGTGCCCGGATTTCACGGAGAACGGAAAGAGGAGGAATTTTTGTGCGAACTAGGATCTGCGTGAACATCCACAACTGCAGCGTGTAGGGGACGTATATTGCCGGCTTGACCGGTTTGCGCAGGCCGTCGTCGCGAGCGTCCCCTACGATGCCGACGATTTGCAACCAACCGTCGCTTCCGAGGGCTGTCTGAGAGTAAGGCGGTTCGGCTTTAAGGTCCACAACGCGAAGTTGTTGGCCGACAGGGTTGCCGCTCGGCCAATATTGCCGCGCCATGGCTTGGTTCACGACGACAACCGGGGCGCCGCGCATGGTTTCGGCGTGGTCCCAGATGCGTCCTTGTTCGAGGGGAATGCGCAGGAGCGGGAAGTATTCGGGGCTGATGAAGTTCAAGCGCACTTCGGGCTTCTCGGTGGTGGAGCGGCCCATTATTTCGATTTTGCGGTCGTCGCCGTTCCACGGAGGTGTGGCGTTGGTGGAGATACCGGCAACTTCGATCTGGGGCATCGCAGCGATCTTGGCACGCAGTTGTTCGAAATATTGGCTCCGGTCTTGCCAGGAGATGTGCGTGTTGTCGTGGACGGGAATGGGGAGGGACATGGCGCGCTGCGGGTCATAGCCCAAGTCGGTTTTCACCAGGAGAGGAAACCTTTCGCGGCTGCGCCCGCGGCGGAGAGCATCACCAGAGTCAGGGCGACTTGAATCGCGACCATGGCTCCGTGCGTGCGGCGGGCATGGGTGCTGCCCGCCACGCGGCGGGCGCTGCTTTGCATCATGCGCGCAATGTCGGGGCGCGAAAGCTGCAGGGCGGGCCAGAGTCCGAAGATCAGAGTGGTCGCGAAGGCCAGGCCCACGCTGAAGAGTAGGACCGGCACGTTGATCTTAATCACGGATTCGGAGGGAAAGGATTCTTCGGGAAGAAAGGCGATGATCGCGGAAAGACCTTTCCAGGCGAACAGCAAGCCTAGCGTGGTGCCGGCGATAGCTACGGCTAAAGATTCGGTGAGGAGTTGGCGAATCATTCGGCCGCGTCCGGCTCCGACGGCGGCGCGGATGGCAAGTTCGTGCTGGCGCTCCACGCCGCGCGCGAGGAGCAGGATGGAGACGTTTCCGCAGCCTATTAGCAACAGTGAAGCGACTGCTCCGAGAAGCAGATACAGACTCGGGCCTAACGGCCGGGCGTAGACGTCCACGATGCTGCGCAGATCCACATGGAAGGTTTCCGGATAATACTGCGGCGTTTGCTTCGCGAATTGTTCGACCAGCGGTTGAAGTTCCGCGTTGGCTTGGGCGCGCGTGATGCCCGGCCGGAGCTTGATGGAGACTCCCCAACCTATGTTCGTGTCGTGAGTGACTTTTAGCGGACGGTAGAGGTCTTGCTCACCCCACTGGAATCGTGGCGGCATAACGCCCACAACTTCATAGGTCTTGTGAACCAGTTGGATTTTGCGTCCGACTACGTTTGGGTCGCCCATGAAATATCTTTGCCAGAATCCATAGCTGAGGACGACGACGGGTTGCGCGTCTTGTCCTGGTGGCGCGTCGGAGGGGACCAGCCATCGACCCAATCGCGCAGGAATGCCCCAGTGGTTGGGGCAATCGGTGGAGAGGGCGAGAGAGCGAACGTCTTCCGGGAGGTCGCCGTCGGTGGTGGTCAGGTTCCAGCCTTGCTGGGCGACTACGCATTCGATCGATCTGGCCTGCCGAAGCTGGTCGAACTGCGGACCATTGAAGCCGGTGTAGCGGTCGTTGCCCGCTTTGTCCACCAGTACCATTTCCATGATGCGATCGGAGGCGACGTAGGGAAATGGGTCGATCAGGACGGCGTAGATTACGCTGAAGACGGCGGTGGTGGCGCCTATGCCTAGCGCGAGCGAGAGGACGGCGGTCAGCGTGAAGCTGGGGCGCTTGCGGAGTTCGCGGGCGGAATAGCGCAGGTCGGAGATTAGGGATTGCATCGGCACCTCGATGCGGCACGGGGCTTGGCGGAGTTGGAAGGCGCGGCACGAGGTAGAGGTTGCCCGTTGGGGGCAATTGCGGGTGAATGACGCGGGCGGTATTGATGTTGCCGGGGCGTTAAAAAGCGCCCGCCTCGGAAGGCGGCCGCTACAAAGGCGAGGTACAAGGGCGAAGTACGAAGGCTAGCCAAATTACTCGTAGCGAAGAGCGACCATGGGGTCGACGGCGGCGGCGCGGCGGGCTGGGACTATGGCGGCTGAGGTTGCGGCGGCGATCAGAATTAGGGTTACGGCGCTTAGGATTAGGGGGTCGCGGGAGCTTTCGCTGACCCACTTTGTGGCTAGCTTGTCGAAGGCGATGCTAAGGATCAGGCCTGCGACCAGGCCGGCGCTTACGCTTGCCGCTGTGGAGGATAGGACCAGGCGGAAGACGTCGGCGGCTTTTGCGCCTAGGGCCATGCGGATGCCGAATTCGTTGGTGCGGGTGGCTACGCCGTAGGAGACGACGCTGTAAAGGCCGACGGCTGCGAGTGTCAAGGCCAGGAACGCGAAGACGGCGAATAGCGTGGCGATGAAGCGCTGTTCGCTGTACTCCTGCTCGTTGATGATCCAGGTTTCCAAGTCGCGGACCTGCATGACTTGCTGCTCGCGATCGATCTGGACGAGTTGGGCGCGGATGTCGTGAAGGATCGACAGCGGAGGAACCTGCGTGCGCACCAGAATTTGGGTAAACATGTTCATGCGCAGAGTGAAAGGAACGAAGACAGCGGGCTTAACAGGTTTGCGCAGGCCGTCGTCACGCGCGTCGGCCACGACGCCAATGATTTGCAGCCAGGCGTTGCTGTTGGGAACACCGGGATTGTAGGGCGGTTGGTCTTTCAGATTGGGGAAGCGCAATTGTTGACCGATGGCGTTCCCGTTCGGGAAGTATTGGCGAGCCATCGATTGATTGACGAGGGCCAGAGTAGCGCCACGCATGATTTCGGGGTGATCCCACAAACGACCCTGCAGCAGCGGGATGCGCAGGACGGAAAAGTAACCCGAGTCGGTAAAATTGAGGAGCGCTTCGGGCTTTTCACCGGAAGTGCTGCCGGAGATTTCGAATTGCTGATTCCAGCCGTTGGAAGGCGGCGTGGCATTGGTGGAGACTCCAGCATCGACGACCTGGGGCATAGCGGCGATGCGGCTGCGAATCTGTTCGAAATACTCGGAACGAGCTTTCCAGGTGCCGTAGGTGTTCTCGTGGATGGGAATGGGGACGGACATGGCGTTGTGGGGATCGTAGCCGAGGGTGGCTTTAACAATGTGGAGGAAACCTTTTCCTGCGGCGCTGGCAACGCTGAGCAACAGAATCGTGAGCGCGACCTGGGCGCCGACCATGACGCTGTGCGTGCGCTTGGCCTGGGTGCTGCCGGCCACGCGGCGGCCGCTGCCCTGCATGAGGCGGGCGACGTCGGGTCGAGATAATTGAACCGCGGGCGACAGGCCAAAAATGATGGTTGTAGCGACCGCCAATCCGACGCAGAAGATGAGCACGGGAACGTTCACTCTGATCACGGACTCAGCCGGAAACGAACGCGGCATCCAGGCGACGATCAGCGGCAGGCTCTTCCAGGCCAGCAGGATGCCGAGGAAGGCGCCGGTCAAGGCGATGCCTAGTGCTTCGGTGAGGAGCTGGCGGATCATGCGGATGCGGTCGGCGCCGATGGCGGCGCGGACGGCGAGCTCATGCTGACGCTCTGCGCCACGAGCCAGCAGCAAAATCGAAACGTTGCCGCAACCAATCAGGAGGAGCGAGCCGACCGCGCCTAGCAGGAGATAGAGCGTTGTACCAAGTGGTCTGGCGTAAACGTCGACGATGCTGCGTAGATTGACCCGGAAATTGTCGGGATAGCGCCCCGGAGATTCCTTGGCGAACTGTTCGAGGATGGGCTGGAGCTCCGCATTGGCCTGGGCCACCGTGACGCCCGGACGGAGCTTGATTGAGGCGCCTTCGTAAATGTTCGGGTTTTGCGTGAGCTTCAGCGGCAGATACATCTGCGCTTCGCCCCATTTGAAGCGGGGCGGCATGACGCCAACGACCTGATAGGGCTTGTGAACAAGCTGAATCGTGCGGCCTATGACGTTGGGATCAGCGAGATAGTAGCGCTGCCAGAATTCGTAAGTGATGACGACGACGGGTTGCGGCTCTTGTCCCGGCGGGGCGTCGGAGGGGATCAGCCAGCGGCCCATCATCGCCGGAACGCCCCAGTGATTGGGAGCGTTGGGGGAGATGTAGCTGGTGTTCACATCCTCGGGGAGATCGCCATCGGTGGTCGTCAGGTTCCAGTTGTCCAGGGCCACGACGCTTTCTACCGACTTGGCTTGACGAAGCTGATCGATCTGGGGACCGTTGAAGCCGGAGTAGCGGTCGTTGCCGCCTTTGTACTTTAGGCGTGGTTCCATGATGCGATCGGCGCCGGGATAGGGGAACGGGTCGATCAGGACGGCGTAGATGACGCTAAAGACGGCACTTGTGGCGCCGATGCCGAGGGCCAGGGAGAGGACGGCGGTCAGAACGAAGCCGGGGCGCTTACGAAGTTCGCGGGCGGAATATTGGAGGTCGGAGAGTAGGGATTGCATGGGTACCTCGCGCGGCTTCTCGCTTTGCCTTGCTGAACATTGGACGAGAGCATGTATCTGCGGTTAGTAGACGACGGACAGCGGCGATCTGTCTTACGCCGTTTGACTAGACGAAGCGCTTGTCCGAAATGTTCACTAAAGGGCTGTAATGCTTGGCTTTCCCGGTAGGACCCCGTTCGTGTCGAGAACCATGAAGACATGTATGAGGGGAATGCGGCGTGTTAAACTGAGAGGAGCTAACTACACGAGGACCTAACCGTGTCCAATATCCTGATACACAAAGCAAACGAGCTAAAGCCTGAAACTCGGGCGGCTCTTGAGGCCGAGTTCGGCCGGTCGCTTCGCGACGATGAGGAAGTGAGTATCATGGCCTTTATTCCGCACGAGGCTCCGACCGACGAAGCCCGCAGTCAGGCTGCCGAGAACCTGCGTGCGCATTTCGAGAAGGTGGATGCGCGAAGGATTCCCGGGTCCGATGAAGAAATAGAGGAAGAGATAAAAGAAGCGATGAGGAGCGTACGCCCCGGTTATCGCGAGATCGAGTGAAGGTTGTATTTGACACAAACGTTCTGGTCCGAGCTCATCCAAGAACGCAAGGACCAGCACGGCGGCTTTTGCTTCATGTGGCCGCATCGAAGTCCGAAGTTCTGATAACGTCCGCTTACATTCTTTGGGAGCTTGAAAGGGTAATGAATGAGCCTCGGCTGGTTCGGCGAAATGGCTTAAGTCGGGCGGAGATCGGTGAATACTTGCGGAGCTTGGCTGCCGGCTCCATTCTTGTGGCTCCCTCAGACTTGCCCCCAGCTTTGCTGCGCGATCCGGCTGATTCGCCTGTGTTGGGTACAGCTTTGGCCGGTGGTGCCGACATCTTGTGCACGCGGGATAAGGATTTCTACGAGGACAAGGTACGACAGTTTTGTTTGGCAAACGGGGTCTACGTGATGACCGATTTGAAGTTGATTGAGACGCTCAAGATCTGAACCCCTAGCCAAAGGCTTCATTTCTAGGGCACAGCGGCGCTTGATTTGGACACTCGAAGCGGCGGGGTGTATTGGCCCTCGTGTATAATTGGGGTTAGGGGAATCTGCAGACTTTCATGGCAATAGGCACGTCCAAGGCGAAGGTGTCGGCATCCGTATCGGTGCGGGTGCGGCGCAGGCTGCGATTTGTGCGTTCGCGTACGCGCGAAGTGCTGAAAATTGGCAAGGCGCTGGTTTCCACGAAGCATCCCTTTCTGGTGCACATTATTCCGATGCGGCGTTGCAATCTGGATTGCGGGTATTGCAACGAGTATGACGAAGTGTCGAAGCCGGTGCCTTTGGAGGAGATGAAGCGGCGGCTGGACCTGCTGGCGGACATGGGCACGTCGATGATTACCATCAGCGGCGGCGAGCCTTTACTGCACCCGGAGCTGGAAGAAGTGATCCGGCACATGCGCAAGCGCGGCATGTACACGGGAATGATCACCAACGGATTTCTGTTGAGCAAAGAGCGGATCGAGACGCTGAACGATGCCGGGTTGGAATATCTGCAGATCAGCATCGACAACGTGACCCCGGACGAGGTGTCGAAGAAGAGTTTGAAGACGCTGGATAGCCGGCTGGAGTGGCTGTCGCAGTATGCGGTGTTTCAGGTGAACATCAACTCGGTGCTGGGGAGCGCGGTGAAAAATCCCGAGGATGCGCTGCAGATCGCGCACCGCGCGGTGGAACTGGGATTTACGAGTACCGTAGGAATCATTCATGACGGGAACGGTCAGCTAAAGGGCCTGAATCCGCGGCAGATCGAGATATTTGAAGAGATTATGTCGCTGGGGAAGAGTTCGTTTTCGCGGTTCAACGATTTCCAGCACAACGTGGCGCGTGGGAAAGAGCACGAGTGGCGGTGCCGGTCAGGCTCTCGCTATTTGTACGTGTGCGAGGATGGGCTGGTACATTGGTGCTCGCAGCAACGCGGCTATCCGGGAATTCCACTGGCGGAATATACGCCGGAGATGCGGCACCGGGAGTATTTGACGGCGAAGTATTGCGCGCCGAAGTGCACGGTTTCCTGCGTGCAGCAGGTGGCTATGCTAGACAATTGGCGGGGCAAGCAGACCTTGAAACCGATGCCGATGTCACCGGCTCCGGTAGCGTCGCAATTGGTGCAGATTGGCTCAGTCCGCAGCGAATCCTAGGGCTCGTAAGGCGCGATGCTGCCCGGAGTCACTTTCAGCCTGGAAATTTTAGCCTGGGCTTTTGGGGACCAGCGTCGATTCCTATCGGTAAAAAGTTCCTCTCTACGCACATCCGTTTCGCTCCGTAATTGACGCTAAGCCTCTAGTTTTCAACAATGAAAGCATGTCGAACGCTGCGATTGAGATCGAAAATCTGACCAAGGACTATCCGTTTGGCTTCCTGCACCTTAAGACCAAAAGGTCGCTGGAAGGCTTGACCATGCGGGTCGAGAACGGCGAGGTGTTTGGGTTCCTTGGACCGAATGGCGCGGGCAAATCCACGACAATCAAGTTGCTGGTGGGCTTGATCTTTCCGACGGCGGGAAGGGCGACCATTTTGGGTAGGCCGATCAGCGACATTGCGATGCATCAGGACATCGGGTACCTGCCGGAGCAGCCGTATTTCTACGACTACCTTACGGCCGCGGAGCTGCTGGATTATTTCGCGCGATTTCACAATTTGAAGGCGGCCGAGCGTCGCGAGCGCGTGGAGCGCATGCTGAAAAAAGTTGGACTGGAGACGGCGCGGAAGATACAGCTGCGAAAATTTTCGAAGGGCATGTTGCAGAGGGTGGGTTTGGCTCAGGCGATCCTGCACGATCCGAAAGTGGTGATTCTCGATGAGCCGATGTCGGGTCTCGATCCGCTGGGGAGGCGGGAAGTGCGCGACATCATTTTGGAATTGAAGCGCGAAGGCAGGACGATATTGTTTTCGACGCACATCCTGTCGGATGCGGAGATGTTGTGCGACCGCGTGGGAGTGATTGTCGGAGGTAAGCTGCGCGGCGTCGGGGCACCTGACGAGATTGTGGGAATCAAAGCGCATGGAATGGAAATTTTGTTCGAGCTTCGGGCCGGCGCCACGGAAGCGGTCGCGACGCTGCTACAAACCGCGACCCGGACGGGAAACCGCTACCGGATGCGGGTGGAAGAGGCGGAGCTGTACGCGACGATCGATAAATTACGGGTGGCCGGCGCGCAGATTTTGCAGGTAACGCAG
>Ga0185299_10003896_pt1 | contig 18790 bp, 23 predicted proteins | sample PaiPotPPA55metaG_FD_128002 | JGI IMG/M metagenome (GOLD analysis project Ga0185299, IMG submission 128002) | Iron sulfur acid spring bacterial and archeal communities from Banff, Canada, to study Microbial Dark Matter (Phase II) - Paint Pots PPA... ...
GACGACCGTCGCCGCAGTCCGGATACGTGACGGCGAGCGGGGCGCGGATTTCGATCGATTCTCCCAAATCTACGAAAACTGACGGACTGAATGGTGGAGGGAGTTGAATTCGAACTCGCGGGCGACTTTTCAAAGGGTCAGTAAAGAATCGTAAAGCGTCTTAATGACTATATTATTGCATTAAACAACGAGTGCTATCGGCGGGGTAGTGAGCGTCGTCAGGCGATGATGGACGGCCCGATCAGCTAAACGGCGGCGGCAGCGTCGCAGAGGAGGCGCGAGGCGCGCATCAGATCGCCCGCGCTGATACGCGGTTTCTTTTACGCCCTCGCTGCCGGCAACCCGCAACGTGCGCTCGCCGCCCACGATCAATTCTGCGAACGGCTGATCCAGCAGTATCGCTGTAATCCAGGTTCAAATGATCTCGCCCAGTCGCGGCTCAAGGCTACGGGCGACTCGACGACTAAGAGATGTTCGCTTCGTTGAAGTCCGAGTCATCCACCAGCGTCGCCTGCTCGAATGCCGGCCAAGACCCTGCGGATTCTCGATCAGCATTCAATAGATGCGTGACTGGCTGGATGGTGGTGCACGGGGAATTGCCCCGGCGGCGCGGTTGACATCGGAGATCACGCAGCGTTGACTCGGAGTTGTGTCGAACCATCCGGTGAGCGAGAAAATCCCACCGTGGCTGCTATGGCAACGGCTGAGCCGGTTGGAAATTTTCGAGAACTTCAATGACGACCAGCGTGACGCGTTTCTCAAAGCGTACGAGAACGAGCCGGGTATCCGGCTGCGCGCCTTCAAACCCGGCGAAATAATTTGCCGCAAGGGTGAGTACGAACTCGACCTCTGCTTGATCCTGGGCGGCGGGGTGGACTTGATTGATCGGTACGGTGAGGACGATCAGGTCCTCGTGGCGGCGTTGGAGGCGGGCAATCTCTATGGCGAGCTGGGGGCGATCGGCGGTCTGCCGCGCACGCTCGACGTAGTGGCGCGCGCGGATTGCGAGATCTTTTACCTGCCGCGGCAGCCAGCCTCGAGCGGCGCGTCAAACTACATTGCGCATTTACAATTCGGTAATCACGCAGGCCACGGTGCAGTCGTACATCGACGTGGCGTGGCTGCTCGCCGTGATTTCCCAGGTCATGGTGCCGGTCGCGCTGCTGCTTAAGAAGAACGCCCCCAAAGCGGCACCGGTGAGCGCGGAATGACCACGAGTTAGGAGAAGCTTTGCAACGACAGAGTTCAGAACAATCGCCGGGTGCCATGGTTGATCCGCCCACGTTGTCGGACGACGAGTTGCTGGATCGACTCCAGTGCGCGGCCTTCGATTATTTTCTGACCAATTATAATCCGGCCAATGGATTGGTCGCGGATACGTCCCGGACGGGGTCGCCCTCCAGCATCGCAGTCGTCGGATTCGCCTTATCGGCTTACCCCGTAGCGGTCGAGCGCGGCTGGATGACGCGCGAGGCAGCCGTCGAACGAACGCTAGTCACTCTGCGTTTTTTCTCGAACAGTTCGCAGAGCTCGGAACCGGACGCGACCGGCTACAAGGGTTTCTATTATCACTTCCTCGACATGCAAAGCGGCAAACGGACTTGGCAGTCAGAGCTATCGCTGATCGATACTGCTTTACTGCTTGCCGGAATACTCACCGCGAGTGCCTATTTTACCGATAGTTCTAAGAGCGAGAGTGAGATTCGGATACTTGCAGACGCGCTGTATCGCCGCGTGGATTGGCGTTGGGCACAGAATGGCAAAGCCACCCTTCCTCAGGGATGGAAACCAGAACGCGGTTTTCTCAACTATGGCTGGGAAGGTTATAGCGAGGCGATCGTTCTCTATATTCTGGCCATTGCCTCGCCGACCTATCCAGTTCCTAGTTGCTACCAGGCATGGACCGGAACTTACCAATGGGAAAATCTGTACGGCCACGATTTTCTCTACGCGGGCCCGCTCTTCATCCATCAGTTATCTCACGCATGGATCGATTTCCGAGGTATTCGAGATCGATTTATGCGGGAAAAGTGTAGTGACTATTTCGAAAATAGCCGTCGCGCTACCTACATTCAGCGCGAATACGCGCTACGCAATCCACATGAGTTTCGCGACTATGGTGAAAACTCTTGGGGATTCTCCGCTTGGCGATGGTCCAGGCAGGGAGCGACTCAGGATAGATGGCAGAGACCGCCACTTTTTCGGTTATACTGCTCGGGGCGCACCGTACGGGCCTGACGATGGAACGATCGCACCGGCGGCGACGCTTGCGTCAATCGTTTTTGCGCCAGAGATCGCGCTACCCGCGACCCGCCACTTTTGCGAGCACTATCCGGATATCATCAACGAATACCGTTTGCCGAGCGGATTCAATCCGACCCTTACTCGCAACGGATCCCGATGCTGGGTCAGCGAGGGTTATTTCGGTCTCGACCAAGGCATTGTTGTATTGATGATCGAAAACTATCGCTCCCAATTGATCTGGAAGCTGATGCGTCAATGCCCATACATCGGGAAAGGACTACGCAATGCGGACTGTCGAGGTGGTTGGTTATGAACGCTCGGATAGGACCTTCGGTGTGGGAGGAACCAGTGTCATCTCATGTGACATCGCACGGCTATGATCGAACTCTACTACAACATCTTCACCCTGCTGAATGGCGGAATCCTGAGCCACACGACAGATACAACCTTGTAGTCATCGGCGCTGGGCCTGCAGGAATCCTTACGGCCCGGAATGCAGCCAAGGTAGGCGCGAAGGTAGCGCTCATTGAACGCGATCGTTTGGGGGGCGCGTGCTTCAATGTCGGATGCATATCTTCTAAAGCGATTATTCGCACCTCACGATTGTATGCAGAGATGCGCAATGCGGAAAACTTTGGCGCGCAAGTACCCACCGGTATCGGCGTCGACTTTTCAGCCGTGATGGAGCGCATGCGACGTGTGCGCGCGCGAATCAGCCGCCGAATTTCCGCACAGAGCCTTAGTCTGATGGGTGTCGATGTATATTTTGGGGAGGCACGTTTCGACGGGCCCGAGGCGATTGTGGTTGAGGACAAAAGGTTGCGCTTCAAGCGTGCATTGGTCGCCAGTGGCGCGCGACCCGCGGTTCCGGCGATTGCCGGGCTCGCCAAGGCCGGCTATCTGACCAACGAAAATGTTTTTGACCTGAACGAGTGCCCTCCACGCCTCCTTGTTCTCGGCGGCGGTCCGCTCGGATGCGAACTGGCGCAAGCCTTCGGCTCACAGCGAAGGCGCTGCGTCAGATGCAGCATTGGACTGACATCCAAGTAGTATCGGAACCGGGAGGAGACTTCCGAAGTGTACGGTCAACGCGATGATATTTTGGCCGACTCGCGCCGCCCAGGAGGTGCTAGCCCACATATTCGTTTGACTGATAATACGTATGTCATATTACGCTGGTTGGGTTTTGCCGACTCTTCAAAGAGGTTGAGACCAGCATCCACGCGGGGGAGAATTTCGAGTTCCGACTGGAGAACCATAAGCGCCTGGCAATCCATCACAAAACAGAGCTCGCGGCCCCGTGCCGAAGATCGACGACGCCCCTGAAGCAATTCCAGGACTCATGAAAAGCTCGAAATGAAAACCTCCAAAGACAAATTCCGGGTGATGGTCGACACGATCCCCGCGCTGGTGTGGTGCACTCTGCCAGATGGTTCCAATGAATTCCATAACCAACGATGGCACGACTATACGGGCCCGTTCGGCCTTTGGACACGCAGGTCTGGTGCGGTTGTGAAATCGCGATTAAGCGCACGATTACTCATCAATGGATGACGACGCTACGCGTTTTCTCAGGGTCATCGACGATCTACTGGTATTAGCGACGCAGATCGCGACGCTCGTGAAGCGCATCGAGAGCGTCGCTCGGGTGTCCACGCCCGCACGAAAACGCGAACTTGATTCGACAGGATGATCAAAAAAGGCTGACAAAAAAGTGCGAGCGCGATTCTCGTTCATCGATTGTGGATAAAAAAGAATCTGGTAGAGCTCCTTATTTTTGATTTTTCTAGAATAGGGACCAGAATCACCAGAGTCACCGAATCAACACTTCGGCTTCGTCTGTTTGCCGGTATAATAAATCTCATGACACAAGAAGAACGGGATCTTCAGAATTTGCAAGCGGCAATGGAAACTGCGCGGCGTTCAGACATCACTGCCGAGGAGCGGCTCGCCGCAACCCAGAAAGCAGTAGAAATAGCGTACAAGTACAACCCGCTCGCAGTGCAGCAGGAAGCCCGGAAGCACACGCTTGATGCGCTTGAGGTGCTGCGTGAACTTGCCGAGAAAGTTCCAACTACCGATGAGGAACGCGAGGTTAGCGATGAAGCTAGGAAGACCCTAAAGGACTTGGAAGAGCGCTTGTTCCCGCTAGGATCGGGAGCGTAAAATTGCCTCCCAAGCTTCCTTTAGGCATCAATATTGCCTATCCGCTTTGTTCGGAATCGCGTGGGTAGGGGATGTTGAATCCAAAAGAGGCCGCCTCTGTGTCACTTCTGTGTCAGTAATGATCAGTGCGAGCCGTCACTGAGCGTCGCATAGACGCTGCGACGAGCGCGAAAAAGCCTTGGAAATGCTGCGCAATTCACTTTCGAGCACCGTTCGAGCACCAGAGCGGATGTACTCAAAATCCACCGTGGGTAACCACATGGGGGTTCAAGCCCCCCCTCGGCATCAACAAAATCAAATAGTTTCACGGCTCGTACCCATCGGGATCGGGTAGGAGGGGTGTCGGTGGTCGATGAGGAAATTAATAGTGTCAACCGTCCAATCGCCGGACGAATATTCTGCCATCGATGCTTCCTCCCAACCGCTGTAGGACAGTTGAAATTACCGTCGGGGCGCGTTTAGCTATAGTCGATTTCTGGAATAGGGCGTGGCGCCGTCCGCAAACCGGCCGATCATCCGGGAGCTTCGCAATCGTCGAAGATCTTAAGCCCCGCAGCGCGGTCGCGCCAATCTCCTGCGGGCGTGTCTCATGGCAAACCACCGGATGACTTATCGGCCGCCAGCAATCCGCATAAATCATCAGCAGGCGTCCCGAGTTCTTACATCCGGCCTCGGTGCAGCGCGCTCGAGCTGATCGCACCGATATTCACACTCTTCGCAGTCTCGGGATACGCAGCGCTCACCGCTGTCGTTCACGATTCAGCTTCGCTGGGTGGGGTTGCATGCGCAACCCCTTTTTACAGGAAGAGAAACAGGTCATGAGACGGGACAGGAGATCGGACGCCGATTATCAACGGGAAGTGGGCAAACTGGTTGAGCGGGAAGTCATTTATGGCGTAACCCGCCTTGTGTACGAGATCGGCAGGGAAAAAACAGACGACTGGTTTCATCTTTTTGTGCAGGAAGATTGGGAGACGCCAGCCCGTGAGGCGATCCCGGACCTTCCCCGCGAAAAGCTGCTCGAATTTCTAGCCTTCGCAGGAACAGGTCTGGGAGGAACTCAGCGACTGGCAGCTTGACGATCCCAACACCATCCGGGACGCCCTCACCGAGAACGAAATCACCGCCCGCGACTTCCGCGTGAAATTCGTCACGCTCAAAGCTTACGAAAAGGCGGGTGGCGCGGTGCGCCGCGACCTGTTCGCCAACGGCGATGACGGCGTGTTCATTCAGGAGATCGTCCTGCTTGAAACGCTTGTCGCCAAGAAACTCGGGAAAGCCGCCAAGGCTGTCCGGGCCGAGGGGTGGAAGTGGGTCGAAGTGCGCTCCTCGTTCGACCATTCCGAGTGGTCGGACTGCGGACGCCGCTACGCGGAACCGGAACCGCTCTCGCCGGAAACCGAGGCCGAGCTTGAAGCATTGACCAAGGAATATAACGAGCTCTTGGCCGACGACAGCGACGAAGAGAACCCTCGCCTTGACGAGATTACCGCCCGCGTCGAGAAGATCGAGGACCGCGAAAAGAACTGGACGCCGGAGAATCTAGCCATCGCCGGAGCCATCGTCACCATCGGCCATGACGGCAAGCCGGATATCCGTCGCGGTTACGTCAAGCCGGAGGACCTTCCGAAAAACACGGGCAGAGGCAGAGCCACCGAAACCAGTGAGGACGGCATCGAAGTCTCCGACGAAGGACCGCCCGGCCTTCCCGCCTCTCTGGTCGAAAGCCTAACGCTTCACCGGACGGCGGCGATCGGCGCGGAATTATTGAGTCGCCCGGATGTCGCCCTCGCGGCGCTCGTTCACACCTTCGCCGCGCAGCTATTCCTCCATGAGGGCGCCGATGACACCTGCCTCGTCGTGCGCGCCGGTGGCTACAGGCCACGCGGCATCGAGAGCACGAAAGCTTGCGTTGCCATGATGACAGCCGAGGAAAACTGGCGCAGCCGCCTTCCGGGTACGCCTGACGATTTGTGGACGTGGTGCTTCGAGCAGGACAATGACACGCTTCTCGACCTTCTCACCTTATGCCTGGCGCGCAGCGTCAACGCCGTGCAGGGCAAGGCACACCGGCCCGGACAGAGCCGCCTCGTCCATGCCGATCGTCTGGCAGAATGCCTCGGCCTCGACATGAGAAAATGGTTCACGGCCACCGCCGAGAATTATTTCGGGAGGACCGCCAAAGCCGTAATCCTCGCGGACCTCAAGGAAGCCAAGGGCAACACCGCGCCGTCGTGGGAGAAGGCAAAGAAGGCGGACCTCGCCGCCATTGCCGAGCGTGAAATCGCGGCCACCGGCTGGCTTCCGAAAATCCTTCGTGGTCGCGCGACCGAGGACGATGCGGTCGTCAAGAACGCCGCCTGACGGCTTCTCACAGGTTCATGGTTCGATGGACGGTCCGCCAGCGGTGGGCCGTTCGGTGCGACGCATCAAACCCAAGTGCCGGAACTTTCTGGATTCGCCGGAGCGATCGGGAAGTCTGAGCTTTCCAGAAAGTTGATAAAGGAAGCGATCTGATGTTCTAAGAGGACAAACGCCAATGTGCTATTATAAGAATCATGTGAGGAATTCCGAGACAATAACGATAAATTGCTCCGTCTGATATTCCAGGCCATACCTTCCTCAACTTTGGTCGCCACCAGCCTTGGATGGCTGGCTCATAGGGAGCAGTAATTGTATCAATGCTCTTTGTCATGACTGGAAATACAACGAAAATAAGTCCTAGGAATAGAACGATAACCATCACCCATCCGCGAACATCCGCCGAAACACCTGGAACAGTCATCCACGCTGGGAAAAACAGTAAGAATGCGGTAGGTACGGCGCTTTTGAGCTGCCATCCCTGGGCAATATAAATCACGCGATCAAGCATATCCCCGCCCACACATTGAGCGACTTGATCTTTTAGGCGTTTCCCGAAGCCCGAAAAAAACAATATGAAGAGAGAAGCGAAAGAAGGGATAGTCTGGTGCGGGGGCAACCATGCAAAATTGACAATATGCCAAGGCGCCATTACGTAAGTTGAACCTGAAAGGCTAAATCACCGCGATCGATCTTAACTGGGGTGAGGTTGCCTGTTCCCAGAGCCGGCACCTCAAACACCTCGACGGATACATCCTCATAGCCGGGGAAGCAATGTTCAAACGCCACATGCGCCAGCTTCATAGAACCAGACGGAATTGACACGGGACTGGTCCAGGAAGTTAGATTCTTACCTCGGACTGGATCATTGAAAGTCGCGCACCCGCGGTTAACTTTTCCGACTACGTTAACGACACGGAGCCCGTGGAATTGCAGAGCAACTTCGACGAAATGTTTAACCTCCGTGTTCCCCGGTTGGATTATGGGTTGCTCTTTCTCACTTTGTGATTTTACATCGAAAACGATAGTTTTTGTCGTGAATAAAAACTTTCCGTTAGTATCCTTTTTTTTTATTGCGCTGGAATTACTCATAACGGGATGTTCCACCTGCGTCATTTAAAGAGCTTTATGCATTAAGTCATCTACTTCAGCGCGCCATTCGGTTTGGATTTCTTTATCTTCTCGCAAGTGCTTGATCTCGCACGTATTCGTGAATAGCTGAATAGCAGAATCCATCAATGGTACATTTGCCGCTATACCGACCTCTGGATACTTAACTTTCGAAGAATCAACATTGGCCCATCCGCGTACGAAGTATCGTCCAAATTCCAAGGTGAGATGAATCGCGATTGGTGATTCAGGGAATGCCCTTGACAAGTTCTGCAGATCCAAATTGCTCAATGTGGTGGGCCGTATGACTTCCAAGAAATCGCCTTTTCCATCATTCTCCAATGCGCAAGTCGCCTCTAGGGACCAATTTTGTGCTTCCTTAAAAGATGAGGTGTGCTGATTGATGAAATTGCTAGCACTTTTCGCGACCGGCCATATGGCTTCTATAGCTTGCCCTACGGTCGCTTTGCCAAGCCAGAAAAATGCGTAATGCCCCCCTAAGAGATGAACGTGAGCGAAAGGGATTTTCTCCCACCAATAAACGTATCCTTCAGGAACATTTTGTTCTGGCGGGAGCGCGTTCTTATAGAATTCTTTCAGGGTAGTACGGCTAATCACTGATTGGGCTCCGACAATGTTCAGCTTTAACTTGAGCCAAGACTCTTCGGGGAGCAGCCAGTTAAATCACTCGATTATAAATGGAAGCCGGCGGCTTTCGCCGGCTTCGGCATGTTGTTTGTTATGGTAGCGTCTACAACGATTTGATGACCAGTTATGTAGGTATCGCCACTGACATATGAATTACCGCCAACAAGAGCGTGACCACCAATTCGAGTGCGGCCTTCTATATGGGCTTTTCCAAATACTCTTCCGTTTCCGAAGACTAGCGCTTCTCCACCTATTGTCGCGTGCTCGTCAATCCGGGCATTGCCTTCGATGCGGGCGTTGCCGGATACTATCGCAGCTCCTCCCACGGACCGCGTAGTTGTCGGCGCAAAGAAGATCACAAATTGAAAATCCGGAATTGGATGAAGCTCCCGGTGCATACGGTGAAGCCGCACGACTCGGTTGCCCAAGCGAGGTCACTTCTGGCACAGCACCAAATCAACCAACTTCCCGTGGTTCAGGACGAGAAGCTGGTCGGCATTATAACCGACCGAGACCTGCGTTCCGCCCCAGAAGCATCCGCGATTTCGTCACAGCCCGTGGGTACATACGCGCCCGCTGTTCTCCCAAACCCGGCCGAAATCTATGTTGAAGATGTAATGACTGTAAGCCTGGTGACATTGAGCCCTGAGGATACCGTCGAGCGAGCCGCTCAGCTGATGGTGAATGACCGCATCGGCAGCATTCCAATTGTCGAAGAGAACCGGCTGGTCGCAATGCTCACGCGCACTGATGTTCTGCGGGCATTTCTTTCGCTTCCCCCAACAATCGACTAGGAAAATTCTCGCCTGAAGAATTTAACGCGAGGTGAACTTCATAAGTTCACCTCGCGTTCTCCATTCGTGCCTGACGCGATATTATGGTTCATAGGCCATTCAAGTGATTTCGCCGAGATACGAGTTATCCTGCCGGGTCGTAAGCACTGGTCACGCGGCTTCTCTGACCACCCGCTGTGCCACGCCCCCTAAGAAAAATCGCGTAACCGCGCGGCGCCCGTGCGTACCCATCACGATTAAGTCGATTAATCAGTGACGATTGCACTTCGATCACCCTTTCAGCGGCCCCACCCGTCATTACCAAAAGCCGGTGGCGGATATTGGCCAGACGCTATGGCGGGCTTTTCGGGTGATTCGAGCGAGGGATCGCAAGAGATACGGACTCGGTGTCGGAGAGAGCGGGATTCGAACCCCCGAGATCCTTTGGAATCCGATGGGCGGAGTTCGTCCGGACTTTGGCACTATTCAGTTCGAAAAAAGTATTTGTGCTGCAGAGATCGCGGTTACACGGCTCGGCGACGAGGCGCGAGAGAGCGGCGTGCGTAGGCGCGGCGCGCTGGTAAGCCCGCTGTTTGCAGTTTAGAGGGCTGGGCTAGTCGCGCGATGATGCACTTCCGGGGCGTTGCTCGTTGATGGTAGTCTGCGCATCGGCTACGGGAAAATCCACCCCTTTTACCGAGCCACGGCAGCCGGGCTCACCCCACCAATGACGACGCCCGGCTGCCGTCTCTCTCACGACGGCCGCGGCGGTTTCTAGCATCGCGAGCGCTTGCGCTTCGGGTAAATCTTGCGCGGTTCGCGTACGTCCGGGCACTCGGCGGGCACCACCCGCTCAAAGCGCCTAGTGTCTACTTGACGTTTCGTTATGGCTTACTGACCGATTATTAAGTCGCCTGAAGGTTCGAATTCATTTCGCCCCGCGAACCAGTCTCGTCGTTTCTTGATTTTCCGCGAAAAGGCCGAAAATCTTCGCATTCATGCGAGCTTATTCGCGATGCGGCGCTTTGTCCGGGTCGAGTTGGGCGACGAGGTTGTGCCGGACGAGACCACGATTTTGCGCTTTCGCCGTCTGCTGGAGCAGCATGGACTGACCCAAGCGATCTTCGCTTAGATCACCGGGTTGCTGGAAGAACGGCGGCTGTTGCTGCGCTTGGGAACCATCGTCGACGCGACCATCATCGCGGCGCCGAGTTCGACCAAGAACGCCGGTGCGACTCGCGACCCGGAGATGCAGCAGACTCGACGGCACTGGATGCGGCCATCGGCGTTTGGAGCGCGGGCTTCGAGCCGAGTGCGCTGGAGGAGCTTTTGCAAACCGTCGGCATGCCCGTCCACTCCTTGCAGGAAAATCATCGACCCTTTCGGATAGTTCACAGAGGTGTGGTGCTCGATTAATTCGTCGGCCACCGTCTCGGGCAACCCGTGTGCGATCAATTTAGCCCGAGCTGCTCGCAATCCTTCGCACGCGGATGACCACGATGTTTCCAAAAGCCTATCGATGGATCGCCGAGATGCAGCAGATTGGGGAATTCCTCGGCGGTCCCGGTAACGGCAGCGCGATCAACGAAGGAGCCGCGCGCTTGTACGAGCAGATCTCGATCGAGTGGGAAAAGGACGGAGGCGAAGGCGCAGGGTTTATCGCGGCAAAGACGTTCCTCGGCGGCTAATTGCGTATGACCGAATCCCGGGTCGTGCCAGCCGCAGGAGGCTTGATGCCAAACCTTGTATCGAGCGGATCGAGCTTCCCTCCTTTGGACGCGGATATCTACCTTTGTGTTCGATGAATTCGATTGGGAGACGTTGATGCGTTATCGAATTTTTCTGATCTTGACGGCCAGCTTGTTCGTGACTGTCGCCCCCGCGCGAGCCGTCTCAGCTGCCGATGCCTCTGCTCCGTCCGCAAAAGCCTCCACTCCAATAGCTATTCCGCTCTATCCGGGAATAGGTACGGTCCACCTTCCCGTGACCACCAGCTCACCGCTCGCGCAAAGGTATTTCAACCAGGGTATGGCTTTTGATTACGGCTTCAATCACGACGAGGCGGAAAGGTCGTTTACGCAGGCGGCACGAATCGATCCGCACATGGCGATGGCGTATTGGGGAATCGCGCTGGTGCTAGGCCCTAACTACAATCAGCCGCGCTATAGTTGCCAGGGCTCAGCTTGCCGACCAGGCAATCGCCCTCACGATTGAACCCTCACAATCTCGCGCTGGCGATACTAGCGCCATCGGGACGATTTGCTTTCCCACGCCAGCCTGCGGAAACGTCCACGATCTTCACTTAAGACGCGGAGAATCGCTTCCATCGTTGCGACAGAGCAATGAGTGTTCACGGCGGCAGGGGTATCAGGCCCTTGCCCGAGAAGGAGATCTCCGTATGGACGATTTGTGTTCGTTAATGGAGTTGGCGAGAATCGCGCGAGTGCGATCAGCGCGTGATGCGCGCACCGCGACCGTAGAACTGCTGACGCGACTGACCGCGATGTTTGGCAACGGGCGGTTGTCGTCGCTTATACTCCCGCGGAGAGTCCAACCAATTTGGCGCTGTCAGACCATAGAGCATTCATCAGGTCATCGCGGTGGGCCAGATCAGAGGGTTCAGGCCAGGTGAGATGGCGCTTCACGAGCGAGGCGTAGATCCGGCCATCTGGCGGCATGATCTCGACGAGCGTCAATTCCGCAAGAATGCTTCAGGCTTGCGCCGTTGTGTTCAGTCGCAAGACGGGGCGGATGAGCCCGATCGCCGTCATCAGCATACGCACCGGGATTGGCCACGCGCGTTGCAGCGAAGTGCCGGGAGTAAACCCGGGATTGTAGGCTATCACGCAGAACTGGCGGATTTGGCTTCAGGCGATGCTGCTAGCGCGCGGGCAGTCAGCAGATTGCACAACTTCGAGGATGAGTAAGCGCGAAATCCGGCCATGAAGCGGCGCTCGGATTCGTGACCCGGATGGGCCAGCCGTTCCGCATCGGCATGAAGCGGCGGCGCGATCGGATTCGTCTTCGGATCGTGCGCATCACTCGTTGTGATAACCACGCGAGCTTGCTGGGCGAGTTTCGGAAGCAAGAGGCGCAGCAACAGATAGTGTGCAAGGTGATTGACCGCGAAGGTCGTCTCGAAACCATCTTCCGTGCGTTGGTCGACGTTCGGGAATTGCGCGCCGGCGTTGAGGACAAGCGCGTCAATGCCGGTGCCGTTAAGCGTGTCGAATATCGCTTCAGCAAAGGCTCGCACGCTCGCCAATCGAGCAAGATCGAGCGGAAGGACCGTGATCTCCGTTAGCGCCCTTATGCCGCGGGCCCCAATAATCAGACGCGTATTCGGACTTCGAGATATTTGCTGCGCTGCAAACTCGCCCAAGCCAGCGGTGGCACCCGTCATTACGACCGTCTTCATCGCAACCTCATACCAATGGGTTCGAAGTGCTGTGCACTCGAGGATCCTCCTTCTATCCGGAAAGCGATACGGCGATCAGCAGTCGCCCGTCCCCGAGCCAACGCAATATGACCTTGCAGATCGCGCCGAGGCGATCGGGTCGACCGATATGCTCAGAGGGATCGCGTTGGCGCAAAAATGAGCAGCCGCCCTGCGCGTCACGGTTCGACAACGCTGAAAGGGGCGGTACAACTCTGGATCTTATTCTTACGGGGATAGCTAAACTCTCTATAGATCATTTGAGCCGAAATTGTTTAAAAGGTTCGTTAAAGGGTTCTGAACCCGAAATCATGCCGCTGCGTGACTGCGCTTGAAGCGGACCGGCATATGCTTGATGCCCGCGACCAAATTTGAGCGGAGCCGTTCGACCGGTCCTGCCAGCTGAATCTGCTCCACTTCATGCACCAGCGCGTGCATCATCACACGAAGTTCGAGCCGCGCAAGATGCGCGCCGGCGCAGAAATGCTCGCCCCGGCCGAACGCGATCTGTTCGTTGGGAGTACGTTCAATGTCGAAGCGATACGGATCGTCGAAAGACTGCTCGTCGCGATTCCCCGAGGGCAGCCACAACGCCAGCCAGTCGCCTTCGCGGATATGCTTGCCGCCGACCTCGATGTCGTGCGTCGCGACGCGCGCGATATGCGTAATCGGACTGCTCCGCCGGATCCATCGGGCAAAATGGCGAACGCTCGCATATGTCCGCGCGAGTGTCGCTTCCGCAACTCCCTCGCGTGCAGTCTCTCGCAAAATTCGCGCGTGACTGAGGCGTACCACTCCTCCGAGTGATCATGGCGGTAGAGTTTTGCGTAGAACGAAAGAGCCGTGAAGGGTCGCGGCGCTTCGCATCGATCGTCGAGGGCGCCTGGCCGGCGACTTCGGTCACGAAGTACGCGCGAGCAAGCGCCCGGAGGCTGTGCTTGCCCTCCGAAATGAGGCTCGGAACATTATGTTGCTGATTATGTGCTGGAACGAGGTCGCGTTTGGCCATGTATTTCGTAACCGCTCCCCCGCTCCAGACCGGTTGTCTGAAACATAAGGGCGATTAAGTGTCAGTTTCATTATCGCTCGGTTTCCATCTTGGTCAATGTCTCGCACTGGATTCAGAGAAGTTGGGCTCTCAAATTGTTTTACCCAATTTAGATTCGAATGATTCGCGTCCGAAGAACGCGGATGACAGAACGCATTAGATATGCTGACGAACGGAGGGCAGCCAGGCGATGAAGATAACCCGCGCGCGAATCCGCAACTTCCGGTGCATCAAGGAGCTGGATTTGGATCTTGACGATACAACCGTCTTCGTAGGACCAAACAATGAAGGGAAGACCGCAGTCTTGGACGCTCTGCGGCTAGTTTTAACACGACGTTGGGGTCAGAGGGGAACAGGTTTTAATGAGTATGATATCTACCTGAGTAGCCCCAATGATGATGCGAAGATGTCTCCTGGAGCGACAGTCGAAATCGAGTGCAAAGAGACTTTTGCGGGAGAGTGGCCTCAATCTCTTCAGAACGATCTGACGAATGTCATTCAGATCGATCCGCAGTTGAACCTCTCCTCTATCACTCTTCGTGTGAACTACCGATGGTCTGCAAATGACGGACAATTCGAGCCAGTGTGGGAGTTTCTCAACACGGCGCGACAACCTTTGCCAGGGATGTCGGCGCGACGGACAAATTTAGAACCCTTTTGGCAGTACCTGCCTGTTTTCTATTTAGGCCCTTTGCGCGCTGTCGATGATGAGTTTTCCTCCCGGTCTCAGTTTTGGGGCCGACTACTGAAAGCGATGAAGATTCCACCAAATCTCGAAACGCGCATCGGGAATATCCTCGGGGTATTGAACAGTAAACTTCTTAAGGCGGATCCAAGATTAGGCCAGGTTGCACAAACTTTGGCTGGCATCACGCAGGTAGCTGTCCGCGATCAGCCCGGCGAAGTAGATCTACGGATGATGCCTATGAGAGCTGGGATCTGTTGTCGCGGGCGCAGATTATTCTCCGGAATGCTCCGACCCATCCGTGGCTCCCTTTAGCGAATCATGGTCAAGGACTACAAAGTCTCTCCATAATCTTCTTGTTTCAGGCGTTTGTCGCTCAGCTACTCGTGTCCGAGTATTTGCCCGAAAGTGCACCTCTGCTCGTGCTAGAGGAACCGGAGACGCATCTGCATCCTCAGGCAGCCAGAACTCTGTGGACACGGATTCAGGACTTGCCTGGCCAGAAAGTTCTCAGCACGCATTCCCCGTATTTTCTCCAGAAAGCACCTTTCAGATCTTTACGTTTGGTGAGCATGGGTCAAAACGGCACCGAGGTACAGGCTCTTCCCGCAGCGTTTTCTTGCGAAGTCCCCCCAAACGCTGCCATGCAAGCTATCGTGACTGCTAATCCCGAATTACAATACACGCCAGCGTCTTCCACTCTGACAGTTGCGGGTACGCTTCACGAGAAAATCTATCGTGCACTTTTGACCGCTTATGGAAATCACCCAGACCGGGCAATTGTTCACGCTGCGTTGAAAGATTTAGAGGGACGAGCAAGGCGGTACGTTTCGAATACCGAGCTCTCTGCTCTCGAGACTTTTGCGCGTCGGATTCGTGGCGAGATCTTTTTTGCGCGACGGTGGTTTTTGGTAGAGGGCCAAGCAGAGTTTCACCTGGCTCAGGGACTCGGTCGCGCGAGCGGCTACAATTTGGATGAGCACGGAGTGGCCGTAATTGACGTTCAAAACAACGGCAATCCCTGGATATTCGCTGTACTGGCGCGCGCTCTTGGAATCCCGTGGATCGCGGTATTTGATGGGGACTCCGCAGGAAAGAAATATCAGGCGAACATGGTACGGCACGGTTTTGATAAGAACGAGGTAAGGAGCCGCTGCTTTTGCCATGCGGCAGGGAACTTGGAGGATCAGCTTCTTGGTGATGGCATCGAGCAGGAACTTCGTGAGATACTGGTCAAAATTGGGTATCCAAATGCGCTAACTATAGCACTTGCGGATGTAAAACAGTTGCTGGAGAAAGAAAAGACCTCCTATACGGCGGAGCTCGCAGCGCGATTTGAAACTGATCCCAATCTCGCAGCTAAAATGCCTCCCCTGTTCCGGGCGGCTATCGCTGCGCTGCCTCAGCTAAAATGAATGTTGAATTAGAAACGTCGCTCAACAACTTGACAGACATCCAGAAAGACGCCGTCACGTGGCGGGACAATGCGCTGCTAGTGCTTGCTGGTCCCGGATCGGGAAAGACCCAAGTCCTTACGTTACGAATTGCGAAGTTGCTCGAAGAGAGCAGCAAAGCAAACTTTCGCGTATTGGCACTAACATTCACCACCAAGGCAGCTGATGAAATGCTCTCTCGGGTAAAGGCGTTTGCGCCGGCCGCCGCCGAACGCGCCACTATCGGCACGTTCCACAGTTTCTGTGCTCAGGTACTTCGTCAACATGGAGTTCACATCGGGATTCGACCGAATTTCGCTGTTTATGGATTGGATGCCGATCGCAGGTCGATACTGGAAGACGCAGTTAGACGTGGACAGCGAGAAGGGAAGAGTGTTTCTGAGGAAGACCTTCGATTTCTTCCGATGATCGATAGATTGAAGGGTCGACTCGTTGACCCGACTGATGTGAAAACAGGGAAAGTGAAGATTGTTGACGCGGATGCATTGGCCGAAGTATACCAACTATATGAAGAAGAGCTGAGGCAGGCTAATGCGTTAGATTTCGGTTCTATGATTTTTGAAACCTATCGTCTTTTTAGCTCGTTTCCTGCCATCGCGAAGCGATATCAAAGCACTCACCCCTTCTGGCTCCTCGATGAGTTTCAGGATACAAACGACGCGCAGTATAGACTGATAAAGACTCTGGCTGCGCCAAGCTTCCGCAATATCTTTGCGGTCGCCGATGACGATCAGATAATTTATCAATGGAATGGTGCTAGCTTTCGCCAGCTTCGTCGGTTTAGCGAAGAATTTGCAGCGACCCTTTTGCAACTTCCCACGAACTATCGATGCCCGGCGATAATTGTAGAAGCCGCAAACAATCTCGTGTCATACAACGCACAACGGACGGCTTCGAAGAAACCTCTTTTGGCTGGGAGGACCGCCTTTCGTCTACCAGCTGATCGACAGCTCCGTCTCTTTCACTGCCAAAACGAATCGGAAGAAGCACAAACAGTTGCAGACCACATCGCTGGGCTTGGTTCGAAAGAATGGAGCGGCACTGTTGTACTTGCACGAACTCGCGCTTTGCTAGATCCCGTCAAGCAGGCTCTTGAAGCTCGTCGGGTTACAGCACAAATAGCGCAGCGGCGCGATGATTTTCTATCTCCAGAGTTTCGATGGATAACCGCTTGCCTTCGTCAAGTTATCAGGCCGCTGGAACAGAGAAATTTTGCAGTGATGGTGGAGTCGTTCAACAGGATTGCGGAGCTGGAACTGACTCCCGATCAGATTATTGCGACCGCCACAACCTCGGGGAAAGCATTCTTAGAAATCTGGATGGATGAGACGACCGATCTTATTCTAGGTAGTCGTGCTGGCGCACTGTTTGACGCCGCGAAGAGCCTTCGCACCAACAGTGGATACAAGGATTTTCTTTCAAAAGTACTTTCGACTCTGAACGCAAGACCATCGGATGGTGAGGAGGATTTATCCGAAGACATCAGGGCTTGGACAGAGATTACCCGGGACATTGGTCGTCACGCCGGCAACGACATTCAACTCGATCAATTTTTGCAGGAACTGGCACTTCGTTCGAAGGAGCCGAGTCCCCTCCGCGACACAGTTACTCTTATGACGATCCACGCCGCTAAGGGTCGCGAGTTTGATTTTGTCTACGTCATTGGAATGGCGGAGGACGTGATGCCCTCCTTTCAGAGTCGGAGACGAGGCGATGGAAGTCCCGAGATGGAAGAGGAGAGAAGAAGCTGCTTTGTGGCAATTACGCGAACGAAAGAGGCGCTAACGCTAAGTTGGGCTGATAGGTATAGAGGATATTTGAAACAGCCATCTCGATTCTTGGGAGAAATGAACCTCTCGTCCCTCTCGGCTGAATCTTAAAGGGCGCTCAATCCGAAAGCGCGACTTGTCACGTGGCATCCGGTCTAGAGGATGCAGGTCGCTCGTGTTGATGCGTTCGGGACGGCCCAAGGTCGATGCCGTGCTGCCGCGCGAGCCGATTTATCTCGTCAGTAAAAAAGGCTTGTCCCTGCTAAAAATTCCATCTGAAGCGGAATTTAAGCAGGGGCGAGAAATTGAATTTTGAATTTGCATGAAAGAGCGCACTGGGGCGCTCTAGCAGGACAGATGTTCGGCGCGTTATTTGAGATGGGACAAGCTCTGATCGCGCGATCGTCCGAGGCGCAGTGGCAGCCGTCTAACCATTGGTAAGCAAAAATCGCGGAAGAATCAGGCAGCGAGACGTTCGTAGCGGTGATGCAGGCCATTGACCTGCGGGAAGGCGACGACTCTTCCGACCCCGGGCGGCTTGACCATTGCCGCTCAATCATCCAGCCGGGGTAATGGCGTCGCTCCCGAAATGACGATAATTGCCCCATGCCACTGGGGTGAAATTCCGCGATCTTTCGGCGGAACATCTTCGAGCGTCGCAGATTTGCGGCCGCGTTGGACGATCCGAACCAAATGGGAGCAACCCTCATGCCTGCAAAAAGCTCGTTGAACAACACTCGCAGTATTTTCGATTTTTCCGCAGAGAATGCGAAAATAGAGGACTGCTTGGCGGAGAGAGGACTCCCCACCCGCGAACAAGAGGCTCATGCACCTTTCTCTGAAGGGCTACTGAGCTGCGGCGGTCGTGCCTTTGTGCAATCGAAGAGGGTTCGAGTCGTGAGCATGGCGACCAAGATGCGCAGTAGTCGATCCGCGACTGCGCGCAGCGCGCGGCCATGAGTATGACCGCGCTGGCGCTGCGCAGTGTAGTAGGTTTTCGGAATTGGCCGCATCTCTGCTTTCAAGGCATTCAGAAAGGCCCTGCATCGAAACACCGACCGGGACATTCAGACCGATCATCGCACCGAACTTGCCA
>Ga0185299_10003899_pt1 | contig 18781 bp, 14 predicted proteins | sample PaiPotPPA55metaG_FD_128002 | JGI IMG/M metagenome (GOLD analysis project Ga0185299, IMG submission 128002) | Iron sulfur acid spring bacterial and archeal communities from Banff, Canada, to study Microbial Dark Matter (Phase II) - Paint Pots PPA... ...
GACCAGCAATTCCTTTGGCTTCGCGGTTCAGGGCGGCGTGCAGTTGAACGCCGACTATCTCTCGCCCGGCGACAAGCTATGGTTGCAGGCCGCTTATGAAAAAGGCGCTTTCAGCTATATCGCCGGCGATAATCTTGCCTACAGCTATGGGTCGGTCAATCAGAACCGGTTTCCCGGCTCCGGCAGTACCCCGCTCGATTACGGCGACGGCTGGAACCCGCAGATCAATTCCGACTGCGTTTTCACCGCCAGCGGCGCCTGCGAACAGCAATGGGGCTGGGACATCACCGGCGCCTACAAGCATTATTGGCTCCCCATCTTGAGTTCGGCGGTTTATGGTTCTTATCTCGAGGTCCACTATCCGGCCAATGCGCTGGCCGGCTTCGGCGGCGCGGTCGGCGTCTCGAACCTCAAGGAAGCGCGGATCGGCACCAACCTCGTTTGGACCCCGCTCAGGGGCTTCGATATCGGCACTGAGTTCATGTATGTACATTTGAACCAGACGCGCCCGATTGGCCTTGCTCCAAATTCGACCCTCACCGCGACGGGCTTGCCCGCATTCCAGTCCAACAATAACCAATACGAGGGCCGCTTGCGCATCCAGCGCGCCTTCTAGCGCTTTCCCGCGAGCGGCAAGGGTTCCGGCGGATCGACAAGCTGGAGCATGGCAAGGCTACGCGAGTTTTGGGCTTCCTACGCCTCTGGCGCGCAAGCGCCGGGTTTTTCTTTTCGGGGATTCGCCCAACCCGGCGTGACAAATCTGCCACCCGTCGCCACAATCTGCTCGCTTTGGCCAGATCGCCGGAGCCCCTAATTCTTAAAAAAATGCTTGTCTTTTCAATAAGTTGATCAGCACTTGGACGAGCCACATTCATCGGACTGTCATATGCGTGACGCCAAAGCGTCACCTTCGCTTGCTACCAACGCCCTCATCCGCAGCGAGTTCGCAGGGTGAGGGTGATGAAAATCAGCGGCAATAAACTTGGCGGCAAGCGACGCCATAAACCGGCCATCGCCGCGATGGTACTGGGCGCGCTTGTGAGCTTCCAGGCTGGCGCGGCGCGGGCCGACGACACGGCCGCCGAGATTCGCCTGCTCAAGGCGCGCCTCAAGCATCTCGAGGAGCGCGTCGCCGAGCAGGGCCGCAAGGAAAAGGAGACGCAGGCGCAGGTCCGGCACGCGGCGCGGCCTGGACCGCCGCCTGCACCATATGCCTATTCTATCGGGATTGGCCTTCCCCCGCAGCCCCCAATCGGCAATACCCTCGCCGAGAGACTGGCGAAAATCAAGGGGTATCCTTATGTTGGCTCGTCCAGTCTTTACCTTGGCGGGATGTCCATCACGCCCGGAGGCTTCCTGGAGCTGGCAACCGTGACCCGCGACCACTTCATCGGCGCCGATATCGCGACGCCCTTTGGAAACATTCCGTTCGCCAATGTTCCCAGTAGCCATACGGCCGAATTCCGCTTGTCCGCCCGCCGAAGCCGGCTTTCGTTTCTCACTCTGGGCGACGTGGACCCCGCGACGCATTTATCCGGTTGGGGCGAGTTTGATTTCCTCGGCGACGCGCAGACCGGCAATTCCAACGAGAGCAACTCGTTCAATCCGCGCATCCGCCAGCTCTACATGACCGTCGATCAAGACGACTTTGGTGCCCATCTCCTCGCCGGTCAGGCCTGGACCTTGGCGACGATGAACCTCGTGGGTATCGTGCCGCGGACGGAAAACACGCCTCTGGTCATCGACGACCAGTATGTCCCGGGCTTTACATGGGCTCGTCAGCCGCAGATCAGGGTCACCAAGGACTTCGATCAAACCTTGTGGTTCGCCCTCTCGGCCGAAAATCCGCAGACGACTTTCGGCGGCACCACCCCAACGCTTATCGACAGCGGGGCCATCATCAGCACCGTCGGCGCCGCCGGCGCCACGTTCCCCCAGACCAGCATAGTTGGCGGATCGCTGTTCAATAACGCCAACGCGCTATCTCTCAATCAGATGCCGGATATCATCGGCAAGGTCGCCTGGGACCCGGTCATCGCCGACCGCACCATTCATATGGAAGGCTTCGGCATTTTCCGCAACTTTCATGACAGGGTGATCTTTCCTGTCGGCGCTGCCCCATTTCTTTTCGGACCTGGCATTCCCAACCATAATAACGAGGTTGCGGGCGGCGGCGCCGGCGGCTCAATCCTCGTGCCGATCGTTCCAAAGGTGCTGGAGGTGCAATTCTCCGGCATGACCGGGCGCGGTATCGGCCGCTATGGCGCCTCCCAGCTACCCGATGTCACCTTCAACTCGGATGGCAGCCTCGCGCCGATCCAGGAAACCATGCTGCTTGCCGGATTGACCTGGCACACTATCCCGGGGCTAGACTTTTACACCTATGCCGGCGAAGAGGTTCAGGGTAATAAGTTCGGGTTCTCGAGCCCCGGCCCGCACACCGCTTTCGGCTGGGGCAATCCGGCTTTCGTAAACACCGGTTGCAATATCGAATTCTTCGGGACCGGCACCGGCCCCTTTACCTGCACCGGCAACACCAGACTGGTCCGGCAAATCACGGGCGGTTTCTGGGACACTATCTATAAAGGTCCCTTTGGCAGGCTCGCAGGCGGTTTGCAATATTCCTTCACCCAGAAATTCGGCTTCAATGGTATCGGGGGGGCGCCCGAGCGGAATGAAAACACCTTCTTCACCAGCCTTCGCTACTATCCGTTCTAAACGAGAGACGGCCGCTCTGGCTCATCGGGCTCGCTAGCGCAACGGCCAGCGGCCTGCTATTTGGTAAGAAGCGAAGCTGACTCGGTTCCCTCATATCGCTAGCTTCAAAGCCGATGGGTGCGGGAAGGACCGATGCCAATGCAACTCGACGGGCCGGGGCTCGCGCCGCTTTCCGGCGGCAAGGCGGCTGATTTGGTGGTTCTTCTGCATGGGGTCGCCGCCAACGGCAACCACCTCATCTTACTTGCCCGCGCTTGGCGGAAGATTTTGCCTAAAGCGGAGTTCATCGCGCCGAATGCACCTTTTTCATGCGATTATGCGCCGGAGGCCCGGCAATGGTTCAGCGTGGAGGACCGCGCGCCGGAAAAGTTGCTCGCCGGCTTGAGGGAAGCCGGCGCAATTCTCGATCGCTTTTTCGATGTGCTGCTGGCTAGCCGCCAGCTCGGCGATGCCCGTCTGGCACTCGCCGGGTTTTCGCAAGGCGCCGCGACGGCGCTCTACGCCGGGTTGCGCCGGCAACCGCAAATTGCCGGCATCGTTGCTTTTTCCGGAGCCCTGCCGGGCGCCGAGGGGTTGCAAAGCGACATCCGGAGCAAACCGCCGGTTCTCCTTGTTCACGGCGTGGCGGACAATGCCGTGCCTTTTCAGTCGATGGCGAACACGAAGGCCACGCTCGAAGCGGCGGGCGTGCCCGTGACGGCGGTGGCGAGGCCGGGCCTGGGCCATGCCATCGATGACGCGGGGATTGCGCTGGCCGGGGATTTTCTTCACGATGTGCTGAAAGCTCCGCAGGGCGATGCCGGCGTAGCAGTGTAAAACCGGATGCTTTATCCTCGCTTCCTGCTATCCAACCACACATCAAAATTTTTGATATGCCGTGCGAAGTCAACCGGAAAAAAGCTTGAAAGGAGGCAAGGCCGGATTAACATCGTGCGGCGCAACCCTGAGAGTAGAGCGCTTTTCCGTCATGTCCAACAACGATACTACGATAAACAGACAGGGAGAAAGTCATGGCAAAGGTCGTATGCGTGCTTTACGATGATCCAGTTGATGGTTATCCGAAATCCTATCCCCGGGACGATCTCCCCAAAATCGATCGCTATCCGGACGGTCAGACTCTTCCAACACCCAAATCGATCGATTTCAAGCCCGGTACGCTGCTCGGGAGTGTTTCCGGCGAACTGGGCTTGCGGAAATACCTCGAATCCCAGGGCCACAAGTTGGTTGTGACCCCGAACAAGGACGGTCCGGACTCGGTCCTCGAGCGCGAACTGCCAGATGCCGAGATCGTCATCTCGCAGCCATTTTGGCCGGCCTATATGACCCCGGAGCGGTTCGCCAAGGCGCGGAAACTGAAACTTGTGATCACTGCGGGGATCGGCTCCGATCACACCGACCTTCAGGCGGCGATGGACCACGGCGTCACCGTCGCCGAGGTCACTTATTGCAATTCGATCAGCGTCTCCGAGCATGTGGTGATGATGATTCTCTCGCTCGTGCGCAACTACATCCCGTCGTATCAATGGGTGGTGCGCGGCGGCTGGAACATCGCCGATTGCGTCGCGCGGTCCTACGACGTCGAAGGCATGCATGTCGGCACCGTCGCGGCCGGCCGCATCGGGCTTGCTGTGCTGCGCCGCCTAAAACCCTTTGACATGCATCTGCACTATTACGACCGTCATCGTCTGCCGGAGACGGTGGAGAAAGAGCTGAACGTCACCTGGCATCCGAACGTCGAGGACATGGTAAAAGTCTGTGACGTTGTCACCATCAACTGCCCGCTGTATCCGGAGACCGAGCATTTGTTCAACACGGCGATGATTTCGAAGATGAAGCGGGGCGCCTATATCGTGAACACCGCGCGCGGAAAAATCTGCGATCGCGACGCAATTGTCCGGGCGCTGGAGAGCGGCCAGCTCGCGGGATATGCGGGCGACGTATGGTTCCCGCAGCCGCCACCGAACGATCATCCGTGGCGCACGATGCCGCACCATGGGATGACGCCGCATATCTCCGGGACATCGCTTTCCGCGCAAGCGCGCTACGCCGCGGGAACGCGCGAAATCCTGGAATGCTATTTCGAGGGCCGGCCGATCCGCAACGAGTACCTGATTGTCGACAAAGGCAGGCTCGCGGGCACCGGCGCGCATTCCTACAGCGCTGGAAACGCGACCGGCGGATCCGAGGAGGCCGCCAAGTTCAAGAAAGGTACGTAAATTGCCGGCGGCGGCTCCGAATTATCGCCGGGGCCGCGACTCCGCGCCTTTTCCCTCCGAATCCGGCGTCTGGCGGTGCCCTTGTCCGCAGGTTGGGCTGCATCCGAAGGTTGTCATCGCCTCGCCCGAGAAGCTGGGTCCGGGCTGTGGGCACGGCGGCGGCGGTCTTTAGGGCTCGCGGCTGCGGTCGTGCCCCGTGCCCTAGCGGGTCCAAACGCCGTCGGGCCGGACGGCACATAGGCTGACATTAAGTTTTCCCCGGTCCAATCTCAATATTATTCGCTTTTATTTCCGGCGGCTTTGCGTCACATTGCGGGTCAAACAAGAGCGATAAGGCTAGCCATGCCGCAGATTGCCGGGACCCAGAATTTCGACGCCTATCTCGATCAAGCCGTAGCTCTCGACGCCCGCTTAGACGCCGCCGCGAGGGTTCTTCGCGCCATCGCGGCGGCCGCCGTCGACATGTCCAGCTTCATCGATCTCGGCCGCTTATACGGCCAGCTAGGGGCCAGCCGCGCCAATACGAACACGGACGGCGATGTCCAAAAGGAACTGGACGTTCTCGCCAATGACATGTTCGTTGAGGCGTTCACGCGGGCTCCGGTGGCGGCGGTAGTCTCCGAGGAAATGAGCGAGCCATTGGTTCTCGATTCTGCAGGCCCGCTCGCGGTTGCGATAGATCCGCTCGACGGCTCCTCGAATATCGATGCCAATGTCTCGATCGGAACGATCTTTTCGGTTCTTCCCGTGCTAGCCAAGGCGAACGGCGCCGAAGCTCATTTCTTGCAACCGGGGCGCCTGCAGATCGCCGCCGGTTTTGTGATTTATGGGCCGCAGACGTCGATCGTATTCGCTTTGGGAAGCGGCCAAACCCAAATCTTCACCCTGGACCGTCGCGCCGGCCGGTTCCACCAGGCGATATCCGCTCCGGTCATCGACCGGGAAAGCGCCGAATACGCCATCAACGCCTCCAACTACCGGCATTGGGAGGCTCCGGTCCGGGCTTTTATCGACGATTGTGAGCAGGGCGCCGAAGGGCCGCTGAAGCGCGACCACAATATGCGCTGGACGGGCTCGCTCGTCGCGGACACCTACCGGATTTTGCTGCGCGGCGGGATTTTCCTTTATCCTGGCGATCAGCGGGCCGGTTATAATCATGGGCGGCTGCGACTCCTCTACGAGGCCAATCCGGTCGCCCTCATCGTGGAACGGGCGGCGGGGATCGCGACCGACGGTGTGCACCCTATTCTCGACATCGTCCCCTCCGCCATCCATGCGCGGGTGCCGCTCGTCTTTGGCTCGGCGGGGCCGGTTGGGCTCGTCGCCCGCTATCATAGCGATCCGCAATTTTCCGAGCGCGCGCCATTATTTGGCAAGCGCGGCCTCATGCGCATCTGAAACGAGCAAGCTGAAAAAGAAGAGGCTGATGTGTCCGCGAAATATCCGATGATTTCGGTGACCGGTTCATCTGGGGCCGGAACGACATCCGTGAGGCGCACCTTCGAGCAGATTTTCCGGCGCGAGCAAATCGCGGCGGCCTTTATCGAAGGCGATGCCTTCCATCGTTACAATCGCGAAGAAATGAGCAGCATGATGGCCCTGGAGGAGTCGAAGGGCAACCGCAATTTCAGCCATTTCGGCCCCAGCGCCAATCTTCTCGCGGAACTCGAAGCGGTGTTTCGCAGCTATCACGAATCCGGCACCGGCAAGACCCGGCATTATGTTCACGACGACGAAGAGGCCGCGTTCTATGGGTGCGCGCCCGGAACCTTTACCGACTGGGAGGCTTTGCCCGGACAAAGCGATCTTCTTTTCTATGAAGGGCTGCATGGGGCCGTCAAAACGGACGAAGTGAATATTTCGCAATATCCCGACCTGAAGATTGGCGTCGTGCCGGTTATCAACCTCGAATGGATTCAAAAAATCCATCGTGATTGCTCCGCGCGCGGCCATTCGACGGAAGCGGTGATGGACATAATGTTGCGGCGAATGCCCGATTATGTGCATTACATTTGTCCGCAGTTCACCAAAACGGACATTAATTTCCAGCGGGTGCCGACCGTCGATACCTCGAATCCTTTTGCCGCGCGCTGGATCCCGACCGCTGACGAATCGATGGTGATCATCCGTTTCGCCAAACCGCGCGGCATCGATTTTCCCTATTTGCATTCGATGATCCATGACAGTTTCATGTCGCGGGCCAATTCGATTGTTATTCCAGGCGCCAAGCTCGATCTTGCGATGCAGCTGATTTTAACGCCGTTCGTCCTTCAGCTCGTCGAGCGGCGGCGGCGAGCGGGCTGAGGCAACCATTCCATATATTTACCACTCGCATTATCGCTCCGCGCATGGTTTGATTAGGGCGGTCCCGGCTTGAAATATGCGTTGCCAGCGAAAATGTATCTCTAATGGCCGGGAGGTCGTGGCTAGGCTGAAGGACGCAGCTCAAAATCAAAGCGTTGGAGCGTGTCGGAATCGAAAAAGTCGAGCAACTTCTTTAAGGACATGCTCGAAAGATACCCAGCCGCATTCAGTGACGGAGTATAACCCATGGCCCGTATCGCACTTCGGCAGCTGCTCGACCATGCGGCCGAGCACGACTATGGCGTCCCGGCTTTTAATATCAACAACATGGAGCAAGGCTTGGCGATCATGGAGGCGGCCGCCGCCACCGATGCCCCGGTCATTATTCAGGCGAGCCGCGGCGCCCGCGCCTATGCGAACGACATCGTGCTCGCCAAGTTGATCGAGGCGTTGATCGAGCTATATCCGGATATTCCGGTCTGCATGCATCAGGATCATGGCAACAGCGAAGCGACCTGCTACACGGCGATTCAATACGGATTTTCATCGGTGATGATGGACGGCTCGCTCGAGGCCGACGCGAAGACGCCTTCCACTTACGATTATAACGTCGGCATCACCGCCAAGGTCGTCGAGGTGGCGCATGCGGTCGGTGTTTCGGTCGAGGGCGAACTTGGCGTCCTGGGGTCGCTCGAAACCGGCACCGGCGAAAAGGAAGTCGGACATGGCGCGGCAGGCAAACTCAGCCTCGATCAGCTCTTGACCGACCCCGATCAGGCCGTCGATTTCGTGACGCGGACAAAGGTCGATGCACTCGCGATCGCGATGGGAACGTCGCACGGCGCCTATAAGTTCACCCGCAAGCCCGATGGCGATATTTTATCGATGAGGATCGTCGAGGCGATCCACGCGAAACTTCCCAACATCCATCTCGTGATGCATGGATCGTCATCGGTTCCGCAGGAACTCCAGGACCGCTTCAACGCCTATGGCGGCGCCATGCGTCAGACTTACGGCGTCCCTGTCGAGGAGATCGTGCGCGGCATCAAACACGGGGTGCGCAAGGTGAACATCGATACCGATTGCCGTCTCGCGATGACCGCCGAACTTCGCCGTGTCGCGCATGAGACGCCAGGCGAATTCGATCCGCGCAAATTCTTGAAACCCGCGATGGACGCGATGCGCGAGGTTTGCCGGGAGCGGCTCGAGCAATTCGGCACCGCCGGAAATGCCTCGAAGATCAAGGCTCTGCCGATGTCCGCGATGGCCAAGCGCTATGCCGCGGGCAGCCTCGATCCCGCCCTAAACTTACGGCGCACCGCCGCGGAGTAGACCGGAGATTTGTATTGAATTTGGCCGGCAAGGATCCGAAAGCGGCAACGCCACGCGGCCGGAGGCTACATGCGTAACAAGCCTATGACGATCGACGCACCTAGGTGCTGGCCCGCCGCGTTTTCGACTTGGATCCGGCGGACGGCGAGCAGGATGAAATGACGCCTCTGGTCATTGCGCCCTCGATACTTTCCGCTGATTTTGCCAGTCTCGGCGAAGAAATCCTGGCGATCACTGGCGCTGGCGCCGATTGGATCCATATCGACGTCATGGACGGCCATTTTGTACCAAACATCACAATCGGTCCGGCGATGGTGCGCGCCTTGCGCCGACATGCACAAATCCCTTTCGACGTGCATCTTATGATCGCCCCTTGCGATCCCTATCTTGCCGCCTTCGCGGAAGCCGGGGCGGATTCGATCTCGATCCATGTCGAGGCCGGGCCGCATCTTCATCGTTCGCTGCAGGCGATCCGGGCACTTGGCAAAAAAACCGGCGTCGTGCTCAACCCGGCGACCCCGGCATCGAGCATAAAGAATGTCCTCGATCTCGTCGATCTGGTGCTGGTCATGTCGGTCAACCCTGGCTTTGGCGGGCAGACCTTCATCGCCTCCGCGGTGGACAAGGTCACGGAACTGAAGGCGATGATTGACCCGCGTGCGATCCGCATCGAGGTCGACGGCGGGATCAATCCGGAAACCGTGGGGCTCGTCGCTTCGGCGGGCGCGGACACTTTTGTCGCGGGCTCCTTTATCTTCAAGGGAGGCCCGGAGCACTATGCGGCGAATATTGCGGCAATACGCACGGCAGCCACCAGAATGCGACGCCGCGATGCCGCTTGAGGCCCTGATATTCGACGTGGACGGGACGCTCGCCGAAACCGAAGAGGCGCATAGACGGTCCTTCAACGAAGCATTCGCCGCCTTCGGGCTCGATTGGAGCTGGGATAAGGAGCTTTATTGCGAACTCCTCCAGGTGACCGGCGGCAAAGAGCGTCTTCAGCATTATATCGAGGCTTGGAAACCTCCTGGCAGCGAGGTGGTCCTTGCCCGCTTCGCCGAGATCTACGAGGCGAAGTCGGCCCGCTACGCCGCGCTTGTAAAGTCCGGCGCCGCGCCAGCGAGACCGGGTGTTCGCCGCTTAATCACGGAGGCCCATGAACGGGGAGTGCGGCTCGCCATCGCCACGACGTCGCTGCGGGGGAGCGTCGATCTGGTACTTCGCGCGATGTTCGGCGAAGAAGGACCCTTCTGGTTTGCGGTGATCGCCGCGGGTGATGTCGTGGCCCACAAGAAACCCGCGCCCGACGTCTATCGCTTCGCGCTTGACACGCTGGGATGCGACCCGGGGTCTTGTGTCGCCATCGAAGATTCGGAAAATGGCATCAAGGCGGCGAGGGCCGCTGGTTTGCCCGTCCTAGCGGCGCCAAGCTATTATTTGAAAGGGGATGATTTCAGCCTTGCGACGAGCGTTCTCAGCGATTTAGGTGAGCCGGATCGCCCCTGCCGCCAGATCGGCGGCCTGCGCTTCGATCGGGACTTTGTCGATATAGTCGGCTTGAACGCATGGCTCGCCAGGCAGCGCAAATCCGGCGCCTTCGCACGGGCGGCTTCCGCCTGAACCATCGCATGCGCAGCTGCACAAGGCCAATGCAACACCCGCCTGCAAACAACTCTCTGTGAGAGCGGGAACTCAGTCGCCGGTGGTGATCTTGAAGCTCTTGATCTCAACCACGGAATTGGCGTCGCTTGCCTTCCCAACTGCCGAACCGATGCCGAAAAGTAATTCGCCCGTCGGCATCAGAGCCCGAATCATCTTGAGCTGCGAGCCATTGATAAACAGCGTCAGTTTATTCTCCTTGGCCACGACGCGGAGGACATTGACCGCGTTCGGTTCGAGCTTGACGGCGGCATTTTGCTTTTCGTAGAAAATCTCATTCCACTTATCACCAGAAAACTTGCTCAGCCCAGTGCCCTTATCAGTCCATATCATGAACGAGAATCTACTTGCGTCCGAAATCCAGAACTGCATGCCGGCTCCGACGTTATTGTCCGGCGCGACTTGTTTTGGAAGGACGAACTCCATGCAATAATCCCCGTCGCTTGTGGGAAACGTTACGTTGATCACGGAGAGAGTGGTGTTTTTCTCGTCTACGCCACGGGATTAGGTCGTAAAAACAGCGAGCCGTTCTTGATTTCCGTATCAGGAGCGGCCCATTTCCAACCCCCGCTATCGTCGGTGAACTTATCCTCGAATATGACTTTGCCGGTCTGACCTTCGCAAGCGAACGCCGCAGGCGCGCACAACGCGAAGGCTGTGGCGGCCGCAAAAAGAATGCGCAACTTGGACCCTCCTAAACTAAAACAGCCCGGTCACCTTGCCGCTGTCGTCGAGATCGATCTTAGTCGCCGCCGGCACCTTGGGCAAGCCCGGCATCGTCATGATCTCGCCGCACACCAAGACGACGAACTCCGCGCCCGCGGCGAGCCGGACTTCGCGGATATTGATCTCATGGTTGGACGGCGCGCCGCGCAGCTTTGCGTCCGTCGAGAACGAATATTGGGTCTTGGCGATACACACAGGATAGTGGCCGTAGCCGCTCTCCTGGAGCCGCATGATCTGCGCGCGAATCTTTGAATCGGCGGTAACCTGGCTCGCGCCATAGAGCTTGGTGGCGATCGCCGTCGCCTTGTCCCAGAGCGTCGCCGATTCGTCATAGACGAAGTGGAAGTCGCCAGGCACTTTATCGATCATATCGACGACCGTTCGCGCCAGCTCCTCGGCGCCCTTGCCTCCTTCCGCCCAATGCCGGCACACGACGATCGGGGCTTCGTGATTATGCGCCATTTTTCTTTTCAGAAGCGCGATCTCGGCGTCCGTGTCGAAGCTGAAATGATTGATCGCAACGATGCAAGGAAGCCCGAAATGGTTGCGGATGTTGTTGACGTGGCGCTCCAAATTGGCGACGCCTTTGGTCAACGCATCGAGGTTTTCATTATTGAGTTCCTTGAGGTCCACGCCGCCGTGATATTTGAGGGCGCGGATGGTCGCGACGATCACCACCGCCTGCGGGCGAAGGCCCGATTTGCGGCATTTGATGTCGATGAATTTCTCGGCGCCTAGATCGGCGCCAAAGCCCGCCTCGGTCACCACATAGTCGGACAATTTCAGCGCGGTCTTGGTGGCGAGCACGGAATTGCAGCCGTGCGCGATATTGGCGAAAGGCCCGCCATGAATGAAGGCCGGGTTGTTTTCGAGCGTTTGCACGAGGTTCGGCTTAAGCGCGTTTTTCAAAAGCACCGCCATCGCGCCATGCGCGTTCAAATCGCCCGCGTGAATAGGCTTTTGGTCTCGCGTATATCCAACCACGATCCTTCCCAGCCGGCCCTTCAGATCCTTGATCGAGGTGGCGAGACAGAAGATCGCCATGATCTCGGAGGCGACCACGATATCGAACCCATCTTCGCGAGGATATCCGTTCGCGGGCCCTCCCAAAGCCACGGTGATTTGCCGCAGCGCACGATCGTTCATATCTACGACTCGCTTCCATGCGATGCGCCGCACATCGAAATTCAATTCATTGCCGTGGTGAATATGATTGTCGATCATGGCCGATAGAAGATTGTGGGCCAAGCCGATCGCACCGAAATCGCCGGTAAAATGCAGATTGATGTCCTCCATCGGCACAACCTGCGCGTAACCGCCACCGGCCGCGCCTCCCTTTATGCCGAAAACCGGCCCGAGCGAGGGCTCGCGCAGACAAATGGAGGCCTTTTTGCCGATCCGGTTAAGAGCATCGCCGAGGCCGACCGTGGTTGTGGTCTTGCCCTCCCCGGCCGGGGTCGGGCTGATCGCCGTCACAAGGATCAGCTTGCCATCCGGCCGGTCCGCGAGGCTATCCACATAATCCAATGATATCTTGGCCTTGTAGTAGCCATAGGGCTCAAGGTGCGCCTCCCCGATACCGAGCTTTTCCCGCGCCATCTCGCCGATGCGGCGCATGTTGGCTTGTTGCGCGATCTCGATGTCCGCCGGCATGCTCTCTCCTCTCGAAGCCGGGCTCAGGCTTCCACCACGTTTTGCGGCTTACCTGCCGCGAATGCGTTGATGTTGTCGATGAGCTGGTCGGCGAGAATCTGCATGGCCTCGCGGCTCGCCCAGGCAACATGCGGGGTGACGATGAAATTCGGCAGCCGCAAATCGAGCAGAATATTGCCTTGCTTCGGGGGCTCGACGGTCAGCACGTCGAAGCCGGCGCCGCCAATGATTTTGTTGGTCAGCGCATCGGCCAAGGCTTCCTCGTCGACAAGCCCGCCGCGGCCGGTGTTGATTAGAAGGGCGTCATTCTTCATCAGCCGCAATTCGCGCGCGCCAATCATGTTTTTGGTCTCGGGCGTCAACGGCAAATGCAGGGTAATGATGTCGCTCTCGCGCAGCAAGGTTTGGAAATCGGTCAGGCCAGGCTGCGGGAATATGTCATAGGCCAGCACCCTCTGGCCAAAGGCCTGGGCGATCCGGCCCACCGACTTGCCGATCGCGCCATAGCCGACAATGCCGAGCGTCGAACCGCGCATGTCGCGAATCGGATGGTCGAAGAAACAGAATTGGTCGCAGGCCTGCCAGCGCCCGGCGCGCACATCGTCGCGGTAAGCGAGGAGGTTGCGGCGAAGCGCGAAGGCCAGCGCGAAGACATGTTCCGGCACCGTATTGAAGGCGTAATTGCGGATGTTCGATACGGTAATGCCGTGCGCCTTGCAGTAGGTCTTATCGACGACATCGGTGCCGGTTGCGGCGACCGCGATTAATTTAAGATTGGGAAGCTTTGCCAGCGTCGCTTCGCGCATTGGCACCTTGTTGATGATGGCAATTGTCGCATCCCGAAGGCGATCGACGATCTCGTTCGTCGAGGTCACCGCATATTCCTGATAGCTATGCGGAAAATCCGGCGTTCGCAGATTGGCCTCGACGGTCGAACGGTCGAGAAAGACGATCGAGTGTTGCACGGGGTGATCTTTCTTTAGATTCGATTTGTCGCGGATTTCAGAGGCAAGGCTTTTCGCGAGGCCTTCGCCGGGGCTACGCCCTGGGTTTCCCTATCGTTCGGGCTCGACTCCTCCGCGGCAGCGGCGCGGCAAGCCGCCACCAAAAGGTTGTGCCGCCCATGGCCACGCGGCAGCCGCAGTGCCGCGATCGCGCGACGAGGCCCGGCACGCGAGACGCGGCGCCTCAGTCGTTGAGGACGCCCTCCGGGTGCAGCGCGGCGAAATGTTCTTGCTCCGTCGGTTTCTTTTCCTTGGCCATGATGGTCGAACGGAAATATGCCTGGGCGGCGGCGACACCGCTGCCGAGCTTAATGTCGATGCCGACATCGCGCATCGCCATTTCCGCCCCGGAAAGAGCGCCAAGAACCATGAGGTCGTTGAGATCGCCGAGATGGCCGATCCGGAACACCTTGCCCGCGACCTGCGACAGACCGGCGCCGAGCGACAGATTATAGCGGCGGAAGGCGGCGTCGATCACATCGGCGCCGTTGAAGCCCGGTGGGACGACGATCGCGGTCACCGTATCGGAATACCATTTCGGTTCCTTCGCGCAGGGTTGCAGGCCCCAGGCCTTGATCGCGGCGCGCACGCCGCTCGCCAGAACGTTATGGCGTTCAAACACCCGTTCGAGCTTCTCCTCGAACAGTATCTTGAGCGATTCGCGCAGGCCGTACAGCATCGGCAGTGACGGCGTGTAGGGGAAATAGCCCGTCGCATTGGCCTTGATCATGTCGCCGAAATCGAAATAGACCCGCTTGAGACCTGCTCCCTTATAGGCCGCGAGCGCGCGCGGGCTCGCGCAGACGATACCGAGGCCGGCCGGCAGCATCAGACCTTTTTGCGAGCCGGCGACCGCGAGATCGACGCGCCATTCGTCCATGCGGAAATCGATGCTTGCGATCGAGCTCACCCCATCGACGTAGAGCATTGCCGGGTGACCGGCGGCGTCCATCGCCTTACGCACCGCCAGAATATCGCTCGTCACGCCGGTCGCGGTCTCGTTCTGGACCGCCAGCACGGCCTTGATCTGATGGGTCTTGTCGGCGCGGAGGATGGATTCGATCTTGTCGGGCTTCACGCCTGTGCCCCATTCCTCCTCCAAAACCTGGACGTCGAGGCCGATCCGCTGCGCCAGGTCAATCCACAAATGGCTAAATTGGCCGAACCGCGAGGCCAAAACCTTGTCGCCGGGGGACAGCGTGTTGCAGAGCGAGGCCTCCCAAGCGCCGGTGCCGGACGAAGGAAAAATAAACACCTGTCCATCGGTGCTCTTGAAGACCTCCTTCAAATCCTGAAACAGGGGCAGCGTGAGCTCCGGAAATTTGGAAGACCGGTGGTCTTCCATCGCTACCATCATGGCGCGCGTGATACGGTCAGGGACGTTGGTCGGTCCTGGGACGAAAAGAAAGTGGCGGCCCGCCATGATGAATCCTCCATTTGTTTGCCAGCTTGCACTATTAGCAAAACCCTTGGCTCAAGCGCAACAGCCGAAGTTGCGCGCAAGAAGTTTCCTTTACTAGACCATCATTTGCAAAACCGGAAACCGGTTTCGCACAAGGACATGCAACGACGCCAAGGCGCCTGGCCTCAGCCAAGGACCAGAATGGCGCGGAAATCGTTTACATTGGTGAGGGTCGGCCCGGTGATCACCAGATCTCCGATCGCGGAAAAGAAGCCGTAGCCGTCATTATTGGCGAGCCTAGCCTTGGCGGACACGCCGGCCTCCGCCGCACGGGCAAGGCTATCAGGGCCGATGAATGCGCCGGCGTTGTCCTCCGTGCCGTCGATTCCATCGGTATCCGCGGCGAGGGCATAGATGCCGGGATAGCCGTCCAAGGCGACGGCAAGCGCGAGCAGGAACTCGGCGTTGCGGCCGCCGCGCCCGGTCCCGCGCACGGTGATCGTAGTCTCGCCCCCCGAGAGGAGGACGCAGGGCGGGGCCGAGGGCTGGCCGAAGCCATGAACCTGCCGCGCGATCGCCGCATGCACCAAAGCCACGTCGCGTGCCTCGCCCTCGATGGCATTGGCCAGAATAAGGGGGGCGACGCCGGCCTCGCGTGCGACTTCGGCCGCGGCCTCAAGCGACATTTGCGGGGTCGCGATCATCACATTGGCAACGCCCGCGAGGCGCGGATCGCCGGGTTTCAAAGTTTCCGCCCCTGCCGAGCCGAGATGCGCCTGGACGTTCGCCGGCGCGGCGATGGCGTATTTTTGCAGGATCGCCAACGCGTCGGCCGAGGTCGTTGGATCAGCGACGGTCGGCCCAGAGGCGATTACGCAAGGATCGTCGCCAGGCACATCCGAGATCATGAGGGTCACCACCCGCGCGGGCGCGGCGGCCGCGGCGAGCCTGCCGCCCTTGATCGCCGACAAATGCCGGCGCACGCAATTCATCTCGGCGATGGTCGCGCCGCTCTTTAAGAGAGCCTTGTTGATGCCCTGCTTGTCGGCGAGCGTCACGCCGTCGGCGGGCAAGGCGAGAAGCGCCGAGCCGCCGCCAGAAATCAGGCAAAGCACCAGATCATTAGGGCTCAAACCATTGACCATGGCGAGAATGCGTTTTGCTGCTTCCTGCCCGGCGGCGTCAGGGACCGGGTGGCTGGCTTCGACTACTTCGATGCGTTGGCTGGGCGCGCCGTGGCCGTACCGCGTGACCACCAAGCCTTCGAGCGGACCTTGCCAATGATCCTCGACCGCCTTGGCCATCGCGCCGCCGGCCTTGCCGGCGCCGACGACGATGACGCGGCCTGGCGGCCTGGGCGGTAGATGCGGCGGCAGGCACTTTTCCGGCAAGGCCGCGCCGACCGCCGCCTCAAACATATCGAGAAGCAGCTGACGCGGATCGATTGTCATTGCGGTTTCCGCTTCCCGAGATGGTTGCCGGAGCGGCAACCGCGTTTTCCGGCCGCCGGCTGCCGCGCAGGGGCTACCCCTCCAAGACGGCACGGCCCGCACCGCGCGGTAAATACGGCGTTCTATTTTACTGGCTGGCGTTGCCGTTTCATAACCGTAACTACCGGGCTTTCAACCATTTTCTCGCCGGGTGACATATTGAGTGGCGATAACCGATGCCAACGGGAGGGTTGCTAAGGCGGGAATTTGGCAATAAGCCTTCCACTGCATCACCTGAGGGAGCGCCTGCCAGCGCAAACAGGTTGCGTGGACGCGCGGCAAAAAACACAACCGGAAGGCCCGCGCCGTTTGGATCGGCCCGAGGTTGGGTTGTGAGGAGGGGTATTTGGATATTCACGAGTACCAGGCCAAGGAGATTTTGGCGAATTTCGGTGTGGCGACGCCGCACGGAGCGGTGGCCTACAGTCCCGACCAAGCCGTCTATTGCGCCACCGAGCTTGGCGGCTGGCATTGGGCGGTGAAGGCTCAGATCCATTCCGGCGGCCGTGGCAAGGCCGGCGGCGTTAAGCTCTGCAAGACCTATCACGAAGTGCGCGCGGCGGCGGCGGAGCTTCTCGGCAAAACGCTCGTCACCAGTCAGACCGGGCCCGAGGGCAAGGTCGTGCAGCGAGTCTATGTCGAGGTCGCCGAACCGTTCGAACGCGAGATTTACCTTGGCTTCGTTCTCGACCGGAAGGTCGAGCGGGTCCGGGTTATCGCATCGCGCTTCGGCGGCATGGAAATCGAGGAGATCGCCAAGGACCATCCGGAGGAAATCCTGCAAGTGGTGGTCGAGCCGGCGGTGGGGCTCCAGCCGTTCGAGGCGCGCGAACTCGCCTTCGGTCTCGGGCTCAGTCTGAAGCAGGTCAGCCGCGCCGTCGCCAGCATGCTCGGCTGCTACCGCGCATTTCGCGATCTCGACGCGACCATGGTCGAGGTCAATCCGCTGGTTATCACCAAGGACGACCGGGTCCTGGCTCTCGATGCCAAAATGTCGTTCGACGACAATGCCCTATTCCGGCGCGGCACGGTCGCCGACATGCGCGACCATTCGCAGGAGGATCCGCGCGAGGTCCAGGCCGCCGAGCATAACCTCAACTATGTCGGCCTCGACGGCACGATCGGCTGCATTGTCAATGGCGCCGGGCTCGCCATGGCAACCATGGACATGATCAAATATGCGGGCGGCAGCCCGGCGAACTTCCTCGACATCGGCGGCGGCGCCTCGCCGGAACGGGTTGCCGCGGCGTTTCGTCTCGTGTTGTCCGACCGCAACGTCAGGGCGATTCTGGTCAACGTGTTCGCCGGAATCAATCGTTGCGATTGGGTGGCCGAAGGCGTCATCCAGGCTTGCCGCGAATTGAAGCTCGACGTCCCCTTGGTGGTGCGTCTCGCAGGGACCAATGTCGAGGCCGGGCGCGACATCATCGCGAAAAGCGGCCTGCCGATCATCTCGGCCGATACCCTCGCCGATGCCGCCAAGGCGGCGGTCGGCGCCGCCCGTGGCGCGCCGCAACGGGACGTCCGCACGGCCTGACCTCTCGATTGCCGCACGCGCCGGCCAGCGTGGGTTCCTGATCGTTGGAATCGTAAACGCACACACGTGTTTTGTTCGCATTTTCCGCCGGTGAAGAGGTCCCTGACCTTCGCCGGAAATTGCTTGAGGAAAGTCAAAGCCGATGAGCATTCTGATCGACGAAACAAGCCGGGTCCTGATTCAGGGCTTCACCGGCGACAAGGGTACGTTCCATGCCAAGGAAATGATCACCTACGGCACCAAGATTGTTGGCGGTGTCACACCCGGCAAGGGCGGCGCCACCCATCTCGGCCTGCCGGTGTTCAACACCGTGAAGGAAGCGGTTAAGCAGACCGGCGCGACCCATAGCATCGCCTTCGTCGCCCCGGCCTTCTGCGCCGACGCGATCATGGAGGCGGCGGACGCGGGGATCGGGCTCGTATGCTCGATCACCGATGGCATACCCGCGCAAGACATGATGCGGGTGAAGCGCTATCTTTTGCGCTATCAGCGCGACCATCGGACCTTGCTGGTCGGGCCGAACTGCGCGGGAGTCATCAGCCCCGGCAAGGCGATGCTCGGGATCATGCCGGGTCATATCTATGTGCGCGGCACGGTCGGTGTCGTTTCCCGCTCGGGCACGCTTGGCTATGAAGCCGCGGCGCAGATGAAGGCCCTTGGGATCGGCGTCTCGACGAGCGTCGGCATTGGCGGCGATCCGATCAATGGCAGCTCGTTCCTGGACCATCTGGTGCTGTTCG
>Ga0185299_10003900_pt1 | contig 18779 bp, 17 predicted proteins | sample PaiPotPPA55metaG_FD_128002 | JGI IMG/M metagenome (GOLD analysis project Ga0185299, IMG submission 128002) | Iron sulfur acid spring bacterial and archeal communities from Banff, Canada, to study Microbial Dark Matter (Phase II) - Paint Pots PPA... ...
CTTTCGGCTGAGACGATCCCTCGCCGCCCGTCGAGGTTACGTGGGCTAAGGCATCGCTAAGATCGACCACATGTTTCGAGTAGACGCCGACACTCTGGAGGCCTATCTCGGCTTCGATCCCATTCGGAAGATCGATCTGCAGAAGCTGGACAGGCTTGTAAGAGAGTCCGCGCCAAGACTGAAGCGCTATTTCCACCAAGGCACGCCGGCGGGAGAACCGGGGATGCGATTCAAAATGATTGGCTACGGAAAATCCCACTATCTGGCGAAATCCGGCCAACAGGTCGAGTGGCCTGTCGTGGGCGTGGCACTGCAAAAGCACTACATCAGCGTTTACCTCTCGATCTCCAAAGATGGCGCCGACCTGGTGCAGTCATACGCGGGCGAACTTGGCGAATGCCGAGTGGGCCGAAACAATTTCAGCTTCGTGGGGTTCGATGATTTGAACCTGGCGACCGTCTCAGCGCTGTTAGCCGAGGCGGACCAGATCTTTACGCGGCCTAGCTGACGATCGTCTGCGTCCAGCCGTACGTGTAAACCCCGCCGTTTGCCTCTCTAAGTTGCAGACCGTTATCGCCGACGTGAAACTTGAAGGTGAAGGTTCCGGCATCCCGGGGCTTCGCTGTTATCGTGACCTTCACGTCAGATCCAGGAGCTAGCGGACCACAGGCGAGTCCCGGCAGGGACTTTTCAACGGTGCACGGTCCCGAGGTGACTACCGTGTAGTGGTCGAGGAAGTGGTCGCCGTCGTCAAAAAGGATCGTCAGGTTTGCGATCCGGGTGGAGCCGACGTTCTTCACTGTGAAGGGGAAGTCACTTGTGGCTCCAACGGTCGCGGTTGGTGAATACTGGCCGTCGAAGGAGATTGCTGTCGAAGAACCGATCACGGATTGCACGTGCAGTCCGGCAAAGATGAGCGCGACCGCCGCGGCAGCGATGGCCAACGCGAGACTTGCCTTCTCAACGATGCGCAGATCGCGCCCTCCCATCGCCGCTCGTGGTGGCAGCACCAGCGCCAACGCCATGCCCGCAACAAAACCGCCCACGTGTGCGTAGTTGTTGACGAGGCCTCCCAGGCCGGTGATGCCCATGAAAAGGATGAGCGCGGCATTAATGCCGATCCATTGACGGATGCCCGCGGCGGTCGCATGGGGAAATTGCCGGCCCTGGAACCGCCCCACCAGGACGAGCAGGCCCATCAGCCCGGTGATGCCGCCTGAGGCGCCGATCGTTAGACCAAGCGCGGTGTCGCCGCTGGTGAGCACCACCCAGGTGATCCCTCCTGCCACGGCGGTCACCAGGAAAGTCCCGAGGAAGACGAGCCGGCCGTACCAGATTTCCGCGAACCGTCCGATGTTCCACAGGGCAAAGCTGTTGAAGGCGATGTGCAGGTACGACTGGTCGTCGTGCAGGAACGCGGAACTCACAAAGCGCCACCATGCCCGGATGCTGGGATCGTGGGCACCCATGAGGTGGGTCCCGCCGACGTTGACCAGTGCGCCGAGATCGGTTAGGCCGATGCCGCTGGGAGTGATCAGGGCCTTCTCCATGATGTACACAGCAATGAAGACGCCGATTAGCGAATAGGTCACAACAGGCGTTTTCGCGAGCGGCCGCACCGCCGGTTTCTGGGAGACGCTCTCCACAATCTGCAGCGCAGCCAGATCGATGGCGGCGAGAGTCGGTGCCTCACGGCCGGAGCGAATGGCGCGCAGGTGGCTGCGCATGACCCTCAGTGAGGGCAGATCGGATGGAACCGGAAGCAGCTCCTCCGCCTCACCCGAGTCCGGATCGATCGCCACCGCACCGATGCTGACCGGCCCCTTCGGTAGGGGCGTCATGGTGAGCCTCCCGACCTTGCCGAGCACAACGATGAGTACGTCGCAGGTCTGCGCCCGCTGGGTGCTGAGGCGCTCTGCACCCCATGTGAGCGCATCGCGGCAGCGCGTTTCCAGATCCTGTGAGGCTTCAAGCGGATCGGCCGTCGGTATGTAGAAGCCGACCAGTACTCCCCGGCTGCCGGTCCACGCGGCCATCGCCAGGTCGTACTGACCGGCGAGGCGGCCCAACCGGTAATCGCGCTGGTCCACGGGGCGCAGCCGGTACCGCGTCACCAGCTCCATGGCGATTGACCGTGCCAGCGCCGGTGGTTCAAGGGACGCGGTGGGTACGGCCCCGGGAACCTCCGATTGCGTCACCGCGAGCAGTCACTCAATTGAATACTGAGCCGGCGTCGATCGGCATGACCTGGCCGTTGATGCTGTCCGTGCGGCAGAAGGTGACCACCTGCTCCGCTATGTCGTCGACCGTCGCTGCCCTATGGAGGACCGCCCTCTGGATCGCCCCCTCGCGCACCGCGTCGGGTAATCGGCCGGCCATCCGCGTGCCCTCGATCAGGCCAGGGGCCACGCAGTTGACAAGGACGCTCGGAGCCAGGGCCACCGCCAGGCAGCGTGTGAGGTGGATCAGGCCGGCCTTCATCGACGAGTAGGCGATGCTGCTGCTCGACGGGTAGAGGCCGCCGATCGAGGCGACGTTCACGATGCGCCCTTCGCCCTGCTCCGTCATGGTGCGGGCCGCAGCTCGCGCGAGCAGGTACGGCCCACGCAGGTTGGTGGCATACATGCGGTCGAAGATCTCGGGCGTTAGGGCTTCGAGGTCGGAGAATGGGATGCCGATGTTCCAGGCCGCGTTGTTGACGAGCACGTCGAGGCGCCCGAAGTGCTCCACGGTGGCCGCAACCACTTTGTCCGGCTGGTCGATCGTCGACTGATCGAGCTGGACCGCCCACGCGCGGCAGCCCGCGTCCTTCACCTCAGACACGACCTGGTCGGCGCGCCCTTTCTCGCCGACGTAAGTGACAGCGACATCCATCTTGCCGCGCGCGAGCGCGCGACTGATGGCCGACCCGAGGTCCCCCGAACCACCGGTAACCAGTGCTACCTTTCCAGCCAGCTCCATTTCACGCCCTCCTGCGTCTCGCGCCCGTTTTACAGGTTGCTCGCCGGCCTCCATCCTATTCACGCACGGAACATGACATTCCTATCGCTGCGGCTCAATCGACGTCGCCAGGGCATTGTGTTGGGGGTGGGAGCGCTGCTCCTTGCGGTCGCTGGGGTCTGGGTCCTGACCCTGCTTCCAATCGCGGATCCGCTGCCCCCCTCACTGCAGAGCTGGCGAACGGTTGGCAGCTATTTTGACAACCCTCCTGCCTGGCCGGGCAAGCCCTGGACGACCAAGGATGGCTTTGGAGTTGATAGACAGGTTCTGGAGGCCGCTGCCGGTCCGTCACACTGCGGGCTGGATTCGCTGACCTTCCTGAATATCGGCTGGCCGCTTGGCACCAGCTCGACGACCGCCGATCAAAACAGGCTGTACATCCGCGACCCCAACGGCAAGGTGAGCATCCCAGGCTTGATCGGCACCTGGGCGAGGAATCCAAGCCTCCCGGCAGACGCACGCGACACTGGCTATCGCTATGGCGCGCTGAAGCTCTACCTGTCTCCTTCCGATGAAGACACCTATGCGTACCTGATTGCACCCGCCGACAGCGAACGCTGCCCCCGAGCGAGCCTCAGCTGGGGTGCGCCTGAGGACGTGAGATCCAGCTGCACGCGGCCCAAACGCCATTCTTATAGGGTCGTTACGTTTCGATCGGCCCCCGGGCGGATACTGAGTTGATATGAGCAAAGGCTTCGGCGATTCCGAGTTCGCCCAGGTGCAAGCCGAGCGGGCCAATACCCAGACCATCCAGCAGGTCCTGGAGCAGGATCGCGAGCAGGCGGAGCGCGCTCGCGATCGGAAGGCACATGGCGCATACGGGATCTGCGAGGACTGCGGGAAGCAAATCGGTGATGAGCGGCTCGAGGCCCTGCCGGACGCGACCCGCTGCATCACCTGCCAGGCGGAGTGGGAAGCCGGGAACCTATAGCGTCCCGCTCCGGACGTTCGACGGAAATGCCAGGGGCGGCGCTGCGCGGCGCCCGTGGCACCCTGCGGGCTCATCCGCCTAGGCGGCCGATGTCGGCGTTGCCGGCTGCGCTACTCGCTTACAGGTCTTCCGACATGCGCGCTGCGTTGCTCGCCGGCGCCTTGACCTCGGCCGCCGATGCGGCGATTTTCCGCCGAACCTCCGAAGCAGGACACTAGACCCGGTTCCCAGCAAATCCTAAGGAAGCGTGCAACCGCCTCCAAGCTTCCGACGGCATCCTGACGAGCACAAACAAGACTCCCAGACGTTTACGGAGGTAGACCCAGATGTCGGAAATCCAGAACCAACCAGGCGAGCACCCAGACGGGCCGCCGCCGCACCAGTCCTTGCTTCCGCCCGCGGAAGTAATCCCCACCGGCGCACCCGTTCCCGCGTGGGCGCCCCCTCCGCCAGTAACCAACTCGGTCTGGCACCAGATCGCCGCTGCAGTGGTCATCGCCGCCGTCGTAGCCGCGGCCGCCGGCGCAGGGATCGGCTGGAGCCTCGCCCGCACCATCAACGCCCATAACGGCGTTGCCCAGACCAATAACCAACCGATCGCGCAACAGCCGGCGGAGCCCGCGCAGCCTGGCTCGCCGATTCAAGCCGCGCCAAGCACCCGAGGCGGCCTGAACACCGACGCCATCGCGGCCAAGGTCGATCCAGCGATCGTCGACATCAACACAGTGGTCGGATCCGGCCAGGCTGCCGGCACCGGAGAGATCATCACCTCCAACGGCGAGATCCTCACCAACAACCACGTGGTCGACCGCTCGACCAGCATCGAGGTCACGATCGCCGGGCGCTCGCAGACCTACACCGCCCATGTGATCGGAGTCGACCCCAGCGCGGACATCGCCCTCATCCAGGTGGATGGCGTTTCCGGCCTTCCGACCGTCAGCTTCGCGAGCTCATCGTCAGTCAAGGTGGGCGACCCGATCGTCGCGCTTGGCAACGCGCTCGGCCAGGGCGGCGCGCCTGACGTTTCGCAGGGCAGCATCACCGCGCTCGACCAGACGATCACCGCGAGCGAGAGCGGAAGCAAGTCGGAACAGCTGACCGGAATGCTTCAGAGCGACGCCACCATCTACCCCGGCGATTCGGGCGGCCCTCTCGTCAACTCGTCCGGGCAGGTCGTCGGCATGATCACCGCCGGCGATGTGCAGGGCTTTCGCTCCTCAGCGTCCACCGTCAACTACGCGATCCCCTCGGACACGATCCTCAGCGTCGTCAACCAGATCCGCTCTGGCCAGGTGAGCTCGCAGATCATCTACGGACAGACCGGATACATCGGAGTCTCGGTCCAGAACCTGGACGCCAACGCGGCGGCCCAGCTGAACCTCAACCTCTCCTCGGGCGCCCTGGTGGCCGGCGTTGTGTCCGGGGCACCCGCCTCGAGCGCGGGCATCACCCGGAACTCGGTCATCACCTCGGTCGGTGGAACTCAGATCAACAACCTCGACGACTTGAGCAACGCGCTGCTGGCGCGCAAGCCGGGCGACCGAGTGTCCATCACCTGGGTGAACCAGAGCGGCACACACACCGCGACGGTGACCCTTGGCGGAGTAAATCCGTAGCACTGTCATAAATCCCGCCGCCGCGGTGCTCAACTAGGAGTGGCCAGCACCGCGGCGGCAATTCGCGCGATCGGTCTCTCCAAGTCGTACGGTTCGCGGCTGGCGGTCGATCATCTCGATCTGCAGGTCGAGCGTGCCGAGCTCTTCGGCTTCCTTGGACCCAACGGGGCGGGCAAGACGACGACGATCCGCATGGCCCTCGGATTGATCGCGCCAACGGGCGGTTCGGTCGAGATCCTCGGCCAGGAGGTACGTTCGCACCGTGCTCAGGTCCTGCCTCGGGTGGGCGCGCTGGTCGAATCGCCCGCCCTGTACGGCTATCTCTCCGGGCGCGACAACCTACGCGCGATCGGTGACCTGCTGGGCGGCGCGGGCGAGAAGCGGATCGACGAAGTGCTCGAGATCGTGTCCCTCAAGGGTCGCGATCGAGACAAGGTCAAGACCTACTCGATGGGCATGAAGCAGCGTCTCGGCCTGGCGATGGCGTTGCTGAACGACCCCGACGTGCTGATCCTGGATGAGCCCGCCAACGGACTTGATCCCGCCGGCATCGTCGAGATGCGGGACCTGTTGCGCGACCTCGCGGCGCATGGAAAGACCGTGTTCATCTCGAGCCATGTGCTCACCGAGGTGCAGCAGATCTGCACGCGCGTCGCGATCATCAACCACGGCAAGCTGGTCCGAGTCGCGCCGGTCCACGACCTGCTTCAGTCTTCGGGCGAGTACGAGATCAAGGTCGACGCGCCGGCCGAGCTTGTTGCAATTCTGCTCCGGCAGCCCTGGGGCCAGCAGGCACGCGTCGAGGACGGTCTCGTCGTGACGCCGGCGCCGGATGGACGCGGCCGGAACCTGATCAAGTTCCTGATCGAAAACGGCCAGGCCCCCGATGCTGTGAGCGAGCGGCAGAAGGATCTCGAGGACATCTTCCTCAGCCTTACCGGGGGCCCGACGTGAGCGTCGCGTCGCGGCGCCCGCGCTTTTTCGGGATTGTGCGCGGCGAAACCCTGAAGGTTTCGCGGCAGCTCAGCTTCTGGTTGATGCTCGGCGGCTCTTTCGTGCTCCTGGCGATCATTGCCCTTGCGATCAGCAGCGCATCGAACGTCCAGGACCAGCTCAAGACCGACCCGACGGGGTGGGCGTATGGGGCGAGGGACATCTTCGGGACGATATTTCAAATCGGCTCGGGCATCTTTCTCCTGATCGTCGGTTCGCGCCTGTTCGCCATGGAGTACTCCTCGGGCACGATCCGCATCATCTATGCGAGAGGCACTGGGCGGTTGCAGCTGCTGCTCGCCAAGATGCTCACCCTTGCGATCATCGGGATCGCCCTCCTCGCGGGATACGCCGTGGTCGCCGGAGGCATCCTCGCGCTGCTGGTCAACGCTTGGACCGGCAGCCTCGCGCCGCTGCAGCATCTGCCCACCGAGTTCTGGCAGGACCTCGAGATCTGGGCGGTGGTCCAGGGCATGAGCATGGGGATCGTCATCCTCATGGCCGCCGCCGCGGCTGGAATCGGACGCTCGTTGGCGTTCGCCATGGCCGCGTCGCTGGCGTTCTTCCCGGTCGACAACTTCTCAGTCATCCTGGAGGGGCTCGGTTCGCGAATCACGAAGCAGGACCACCCGTGGCTGAACATCAGCCAGTACCAGCTGGGCACCAACCTCAACGTCGTCCTCAACCTGATCGAACCTGGCCATCACGCGCGGGCTGCCTTCGCCCCGCCGCTGACGCCGGTCGATGGGACGCACGCCCTGGTCGTGATCGGAGCGTTCGCGCTCGGCTTCGCCGCGATCGCGGTCGGCCGGGCCGTGCGCCCCGACGTTCTCGAGTAGGGACCGTCCCGAGGTCCACTCCGCGACCCCCAATCCGACCAGCCGCTCTGCGGCGGGCCACCTTCCCCCTGCGGGGGAAGGGAGATTTACCAGGCGTTACGGAACGGCACCGCCCTCCAACCGGTATCCTTTGCGGGTTGTGCGCATAGTCGTCAAGGACCCCGAGGAATTCGAGCAGGCGCTTCGGGAGTTCCGCCGCAAGGTGCAGGAGCAGGGGCTCGTGCGCGAGATGCGACGGCGCGCGCACTACGTCCCGCCGGCGGAAGCTCGCAAGATCAAGAGCCTCCGCGCCCGGCGCCGCCGAACTCGCTAAACTAAGAGCGTTCGGTGACCATGGCGGAGGGGAAACACCCGTTCCCATTCCGAACACGGTAGTTAAGCCCTCCTGCGCCGATGGTACTGTCGGGGTAACCCGATGGGAGAGTAGGTCGTTGCCGAGCGTTTTTTAAGTCCCGGGTTGCCCGCAAGGTCCCCCGGGACTTACTTTTTCTAGCCCTGAGTCGGGGTGAGATCCGGTTCCGCGAGGCTTCCAGCGTGCAGGGTCGGCAGCAGGATGTAGCACCGGATCGTAAGGAACACCAGCAGCCCGATCAGCGCCACCAGCACGTCGAGCACGACCTGTCCAACGCGCGCGTGAAACAGAAAGATCAGGGCGCCTTCCGCGACGACGGCGAACGCGAGGATCGGCACGAAGACCCTGTCGTGGACCGCCATGAAGAACTGCACGAGCAGGTTGTCCAGGGCCAGCGCCAACCCGATGACTCCAACTGGAAATACGAAGGGGGTCGCATCGCTGAACCGCGGACCGAACAGGATCGCTACGACGAGCCCCGGGACCACCGCGAACACGATGAGCGCGCCCGCGCCGAGCGCCGAGAGAATCCCCGCCGAATACAGAAGGATGCGGCCCGGGTGCTGCTCTTTCGCCACCGCCTCGACCACACGCGGAAAGAGCACCTGGCTGACGCTCAACGTCAGGAAGAAGAGGATCGTCCCGATCTTGTTCAGCCCGCCGTAAATGCCCCCGTCGTGGCTGTTGAGGTAGTGCTCGGCCAGGATGACGTCCTGGTTGTAGAGGATCTGGATGCCGATGATCCCGGCGGCGGCCGTCAACGAGAAGCCGGCCATCACCCGAAGCTGAACCCGCGTGCCGACCCGTTTGAAATGGTCGCGCAGCGTGTAAAGGCCGAGCACGAAGCACACGGCAAGCCCGAGGAACACCGCCAGCATCGCGCCCGACACCGCGTAGCCGGCTTTCAACAGAAGAAAGACGGCGACTGTACGCACGACCAGCTCGACCGAGAGGTTGAGCGAAAGCGCGGGGAACCTCTGCAAGCCCTGGAGAATGCCGCGCGGGATCGCAACCTGCCAGATCAGCGCGATCGCAAAGCCCAGGATGAGGATCGGAATCGTCGAACCCAGGTGTTCGAAGGCCGCCACCGGCTTTGCAAACAGTGACGTGAGGAGGACGGCCACGAGGCAGGGGATGGCGACGAGCCGGGCCGTCCTGCCAAGCAGCGAGCGGACGCCGGCGTCGCCGCGGGCCGCCAGCGTGGCGGTGTAACGGGCGAGCACGACGATCAGGATCAGCGCCGGCGCGGTGCCGACCGCGTAGACGGCGATCAAGAAGGCGACCTGGCCGTAGGTGGCGGGACCCAGGACCCGTCCGGCGATGGCGTGATAGACGAATCCACCGATGCCGGCGACCAGCCCGCCGGCGAACAGCACCAGGTTTTGCTGGACCAACCGGTTCCCCCGGACCTGGGCCAGGCGACGGCCGAGACCCAGTCGAGCGCCGGTTTGCACAGTCCCGGGCATTCTACTTGACGCGTCTGGGCCTCCCCGCCGGGGATAATGCCTTCCCGATGCCCGATCAAGCGAAGCCCCTGGTTTCAGCGCTGGTAGTCAGCTACAACGTCAAGGACCTGCTTCTCCAGTGTCTCCAGGCATTCTTCGCGAACTCGGACGTGCCGGTCGAGGCCGTGGTCGTCGACAACGACTCCTCAGACGGATCCGCGGCGGCCGTCACAGATGAGTTCCCGCAGGCGACGGTGCTAGCGCAGCCGAAAAACCTGGGCTTCGGCCGGGCCGCCAACGTGGGCCTCGAGCGCTGCCAGGGTCGGTTCGTGCTCCTGCTCAGCTCCGACGTGACGGTCGATCCAGGCTCGGTCGGCAGGATGGCCGACTTCTTGCTGACCCGCCCGGACGCGGGCGCGGTCGGACCGAAGCTCGTGCTGCCGGACGGCCGCCTGGACCCAGACGCCCGGCGGGCGTTCCCGATGCCGCGGACGCTGTTCTATCGCACGGTCGGCCTCAGCAAGCTCTTTCCCAAGAGCCCGCGCTACGGCCGCCACAATATGGGCCACCTGCCGGATTCGGACGTTCACGAGATGGACGCGGGGTCGGGCGCGTGCCTGATGGTGCGCATGGCCGCCCTCGAGCGCGTCGGCTTTTTCGATCCGCGCTACTTCATGTTCGGCGAGGACGTCGACCTGTGTTACCGGCTCAAGCTGGGTGGGTGGAAGATCTTCTATCAGCCCGGCGCCGGCGCCACTCACCACGTCAAACCGACGACGGGGGCTGCGCAGCGCCAGATGTCGTATGAACGCTACCGGTCGATGTGGGCCTATCACTTCAAGCACCACGCCGAAGACGAGTCGGCGTTCGGCAACGGCCTGGTGTGGGCGCAGATCTGGGGCCGCTGGATGGCCGAGCGCGTGAGAGACACCGTCAAGAGGCCAAAGCGCCAGTCTGGTTAAGTAGTCGTCTAGATGTATCACCAGATCGCCCACAACAAGCGGAACAGCATCATCCTGATCGCGCTCTTCCTCCTGGTATGGCTGCTGGCCGGATTCGTCATCGGCGAGTTCGGAGGAGGGATCAGCACCGCGATCGCGGGTGCGATCATCCTCGGCTTGCTGGGGATCGCCGCGGCCGCCTACTCGTACTACTTCGGGGCAGCCACCGTCCTCGCGGCGGTCGGGGCCCACGAGGCCGACCCGCAGCAGTACCAGCAGCTCTACAACATCGTGCAGACGCTGGCGATCGGCGACGGCGTTCCGGTGCCCAAGGTCTACATCGTCGACGACCCGAGCCCGAATGCTTTCGCCACCGGCCGTGACCCGCAGCACGCCGCGGTGACCGTGACCGCGGGGCTGCTCCAGATGATGAATCGCGAGGAGCTCGAGGGCGTCCTGGCCCACGAGATGAGCCACGTCAAGAACTACGACGTGCGTTTGCTGCTGATCGTCACGACGATGATCGGCCTGGCGGCGCTGATCGCGAGCGTTGTATGGCAAGGGGCGTTCCGAATCCGCACCCGAGACGCCCGCGCGATGCTCGTGATTCTCGCGATCGGCATCATCTTCGGCCTGATCGCGGCCATCGTCGGACCGATCATGCAGATGGCTCTGTCGCGCCAGCGGGAATCGCTCGCGGACGCGAGTGGGGTGGAATTGACCCGCAACCCGCAGGGCTTGCTGAGCGCTTTGAAAAAGATCGCCCAGAACGACAAGCCGATGCAGAAGTTCAACCACGCGGTGGCGGCGATGTGCATCGACAACCCGAAGGAGCATCACGGGAGCTTCTTCAACCACCTCTTCGACAGCCATCCGCCGATCGAAGAGCGAATCGCCGCGCTGGAAAGGATCGCAGCCGTCCAGCAAACCTGATGCAGGCCCGGGGCTTCGTGCAGCCCGCCGCGATGTCGCCCTTGCTGGCGAAGTTCCTTCACGTGCGGCGCACCGAGCTCAACCGGACCCTGCAGGTGGCGGGATTCGCGATCGTCCTCGGCTGGGCGATGTACACCGCTTTCAGCGCTGCCCAGTCCATCTTCCTCAACAAGGCCGGACCACAGGCGTACCCGCTGTTCTTCATCGTCCTGGCGCTTGCCGTCTGGCCCATGGTGGCGCTCCAGGGCTTCGTGACCAGGCGGTTCGGCGTCGGCCGCGCGTTCCGGATCACGCTGGTCGCCAACGCGGTGGCGGCCCTCATCGTCTACGCGGCCTACGTCATCCGCGAGGACTCGACCGTTGCCTTTGCCGCCTACGTCGTCTACTCAGTCGCGTTCGAGCTGGTCATGCTCACGTTCTGGACGTTCGTCAGTCAGCACTTCAATATCCTCGAAAGCAAGCGAATCTTCCCGGTCATCGCGGCCGGTTCGAGCATTGGCTACATCCTGGCCGGAGTGACGACAACGGTCGTTGCCGTCTACGCCACCGAGCCCCTGATCTTCGTCTGGGCTTTCGGATCGATCGCCGCGACGGTCATGTCGCGCAGCCTCGAGCGGACGCTGTTCCGCCCCGCCTTCGTCGACGATCCGGACGAGTTCTTCGCCGACCAGGAGGCGGCGCTGAAAAAGCACGGCGTCTTGGCCGTGCTCAAAGGCGCCTTCCGCTACGTGACGGGCAGCCGCCTGGTGCTCGCCCTCATCCTGCTCGCCCTGACCCTCCAGGTCGCGAGTCGCATCGGCGACTACCTCGTCGCGGTCCTGTTCGTGAACGCGACCCACAACAACCTTCAGTCGCTGACGATCCTGATCGGCAACGCGTGGCTCGCCAGCTACGTGGTGCAGCTTCTCGTGAGCCTGTTCGTCACGCCGTGGATCCTGAACAAGCTGGGTGTCAAGAACGCTCTCATGGCCCTGCCTCTTTTCACGCTGGTCGGCTTCACGGCCGTCGCGGTGGCTCCGGTGCTGTCGACCGCGCTCTTCCTTTTCATCGTGCGCAACGGGCTGCAGACCGGCCTCGATGACCCGGTGGAGAATGTCCTGGGCAACGCGCTGCCGGCGCAGGTCGGCCCAAAGCTGAAGCTGCTGCTGGACAACGGCGTGCTGCCGGGTGCGGCGGTGTTGACCGGGGTGGGCTTGCTGGTCGTGCAGCGGACGGTCGCGGCCGGTGTCGAGACGCTTGCGGTGATGGGGGTCGTGGTCGGAATTCTCTTCATCCTTGCCGCCCTGTGGGTACGCAGCCTCTACGTGACGGCCATCTACGATCGCCTGCGCACCCACGCCTTGAGCCTGGCGGACTTCCAGCAAGCGTTGGGACGCCCAAGCCCCGAGCAGACCGCGGAGCTTCAGGGTTACATCCGGTCGGGCGACGACAAGATCCGGCAGTTTGCGACCGCCGCGCTCGGGAAAGCCTCGCCTGAGGCGTTTGGCGCCATGCTGCCCGAGCTGCTTGCGGCCGACGATCGAATCGTGCGGCGGCTCGCCCTGCAGATGGCACCGCCCGCAGCCGTCACCGTCGAGCAGCTGAAGGCGGCGGCCGATGACCCCGACGGCTGGGTGCGCGCAGCGGCTGCTGTGGCTGGCGCAAACCGCAAATGGGAGACCGCGGACGAACTTCTGCGCGCGCTGTGGGAATCGAACCAGGCGGAGGATCGAGCCGCGGCCGTCTGGGCGGCTGCCCACGTCGGTGGCGTGGAGCGGATCGTGGCGGCGATGCGCGATGGCGATCCTCGGGTGCGCCTGGAATCGATCCGAAGCTTCGCCAAGATGAAAGGAGATGTTGCGGGTATCGCCGATCCGCTGATCGCGTGCCTTCGCGATGACAACATCGAGGTGCGTCGCGAGGCGCTGCGCCAGGCCGTCCGCTGGACTCCGCCGGTCGATCAGCACCAGGCCTACGCGGAGGCGCTGGCCGACGGCCTGGGGAGCGGCGACCGTGACGTCCGGCGGCTCGCCGCCGAGGCGATGGCCGCCCAATCGCCGGATGCGTTGGTCCTCACCCTCCCTCTCTTGGCGGCGCAGGACCAGGCGGCGGCCGCGATCATCGAGGCGCTCATGCGCAGCGGCCGGCCGGAGCTGTTCCAGCGCGCGCGGGACCACCTCGAGTCCCATCTTGCCGACGCGCTGCACCTGGCGCGTTTGTCGGCGCGCGTGGGCCGGGCCGCGCAGGAGCGCGACGGCGACGAGGCCGCCGGCTACGCAGTGCTGCAGATCGGCCTCGACGATTACGCCCGCACCGGCATTGACTCAGGGTTGTCGGCGATGAGAGCCTTGCATGGGAAACGAGGCTTCGCGACCGTCGAGCGCGGCCTCGTGTCAGATGAGGCGCAGGCGAGGGTGGAGGCGCTCGAAACGTTGATAAACTTCGGCCCGGGTTGGCTGGCAGGGCCGCTGGCGCAGCTGCTCGATCCGGAGTCTCTCGACTCGGGCTCGGCTCGCCCCCTCACCAATGCAGAGCTCGAAGCACTCGCGAACCATCACGACAAGTGGGTCAAGGAGACCGCCGGCGCGGCATCCGGAGGACCGGGCGACCACATGAAAGAGCTCATCGCCCTCAAGCGCGTGCCGCTTTTCAGCAACCTCACGCTCGAGCAGCTCGCGGCCATCGACCGGTTGATGGTGACCAGGCATTACGTCAAAGGCGAGTCGATCTTTCGGAAAGGTGATGTCGGCGCGGAGCTGTACGTGGTGCTCGAAGGCGAGGTGCGCGTTCACCTCGACCACGACGGCCACGAGGTGACCCTGGCCAGCTACGGCCCCAGCAAGGTCGTGGGGGAGATGTCGGTTTTCGACGACCAGCCCCGAAGCGCCAGCGCGCAGGCCACCACGAGCACGACAGTGCGCGTGCTGAGGCGCGACCGGATGCAGGCGATCGTCCACGAGCATCCGGAGGTATTGCTCGAGTTCATCAAGAACCTCAGTCAGCGACTGCGGGTGATGAACGAGCAGCTCGAATCGGCCGCTCCCGATGACCTGCCGGCCACTGTCGGATAATCGTTTTTGATGGCTGACCTCTCCGACATCCGGCTTGGGTCGGATGTGGTCAGCAGCGACGATGTCAACGTCGGCACCATCGTCAGCCTCCTCGTTGATGCGGACGGATTCACACCGCGAGCGCTGGTCGTGAAGCACGAGGAATCACTCGCCGGACGCGTGCTCGCCGCGGAGAAGTACTTCACAACCGACGAGGTCGTGATTCCGATCACCGCGGTCGGGTCCTCCGATGGCGGCGTGGTTCATCTCTCGATGGCCGCCCAAGACGTTCGCCGCCAACCTCTATACCTCAGCTACCGCCGTCCCGAGCCGACGCCCGAGGAGGCAGTGGTCGAGGAAGGGCAGCTGATCACAGGCGGCCTCGGGTTGCCCAGGGCCGAGGAGGTGGCCAACAAGTCAGCTGGCCAGATCGAGATCGACCGTGGAGAGAACGTGATGCTCGGCACGACGGGTCGCCGATTGGGACGCGTAGAGGACGTGCTGCTGGACCACGGCACGCTGATCGGCGTTGTCGTTCGGCCCGAGGGCTTCTTCAAGCGCGACGTGGTCCTGCCGATCAACTTCATCAATCGCGCGGACGACATGGCTCTGTTCGCGGACCTGACCGAATCCGATATCGAGCAGCTGAAGCCGTTCGTCGACTCCGAGCCCTGACCCTTCGTCAAACCCGCATCCGACCGTCTGGTGCGGGTATCCTCGCCGCCTCAAACCCGCATTACACAGTCCTATGCGGCTCTCAGACCAGGGACTCCAACGCCCCACCACTCGCGCGTGCTTTCCCGCGCCCAAAACCCGCCTCCGCACCCCTTCACAGCCCGTCCCCGCCCCGTCCGACCACCATGCGTGCCCCAACCGGTCCGGTAAACGGCCTTACTCTGAGCTCCCCTCCGGCTCTGCCCTGATCTCGATCTTTTTCCTGGCCACCTCGAGCCGGTCCGTGCAGATCTTGAGGTAGATCCGGGCTTCGTCGACGGCCTTGAGCGCTTCCTCGAGCCCGAGCTCCCCGTCTTCGAGGAGCTTGAGCTTCTCGTCCAGCTTTTCCAGCGCCTGCTCGTAAGTCAGCTCCTGGCTCATGCGTCCACCTCGTCAACTCTTGCTCCGAGCCGTCCGGTGCCCAACCGGATGCGCACCCTCCGGTCGACGGCCGTCGTGTCCGATGTGCGCAGCACCGCGCCCGTCTCGGCGTCCTGGGTGATGCTGTAGCCGCGGGAGAGCACGCCATCCGGGCTCAACGCGACCAGGCGCTGGCGGCGATGGTCCAGCCCTCGCGTCGCGCCGGCGAACCGTTCGGATAGCGCTCGGTCCAGGCGCTCGGCGGCTCGCCTGGCGGCGAGTGCGTTGCGGCTGCGGTTCAACCGGCCTGAGGCTGCCCCGTTCAGCCGCCGCCCGCGCTCCCGCAGTCCTTCCTCGCGGCGCGCAACCTGGGCGAGCGGGCTCAATCGGGCCAGCTCGCCGGCGGCCCGAGCGAGGCGCTCGACGCGGTGCCGCACCAGCGCGGGAAGCACCTGCAGCATGCGCTGCCGCTTGTTGGCAAGGCGCTCCGTCTCGCGCGCGAGGCGCTGTCCGATCTCGCGGTCCAGGCGCCTTCCGCGCTCGCGCAGCTGCGCCTGCAGATCCGACTTCTTCGGAACCACCCGTGACCCTGCCTCGGTCGGCGTCCTGCACTCGGCGTCGCCTACGAGGTCTGCCACCGTGCGGTCCGACGTGTGGCCGAGCGCCGTCGCGACTGGGAGCCGGGATTCGAGGATCGCTCGCGCGACCACTTCGGTGTTGAAGGCATAGAGCTCTTCGAAGCTCCCGCCGCCGCGGGCGAGGACGATCACGTCCGCCAGCATCTCGTGGTTGCAGCGCCTCAGCGCCCGCGCCACGCTCATCGGGGCGGCCGCGCCCTGCACCTGGACCGGGTAGACCACGATCCCCATGTTCGGGTAGCGCTCCCAGATGGTTTCCTGCAGGTCGTGGATGACTGCGCCGGTTGGAGACGTCAACAGCGCGATGGCGCGGGGCAGGAAGGGCAGCCGGCGCTTTCGCGCGGCCGCGAATGCACCCTCCGCCTCCAGCCGGCGCTTGAGCTCTTCGAGCCTTGCCCGCAGCTTGCCGACGTCGTCGAACTCGACCTGGTCGACGATGAAGCTGAGCCGGCCGGTCTTGCCGAAGAAGTCGATGCGGCCTCGAAAGATGAAGACCTGGCCGTCTTCGGGGAGGGTCGTGACGCGTCGAGCGTCGTCGGCGAACAGCACCGCGTCCAGCCGGCTGACGCCGTCCTGGATGGAGAAGTTGAAATGTCCTGAGGGGCCCCGCTTCATCCCGCTCACCTCGCCCTTCAGCAGCAGCGCGGTGAGCGGTCGCAGCTCGCGCCGGATCTCGTTCGCCAGCTCGGTGACGGTATAGGGTCGCTGAGCTTCCTCGGGCCGGAGCAGCTCCTAACCCCCGATCTGCGACATGCTCTTCGACGGCTTGATGAACCCCGGCTGGTTGATCAGGTGGCCTTCCTCTTTGCGCCAGATCGCGGTCTCGATCACGCGGCCCAGGTGGTCGTCGGATACACCGGAGCGCATCAGGTCGCGCAGCGGAGTCTCCTGCAGCGAGAACAGGCATGTGCGGAGGCCGCCCTCGGCCGTGAGCCGGATGCGGTTGCACGACGAGCAGAAAGCCTGGCTGACAGAAGAGATGAAGCCGACGCCGCCTGGGGTGCCGTCCGCGAACTTGAAGCGTGTGGCCGGTCCGGGCCGCGGGTCGGCCACGGGCACGAGTGGAAAGAGGTCTTCGATCTGCTCCTGGATGCGACGGCTCGGGACGACCTGCTCGTTGGTCCAGGTGCCGTCGCCGTCGAGTGGCATGTACTCGATGAAGCGCACCTCGTAGCCCTCGTCGCGAGCCAGCCGGGCGAAGTCGACGACCTCGTCGTCGTTGTGCCCCTTCATCACGACCATGTTCAGCTTGATCGGCCAGAGGCCCGCCTCACGCGCGGCCTGGATCCCATCCATCGTGCGGCTGAACTGGTCGCTTCGCGCGATCTCGTGGAAACGCTCCATGCTCAGGGTGTCCAGCGAGATGTTGATGCGCTTCAGGCCGGCGTCCGCGAGGAGGCGCGCTTTGTCGCGGAGCAGCACGCCGTTGGTGGTCATCGTGATGTCCAGGGTCGGGTCGATCGCGTTGATCATGCCGACGAGCTCCTCGACCTTGATGCGAACCAGGGGCTCACCTCCGGTGATCCGGATGGTCCGCACGCCGTACCGCTCGACGAAGATCCGAGCCAGGCGGACGATCTCCTCGAACCGGAGGATGTCGTCGCGCTTCAGCCATTTGAGACCTTCCGCGGGCATGCAGTAGATGCAGCGGAAGTTGCAGCGGTCGGTGATCGAGATCCTCAGATCGTCGGCGACCCGCCCGTAGGAGTCGCGAAGCGGTCCAGTTCCCATATAGCGGATGATAGGTCGCGGTGGCTTACGAGCACATCCTCGTTGACATCCAGGCCCCGATCGCGACCATCACGCTCAACCGGCCGAAGGTTCTGAATGCTCTCAGCCCGGACCTGATTCGAGAGGTCGGCCAGGTCCTGGGCGAGCTGGACGCCGACGAAAACGTCAGGGCGGTGGTGCTCACGGGCGGGCCAAAAGTGTTCGCCGCCGGCGCTGACATCGGCGACATGGCCGACCGTACCGCGGTCGAGCAGCTGCGCCGTGACCAGACCGGTCGGTGGGCCCCCATCATCGCCTTCTCGAAGCCCCTGGTCGCCGCGGTCAACGGCTACGCGCTCGGAGGCGGCTGCGAGCTGGCCTTGATGTGCGACCTCATCATCGCCGGCGACACGGCTCGACTCGGCCAGCCGGAGATCAACCTTGGCATCATCCCCGGCGCCGGGGGCACGCAGCGATGGCCGCGGACAGTCGGCAAATACGTGGCCATGGAAGTGATGCTCACGGGGGCGCCCGTCACCGCCCGGCGCGCCTATGAGGTGGGTTTGGTGAACAAGGTCGTGCCGGCCGACATGACGATCAACATCGCTCAGCGGACCGCCCGCGAGCTTGCCGAGAAACCGCCGCTTGCGCTCCGGATGGCGAAGGAGTCGGTGCTCAAGGCGTTCGACTCGCCGCTGTCGGAAGGACTGGCCGCCGAGCGGAAGAGCTTCTACTTCCTGTTCTCGACCGAGGATCAGAAAGAAGGCATGCACGCATTCCTGGAGAAACGGAAGGGCGTATTCAAGGGTAGGTAGGAGGCAGCTCTAGAAATGGCAACGACTGAAGTCGAGCAGCACGTGGTGGTCCGCACGCACGACGGCGTGGGTTTGATCCAGCTGAACCGGCCGGAGAAGATGAACGCGATCGGCGCGCTCACGCGCAAGCAGCTTGGCGACGCGATCAAGCAGGTGGAGCGCGACGACGCGGTGAGGGTCGTCGTCCTGACTGGTTCGGGCCGTGCGTTCTGCTCGGGCGCGGACGTCAGCGAGATGGCGCAGGAGGGTGGCATGCGCACGCCCGAGGACGTCGGCAACGTGCTGCGCAACGAGTACATGCCGATGCTCACGCGCCTGCGCACCATGCCCAAGCCGGTGATCGCAGCCATGAACGGTCCGGCCGTCGGAATCGGCGCGAGCTACGCGCTTGCTTGCGATATCCGCATTGCCACGCCCGAGGCGTACATCCTCGAGGCCTTCGTCAACATCGGACTCGCGCCGG
>Ga0185299_10003902_pt1 | contig 18772 bp, 18 predicted proteins | sample PaiPotPPA55metaG_FD_128002 | JGI IMG/M metagenome (GOLD analysis project Ga0185299, IMG submission 128002) | Iron sulfur acid spring bacterial and archeal communities from Banff, Canada, to study Microbial Dark Matter (Phase II) - Paint Pots PPA... ...
GAAATCGGCCAGCTCTGCCGTGCCCATCCCGGAGGAGGGCTCGTCCAGCAACAGCACGCGCGCTCCGCCGGCGAGTGCGCGGGCGATCTCGACCAGTCGCGCGATCCCGGTGGGCAGCTTTCCCGCGGGGTACGTCGCGAAGTCGGCTAGGCCCAACTGGCGCAACGCCTCCGACACCGCCCCTGCCGGGTCGTCGCGACCGGTGGCCCTGGCCGCCACCAGCAGGTTGTCCGAGACGCTGAGCGAGCCGAACACCTCGAGCCGCTGGTACGTGCGGCCCAGGCCGAGCCTGGCTCGTCGATGCGTCGGCGTATGGGTGATGTCGGTCCCGCCGAGCAGCACCTGGCCGCGGCGCGGGCGCAGCCGCCCGCACACGACGTCGAACAGGGTGGACTTGCCCGCGCCGTTCGACCCGATCAGCCCGGTCAGGCGTCCCGGAGGCGCCTGCAGGCTCAGCCCGGCGAGCACGGGTACTCCCGGGTAACCCGCGGTGACCTCGTGGATCTCGAGCCCAGCGGGCCGCTGAGGCATGCTTGCTCCTTCCCCGGACGGGCGCAGTGGCGCCGTACTCGTGATACAAAGCAAACTCGAGGGGTAGGCCCTTGTCGAGACTTGCGAGATTTGTGAGGTTCGTGCCGCGTGGAACACCGAGACCAGATACCTGTTGGTCAGGCGCAACTCGTCGCGGCTCCCAGTCCGGCCGGCGTTGTCCCGGCGGGCCCCGTGCGGTCCGCGACCATCTCGCTGCGGCGTGCGCTGGGCGAGATCCTCGCCGTCTACGTGCCGTCCTTCGGCCTCGGCATCCTTAGCGCATTGATGCTGCTGCACAACCCGAGCCTGGGTACCGACCAGGTCACCGGCCCGGTCTCGGCGCTAGAGGAGATCCTGCAGTACGTCATGCAGGCCAGCGTCACCGTCTTCGGTGTGGCGTTCTTCTGCCTGCAGCGCGGGGTGACCCTCTCCAGGCTCTTCGGCAAGCTCAAGGAGCCCTCGCCGTACCCGCAGGCGCCGTACCCCTATCCGTATCCGCAGCCGCCCTCGCTGGTCACCCCGGCTTGGGGCGGCTCGCAGCCGCCGCAGTACGCACCGCCGCAGTACCCGCAGTACCCGCAATACTCCCAGCAGCCGCAGCAGCAGTTCCCGCCCGCTCAGCACCCGCCGGGCTTCTGGCCCGGGTACGGGTACTACATGCCGCCGCGGCAGCCGACGGAGCGTGGCCGCAGTTGGCAGTTCTCCCGCTCGTACTTCGTGTCGATGGCGGGCGTTCTCGGCTTCCTGATCTCGGTGGTCGTATATACGGCGGTCGCGCACTACCACACCGGTGCGCCGAGCGAGGGCAACAGCCCGTACCTCGTCCCGGTCGGCCTGATCGTCGCGCTGGCGGCCGGTTTCGGCGAAGAGATGCTGGTCACCGGCCTGACCGTGAACTCGCTCGAGGCGGCCGGTATCGGCGGCAAGCGCGTCTGGCTGATCTACCTGGTCGCGATCTGCCTGCGCATCCCGTTCCACCTGTACTACGGCTGGGCCTCGCTCGGCGTCATCATCTTCACCGTCGTCAATATCTGGGTGTACCGCCGCTGGCGCCTGCTGTGGCCGATCGTGCTCGCCCACGCGACGTACGACTTCATCGAGTACCTCGGCAGCGTCGCCCCGGCAGCGTTGGCCGGTCTGCTGCTGCTCGGCCTCGGCCTGGCCACGCTCGTGATGGTGATCGTCATCATCTGCATCGAGGTCTCGGACGCCTCCGCCCGACGCCGCTACCGGCAGTACGCCGCCGCAGCCGGCGCCGCTCAGGCGGCCCAGTCACCACAGGCCGCGCAGGACGCATCCGTGGCGGCGCAGGCGGCTGTACTGCCGCCGCAGGTGCCTCTGATGCCGCACGCTCCGCAGACGCCGCCGTGGCCGGACGAGAACGAGCCGCCGACGTCCGGGCCGGCCTCAGAGCCGGCGGCCTGAGACTTCCTCACACACGTCTCGGGCTACTCCGCCTCCGCCAGCAGCGCTGGATCCGCGTAACCCCTTCGGCCAAGTCGGCGTCGCTCAGCGCGTAGGACAGCCGCAGGTATCCAGGCGTCCCGAAAGCCTCTCCGGGGACGGCGGCGAGCGCCGCGATCTGCGACACGTTCGCGACGTTGGACGTGGCGTGCGACTGGAGGTTGTTCGCGAACGGGGTGGCCAAGACCTACCAGAGGCCGTGTTTGACTCGCGCGGCTTCCAACTGGTCGACCGTCACCTTGTATCCGGACGCCTCACCCACGACCACCGGGACGTCGCGTCCGCCGGCGAGCCGGATGGACTCCGGGATGTAGTCGGGCGTCGGAAAATCCGGCTCGCCGGCGCCGAAGACGATGACGGGTCGGCCCGCGGCCTTGAGCGCTTTGGCCTTGGCGTCGATGGCGAGTCTCATCGACTCGGTGATCGCGCCCACCCGGTTGGACACGCGTGCCTGCGGAGATAGGGATCCAGCCATCGGATACATCATTTCACGCCGCCTCGGAGCGCGCTGTGCAGCCGGCGGTCCGACGCCTGCCGTTCGCAGGGCCCTGCGTCCGATGCGCCACCCGGCGTTGCAGCGCGTCGAAGCGCTCTGCTAGCGTCCGAACGGCCGTACGCGGCACGATCGACAATGCGAGGCGCTCATGGCACTGGACCCACCCAGTGAAGTCGTCAATTTCCTGAACTTCATAGGCATCGACTGGCCGGCGGTCAACGAGGACGCCGTGCGCGACTTCGCCGGCCACGTCCGCGATTTCTCCAGCAACATCAGCTCGGCGCACGACGACGCCACGTCGACGGTCAATCAGGTCGGCGGTGCCTACTCCGGCGCGGCGTACGAGGCGATGGTGGCCAAGTGGGCCAGCACCTCGACCACGCACATCAGCGAGCTCACCGAGGCCTGTAACGTCCTCTCCACCGCCCTGGACGTCGCCGCGGACGCGATCGTCACCATGAAGGGCGTGGCGATAGCCGAGCTCATAGCTCTCGCCATCTCCTTCGTCGCGGACCAGGCCGCCGCCGTGCTCACCTTCGGCATCGCCGAGGCGGCCGAGGCGCTGGTGATCGCGGCGGGCAAGAAGGCCATCGACTTCCTCGAGCAGCAGATCGAGCAGCAGATAATCGGCGAGGTGATCGAGGCGGCGGTCAAGCCGCTCGCCGCCACGGTGGAGCGGGCCGTCGAGGGGCTCGTCTACAACGCCGCGGGCGCGGCGCTCGGCGTCGGCGGCGCGGGCCCGTCGTTCTCCATCGACACCGAGGCTGTGATCAGCCACGCGGGGACGATGCAGACCCACGCCGAGACCGTACGCGCGCATACCCAGGACTTCACGGCCAAGCTTGCGACGGTGAACTTCGCATCATGACCAACAAGATAGTCACGGCCCTCGAGGACGGCCTCAAGGACGTCTCGAAGTCGGCTGAGGACGGCGGCGAGGCGTACGCCAAGCACGTCGAGGAGACCGGCAGCAAGCTCGAGGGCGACGCGAAGTCGCACGCGGAAACCGACGGCAAGAACAAGGACGACCTCACCAAGGCCGGTGAGAAGAAGGACGACCCGGCCTCCAAGGCGGACGCGTCGAAGGCGGAGAAGGCCGCCGCCGACAAGGCTGCGGCGGAGAAGGCCGCGGCGGAGAAAGAGGCCGCCGACAAGGCGGCCGCGGAGAAAGCCGCTGCGGAGGCGAAGGCCGCCGCCGAGAAAGCCGCCGCGACCCAGGCGAAGATCACCGAGCTGCGTTCGCAGGGGCACGCGCCGCAGCGGCACCTCGACGCGTCGGATGCGCAGTTGGAGGGCCGTCTCGGCAAGCCTCTGCTCAAGTCGGACGGGACCGTGCAGAAGAACGCCGACGGATACGTGCTGACCTCGAAGAAGATGGACCCGGCCCGGACGGACGCGCTGACCCTGCCCGATACCGATCCGGTCAAGTACAAGGACATGTACAAGACGAGTGCGACCGGTGCCGCGAAGAACCACAGCTGCGGCAGCTACGCGACCGCCTTCGGCAGGCCCGAAGATCTGGAGAGCGCCGAGGCCGCGGCCAAGGCCAGCATCCCGAGTACGGCCACCGGCCGCTATGTGGCCGATATCGACGCGAAGACGGCGATCGGTGACGAGGGCATGGCCAACCTGCGCGGGAAGTACATCGATCCGGCGAACCCGACGACTGGGACTACGATCAACTACAAGCCGGTCAATTTCGACGGCGCCAGGCTCACCGGCGTCTACGACCAGGACGCCAGCGGCAAGTGGAATCTGACGACGCTCTATCCGGAGCCCGATGCGGGGGTGAATCCATGAGCAGGGAGTGGGAGAAGCAGATCCCGCACATCGAGGACGGGAACGTGCGTTGGGCGGTCCTCTACGTCCACAACATCGAAGAGTATGAAGATTTCGAGCATTGGGCCGAGGAGGTTCGGGAGACCTGCCTGAAGAATCCTGAGCGCCGGGAAACCTACGAGGAGGCGTACCGCTACCTCGTGGAGCACACGCCGCCGGCGGGGTACTGGTATGAGTCGACCGGTCACGGCCAGAGCTTCTGTACCAGGGCCGAACTTCACGAATACCTTCAGGCTTACTACGACTACGTCTTCGGCGACCGTCCCGAACCGATCATGCCGCCGAGCAATGAGGAACCCTGCGAACACGAGCACGAGAACGGCCGCTGTGTGTTGGCGATCGTCGACCGTGCGCAGGAGGAGAACGGATGAGCGACTCGACGCCGACGAGCCGAGAGGAACTGCCGCACCGGGTCGGCCCGTGGGCCACTCGGTTCGACTCGGACGCGGCGCTGGCCACGGCCGACGACGCGGCCCGTGACTACGCGGTGAAGCATCACGACCTCAACCCGATCCTGCCGTTCACACAGGTCTACGGGCCGGGGCTGCACATGGACAAGGCCACCGCGATCGGCATCAGCCCGCAGTCGCCGGTGAATGAGGACGGCAGCACCAACTACACCCGTGGCGACTTCATGGGCGGCCTGGTGTACGGCGTCTACCGGCCGTCCGACGACGCCCCGGCCGAGACCGGGCCCGTGGTCGGCGACCAGCTCTGGAACACGACCATCTACCCGTACCCGGCCGGCCACCTGGACCCGGTCAGCGTTCCGCTCGTCGCGCTCGGCCTCGAAGTGCCCGGCGTCGACCGACGCTTCGTCAACTTCTGCGCGGCCGCGCTCGGCTGCGAGGCCGTGGACGATCTGGGCATGCTGCGCGAGACCTTCGACCGGGCCTGGCCCGACTACCGCGACTGCGTCGGCGCCGGGCTTCGGCACCTCATGCAGGAGCGGACGATCTCCCCGGAGTTGTGGCATCAGCTGACCTATGTGCCGTTCGACAATGCGGATCAGCTCGCGCTCTACCACGTCCAGGTGTACGCGTACCTGTTCGAGGGCTTCGAGGCGATGCCGGTGGCGCCGTCCTAGGAGGGCGAGCCTGACCCTGTGCGGACACGCCGTGCCCATTCGCCTGCGACGCACGAAGTGATCTACCGGGAGACCCGGTAGATCACTTCGTGCATTTCCGGGCGAGCGCGGGAGAGCCCTCAGGCGGTCGGCTTCTTGCCGGTGACTCCCCAGGTCACCAGGCGGATGAGCGCGTTGCGCAGGTCCTTGTCCTTGACCGACCAGGACTCGAAGCTCTTCGGGTGCGCCGCCGAGGCCGCGAGCATGGTGACCAGCGCGCCCGCAGTGGCCGCCGCGGGGACGTCGGACTCCACCTTGCCCGTTCGCTGCAGCTCGGTGATCCCCGAGCTCAGTGCCTTGTGCACGGCGTCGAGCACGCGCATCCGGTGCCGGGTGAAGCGCTTGTCGCCCTCGGCCGCGGCCAGGTCGACCACCCGCAGGATCGAGTCGTGCTCCTGCCAGAAGTCCATGAGGCCGTTGACCAGCTCGCCGGCCGAGACGGTGCCCGCCCGCCCGGCCCAGCTGCGCTCGGCGGCCAGCTCCTTGAGCTCGGCGGCCTCCTTGACCACGTCGGCGGCGAGCTCCAGGATCGCCGCCTCGATGTCCGGGAAGTACTGGTAGAAGGTGGCGGGGGAGGTGCCCGCGTCCCTGGCCACGTCGATGACGGTGACGTCCCGGTAGGACCGGGCCGCCAGCAGTTCGGCGAGGCATTCGAGGAGGCGGGCCCGGGTCTCCTGGCCGCGCCGGCCGGCTATCCGTCCATCGACGGTACGTACTTGTGTCATACCGTCAGTTTATCTACCTATGATCAGTTAGATAATGTGATGGGCCGTCTACTACTCCGTTCGGGTCTGCTCAAGGCGTATCACGATCGACTTGGACGTCGGGGTGTTCGAGGTGTCCGCCGTGGAATCCAGCGGCACGAGCACGTTCGTTTCCGGGAAGTACGCCGCCGCGCAGCCCACGGCCGTGTCGTAGCTGACGACTCGGAAGGCCGGCGCCCGCCGCTCCCTGCCGTCGGCCCACTCCGAGACCAGGTCCACCAGCACGCCGTCGCCGAGGCCGAGCCGGTCGAGGTCCGCCGGATTCACGAAGACGACCCGTCTGCCCTGCTTGATGCCGCGATACCGGTCATCGAGCCCGTAGATGGTCGTGTTGTACTGGTCGTGCGAACGGACCGTCTGCAGCAGCAGCGCGCCCTCGGGTACGCGCAGCACCTCGAGGTCGTTCACCGAGAAGTTGGCCTTGCCGGTGGCGGTCGGGAACGTGCGCGAGTCCCTTGGGCCGTGCGGCAGCTGGAAGCCGTCCGGCCGGCGCACTCGCTCGTTGAAGTCAGCGAATCCGGGGATCACCCGCGAGACATGTGAGCGGATCAGGTCGTAGTCGTCCGCGAGTGACGACCAGTCGACCACGTCCTCGGGCCCGAACAGCTCGCGGGCCACGCCGGCCACGATCGACACCTCGCTGCGCAGCTGCTCGGAGGCGGGCCGCAGCCGTCCGCGCGAGGCGTGCACCATCGACATCGAGTCCTCGACGGTGACGAACTGAGCGCCGCCGCGCTGCTCGTCACGCTCGGTCCGGCCGAGGCAGGGCAGGATCAGCGCGGCCTCGCCGGTGACGGTGTGTGAGCGGTTGAGCTTGGTGGAGACCTGGACGGTGAGCTTGCACCTGCGCATCGCCGCTTCGGTGACGTCCGAGTCCGGAGTGGCCGAGACGAAGTTGCCGCCCACCGCCATGAACACCCGCACCTTGCCGTCGCGCATGGCCCGGATCGCCTCCACCACGTCGTAGCCGTGCTCGCGCGGCGCCGCGAAGCCGAACTCGGCGGAGAGCGCGTCCAGGAATTTCGCGGCCGGCTTCTCGTAGATCCCCATCGTCCGGTCGCCCTGCACGTTGGAGTGGCCGCGCACCGGGCACACGCCCGCGCCGGGCCGCCCGACGTTGCCGCGCAGCAGCAGGAAGTTGACGACCTCGCGGATCGTGGGCACCGAGTTCTTGTGCTGGGTCAGGCCCATCGCCCAGCAGACGATGATCTTCTCGGCCCGGCGCGCCCGCTCCGCGACGGACGCGATCTGCTCCCGCGTCAGCCCGGTGGCCTCGAGGATGTCGTCCCAGGACGTCTTGCGGACGTCTGCCGCGAACTCCTCGAAGCCGTGCGTGTACTGCTCGATGAAGGCGTGGTCGAGCACCGTGCCGGGTGCGTCGTCCTCGGCCTCGAGCAACAGCCGGTTCAGCGCCCGGAACAGCGCCAGATCGCCGTTCAGCCTGACCTGCAGGAACTCGTCGGACAACGGCGTGCCCGAGCCGAGCATGCCGGTCACCTTCTGCGGGTTCTTGAAGCGGATGAGCCCGGCCTCGGGCAGCGGGTTGACCGCGACGATCGAGGCGCCCGCCTTCTTCGCCTTCTCCAGCGCGGTGAGCATGCGCGGGTGATTCGTGCCCGGGTTCTGCCCGACGACCATGATCAGGTCGGCCTTGTACAGATCCTCGAGCGAGACGGAGCCCTTGCCGACGCCCAGCGTCTCGCCGAGCGCCGAACCGCTCGACTCGTGGCACATGTTCGAGCAGTCCGGCATGTTGTTGGTGCCGTGCCGGCGCGCCAGCAACTGGTAGAGGAACGCGGCTTCGTTCGAGGTGCGCCCCGAGGTGTAGAACACCGCCTCGTCCGGGGTACCCGCCTTGAGCTCGGCGGCGGTGATGCGGAAGGCCTCGTCCCAACTGACGGGGTGGTAGCGGTCGGCGCCGGGGGCCTTGTACATCGGGTCGGTCAGCCGACCCTGCTGACCCAGCCAATAATCGGACTTACCGGCCAAATCGTCGACGGTGTGCTCGGCGAAGAACTCCGGGGTGACGCGGCGCACGGTCGCCTCCTCGGCCACCGCCTTCGCGCCGTTCTCACAGAACTCGAAGTGGCTGCGCTCCTTGCCCTCCGGCCACGCGCAGCCGGGGCAGTCGAAGCCCTCCTTCTGGTTCACCCGCAGCAGGGTCAGCGCGCTGCGCCGCACGCCCATCTGCTGCTGGGAGATCTGCAGCGCGTGGGTGACGGCGGGCACCCCGACCGCCCAGGTCTTGGGATGGCCGACGGCCAGGTCGCGATCGTCCGGGTCCTGCTCGGGTGGCTTCGACATAGCACAGACTGTAGTGCGGTGGCGGGATTCAGCCACGTTCACGCCTTCGGGTGATTTGCGAACGATTATCCTTCGGACGGTGTGTCGCTCCCGTGCAATGGGTGGTGAGGAGCCTCCTGCTCGCACGCCTTTCCAGAAGGGAAACGCCAAGCCATGGGCTCGCACGCCAAACCCCGTACCACCGGCCGTAAGACCGCCCTCAGCGCACTGGCCCTCGGCGCGACGCTGACCGGGGTGGGCCTTACCGCCGCCGCCCTCGATCCGGCCACCGCCGTGCTCACCGCGAGCGGCACCGACGACGGCGGCGGCGCCACCCAGCTCTCCGGCCTCTCCACGCCGGTGGGCACGAACCTGAGTCCGGCCGCCGACAGCATCACCAACCTGAGCTCGGCGCCGCTGCAGACCGTCAGCTCCCTGACCAACGCCGTGAACGGCTCGGCCAGCGGTGGACTCGGCGCCGTCGGCTCGCTGGCCAAGACCGCCACCTCGGGCACCCTCGACGTCTCGACCACCGCGCCCTCGACCGGGTCGGCCGGTTCGACCGCCGGGCAGGGCACGTCCAGTTCCGGGAGCGAGAGCGGTTCCGGCAGTTCCAGTGGTTCCAGCAGTTCCGGCTCGCAGTCCTCGAGCAGCGGCACCGGCGGCAGCAGTACGTCCGGTACGTCGAGCACCTCGGCCGCCTCCGGGACGCAGAACGCCATCAAGCCGATCGAAGCGATCGAGACGATGCTGGGCGGCTACACGGGCAAGCACGCCCAGCAGACACGCTCGGCCACGCCGACGCCGCTCGCCTCGACCGCTACGTCGGCCGCGACTTCCGCCGCGTCCTCCGCACTGCCGACGGTCCAAGGCCTCATCAGCCAGGTGCCCATCGTCTCCGATCTCGCCCAGGGCAGCGGCGCCACCGGCACGGCGGCCGGTCTGCTGCAGACAGCTTCCGGAACCGTGGGCGGCACGGTCTCGGGCTCCAGCGGAGACCCCGTCAGCGGGGCGGTCGGCGGCCTGCCGCTGGTCGGCTCCCTGATCGGCGGCGGTTCCGCTGTCACGGTGCCCGGCTTGAGCAGTCTCGGCGGACTCCTTTAACCGGACTCGTCTTCAACCGGACTCTTCCGGCACATGTTCGGCCAAGCACCTGCGGACCGGTGAGCTGCTGATCCGAGCTCTCACCGGTTCGAGTGATCCCCGCTCACCCGATCTGATGATGAGGTCTGATGCCGCGGGATGACCTGGTTCACGGCTGGCAGCATGGACTGTCATGAGCAACGGCATGGAGTCGCTCATCCACCGCGACTACGCGGCGCTGGTCGCCGCCGTCCCGCTGATCGCGGCGGGCGCGGTGGCGACTTTCACCTGGCGGGACCGGGGTTTCGACGCGACGTCGCAGCAGGGCCCGGCGGCCGAGGTCGTGGCCGCCCTGCCGCAGGACCTGGAGTACGCGCTGATCGGCGTGCTGCTCGCGGTGATGGCGGAGCGGCTCGAGCACGATCCGGCCGCCTTCCCCTCGTTGGCCGACGCCGCCGCGCGGCTGGTCCCGGCCGGGCAGCGGCCGGGCGACGGGCCGCTGGGCTGGACCGGGCTGACCGAGCGGGCCCGCCGGGCGGCGATCCAGGTGCTGCGGCCCACCGCGCTCAGCACCCTGGTGCGCGCCGCGACCTATGACGCACTGCATCTGGGGGCCCTGACATGAGTGAGAGCGTGAGCCCGTTCGGCGCGGAACGCGGTGTTCAATGCGCGCGCGTTGACGGTTTCGATTGCCCGGAGCCGGCGTTTCTCGAGCCGCCACCCGTCCTCGGCCCGTTCATCGGCGTGGCCGGGGCGGTGCTGTGCAGCCTGGTCGGCGCCTTCCTGCTGCTCGCGCCGTTCGCCTTCGACTACCGGCAGGGCGCGGCCGCGATGCCGCACAGCAGCGTCGTCGACCTGGCCACCGGGGGCGGCGTATTCGCCCTCGGACTGTTGACGGCGATCGCCTTCGGTGCCGTGCTGGTCCGGCGGTTGCGCGTCCCCGAGTTCGTCGCGGGGAACGCCGGAAGCGCCGGGAGCTTCGAAGCGGAACCCGCGGCGTACGCGACGTCCGGCGTGACCCTCGTACCCGAGCAGGCAAGGCCGGGAGCGGAGCCGCAATCACAGCCGTCGTCACCCCCGTCGCAGCCGGAGCCCCAGCCCGCCGCACCGGCCGCCGCCACCCCGCTCGCCGACCCCGGCGGCGCCCTCAGGGATCTGCTGACTCCGCTGGTCGCGGCGCTGGCCGCGGACCTGCGGGCGCGCGAGACCGGAGAAACCGAAGGGAAGAACCAGTGAGCACGAGCATGAGCACGCAGACGACCCAGCCGATCGCCGTCGCCGCGGTACGTCGGCCGGCCCGCCCGGTGGCGGCGCTGCTCGGTCTCGGCCTCCTCGCCCTGGCCGGAGCCTGGCTGATCGCCGCGCCCTTCGTGCTCGGCTACCACGGCGCGGGCGACCAGCGGCGCGGTGCGGCGTGGACCGCGGCGACGCGGGTGGACGTGAGCGCCGGCGCCGCGGTCACGGCGGTCGCGGTCGCCGCCCTGCTCGGCTACCTCGCCTCGGCGATCACCTGGCTGGCACGGTACCGTCAAGCCGAGTGAGTAAAGCCATGGGCGCGGCGGAGGGATTTCGAGATGGGCGCTGAGACAAGCGGAGACCGTACCGATTCCCTGTGTGAGGCCGGGCGCGGCTGGATCCACGACGCGATCGAGAGGGTGGAGGCGGACCGCAACCGGTCGGCCGACACGCACCTGCTGAGCGTGCCACTGCCCCGTGAGTGGGGCATCGACCTGTATCTGAAGGACGAGTCCACCCACCCGACCGGCTCGCTCAAGCACCGGCTGGCCCGCTCGCTCTTCCTCTACGCCCTGTGCAACGGCTGGATCCGCGAAGGCCGGCCGGTGATCGAAGCGTCCTCCGGCTCCACCGCCGTGTCCGAGGCCTACTTCGCACGGATGCTGGACCTGCCCTTCGTCGCCGTGATGCCGGCCAGCACCAGCAAGGAGAAGTGCGCGCTGATCGAGTTCTACGGCGGCCGCTGCCACCTGGTGCAGGATCCGACGCAGGTGGTCGAGGAGTCGCGCAGGCTCGCCGCTGAGACCGGCGGCCACTTCATGGACCAGTTCACCTACGCGGAGCGGGCGACGGACTGGCGTGGCAACAACAACATCGCCGAGTCGATCTACGGCCAGATGGCCCGGGAGCGCCACCCCATTCCGTGCTGGATCGTCGTCGGCGCGGGCACCGGCGGCACCAGCGCGACCATCGGCCGGTACGTCAGGTACCAGCAGTACGACACGAAGCTGTGCGTGGTGGACCCGGAGAACTCAGCCTTCTTCGACGGTTGGGTCAACCGCGATCTGCAGCTGACCACGGGCAAGGGCTCGCGGATCGAGGGCATCGGGCGGCCGCGGGTGGAGCCCTCCTTCATGCCGGACATCGTCGACCGGATGATCCGCGTCCCCGACGCCGCCTCCATCGCGGCCACCCGCTGGCTGGCCGAGCACACCGGCCACCGGGCCGGCGGTTCCACCGGCACGAACCTGTGGGGCGTGTTCCAGATCGTCTCCGAGCTGCGCGCCGCCGGTGGCCGGGGCTCGATGGTGAGCCTGCTGTGCGACGGCGGCGAGCGTTACCAGAACACGTATTACCACGACGGCTGGCTCGCCGAGCAGGGCCTCGACCTCGCCCCGCACGAGGCCGTGCTGCGCGAGTTCCTCGCCACGGGAGTGTTCCCCGTTTAAATTTCGTAGCGAAAGGAGCCCGCTGAGACGCAGGATCCCGGTCGGCGCTATGGTGAGCGGCGTGGCGGGGATCGATACGAACACGGTTTCGCAGTGGGCTCCTTCGACGGGGACGGTAAGGCGGGAACCACTGCTGCGGCAGCAGCCGGGATGGCACCGCCCTGAGCTGCCCCCGAAGCCGAAACTGAGCACGCCGGCCAGGATGATGACGTGGATCCTGGTGTCGGCCCTGTGCGTCCTCGCGTGCTGGGCGGTGCTCGTCGCCAGCGTCGGCGGCCTGCGCGACGGCTTCGCCACGATCGGCACCCGGTCGGGGCCGAACGTCCAGGCCGCGGCGCACCTCTACTACGACCTCGCCGACATGGACGGCCAGGCCGCCAACGTGCTGCTGATCGGCGATGAGACCAACCTCGCCGAGACCAGTGCCAGCGCGTATAAGGCCTATGAGAAGGACCAGGTCGACGCGAACGCGCAACTGGAGGCGATCGGCTCCGGGATCGACGCGATACCGGGCGCACCGACGCTCTTCGTTTCGATCGAGAACAGCCTGAGCCAGTACTCGCAGGACGTCTCCCAGGCCATGTACATCGACGCCCAGGACCACGGCCAGTCGGCAGCCCAGCCGCCGGCCGCCGCGCTCGCCGAGTACCAGACCGCCACCGCATTGATGCACGGCACGTCCTCAGGCGTGCTCGTGCAGGCACAGAGCCTGATCAATGAAGATCAGAGCACGGTGAACGACACGTACAACTCCGCCTTCGGCACCATCGGCCAACTGCGGCTCTGGGGCACGTTGTTGGGCCTGCTGATGCTCATCGTCCTGGTGGTCGTACAGAGCAAGCTCGCGCGCACCTTCAATCGCCGGGTCAACCCGCTGCTCGCCCTGTCGACTGTCTTCACGCTGATATTCGGCATCCTGCTGCTCTCGGCGCTCGGCACGGCGCACTCCAACTATGTAGTGCAGAAAGCCGACGCCTTCGACTCGGTCATCGCGCTCTGGCAGGAGCAGGCCGTCTCCGCAGACATGAATGCCTCGGAAAGCCGCTGGCTGCTTGACTTCGCCGGCACCAGTGACCAGAGCGCGGCCGCGGAGGCCGGTGAACAGACGCTCTTCGACGCCGAAGCACAACAGGTGGTGGGCAGGGCGACCCAAGCGGAGAGCGGCGCCGACTATGCGCACGATCTCGAGAGTGCCGCGACTAGTGTCGCCAGGGGTCAAGACATCGCCTCCACCGGCCTCAGCCTCGGCTACCTGTCCACAGAGCTGTCGAACCTCACCTTCCCAGGGGAGTCGGGGGCCGCTACTTCCGCGCTGAGCGCCTATGCCGTCTATATCCAGGCCGACGTGCAACTGCGGCTTGATGCACAGGCCGGTGGACCACGTAGCGTCGCGCTCGCGACCGCCGTCACCTATGACACCGGGCAGTCCAACCAGAACTTCACCACGTACGTAGCCGACGTCAACGCGACGCTGCAGATCAACCTGACGGCGTTCAACGCAGCCACGACCGCCGGCGAGAACGGGCTCGGGCCGTGGCTCTGGATGCCCGTGGTCTGGGCGCTGCTCATGGCGGGCCTGATCGTGCTCGGCTTCCTGCCACGCCTTCGCGAATACCGCTGATCGGTGACGCCGCGCGCGGGGCCGTCAAGCCTCGCGCGCAGGGCCCCTCATGCAGATCTCATCCGATCTGTAGGTCTGTCTTAGACCCGTAACAGTTCTCTGAACATATGCTAAGAGCCCGCTGGGTTTCAGCTTTATTTCAGAGACTCTCTCAACACTCCGGCCATGAAGTCGTTTCGCTCCTCGCGCCGCCGGGCGGTGCTGAACGGGAGCCTCGCCGTCGTGCTGGCCGGCGCGGCGGCCGCCGCCTACCTCGAGCTGGGCTCGAGCTCCCCGGCCGCCGCCAGCTCGTTCACCCGCAACGCCACGGTCGAGCGTGGCACCGTACTGGCACAGGTCTCCGCGTCGGGCAACCTCGCCCTCGCGGCCCAGTCCTCCCTGGCCTTCGGGGCGGCCGGGAAGGTCACCGCGGTCAAGGTCTCGGTCGGCCAGCAGGTCACCGCCGGGCAGGTGCTCGCCACCGTCGATCCCACGGCGGCGAACCTCGCGCTCACCGAGGCGAACGAACAGCTGACGGTCGCCCAGGACAACCTGGCCAAGGCGCAGGACGGCCCGACCGCGCAACAGCAGGCGGTCGACGACGACCAGCTCACTTCGGACCAGAACGCGGTCACCGTGGCGCAGGACAACCTGAACGCGGCGAAGGCGCTGCCCACTTGCTCGACCTCGTCGTCGCAGGGCGCCGGGCAGAGCAGCAGTTGCACCACCTCCGCGCAGCTGACCCAGGATCAGAACTCGCTGACCACGGCGGAAGACAACCTGCAGACCGCCAAGGACCAGCAGGCCCTGACCAACTACGTCGAGCCCAGCACGCTCGCGCAGGACCAGGAGGCCGTCACCCAGGCCCAGGCCCAGGTCAACACCGCGCAGCAGGCGGTCGCCGGCACCACCATCACCGCGCCGACGAGCGGCACCGTCCTGAGCATCGCCGGACAGGTCGGCACCGAGGTGAGCGCCGGATCCAGCACGACCGGTGGCGCCGCGTCCTCGTCCAGCGGCTCCGGCTCCACGTCCTCGGGTTCGACCGGCTCGACCGGTTCCGGGTCGACCGGCTCCGGATCGAGCAGTTCGGGATCGAGCAGCTCAAGCTCCGCCGCGTTCATCACCATGGCGGACGTGCAGCAGCTGCAGATCACCGCGGACGTCTCGGAGACCGACATCGACTCGATCAAGACCGGCCTGGACGCCACGATCACCCTCAACGCGCTGCCCGGCACGCCGATCGGCGCCACCGTCGCGTCCGTCTCCCCGACTTCGACCCTCGTCTCCAACGTCGTCGAGTACGCGGTCACCCTCAGCCTGTCCGGCAGCGCGCCGAGCGGCGTGCGACCCGGCCAGTCCGCCTCCATCGTGATCACCACCGGCGAGGCCACCGACGCGCTCTACGTGCCGAGCTCCGCGGTGACCACCACCGGCGGCAGCTCTTACGTGACCGTGGTGCAGAGCGGCAAGGACGTGCCGACGAAGGTCGCCACCGGCGTCGTCGGCACCACCGACACCCAGATCGTCAGCGGTCTGAGCCAGGGTGAGACGGTCCTCGAGACGATCAACAGCACGTCGAGCACGTCGACGACCGGCCGCGGCTTCGGTGGCATCGGCGGCGGCGGGGGCGGCGGATTCGGATCGACCGCGGGCCTCGGCACCGGCACCGGCACCACCACGGGGAAGGGCAGCACCGGATGAGCGCCGGCGGCACGACCCGGCCAAGCGCCGTCCACATCAGTGCCCTGACCAAGGTGTACGGCGAGGGCGACGCGGCGGTGCACGCGCTGCGCGGCGTCGACCTCGACGTCCCGCACGGCGACTACGTGGCCATCATGGGCTCCTCCGGCTCCGGCAAGTCCACGATGATGAACATCGTCGGCTGCCTGGACGTGCCCACCACGGGCGGCTACCGGCTCGACGGCATAGACATCGGCAGCCTGGACGAGGCGCAGCTCTCGATCGTGCGCAACCGCAAGATCGGCTTTGTCTTCCAGTCCTTCAACCTGCTGCCGCGCACATCGGCCTTCGAGAATGTGGAGCTGCCGCTGGTCTACGGCGGGGTGCGCGGCGCCGAGCGCCGACGCCGGGCCATGGCAGCCCTCGAACTCGTCGGCCTGGCCGACCGGGTGGACCATCTGCCCAACCAGCTCTCCGGCGGCCAGCAGCAGCGCGTCGCCGTGGCCAGGGCCCTGGTGAACGCGCCCTCGCTGATCCTCGCGGACGAGCCCACCGGCAACCTCGACACCCACTCGAGCTACGAGGTGATGGGCCTGTTCGACCGGCTCAACGCGGTCGGGCGCACCATCGTGGTGATCACCCACGAAGAGGACATCGCCGAGCACGCCAAGCGGTTCATCCGGCTGGTGGACGGCCGGATCGTGGAGGACCGCAGGCTCAGTCCGGTCGACGGACGCCCGCCCAAACTCGGCGCCGCCGAGGTCAGCCGCTACCCGCGGGGCGTCGCCGGCTCCGTCGCGGGGGGCTGATCGCGGTGCGGGTACGCGAGGTCTTCCGTTTCGCCCTGCGCGGGCTGCGCGCCAACAAGCTGCGCTCCGGCCTGACCACGCTCGGCATCCTCATCGGCGTCGGCGCGGTCATCCTGCTGATCGCGGTGGGCCAGGGCTCCGGCGCCGCCGTGCAGGCGCGCATCGACAGCCTCGGCTCCAACCTGCTGCTGGTCACCCACCAGAGCGCCGCCGTCGGCCGCGCCGCCTCCACTCGGGGCGGGACGCAGAGTTCGACCGCGAACCTGACCCCGGCCATCGCGCAGGAACTGGCCACCTCCAACCAGGACCCTGACGTGTCCGTGGTCGCGCCGGTCGCCTCCACCTCGGTCACCGCCACGTACGACGGCGCGTCCACGACGATCTCCCAGGTGGTCGGGTCGTACCCGGCCTACCTGCCGATCTCCAACGACAGCATCGCCCAGGGCTCCTCCTTCACCTCAGACGACGTCAACCACGCGCACAAGGTCGTGGTCATCGGCCAGACCGTGGTCACCGACCTGTTCGGCTCGATCAACCCGATCGGCCAGACGATCCAGATGAACAACGTGCCCTACACCGTGGTCGGCGTGCTGGCGAGCAAGGGCGGCGGGAGCACCTTCAACGACCCGGACGACGTCGCGATCGCGCCGCTGAGCACCGTGCAGGACAGCCTCACCGGCTTCGGCTCGCTGAGCGAGATCGCGGTGCAGGCCACCAGCGCGGACACCACCACCGCGGCGCAGTCCGAGGTCACCGCCCTGCTGCTGGACTACCTCGGCGAGACGACGAGCACCGAGCAGTTCACCGTCACCAACGAGTCCTCGCTGCTGTCCACCGCGCAGAGCACCACGCAGACCTTCACCGTGCTGCTCGCGGCGGTGGCCGCGATCTCCTTGCTGGTCGGCGGAATCGGCGTGACCAACATCATGCTGGTGACGGTCACCGAGCGGACCAGGGAGATCGGCATCCGCAAGGCGCTCGGCGCGCCGAAGGGCGCGATCCTCGGCCAGTTCCTGATCGAAGCCGTGTTCCTGTCGGTGATCGGCGGCGCGTTAGGCGTGCTGGTCGGGGTCGTCGGGTCCAGATTCACCATCGACGGCATCAAGCCGGTGCTCGTACCGTCCTCGATCGCGCTCGCCTTCGGCGTCTCCGCGGTGATCGGCCTGCTCTTCGGCTCGCTGCCGGCCAACCGCGCGGCCGGCCTGCACCCGATCGAGGCGCTGCGCCATGAGTGAGACCAAGTCAGGCCAACCCAAGCCGTTCCGGCACACCAGGAGACACGATGTCACAGGACACTGAGGCAGCGGACGCGGCGGGTCCTGCGATGTCCGCCGAGGAACTGCTCGCCATCCCGCCCAGGGCCGATCACCTCGCCGAGGAGCTCGCGGCCCGGCCGCCGCGGGCCAAGCTGCCCAGGCTGACGCTCGCCCTCGGCGCGGGCGTGCTGGTGGCCGCCGGCTTCGTCGGCGGCGTGCTGGCGCAGAAGCACTACGGGCCGTCCTCGGGCACGGCGAACCGCGCCTCCGCGCTGGCCTCGGCCTTCGCCGGCGCACGCGGCGGCGGCCGCGGCTTCGGCGGTGGCGGTGGCGCAGGCGGCGGCCTCGGCACGAGCGGTACCGGCGCCCTCGGTGCGAACTCGATCACCGGGTCGATCACCGTGGTGTCCGGCGACACGCTGTACGTCACCGCGAGCGACGGCACCGTGTACACCGTCAAGACCTCGGGATCCACCACCGTCTCGATCACCTCGAGCGGCAGCCTGAGCCAACTCAAGCCCGGACAGACGGTGACCATCGCCGGAACGTCGGGCGGGAGCGGAACGGTCGACGCCACCACAATCACCGCGGGGAACTAGCCATGAAGCGCATCTATGTCAGCACCCTCGTTTCCGTAGCGGCCGGAGTCGCCGCGGTCGGGCTCATCGCCGGCTGTTCTTCCGGCAACGGCTCGGCCAACGTCGCCGCGACGGGCACGGCGAGCTCCGGTTCCGCCGCGTTCTCGGCGTATACGCAGTGCCTGAGCCAGCACGGCGTGACGTTGCCCAGCGGCGGGCTCGGCGGTCGCCGGACCCGTAGCCCGGGGGCAGGCTTCACCCCTGGCGCGGGCCGCAGCTACGGGGGCTTCGGCGGCGGAGGCGCGTTCGCCTCGGCCAACCCGACCGTGGCGGCCGCGATGCAGGCCTGCTCCTCGCTGCGACCCACCGGCGCGGCCGGCTTCGGCGGCGGCAACACTCGGCTCACCGCGTTCCGCAACTGCATGACCCAGCAGGGCGAGGCCGTGCCGACGACCCGGCCGACGGCGGTGCCCACGACGGCTGCCACCGGTGACGCCCGGTACTTGAACGGACTCAACCCGAGCGACCCGAAGGTCGCGGCGGCCCTCACGGTCTGCAAGGCACTCATCCCGACCA
>Ga0185299_10003903_pt1 | contig 18770 bp, 17 predicted proteins | sample PaiPotPPA55metaG_FD_128002 | JGI IMG/M metagenome (GOLD analysis project Ga0185299, IMG submission 128002) | Iron sulfur acid spring bacterial and archeal communities from Banff, Canada, to study Microbial Dark Matter (Phase II) - Paint Pots PPA... ...
TACGGGCTTCGCTGCGCGAGATGCCACCGCACCAGCCAATCAGAGAAGATCAACCACACACACCAACCGACGCGGGTGGAGCCACTTCAGACGTCCACGCCGGGGCCACTGCGAACGTCCACGCCGAAAATGCGGCAGCTGCGTCATTCTCGATGGCAGGCTCTACACGTCGACAGAAATCACACTGCGCGGTGGTAGGAGTGCTCACGGTCCGGACGATACTGGTCCAGGCTCCGTTCAATCAGGTTGCTGACCGAGCATCCAGCCCTCGACGGATGTCACCGCGGAGGTTGGCGGTGCGTCGACAGGCGAGCCGGCGATCACGTGCTTGAGCATCCCGAGCAGGCCAATCATTGCGTCGAAGCGATCCTCCCCGTCGCGGCCCCCTCCGAAACCGTCCACGACTTCGCCACATGCATCGCCACTTAGCTCGGCGCCTACTCCGGAAGCTTCGGATAGCAGCTGGCGAGCTAGCTGCTTTCGCGCGGTTTGAGACGTCTTGCCTCCACCCTTGCCGCCGGGGAAGCGCACGCCGAGCTGGCTGTAGAGCTCAGCCGGGTAGGTCTCGACGATCACGCATGACCGTCGTCGTAGGAGGTCTCCGAGCGGGCCATCGAACGGCCAGAGTCCGGCCTGATTTTCCTTGACCATCGGCTGGATGAACTCGCGCCACCCCGAAATGGCGGCCTTGCCCACCTGTTTCCCGCCGAGTGTCCAAAACAGCGGCGAGCCGGCGACACGCGCGGCTGTCTTGCGCTCACATTGGCGATGCAAGTCTTGCCACGCGATGCCGAGCCCGGACGTGAGGTGTTCGCGTCGGCACAAACCGGCTTTCGGGCAGCTGTTGGGGAAGAAGGGGCGACGGACGTTTATCTCCTCCGGGACGAGGCAGACGTTGTAGAACTCGCCCCACTCACCCTCTCCGAATTCGGCAAGCGCGGCACCGAAGGAGCTGATCACTGCGCGTTCGGCATAGGCGGCCGGGACGCCGATCGGGAAGTCGAAGCCGACAAGAGCCGTCCCAGGGGTATCAGGACAGATGCCTAGGCGCTGCTGCGGGGAGCCGCTTTGCCCAACGCGGTAGGTCAACCCAACCCCGTATCGGCCGTCCGACAAAAGATGCGCAGCGGCGGCAACCCGCTTCTTGGGGTCGGTGCCCCAATCGGCATGCACCACAACACTCGGCAGCACCGATTGAGCCTATGTTGTCCGTGCTGGCAGTGATGAGCGGCGAATGTCCGGGTGGTGGACCGGTGGCTATCAAGGAGCGCGGGCTTCGCACCACGCAGGTTACCCGCTCCCTGGCGCGTCGCCGAGCAGGCGGCCCGCGAGCTCGTCGGCTGAGTCGCGGAGCTCATCGATGCCCTCGCGGAGCACCGCATCGGTGATCCGGTTCTGCTCGCCTCGCTCCAGAGCGAGCAACGCGGCACGTCGCAGCGCCTCACGGATAAACGCCGGCGTACAGTCGGCGGTCGCGGCGATGAATCGCGCCTCGTCCTTGAGATCGAGTTGCAGGCCTTGGCCGTAGAGCGCGAGAAGCCGTGCCCGGCCGCGCTCGTCTGGCAGGGGCATCTTGATCGCCAGATCGATGCGCCCCGGTCGAGACGCTAGTGCTGGCTCGACTATCTCAGGGCGGTTCGTCGTCAGCACGAAGATCACGTCGACGTCCTCGTTGAGCCCGTCTAGTTGGTTGAGCAGCTCGAACAGGATCGTCGTCGGTCGGCCCTGTGTACGGTCCTCGGCGACCAGGTCGACGTCCTCCATCACGAGCATCGCGGGCGCGAGCTCGCGCGCCATCTCGCACGCACGCGCGACAGCCCCCAGCGCCGCTCCGGTGAGCAACAGCGTCGTCCGATCGGGCATCAGGGCCGATAGGTACATGACCGTAAGCGTCTTGCCCGTGCCCGGTGGGCCGTGGAGCAGCAGCCCTCGCTTCATGTGCCGGCCCGCTTCGCGTAGCTGCTCGGCGTGCTCACTGAAGGTCTTCGTGTGTCGCTCGATCCGCTCGAGCACACCGTCGGCGAACACGATCTGCTCTCGGGTCACGGCGGGGAGCCGCTGCACCTGCACGCCGATGCCTCCCCATGGGGAGCTCGAGAGCACCAGCGCACGGCCCTTATACGGGTTTCGCTCGTGCATCAACCGCTCGACCTCCGCCAGCACCGTCTCGGCTGCGCTGCGATCCTTGGCCATGATCTCGACGTGGAGCGCGGCGCTACGGGGTCCTTCATCTGAACGGCGCAGCATCAGCACGAAACGCTTATTTCCGTCGCTGACCATCCACAGGCCGGCCGACACGCACATGATTCGGCGCTCGGCGATGTCTACCGGCTCGTACTCAACCGGGCCGATCTCGCCGCGCTCACCCCAGCGCGCGTTACCACCCTTGATCAGCTCCGCGAGTCCCATCCGGTACCCGTGCGTCTCCGGCAGCCCGATCAGGTCAGCCTCACGTCCCTCGCCGTCGAGGAACGCATCGATGGCAACCTGGAAGTTCGGGCGCTGGTAGCCCTCCAATGCGCGCGAGACCACCGGCCACCCCTTCGCGTCGCTCCCCAAGTGCTCCTTCAGTCGCAGCGAAAGGTCGTCTTCTGACTCTTCCAGCGGGACCTCACTAGCCCACTCCTGGAGATCGACGAGCGCCCGCGCAAGGTCTTCGGGATTGATCGCCGCCACGAGTGGAACCTATACGAGGCGCTGCGTCAAACGAGCAGGCGCCAGGCCAACCGGATCGAACCATCGTGTCCCGAACGGTGTCCCGAACTGCGCAAATCTGAGGCACGCTCAGGTCGTCTCAAGAGCCGGAGGGCCGGTTATGTCGGGTGAGGGACCTACATCTGACGATCTGATAAGGAAGAGGTCCCTGGTTCGAGTCCAGGATCGCCCACTGCGGGCGCGGCCGCAGGTGTACGGCGGCGCGCTGCGATGGGCGTCCGGTCCGCCCGCGGCTCAGTTCCCATCCTCGCGATGGGTCAGCGCTTGAAGCGCCCAGCCATTGCCGTCGGGGTCCTCGAAGAAGACGAAGCTCCCCCACGGAAAGACCTGCACGTCGCTCACCTCCACACCGCGCGCCGCGAGCTCCGCGCGGCTCTGCTCGGCGTCGTCGACGACCATCTGCAGGCCCTCGATCGAACCCGGCTGCATTCCGTGTGCTCCCGACGTGAGCGCGATCGAGCACGCCGACCCGGGCGGCGTCAGCTGCACGAAGCGCAGCTCGTCGGTGACCTGGTGGTCGTTGTCGGCGCTGAAGCCGAGCTTGTCGGCGTAGAAGGCCTTCGCGCGGTCGATGTCCGACACCGGGACCTGGATCAGCTCGAGTCGCATCTCGCTCGCCATCTCGATCTCCTTTCATCGGCCCGGCGCGCTAACGTTTCGGGCCCTTAGTAGCTCAGTAGAAGAGTATCTTAGCTACTAAGAGACCATCATGGCGTCACGTAGGCCAAAGCGCGAGCTCATCACGGAGGTGGTCCGGGAGTTCAGGGTGAGCGGCAACCTGGACAGCGCATTCGACGGCCTCGCCGCGCGGCAGCTCGGGGTGAGCGACACCGACCTGCGCTGCCTGAACATCATCGAGAACAGCGGCGGGCTGAGCGCGGGCGACCTCGCCGCGCAGTCCGGGCTCACCACCGGCGCCGTCACCGGCGTGCTCGACCGGCTCGAACGTGCCGGCTTCGCGCGCCGCGCGCCCGACGCCGACGATCGCCGGCGCGTGAACGTCGCCGTGACGCGGGCCTTCTACGCGCGCGCCGAGCGCCTCTGGGGGCCGGTCGCGGGCGACTGGCACTCGACGTTGAGCAAGCGCTTTACCGCCGCCGAGCTCGAGACGATCGTCGACTTCCTGCGCGTCTCGAGCGGCGTCGCCCGCGCCCAGCTCGAGCGCCTGCGACAGCTGCGCTGAGCGAGCGCCCACGCGCTAGTCTCCCGACCGGCGGACGCCACCCTCGACCGTGTCGATCTTCTCGCCCCTAACTGGCCTTCTGCGTTCCGCGCTCGGGGTCGCCGAGCAGGGGGAGGTGGAGGCGGTCGAGCACTCGCCGCTCGGCACCACGGCCGCCGCCGAGAGGGACCTCGACCAGTTGGCGCACGCGCTCCATCGCGCCGCCGAGTCCGCCGACAGGCAGGTCGAGCTGCTCGACGGCGTCGCCGGATCGCTGCCCGTGCTCATAGCGCAGCTCAGCGAGCTGACCGCGCGAGTGAACACGATGAACGACGGCGTCGCCGCGCTCAACCGGCAGCTCGAGGGACTCGTCACGCTGCTCGTGCCGCTCGCCGGCGCCGAGCGCGACGCATCCCGCGTCGAGCGTCTGTTTCGCCGCTGCCGGCGCAAGGATGCCCCGAGCGCTGGCGAGGCCCAGCCCGAGTAGCTCGCCGCTAGCTCACGCGCGGGTGACGCTCGCGCGTCAGCCCGCGACCGCTTGCACGAGCTCGTCGCCGTGCTCGGAGCGCAGGTACAGCACCAGACGCTGCGCGCGCCGCGAGCTCACGAGGCCTGCCGAGCGCAGCACCGCGAGGTGTTGTGAGACTCCGCCCGCGGAGATGTCGAGCACGCGTGCCAGCTCGGTCGTCGAGCGCGGGCGGTCGAGCGCCGCGAGGATCGACGCGCGGCTCGAGCCGAGGAGCTTCGCGAGCGCGTCCGGCGGCGCCGGGCGCTCGGGTTCCCACAGCATCCCCACGCCGCGCGCCGGGTAGATCATCGTCGGCTGCCACGGCGGCTCGCTCACGATCAGCACGCGCGGCCACGCGAACACGCTCGGCGCGAGCAACAGCCCGCGCTCGTCGAGCTCCACCGTCGGGTGGGTGCATTCCTTTTCGATCCGCAGCACCTTCCCGTCCCACTTCACCTGTGGGTCGAGCTCCTCGAACAGCGCGCGCATGCCGCCGTCGACGAGCGCCTGCGAGCGGTAGAGGATGTCGTGGTCGAGCAGCGTGCAGATGCGCGGCCAGTGCGGAGCGAGGGCGCGCTGCCAGTACTCGCGCAGCGTCTCCGCGAGCGCGCCGATCGCGCTGCGCGGGCGCGTGATGAACTGCTCGAGCTCCGCCGGCACCGCGCGGCCCTCGTAGCAGCGCTGCACTTCCTCGCGCACCTGTCGCGCGGGCGTCGCGGCCATCACGGCGAGCTCCTCCTCGAGCTCCGCGCACGGGCCGCTCGGGGGCGGGTTGAGAAAGTCGGGCGCGTAGCGCGGCACGTCACGGCTCAGCAGCGTCCGCACCGGCGTCAGGTCGAGGTCCCCCACGCGTTCCCGCGCCCGCTCGACCCAGTGCAGGTGAAACGCCGCGTCCTCCGGGTAGCTGAGCACGCCCACGCTCAGCGTCGTCTCGAGCAGGGGCGACACGCCGAAGCGCACACCGCTCAGCGACTCGAGGCCAAAGCGCAGATCCACCATTTAGCTCTGACTAAATAACTTATCAGCCCGGCGTACGGTCGCGAGACTTGTACGCATGCTCAATCCCCATCTCGCGATCATCCTCGCCCACGAGCGCGAGCGCGAATTGCGCCAGGCGCGAGCGAGCGTATCCGCCCCCCGCCAGCTGGCCGCTCACGACGATCGCGCCCGCCGGAGCGAGGACGCCCGCTTCCCGCGCTGGCGCCTGCGCGCTCCCGCCGCGCAGCTCTGCTCGGAATCGCACCACGCGTCCGAGTAGGTCGCGCGGGCCGTAGCGCTCGCCGGGTCCGTAACGCAGGGCCACCGCCCGCCCGCACGGTGCGCGCGGGCGGTGACCTCGTGGCGTCAAATCAACTCAGACTCCGCCGGTAGTCACCTTGGGCAAAGCGGGTTGCTTGGAACGCCTTTGCACGGGTTCGGCAGCGTCGGCTGCGCCGGTGGCGCCGCCTGCCCCACCGGTGGGTGTTCCGCCCTGTACCTCTGCGCTTCTTCGATCACCCCGAGGAGGTAGAACACGCCTGCGCCGCCGCCGCCCGGGTTGGGGGTCGTCTTGTGCGAGCAGTTCCACGCGCCTTCTATGTTCGCCGGGTGGGTCGCGTCACTGAAGCTGTTGCCCGTGAGGCAATTGTCGATCGACGCCGCCGGCGGATAGGTGAAGCCGAAGTTTTCATCCAACCATTCCCCGGAACCGCTCAGCATCGAGACGTCTCCAGCGAATTCACCGCCGTTGGTGCCGTTGCTCGTGAATATGTTGTTGCTAATGCGGTTGCCCGCGAACTGGAAGTCGATCGTTTCACATCCTTCCGGGGGCGGGTTATCACAGAACGGCGGGAGCGGGAACGGGTTTGGGTACTCGAAGCCGAGCACCCCAGCCGTCGGGTTGCCCGAGATCGTGTTGCCCTCGACCAGGTCCGCGTAGTCGCCCGGAAGCTCCACGCCGACTCCCCACGGGGCGACTTCGGTCGAACCGTTGGGGGCAACGCTGAGGTTGTTGTTTGCGACGATCGTGTTGTTGCGGATGATCGTGCACCGCGCAATTTTGGTGCTTGCGATCGTCGGCGTCGGCGTGATCGGCTGTTCCGGTCTGTTGCATTCGCCGTCCTGTGGCGGTGGCGGATCGCCCGGGTTTTCCGAGTTGGGCGCGATCCCCACGGTGTTGTGGGCGAACGTCGATTTTTCGATTATCAGTTCGCCGCCCGCGTTTGAGCCCGAGTACCCGAGCGCGTTGTCTTCCATCACCGCATTTCTCACCTTGGCCTGGCATTCCTGGCACGCACCGATGTAGAAGCCCGAATCCGCCAAGCCCGACGCGTAGACGTGTTCGTACTCGCCTTCGGTCTCGCTGCCGGTGAAGAGGCCGTAGCCGCCCTTGAGACCGGTGTCGTACGCAGTCAGGTAGTTGCCGTGCCAGCCGTGCGCGCCGATCGTGGGGTGGCCGGTCCTGCCGTCCCACCAGATCTCGTTGCCGCACTCTTCCACTTCACAGCCTTCACCGAATTCGAAGTCGTGCACGGTGAGGTTTTCGATCCAGACGTTGTTCGCTCTGGACACGACGATTCCGTTGCCGACTTTGTGCTGGCCGTCGATGATCACCGTGTTGCGGTTCATGCCCCTGATCCAGATTCCGGACTGGGTCACCGTTACTTCTTCTTTGTAGGTGCCGGGTTCGATCAGCACCCAGTCGCCTTCGTGAGAGGCATTCACCGCCGCCTGGATCGCCGAGTAGTAGTTCGGGCCCGACTTAGTCGTGCTCACGATTCGTACCGTCGCCGAAGCCGCGCTCGCAAATGCCGCCGTCAGCGCAGCGACCACCGCCAGCACCGCCGCGTGCTTCAGCCTCATCGGCCGCACGCGCCGCGGCCGGCCCGCTCGCAAAGCCGTTTGCGCCATCGTTGCTCCTCCTTGCTCGCGGGCCGCGCGACGTCGTGGCGCGACCCAATTGGACTCATCGCCCAATCCCCTGCGCGCATCCTACCCCTGCCGCGCTCGCGATGGCGTCATCCGCGTGCGGCGACGGTCCCGGACGTCTGACCCCCCACGGGGCGGAACCGTCGCCGGAGCCCCTACGCCCGGATCCGCTCGCCCTTCGGGTCGAACAGCGGCTCGCGCGCGACCTCGCCGCCGAGCCACTCGCCGAAGATGTTCACCTCCACGCGCGTGCCCAGCTCCACCGGCGCCGGGACATATGCATACGCGATCGAGCGTTCGACCGTGTAGCCGTAGCCGCCGCTCGTCACGCGCCCCACCGTCTCGCCCTCCACGCGCACCGGCTCGTTGCCGAGCGCCACCGCGCGCGGATCGTCCAGCACCACGCAGCGCAGACGACGCCGCGGCGGTGTGCGCGTGTTCTCGTCTCCAACGCCGAGCGCCTCCGCCCCCAGGAATCCCCCCTGCTTGCGCACGGAGAACGACAGCCCAGCCTCGAACGGAGTGTCGTCGGCCGTGATGTCCGCCGCCCACACCCTGTACCCCTTCTCGAGGCGCAGCGAATCGATCGCGCGGTAGCCGCCCGCGACCAACCCGTGATCGCCGCCCGCGTCCCAGATCATCTTCCATAAACCCGAGCCGAACTCCGTCGGGCAGTAGAGCTCCCAGCCCAGCTCGCCGACGAACGTCACCCTCAGCGCGCGCACCGGCACGTCGCCGACCGCGATCTCGCGCATGTGCATGTACGGGAACTCCAGCGGATCGTTCGCCAGCGGGGCGAGGATCTCGCGCGCGCGCGGGCCCCACAGCGCGAAGCACGCCCAGCGCGCCGTCACGTCCGTGCAGCGCACGCTGCCGTCGTCCGGCGCGTGGCGGCGGATCCAGCTCAGGTCGTGATTGCCGAACGCCGTTCCCGTCACGATCGAGAACACTTCCTCCCCCACGCGCGTCACCGTGAAGTCGCACTCGATGCCGCCGCGCGCGTTGAGCATCTGCGTATACGTGATCGCGCCCGCGTCTCGCACGACGTCGTTGTCACACAAACGCGACAGCAGCGCCGCCGCGCCCGGGCCCGAGACCTCGAGCTTCGCGAACGACGACTCGTCGAACAGGCCCGCACGCTCGCGCGTCGCCGCGTGCTCCGCGCCGATCGCCGGCGACCAGTTCATCCCCGCCCAGCCCCTCGGGCGCAGCGAGGAGTCCCCCGCCGCGGCATTCGACTCATACCAGTTCACTCTCTCCCAGCCCGACTTCTCGCCGAAGCTCGCCCCGTGGCGTTCGTGCCACTCGTACGCGCTCGACGTCCGCAGCGGGCGGCCCGCCAGCCGCTCGTGGCCCGGGTAGCGGATGTCGTAGTACGTCTCATAGACCTCTCGCGCGCGCTTCAGCGTGTACGACGGCGAGCGGTAGTGCGCGCCGAAGCGCGAGACATCCATCTCCCACACATCCAGCGACGGCTCCCCCTCGAGGATCCACTCCGCCACCAGCCTGCCCATCCCGCCCGCGCCCGCCAGGCCGTGCGCGCAGAACCCCGCCGCCACGAACAGCCCGCGCACGTCCGTCTCACCGAGGCAGAACTCGTTGTCGGGAGTGAACGCCTCCGGGCCGTTGATCAGACGCGTCACCTTTATCTCGTCCATCGCCGGCACCCGCCTGCGCGAGTTCGCGACGATCTCCGCGAAGCGCTCCCAGTCCTCTTCGAGCAGGCGCCCGTTGAAGTCCTGCGGAACCGCATCGAGCGAGCGCTCGTCGAGCGCCCACGGCGCCGGGTCGCGCTCGTATCCCCCCATCACCAGGCCGCCGCCCTCCTCGCGGAAGTACACCAGCAGGTCCGGGTCGCGCAGCGTCGGCAGGTGCTCCTCGCCCGCGCGCTCGCGGAACGGCTGCGTCACGAGGTACTCGTGCGCGAACGGCACCACCGGCACGCGCACGCCCGCCATGCGCCCGATCTCCGCCGCGAACATCCCGCCCGCGTTCACCACCACCTCCGCCGCGAGCGCCCCGTGCTCCGTCTGCACGCCGCGCACTTGTCCCTCGCGCACGTCGATCCCCGTCACGCGGGTATTTGTGAAAACGCGCGTCCCGCCCTCGCGCGCGCCGTCGACGAGCGCCGTCGTCAGCAGCGACGGGTCCAGGTAGCCGTCGCTTCGCAGGTACGACGCGCAGCGCACACCCTCCGTGCTCATCAGCGGAAACAGCTCGCGCGCCTGTGCCGCCGAGATCAGCTCCAGCGGCAGCCCGAACGTCTCGGCCCACGCGACCTGCCGCAACACCTCCTGTTCGCGCTCACGTGTGCACGCCAGGCGGATGCCCCCGCATTCCACCCACCCGCAGTCGAGCCCCCTGTACAGCTCGACCGAGTCCATCATCATCCGCGTCAGCGTCACGCTCGAGCGCAGCTGGCCCACCAGGCCCGCCGAGTGGAACGTCGAGCCACTCGTCAGCTCGCTGCGCTCGAGCAGCACCACGTCGCGCTCTCCCAGGCGCGCCAGGTGGTACGCCACCGCCGCGCCCCCCACGCCGCCGCCCACGATCACCACGCGCGCGCCGCCCGGAAGCTCACGCCGCCGCGGCAAGCCACTCCTCGAAGTCCGCCTCCTGCGTCGCGGCGAGCATCCGCTCGAAGTGCTTGTTCGCGTACGCCGCGAAGTCGAACTCGAGCTCCGAGATCATCCCCTGCAGCACTCCCCACGCCGCCTCGCGCGCATCGGACAGCACGCGCATCAGCTTCAGTGCCGCGCGCTCGCCGTCCGACGGCTGGGCGCCGAGGTACGCGCGCAGCAGCCGCTCGTCGGTGTCCCTGTCGAAGTCGTTGTTGACCGACACGTTCCCCAGATCGAAGCGCGCGTCGCCCATCCCCGCGTACTCCCAGTCGACCAGCAGCACCCGCCCGTCGTGCGCCCCGATCACGTTGCCTGCCAGCAGGTCGTTGTGGCACGGGCGCGCCCGCACCTCGCCGAGCGCGTCCGCGATTTGCGCCGCCGCCCGCTGCGCGCGCGCGTAGCTCTCTGGCAGCGTCCCGCCGCGCTCACGCACCGCCGCCCCGTACTCCTCGAGCAGCGAGCTCACGTCGAAGCGCGCCGGAAGCGTCACGCCCGATTCGTGGAACGCGCGCAGCACGCGCGCCACCTCCTCCGCCCGCTCCACCACCCCCGCCGCGTCCAGCGCCCGGCACGCGACGTAGTCCGTCACCAGAAAGCCCTTCCCGTGCGTCGCCACCGCCGGCGCGATCCCCAGCCGTGCCGCCGCTTCGTTCGCCGCCCGCTCCGCCTCGCGATCGATTCCCAGCATGTCCGTGCGCGCGCCGTGCACGCGCACCACGTACGGCTCGCCCCCCAAAAGAACGCGGAAGTTGCGGTTCGTGATCCCGCCCGTCAACGGGACCGGCTCGCCCTCGAGCGCGCCCAGCACCTCCTCCGCGCCCTCGAGCGCCTCCTGCAGCTGCCGCGCCGGACCTGTCACGTGTTGCTCGATAAGGACTCGAGCCTATACCTTCAAAGCGCCTCCTCCGCGCCCGCGAGCGCAACGCGGCTGCGCGCCGCGATCTGCCCGCGACCGGCCCTTAAGGCCCAACTGCAGTACCTTCACTTTCATGACGCTGGAGGAGCTCAGCGCCGAAGTCGCCGCCGGCGACGTCGACACCGTCCTGCTCGCCATGACCGACATGCAGGGGCGGCTGCAGGGTAAGCGCCTTACCGCGCGCCACTTTCTCGATGAGGTCGTCGCGCACGGCGCCGAGGGCTGCAACTACCTCCTCGCCGTCGACGTCGAGATGAACACCGTCGACGGCTACGCCATGTCCTCGTGGGAGCGCGGCTACGGCGACATGCTGCTCGTCCCAGACATGTCCACGCTGCGCCCGGTCCCCTGGCAGCAGGGCACCGTCATGTGCCTCGCCGACGTCGCCTGGCCGGAGGGCGGAGACGTCGTCGCCTCGCCGCGCCAGATCCTGCGCGCCCAGCTCGCGCGGCTCGCCGAGCGTGGATTCGTAGCCAACGCCGGCACCGAGCTCGAGTTCCTCGTCTTCCTCGACACGTACGAGCACGCGTGGACGAACGGCTACCGCGACCTGCACCCCGCCAACCTCTACAACGTCGACTACTCGCTGCTCGGAACCGCGCGCGTCGAGCCGCTCATCCGCCGCATCCGCAACAGCATGGCCGGCGCGGGCATGGAGGTCGAGGACTCCAAGGGTGAGTGCAACCGCGGCCAGCACGAGATCAACTTCCACTACGCCGACGCGCTGCGCACCGCCGACGACCACGTCATCTACAAGAACGGCGCCAAGGAGATCGCCGCCGACGAGGGCATGGCGATCAGTTTCATGGCCAAGTTCGACGCGCGCGAGGGCAACTCGTGTCACATCCACTTCTCGCTCGCCGGCAGCGACGGTCCCGCGTTCGCGCGCGACGAGCCCCTCTTCCACGCCTTTCTCGCCGGCCAGCTCGCCTGCCTGCGCGAGCTCACGCTCTTGTTCGCCCCGAACGTCAACTCCTACAAGCGCTACGCCGCCGGCAGCTTCGCGCCCACCACCATCGCGTGGGGAAAGGACAACCGCACGTGTGCGCTGCGCGTCGTCGGCCACGGCCCTTCGCTGCGCTTCGAGAACCGCGTCGGCGGCGCCGACCTCAACCCCTATCTCGCGCTCAGCGCCATCGTCGCCTCGGGCCTGCACGGCGTCGACGCCGCGCTCGAGCTCGAGCCCGTCCTCGAGGGCAGCGCCTATGAGGCCGAGGGACGGCCCACGCTGCCCCGCACACTGCGCCACGCGCGCGATCTCTTCGCTTCGAGCGACGTCGCGCGCGATGCCTTCGGCGAGGAGGTCGTCGCGCATTACCTCAACAACGCCGACGTCGAGCTCGCCGCGTTCGACTCCGCAGTCACCGACTGGGAGCGCGTGCGCGGGTTCGAGCGCCTGTAGGCGCGCGAGCCCACGAGCGATGGCCGGCAGACTTCAGCGGGCACGGCCTCGCGTCCCCGGCACGCGCGCCCGCGCGGCGGCCGCTGCGCGCGCATCCGCCGGTGGCGACGAGCCCATAGCCGTGCTTCCGAGCGACGCCGTCTTCGCGCCCGTTCGCTCGCAGACCGCCTTCGAGGAGACCGTCGACCGTCTCGGCACCGCCATCAAGCTCGGCCTGCTACCGCCCGGTGCTCACCTGCCCGCCGAGCGTGAGCTCTGTGGGCGCCTCGGCATAGCCCGCTCGACCTTGCGCCAGGCGCTCACCGCGCTCACACAGAGCGGTCACGTGTTCGCCACCCGCGGCCGCGGCGGCGGCACCTTCGTCGCCGATCCGCTACCTCCGGCCGATCCGCCGTCCGCCCAGGTCCTCGCCCGCTGGCGCGAGACCTGCGACCAGCGCCTCGCCGTCGAGCTCGGCGTCGCCGTCCTCGCCGCCCAGCGCGCCAGCGCCTCCGACCTCGACGCCCTCGACGCCCTCGCCGCGTCCCTCGACGACGCCCTCGAGGACTTCGCCGCCTACCGGCAGGTCGACGTCCGGCTGCACGTCGGCCTCGCCGAGGCGACCCGCTCCGTCGGCCTCGTCCACGCGATGACCGACGTCCAGGGCGCGATGACCGACCTCATCTCCTACATCGCCCACCCGCCCGAGGTGCTCTCCTCCTCGAACTCCCAGCACCGCCGCCTGCTTGTCGCCGTCCGCGCGCGCGACGAGATGCGCGCCGCCCGCGTCATCACCGAGCACCTCCAGGCCACCGAGCACATCCTCGCCGGGCTGCTGCCGCGCGGCTGACGCCGAGGGCCGGCGCCGCGGTCCGGCCGGGCGCTGCGGCGGCGGCAGCCGCGGGGCGGCCCGGCGCGCGGACTTGGGGCGGCGCAGCCGCGGACGACCAATCAAAAGCTTTGATGCTGCGCGCGCGCGCGCGCGCGGGCGCGCGACAGCCGTGCTCGGGGAAGGGTCCCGGGGAGGCCTGGCATGCCGCTGCACGGCGCAGCAACTCAGCGTGCGCCTGAAGGGAAAGGGCCGATCAACCGCAAAGAGACGGCCGTGCGCGTTATTTCCTGCCGCACTCTTGACTTCAGTCCGGATTCGAGCGTATTGTCACGAATGAAGGACGGAGAACCAAACCTTTTGATGCTGAAGGGGGCCGACCCAAGATGAGCACGACCGCTGGGACCGCTGGCACGCTGACGACCGACGAGCAAAAGCTCGCCGACCTCGGCTACAAGCAGGAGCTGCGTCGCGGATGGAGCGGGTTCTCCAACTTCGCGATCTCGTTCGCGATCATCTGCATCCTCGCCGGCTGTTTCACGACGTACGGACAGGCGCTGAAGAACGGGGGGCCGATCGCGATCTCGATCGCCTGGCCTCTGATCAGCGTGATGATCCTGTTCGTCGCTTGGTCGATGTCCGAGCTCGCCTCGGCCTTCCCGACCGCGGGCGGCATCTACTACTGGGCCTCGCGACTCGGCGGCCCCGCTTGGGGCTGGTTCACCGGCTGGTTCAACCTGATCGGCCTGGTGGCGGTCTCAGCATCGGTGATCTACGTCTCGGCGACGTTCCTGATGTACACACTTGGGCTTTACAACGTGCACTTCATCTTCAACTTCGCGAAGGCCGCCGCGGGCACGAATCTTCACTACACCGCGCATGTCAACTTCGCCCTGTTCGGCGTCGTCCTGCTGCTTGCCCTGGTGGTCAACGTCTTCCGTAGTCAGATCGTGGCGGTCCTCTACAACGTCTCGGTGTGGTGGAACATCGTGGGCGTGCTCGCGATCGTCGTGATCCTGTTCGCGGTGCCCTCTCACCACACGAGCTTCTCCTACGTTTTTGGCCACCGCGCCAACGAATCGGGCTTCTCGGGCGGCGCGATCAGCGGCGCCAAATTCTGGATCTACGTGCTGCCGCTCGGCTTTCTATTGACGATGTACACGATCACCGGCTACGACGCGTCCGCGCACATCTCGGAGGAGACTCGCGGGGCCGAAGACGCGTCGCCCAAGGGTGTCTGGCGCTCGGTCTTCTACTCGGCCGTCTTCGGTTACATCGTGCTACTGGCGCTCACGTTCGCGATATCGCACAGCCACGAAAGCGAAATTTACAAAGCGGCCTACCCCGCCGTGGCGATCATCGAGACCGCGCTGACGTCGGCGGCGGCGAAGGCTGTGCTGCTGATCTCGACGATCGGACAGCTGTTCTGCGGGATGGCGTGTGTAACGAGCGCGTCCCGCATGACGTTCGCATTCTCGCGCGACGGCGCCGTGCCGGGGCACAACCTCTGGCGGCGCCTTGGCAAAAACCGAACGCCGACGTGGTCGGTGGCGTTCGTGGTCGTATTCGCGGCGATCGTCACATTCCCGGCGTACTTCCCGAACCACCTCGGAACACCTGTCGCGTTCCTCGCGGTCACCTCGATCTCGGTGATCGGCCTGTACATCGCCTATACGATCCCGGTCTACCTGCGCTGGCGGCAGGGACACCGCTTCGTGACGGGCTCGTGGACGCTGGGTAACAAGTACAAGTGGATCAACCCGATCGCGGTCGTGTGGGTCGCGCTCTGCGTGGTGATCTTCTCGCTGCCGTTCTCTCCGGAAGGCGTGCCGTGGGAAACGAAAATCTTTTCGTGGAACGCCGTCAACTACGCCCCGCTCGTCACGATCGGCGTCATGCTCGGGGTGACGATCTGGTTCGCGGTGTCCGCGAGACACAGCTTCAAGGGCCCGATCCGCACGATCGACGAGCTCGACGTCGAACAGGCGCTACCGGCTATCGCCGAGTCACCGTAGGACGCCGGTTGCGCGTCCGCGTCGTCGCCTCGGGTCGCCCGCGACCGCGATCGGGCGAGCGGTGAGCGAGCAGCTGACAGTGCTCGAGCCGGCGACCGAGGCGGTGCTCGCCGAGGTACCGCGCGCGGGCGCTGACGAGGTCGACGCCGCAGTCGCGAACGCGCGCGCCGCGCTGCCCGCGTGGCGCGCGACCGCGCCGGCCGACCGCGCGCGTCTGCTCGGCGCGCTCGCCCAAGTGCTCGCGAGCGCGCGCGAGGAGCTCGCGCTGCTCGAGGCGCGCAACGCCGGCAAGACGATCGCCGACGCGCGCGGCGAGATGGACATGGTCGCCGACACCTTCCGCTACTACTCCGGCGCGCCCGAGCGGCTCCTCGGCGACACGATTCCCGCGGCCGGCGGCCAGGCTTTCACCGTGCGCGAGCCCCTCGGCGTCGTCGGCCTGATCACGCCGTGGAACTTCCCACTGACGATCGCGTCCTGGAAGCTCGCGCCCGCGCTCGCCGCGGGGAACACCGTCGTGCTCAAGCCCGCCGAGCTCACGCCGCTGAGCGCGCTGCGCTTCGCCGAGCTCGCGGCCGAGGCCGGGATTCCCGCGGGCGTCGTGAACGTCGTCGTCGGGCCGGGTCGGACGTGCGGGCAGCGCCTCGTCGAGCATCCCGACGTCGCGAAGATTGCCTTCACCGGCTCGACCGAGGTCGGGCGCTCGATCGCCGCGTCCGCGGCCGGGCTGATCAAGCGCGTGACGCTCGAGCTCGGCGGCAAGTCGCCGAACATCGTCTTCGCCGACGCCGACCTCGAGGCCGCCGCCGCCGCCGCGCCCGGCGCGGTCTTCGGCAACGCGGGCCAGGATTGCTGCGCGCGCTCGCGCATCCTCGTGCAGGAGACCGTCGTCGCTCGCTTCCTCGAGCTGCTCGAGCCTCACGTCACCTCGCTGCGCGTCGGTGACCCGCTCGACGAGGACACGCAGATGGGCCCGGTGATCTCGCAGGCGCAGCGCGAAAGCGTCAGCTCGTTCCTCGACGGCGACGCTCCGGTCGCGATCCGCGGCAGCGCCCCCGAGGGCAAGGGGTTCTGGCTCGCGCCCGCGGTGCTTGCGCCGGTCCGCCCCGATCAGCGCGTGGCGCGCGAGGAGGTGTTCGGGCCGGTCGCCGCCGTGATCCCGTTCGCCGACGAGGCCGACGCGGTGCGACTTGCAAACGACTCGATCTACGGGCTCTCCGGGTCGATCTGGACGCGCGACGGGGGGCGCGCGCTGCGCGTCGCGCGCGCCGTCGAAACGGGCGTGCTGTCGATCAACTCGAACACCTCCGTCCGCGTCGCAACGCCGTTCGGTGGCTTCAAGCAGTCCGGCTACGGACGCGAGCTCGGGCCGCACGCGCTCGACGCCTACACCGAGACCAAGACGATCTTCTTCGCGACCGAACCATGAACGCCCAGGGCAGACTCGCCGGTCGCGTCTGCATCGTCACCGGTGCCAGCGGCGGCATCGGCGCGGCGAGCGTCGAGGCCTTCCGCCGCGAGGGCGCGACGGTCGTCGGCGTCGATTTGCTCGAGGGCGCCCCCGGCGACCTCTCGATCGAGGCCGACCTCACCGACGAGGCGCAGGTCGCCGCGCTCATGCAGCGCGTGCGCGCCGAGTGCGGGCGCATCGACGTGCTGTTCAACAACGCCGGCATCTCGCCGACGGACGACGCGTCCGTGCTCGAAACCGAGCTCGAGGTCTGGGAGCGCGTTCAGCGCGCGAACCTGCGCAGCGTGTTCCTTTGCTGCAAGCACGGGATCCCGCACCTGCTCGAGAACGACCCGCCATCGCGCGGCTCGGTTATCAACACCGCCTCCTTCGTGGCCGTCATGGGCGCCGCCACCTCGCAGATCTCCTACACCGCCTCGAAGGGCGGCGTGCTCGCGCTCTCGCGCGAGCTCGGCGTCGAGTTCGCGCGCCGCGGCGTGCGAGTCAACGCCCTCTGCCCGGGTCCCGTGGATACGCCGCTGCTCAAAGAGCTGTACGCGAAGGACCCCGAGCAGTCCGCGCGTCGCCTCGTGCACGTTCCCATCGGCCGCTTCGCGCGCGCGGAGGAGATCGCGAGCGCCGCGCTGTTCCTCGCGAGCGAAGAGTCGAGCTACGTGACGGCGTCGACGTTCCTCGTCGACGGCGGGCTCAGCGCCGCCTACACCACCCCGTTGGAGTAGCGTCGGGTAGGGTGCGCTCGTCAGAGAGGAGACCGCCTTGTCAGATGCGATCGTCGTAGGCACAGATGGCTCGGAGACCGCGGCGCGCGCGCTCAAGGAGGCGACGCGCTACGCGAAAGCCCTCGGCTGCGACCTGCACGTCGTCTCCGCGTACGAGCCGGTGCACGCAAGGGTCTCGGGCGAGGAGGGCGGTGCCGGCGAAAGCCCCTCGGTGCCCGCCGACGCTCACGTGCGCACGATCGTCGACGAAGCCGCCGCGCTCGCGCGCATGGACGGCGTGGAGGCGACCACGCACACGGTCACCGGCGACCCCGCCGACGCCCTCCTCGAGGTCGCCAAGAACCTCGACGCGAACCTCATCGTCGTCGGCAGCCGCGGAATGCACGGAATGAAACGCGTCCTCGGCAGCGTGCCCAACAAGGTCTCGCACGGCGCGCACTGCAGCGTGCTGATCGTCAGCACCGACCGCTGAGCCGCCGCAGCAGGCGAGCGCGCGCCCACGCGTGCGGCACCTCGCGCCAATCGTCCGGTGGACCCATGTTCGATGGGTTCGCGAGCGCGCGTTGCCTACCGTCGGTGGCAAGCAACACTCATGACCCGCCGGGGGACGACCGAGGCGGTGGGCGGACGAAACAGACGGGAGGTCTGATGTCTTTCAAATCGATTCGCCGCCGCATGGTCGCGGCGGCACCGGCGCTCGCGCTCGGCGCGCTCGTGCTCGCCCCCACGGCGTCGGCGGGCAGCTTCACGATCGGCGACCGCGACACCGCGATCGGCACCCCGGTGACGTTCTGGGGCGCACAGTGGTGGAAGCTCAACTCGCTCAGCGGCGGCGAAGCGCCGTCGTCGTTCAAGGGCTGGGTCAACTCATTCCCCACGCCCGCGTGCGGTCTCGCTTGGACGACCGCCACAGGCAACAGCTCCGAACCGCCGCCTGCGCCGCTGCCCGAATACGTCGACGTCGCTGTCGCGAGCAAGATCAGCCAGGAAGGATCCGTCGTCTCTTCGGGCACGACGCCCAAGGTCGTGCTCGTAAAGACGAACGCCGCCTACGAAAAGAAGTCGGGCTACCAGCCCGACCCCGGTCACGAAGGTACCGGGACCGTCGTGGCAGTCGTCTGCGAACCCGAACCCGAAAACGAAATCCGCTAGTCGCGATTGCCAGAGCGGCGAGTTGGCGGCGAGGGTGCGAGCGTAGCGCGCGCCGTCGTCTGAAGTAGCCGGGTCGCAGAGAATCTCGCGGGGGGCGCTGCTACGCGCCCCCCGCTCGCTGAGTGGCGCGGTGCTCGCGCCGGCCTCCCCGTGCCGCGAATGCCGCCGCGCGGACACGCGCCGGTTGAGCGCTCGCGCCGCCCGCAACCCCGCGTGCAGGCAATAGCGCTGCAAATGGAGCAAATCCGGTAAGCGTTCAGTTGGCTGGGGGACATAATCCAGCTACGTCGAATTCCTTGGCGTGGAGCGCGCCGAGGCGGAGGCGATCTATGACGCCGGACGCGAGGTCGTCGTCGAGGTGCTGCTGCGGATGG
>Ga0185299_10003904_pt1 | contig 18764 bp, 22 predicted proteins | sample PaiPotPPA55metaG_FD_128002 | JGI IMG/M metagenome (GOLD analysis project Ga0185299, IMG submission 128002) | Iron sulfur acid spring bacterial and archeal communities from Banff, Canada, to study Microbial Dark Matter (Phase II) - Paint Pots PPA... ...
GTCAAACGCAAACCGGGCGCATCGCCACTGCTGTTCGGCAAGTTTCTCATGGAACTCGGCGCGTTCGTCTCACTGGAAGACATCTCCAGTGAATTGCCAGCCTATCGCGAAGAAGTCATCGGCGTGGACATGGACGAACCGCTGGCGAAAGCATATGCGGATCTCGAAAAGCAGATTAAAGATGCGCTCGAAGAGCATCGAGGAAACCATTCCGTGATCAGCACGGCCCTCAATGCATTGCTCGCCTATCCGGATCGGCCTTACGGCTTCGGTGATCTGATCGGAACAGAGTACGACCCGGAGTTGCATCGACGCGTGCCATTTCTGATCGCTCAAACACAGGACCTTAGCGAGGACTTCGCCTACGCGAAGGAGCGCCAACTGGTGGAGTGCGTCAAGGCGGACCTCGCCCGCGGCAGAAAATGGCAAATCTATGCCGTATACACGGCGAAGAGGGACGTAACGCGTCGGCTCGAACGAGTTCTGTCGCAAGAAGGCATCCGGGTCTCCATACTGACCGCTCAGGTGCCTCCCGATCAACGCGAGGCCTGGTATGAGCGCGAGCTTCGCAACGGAATGCAAGTGTGCGTGGCTCACCCTCGCCTCGTTTCTGTTGGGATGGACTTGCTTTGGGCGCCCTCCATCTATTTCGTGCAGACGGGATATTCGATTTACACTTTGCGCCAGGCGAGCCGCCGCTCGTGGCGGATCGGACAGCGCTCCAACGTCGTCGTGCGCTTCCTGACTTACAACGAGACCATGCAGACGTCATGCCTGCGATTGATGGGCAAGAAGCTACTCGTCTCGCTGGCCATGGAAGGGAAATTCTCGAATGAGGGTCTTCAGGGCATAGAAGACGATGATGACGTGCTCACTGCGATGGCGTGCGAGCTGGTGACCCAAAGGGGAGTAGGGGAGTCGGCATCCGCTGTTTGGAAGCTATTACGAGATCGTAATAGCTTCCACTATCCCGAGGCCGAGACTATTCCGAGTGAACCTCAGGTTGTAAATGATCCTTCGCCCCCGCAACAATATCGGCCGGCCACTCAATTGAGCTTGTTCGGGTAAGGGCTTTGTTTCGGCTCGGCATAGTCCCGCCTCAAGTCAGCGTCTTTCGAAAAACTGTTTTGGCAGGAGGCTCTATGGAGCAATTCTTCAAAGACCCAAGAACGGCAAAACGTTTTCGCTCGGGTCCGATGGGATCATACATGCAGCTCGTTTCGAATGATCTTTTAAACGATGGTTACACCCGCCGGAGCATCCGTTACCATCTTCGAATCATCGACCATTTTTGGTCACTGGCTTAAGAAACGCCGGCAATCCAAGACAACTCCCCTGAATACTCGGGCCGGGCGTTTTCGGCAAAACGACCAGCTGTCGGCTTTTCTTAAGAGATTGTAGCTGGACGGGACCGATGTTGGTGCCGTCGAGGCAAGCGCCGAGGTTTACTGGTGATGCAATCCTCGTTGACCTCGGCGCCATGTTTGCGCGACGATTTTTTCTTTTGCGCGGGCGATCAACTCCTCCAACGGCAACGCTGCCTTGCCGCCCGTTGGGGGGGCCGATTGTCGGGAGTGCATCGGTCGAAACTGCGCGGGATCCGATTGGACGTCGCATGGTACCGAGAGCGGGTGGATTCCCGGAATCGGGAGGACACTACCTGGCCATTGCCTCTCGGAACGAAGTCACTGGGCAGCAGATGGGTGGCCGGGGCGCATCGTGACGGCCACAATGAAGCCGGAGAACAGCGTGAGCACCCCTACCGCCGCAATGGCTCCCCGAATGCCAACTTGATCGGCAATGATCCCCGCGAGGATTGCACCGAAGGCATAACCGCTATCCCGCCACAGACGATATACACCGACTGCTGTAGCGCGCCACGTCGGATTCGCTAAGTCTCCAATCGCTGCAAGGAGCGTCGGGTAAACCATTGCCGTGCCCACACCGAGGCTGATGGCCGCCGCGGACCACGCCGAGAATCCGGTGCCCAGGACGAACAGCAGAATAGCAATGCCCTGGATAACCATTCCGGATGCGATCAGAAACTTGCGCCCGATGACATCGGAAAGCGCCCCTGTGCCCAATTGCGTGATGCCCCAAGTCGCCGGGTACAGTGCGCTCAAAATGCTGATCTGGCTCAGTGCCAACCCGTTTGCAGCGAAGAAGAGAGGCAGCAGGCCCCACGCCAAGGCATCGTTCAGATTGTTCACCAGGCCCGCTTGGCAGACCGCGAAGAGACTGCGATCGCCCCAACTGGTGTGCCGAAAAACATGCCAGAACGAGGGGGCACCTGCTTGGGTACTTCCAAGCGCTGCCTCCAGACGGGAGAACGGCAGAGTCTCATGCACCAACAGGAGCGACAAGATTAATCCCGCCACAGCCAGCGTCTCGCCCAACCACATCGGCGCCAGTCGCAAGCCCAAGGCGGGAGCGAGTGCTCCAGCGCCAAACGCAGCCAGGGATACCGCAAGATAGCCGGACGCTTCGTTAAGGCCCATCGCCAAGCCGCGTCGCCTTGGCCCCACAAGGTCAATCTTCATGATCACCGTGGTGGACCAGCACAGTCCCTGATTGACGCCAAGCAAGACGTTCGCAAATACGATCCAACCCCACGATGGGGCAAACCCAATCAGCAACGGTACAGGCAGTCCAAACAACCACCCTGTCACGAGCACGCTCTTTCGTCCGATGGTTTCGCTCACGCGACCCGCCATCAGATTCGAGCACGCTTTTACCAGCCCGAAGCTGACGAGAAACGACAGAATGGCCGTATGCGAGGCGAGCCCGAAGCTACGTTCCGCGATTACTGGAAGGACGACGCGTTCGATGCCAACAAGCCCGCCTACGAAGGCGTTAACGACGACCAAGAGGAGGAATTGGGCGGCGTTCTCTTTGAGCCCAAGACGCAATGGCTGTGCCGTGACGGTACTAGGCGACGGCACAGCGGTTCGCTCCAGCTTCGAGCTCGGCCACGTCTGTCAGTGGCGGCGTCCCAGCCTCGTTCAGTTCTACGATCCGGGTGTAATTCGCAGGCGTCGGTGGAATCCGCGCCATTACTCGTTCAACAAATTCCTGCTCCGACGAAAACCAATCGCCCAACTGCCGGAATGCACATCCAATCGGCGTCGCCAAGGGCGCCCGGTCAAACGGGATTGGCTGGCTCGTGTGACCGGGCAATAGCACAACATCTGGCCGAAGGGCACGCAGAAGCAGGATCGATCGGAAAAGCAAGTGGGCGCGCTGCCGCGCCTCTTCAGGTTCCGCGCTAAGGTCCGGGCGTCCTACTCCCGAGAGAAACAGCGTATCCCCAGTGAACACGGCCGCGTCGTTTAAGAGATAGGAGGTGGCTTCGAGCGTATGGCCGGGCGTGTGAATCGCGACCAACTGGGCGCTCCCGATGGAAATTACGTCACGATCTTGAACGGGTGTATGCGCATAGTGCACACGATTCTGCCACGGCAACAACAACGTCGCGCCGGACTGTTCCGCCAGGGCTCTCGCACGCGACAGGTGATCGGCGTGAATATGTGTGTCGAGTACGGAAGCAATCCGGCAGCCGCGCTCTCTGGCTAACCCGACGTAAACCTCTGGAGGCAGCGACGGATCTATCACGGCAGCGACTCCCGCTGAGGCGATCACATAAGAGAGGCAGCCCTTGCCCGTTCGCCTCACCTGCAGAACGTGGACGCCCTCGCTCTTGACGGGCACCTCAGCGATATTCCAAGCCAAACTCCACGCCTGCATACCGCCCTGCAGGACAAAGATGTCGTTTCCCCTGCTCTCCAGCTTCTCGGCCGCGACCGCAGCCATCCTGCCAAGGTTGCAGACAGTGACCACCGGAGTACCGGGTGGCAATTTCAGCTCAGCGAGAGGGCCTGGGCGTCCTGCTTTCAGTTCGTCATAGGCGTTCACGTGGCTGCTTCCGGGAATAGACCATTGCTCGCGGTCTTCATCCGTCCGAACATCCAGCACAACTACATCTCGTTTCTGCTCCAGCCAATTCTGTAGCGTCGCGACGTTGATCGGCTTCATACGCGTTCCCCTTCACCGGTCGCACGACTGATTCCGCGCTTCATGGCTGGACCGACGACGATGTAGGCAATCCCTGTATCGCCCAGTCTGGGAAACCGCCCTCAAGCCGGAACGCTTTGTATCCTTTGTTCCGGAGGATCGCTACAGCTTCGTCGGCGAATACGCAATAGGGGCCGCGGCAGTATGCGACGATCTGACGGTTCTTCGGAAGATCCTTGAGCCTTGTCCGCAGTTCGGTGATCGGAATTGACCTGGCGCCATGAATGTGACCGGCTTCGTACTCCACGGCGGGTCTGACATCGAGCACCACAACGCTACGCTCGTTTATTCGGCGTCGCAATTCGTCATTGCTGACCGGCTGCAACCCTTCACGGTCGCTCAGGAAGGTTTGCACCAACGCCCCGATCTCAACTAGGCGCGCTTCGCCAACATTGCGAAAAGCGAGCCATAACCGCAGAACGTGACCGTCGGCGAGGCGATAACGGATGTGGTTCCCGGCGCGAGTCGTCTCAACTAGGCGGGCGTGGCGTAACACCTGAAGGTGCTGAGACGTGTTTGCGACCGACTGTTCAGTCTCTTCGGCGAGCGCCTCGACGGTACGGTCCCCCTGAGCGAGTAAATCGATCAATTCGAGCCGACGCCCGCTGCCGAGGGCCTTGGCGAGACGAGCGAACTGATCGTATAGCTCATTCTTGAACTGGCGCTTGCGGGTCGTCTCCATGAATCTATTCAAACGAATACTTGAAGAGATGTCAAGTTTAGTGTACAGTACGAGTGATGACTGACCCAGCCACGCTCAGCAAACGCCGAGTTGCTACGCCTTTCTACACGCTCATGCGAATCCTTTTCCTGTTGGCCGCCAGCGGTGTGTTCGGTCAATCCCTTCAGCCACAGTCGGAGGCGGACCGCGTCGCCGAAATGAAGAGGCGCGTTATCGAAGCTCTCCAGCTCCGAGCTGGAGATGTCGCGGCCGATGTGGGTTGCGGAGACGGCTTCTACACGATTCCGCTGGCCCGTTTTCTGGGACCATCCGGAAAGGTGTTCGCGGTTGATATCGATGAAAGTGCGCTCGTTAAGCTGAAGCAACATCTGGCCGAAGATGGTTTGAAGAATGTTGAGGCAATAAGAGGCGCCGGTGATGACCCAAAATTGCCGTCCGGCGCGCTGGACGGTGCGTTGATTGTCAACGCCTATCACGAGATGACCGAACATGAGGCCATTCTTCGTCATGTTCTGGCCGCGCTTAAGCAGGGCGGAGTTCTCGTTCTCATGGAAGGTATTTGGGACAAGAACGAAACGAAGCCCCGAGAGGAGCAGGTCAAACATCATGAATTGGCTCCGCAAGTGGCGAAGCAGGAGGTGGAGAAAGCCGGCTTCAAAATTGTAGAAGTTCGTGATCCGTTTATCGAGCGTCCTCCTGACGAGGATGGAAAGTCCCGATGGTGGGTTCTCGTCGCTCGAAAACCTGCGCCTTAGCGATGAATGCGCGGCCAGCCCTTATGAGCCTGTACTCGAAATACGTTCTGCCGAGGATCATAGGCCCTGGTATGAGCAATGCTGGTACGCGCCTCCTGCGAGCACCATGGATTCCTCTGGCGAGCCGCGAAGTGTTCGTCCTCACCGTGTTTTGTCTTGCCATTTATTCCCAGGACAAGCCGAACGCAATCACCGTCGGCCGGAATGTCCCTATTGTTCAACAAACTGGTGCTGGCATTTACCTCGAACCCCATCTGGCAATAGATCCAGCGAATCATCAGCACCTTGCGTTGGGTGCGATTTCTATCCAGTCGAGCGTTCCCAGCGTTGTCGCTTTTCATTCAAACGACGGTGGGCAGGTCTGGCATTCTGCCGCCTTGCCGGGGACGGATCGCAAGGCAGCTTTCGATCCGTGGCTCGCATTCGGCCCTAGCGGAGATATTTACATGGCTGCACTCATCGGCGCTGCCGATATCGTGGTGCATCGCTCATCCGACGGCGGGCAAAACTGGTTGCCCTCGGTTGCAGTTCCCAGGGGCACAGGCGGCGCTTTCGATCACCCAGCAATAGCAGTTGACCGAACGAATGGAAGATTCGCGCGAACCGTATATGTGGTCGCATCTCAGTCGGCTCGTTCGCCCACGGGCAAGAAGGTCTATCCGACGAGCATCATGCGATCCGTTGACGAAGGCAAAACCTACTCGCCACCCGTCCAGGTGCTGGCCAACAATTTCAATAACGAGAATGGCAATCCTGTGGTTCTCAACGACGGCACACTCGTCGTCCCGTTTTTCGAAATCACTGTAAACGGCAAATGGTTGGAACATCCCCGCCTGTGGATCGTAACGTCAGAAGACGGCGGAGCTTCGTTTTCTTCGCCCTATCTTGTGACGCAGCACTTTTCGGGACACAGTTTCCCGGTATTGGCTTGCTCACGCGGCCATTCTCCGAATCGCCTCTACTTGGTCTGGGCTAGCAAAGAGGAGACCGGTGGCGAAAATGTGTTCTTGAGCAATTCCTCGGATAACGGCGAAACGTGGTCTGTCCCCGTGCGGGTGAACGAGTCTGCGGGGCAGGCGAACACCGCAGCTCGTATTCCAACCATCGCCGTAACCGATGCTGGGACTGTGGGCGTTACTTGGATTGATCGTCGAGCCGCGCCCACCAGCAAATGTTCGAACGTCTATTTTGCGGCATCCCGCGACGGGGGTCAGACCTTCCTGCCGAACGTCCGCATCTCCGAAGCGCAGACATGCTCGGATGCGACCGGCAATCACGTTCCGTTCGGTGATGGGAAGACAACGGTTGGTGAACGATGGGAAGCTGGAGGAGACTACTCTGGCCTAGTGGCGGCCGACGGCGTATTTCACGCAGTTTGGGCCGATACTCGTTCAGGCTCATACCAGCTTTGGCACACGACCATCCGGGTTGAAGAATAACTGGCAAGCGCACTGACGGATCAATTCAATGTGGCAATGCCCCAGCAGAAGTACGTCCACCAATTTCGGGTGGACGTGGTCTCAGTAATGGGCCAGAATCGCCTCCGCCATACCGCCTAAACTACTCCACCCGCGCAAGCCCCTGATATGTGTACGTCATCGGACGGGGGCCTGGAAGGTAGCTGGTCGTCAATTCAGCGATCTGAAAACCGGCAGATTTGATGAGGTCGTCGATCTTGCGATTCAGATGGCAACCACCTGCGATGTGCTTCCAAACCGGAGTGAGCCGGTCCTGCCAGGCGCAGACACGACGGTCGGGAGCGCGGCCGTGTTCTAGAAAGATGAGTTGGCCATTGGGTCTGAGGAGTCCTTTGATCTGCCGTAGCGCCTCGGTCGCGTTCGGTATAGAACAGAGCGTCCACGTCAGGACTGCTGTATCGACGCTCGCCTCAGGAAGCGGCAGCGGCTTCTCCGCCGATTGTGTGAAGAATTCGACTTCGATCGGGCTTGCCGCTAGTCTTGCTCGCGCCATCCGTTGGAGTTCGATCGAAGGGTCAACACCGTAAACCCGTCGCACTTCTGGTGAGTAGAATGGCAAATTCAAGCCAGAGCCGGTGCCCACCTCCAGCACAACGCCCCGAGCGCGAGGAAGCCATTCCGCGCGAAGACGGGTAGTTTCCGGATTCTTCATCGCAAAATCGATGAAGCGTGGCAGAACGTGTTTTGCGTAGAAACCCATATTGATCCGGAGAACGTCTAGCGATCACCGACAGTCTCATGCTAGTCGGTAACTCTTGCGGAAATCCAGCGCGGTGCGCTGGCTCTTCGCATATCGCAGCGCCTTGCACCTCCTTGCACCAGTAATGTCTTGTCAATAAGCATTTACTTATGCAATACTCGATAAGCAACTGCTTATGAAAGTATCCACGGGAACGGTGTTCAGAGCAATCGCCGATCCAACCCGCAGGACCATTATCGAGCTGCTATCGGAATCAGCGCGCTCGGTAAAGGAGCTTACGGCGGTCTTTCCCATGTCGCAGTCAGCGGTGTCTCAACATCTTCGCGAGTTGCGCGATGCGAAGTTGGTAACATCCGAAAAAGTTGGTCTCGAACAACGGTATTGCCTTACAGGGGCTCCCCTGCGGGAAGTGTTCGAATGGACAGCGCGATACAAGCGCTTCTTTGATCCTTCTGGCCATATTTGGGCGTTCGCTGCTTCGCCGCAGAAGCCGAGCGCCAACAAGAAAGCGAAAGGTACTCAACATCATGGCAGTTGAAGGCTCCGTCCCAAAACCAGGAACGATTGTGCCGCATCTCGTCGTCCGTAATGTGCCGGCGGCGGTCGAGTTCTACGCCGCCGCGTTTTCCGCCATCGTGCTTTACCGTTCCTCGTCGCCCAGTGGCGAAGGGGAGCACGTCCACCTGAAGGTGTGGTCGTCGCTGATCCAGATTTCTACGGAAGAACCTGGCTATAAGGAGCGCCAGATGGCCGGGGCATTTCTCGCTGCTCCCGAGAGCCTTGGCGGATCGAGCTGTGTCTTCCAGGTCGGCGTACCTGACGTGGATACGGCATACCAGCACGCCATCGACAACGGAGCCCTGCCGGCATTGCCGCCCACCGACATGTTCTGGGGCGACAGATATGGTTGGGTCCGCGATCCCTTCGGGCACATGTGGGCGCTATGTACCGTTCGAGAGGTGTTAACTGCCGGTGAGATTTCGGCCAGAATGCAGAACTTCTCGGGCTCAATGAAAGGACAAGACTGATGATTAAGCAAGTCGTCGCCGGCCTTCTACTACATGGCATGTCAATCTGGGCGCAGAACCCATCTGCTGCATCTTCGGCAGGCGATCCATGGAAATCGCTGCAATTCCTGGTGGGCACCTGGGAAGCGAAAACGCAGGGCGGCTCTGCCGGCGCTGCAAGTTCCGGGACATACACGTTTCAGTTGGAATTGCGTAGCCACGTTCTTGCACGGCATTCGACCAACTCGGGATGCAAAGGACCCGCCGATTTCGATTGCGAGCATGGCGATCTTCTCTACGTATATGAGGAGCCCGCAGGGAGAGCCTTGAAGGCGATCTATTTTGACAACGAAGGGCATGTGATCAACTACGAAGTGACAACTCCTGCGCCGAATACCGCTGTTCTTCTTTCTCCTGCGTCGCAACCCGGCCCGCAATTTCGGCTGGTGTATGAGTTCAAGGAGCGAATTATGCACGGCAAATTCGAAATGCGAATGCCAGGGCAGCCGGACTTCAAGTCATATTTGGACTGGAGCGGAAGAAAGAAATAGACCCTGTTTTGGCTAAGCTCACTCTGGACGCACTGCGACTAGCAGCCACATGTCGGTAGCACTAGCCCTGGTATTTCCAACGCCCGGCTTCCACTTCACGAACGGATCATCGCACTTGACTACGCGAAAGCCGCACCGCGTGACTTCAGCACGCACCAGTTCCGAATCGATTTCGTGAAGCTTCAGTTGCGCCTCCCGCGGTTGTGTTCGATGCTCGGTAAAGCTGTAGTCGGCGATGACGAGCCGACCGCCTGGCTTAAGTGCGTGAAGAATCTTCTCCAGCATCGCCTGGTGGTTGGCGAAATGGTGATACGTATCCACAATCAGGACGGCGGCAAGCCGATCGATGGGAAGTTTGGGATCTTCAGCCTCACCCTTGACCACTTCCACATTCCGAAGATCGAACGCCTTCACACGTGCGTTTAGCCACCCCATCGCAGAGTTCGAGATGTCTTCGGCAAATACCCTGCCCTCCTGGCCGACCATGTCGGCCATACCCATGGAGTAGTAACCGGCTCCCGCGCCTATGTCAGCCACCCAATCTCCGCGCGACACCTGCAAGGCAGCGAGAAGATCAGTGGCCCTCTGATAAGGCTCGCGGTTCGCGTCACCAGCTTTGAAGTCCTCCAGTGTTGATGGATTGCCGGGGTTTACCGTGCGCGATTCTTGGAACGCCGGTCATGAGCTGATAGTCGCCAGCGCAATCAGAGCCCGGAACGCCCAGCTAACCGTTCGTCGGATGGACCGGGGTGGACTTGGACACAACGTTGGAAAAGTAGGCATGCCTCTCTCTTTAAGATCTCCGATGGGAGGTGCGTTGCGTTTGAATTGTAGCAAACCTCGACGAAATTTCGGCGCGGGTTCTCGACTTCATAGCAGCGCTACACTGGGGAGCGCAACCGAAGACGCTGGTGTAACGACTCGGCATATGGACAGCGCGTCTCTCGGTCAACAACCAACCTTCAGGTATGACTGACGATTCGAATCCCCCAATCCTCGATCACGCTCTCTCGGAGCCTTCAGCTTTCACCGCCGAGAAGCTGATGGACGACGTGCGCAGGAGCCGGAAAGTTCCCAACGGAACCGTTCCCCTGATATGTATTCTTGAGTTCGATGGAGATCTGACCGACTGGCTGGTTAGAGAAGGCATAGCCGAACGTTTCGAGCCGTGGGCATGTTTTCACACCTCAATGTTCACGATGAATCTTGAAGGCGTTGCGTGCGGCATTATTCCTCGAACGATCGGGGGGCCGTACGCGGTCTTGATTGCTGAGCAACTCCAAGCTTCAGGGGTGAGTCTCATCGTCGGGTTAACCTCGGCTGGCCGCGTCGCTCCGGACTTGCCAGTTCCATGTCTGGTGGTAGCCACGAGCGCCATTCGCGATGAGGGAACTTCCTACCACTACATTCCGCCCAGCACCGAGGTCGCCTGCCCTTCGCCGATAGTCCCCATTCTTGAGCACGAGCTGAAGGCCACCGGTTGGCCCGTCCGCGCTGGCAGGGTATGGACGACTGACGCCCCGTACCGCGAGACCAAAGTTCAACTCATGAATTGGGCCAGTGAGGGAGTGCTTGCAGTCGAGATGCAGGCTGCGTCGCTGTTTGCCTTCGGCATTGCGAGACAAGTTCCCGTCGCTTGCGTTGCGATGGTTAGCAATGCTATCGATCATACGGGAGACCAGTTCGATACCGGCTCTCAAGAAGATGGGCTTAGCATTGTTCGCGGAATACTCCGAGCAGTTCGATCTCACCTTGCAAACTCTCAAGATCAACTAACTAACGAGTTCAAGCCTTCCTAGATTCGCGGCGGGCGTCATTCTAACCCGTACGTCCAAATGCTTATTTAGCAATGACTTATAGCCCCCCTGGCATCATCTGACGGACAGGACATACTAAGAACATGCCCCAAGCTGTCACAAATACCTCCCGAGCGGTGTTGTAGCAGCGTGGACGCACTGAGCGAAGCCCTCGTCGCGATGAAGACCAACGAGGCACGGACGGATATCGAGGCAGTCTTCCATGCCCAGTACGGCCGTATTGCCCGCGTGATCGCAAGCGTCATTCGGGACCATGCTCGCGCCGAGGAGCTTGCGGTCGAAGTGTTTCTGAAGTGGTCGCGAACGCCAAAAACTCAGGGTGAGAATGTCGAAGGCTGGTTGTACCGCACTGCAATAAGGGTTGGCCAAAATGAGCTTCGCAGGCGGATTCGGCAAAGTAAATATGAGCGGCTGTTCGCGCTCGTTAAAGGAACGCCGACTCCCGAGGAACTCTTTGCCGTCCGGGAGGAGCAAGAGCGAATCGACGTCGTGTTAAGCGTTCTCGAACCGCGCGAGGCAGAGTTGCTGCTCCTGCGCAGCCACGAGTTCAGCTATGACGAACTGGCATCCGCGCTGGATTTGAAGGCGACGTCGATAGGAACGTTCCTCAGCCGCGCACAGCGGGCCTTCCGAAAGGAGTACATGCGGCGCTATGAAAGAGAATAATTTGGACCAAATCAACGAACACGATATCGGCCGCTGGGTAGAAGATCGTCTTGCAGCCCGTGTTCCGGACGTCGATTGGGAACCGAACGCCGGTCGTGGTTTCGCGCGGTTGCTGGCGAGCGGCGCGAAGCAGCGCCGCGGACGACCTTGGGCTTGGGTAGCGGCGGGACTGATGGTAACCAGTCTTTCTCTTGCGGCGGTCCCGGCGACGCGAGTATTTGCGCAACGCTGTGTCTCGGCCTGTGTGAATCAGTCCAGCAAAGTGCGCCAGTTTTTTATGGGGAATGCAGTGGCCGGGAGCAACGTATTTGTAAAAACTGCTGAGCGCCGGATGGCTCCGGATTTCACGCTGTCCGACGCGACCGGTCAACCTGTCAGGCTCTCTGATTTTCGGGGCAAGGTAGTTGTGCTGAACTTCTGGGCCACGTGGTGCGTGCCTTGTCGAGTCGAGGTCCCTCTGCTCAACGGATTTCAGCAGACTTACGGCGATCGCAATGTCGCAGTCCTCGGCATCTCGCTCGACGAGGATGGCTGGACTTCAGTGAAGCCGTATATGGCTGAGAAGAGGATGAGCTATCGAGTGATGATCGGAAACAATGATGTCGCTCTCTCCTATGGCGGTCTGCAAACCATTCCGACGACCCTGGTGATCGACAGGTTTGGCCGGATTGCCGCGACTCATCTTGGCCTTTGCCGTAAGGACGAGTATGAAGCCGATATCCAAGCCGTGCTCAACGAATAGTAGAAAGGACTCCCGAATGAAAAAGACGTTGCTGAGAAAGAGCTGGATTCCCGCACTCTTGCTGGCCCCAGTGGCATTTGCGATGAAAGAGGCGGGTGCGGCGGATGCTCCCGGACGGCAAGCCCATTTGTCGGGATTGACAGCAAGAATCACGCTGCCAAACGGGACGGTTCAAATGGCCAAACTCGAGGGGTTGGGCTGCTCGCAGAGTATTTGTTCGAGAGTCGCCATCAAGGGTAAGGCCGGCGACAATTCGTTGGCTAGCTTCTGGCTCGACAGTATCGCCGCGATCAAGGACACCACGGAAAATGGCGCGTTGCTGGTAATGAAAGACGGTACCGGGCAACGGATATCTCTCGTCACTGATTTTCGGGTGCTTTATCTTGCGAATCAATCCCGCAGCCCGGAGAAGCTGGATTTGACAAAAATCAAATCGCTCGAATTCCTTCCGCCCACAGAATAGAGACCCTAACAATGAGAATCCGATTGATGCCGCCCTTGGCGGCCGCGCTCTTGGTGTGTCTGTTGTCCGGTACATCCGGAGCACAATGGTTGAAGTACCCAACTCCTGGAACGCCGCGATTACCGGACGGCAAGCCAGACCTCTCGGCGGCCGCGCCGAAAACGGCTGACGGGAAGCCAGACCTATCCGGCATCTGGCGGGCCAACAGCGGCGGATACGTGTACAACGTCACCTCTGACCTTAAGCCGGAGGAGATTCAACCCGGGGCGGAAGCGCTATACAAAGAACGTACGGCGAACTTCAGCAAGGATTATCCCGGCTACCATTGCTTGCCGGGAATCGGTCCAGGTATCGGCCTCGGGATGCTTGGAGCGTTCAAAATCCTTCAGACTCCGAACACCATAGCCCTGCTCAGCGAGGGCTTCGGAGGCGGGTCCGCCGTCGGACCCAATGTCTATCACGAGATCTTCCTTGATGGCCGCGTGCTTCCGAAAGATCCTAATCCGAGTTGGCAGGGATACTCGGTTGCGCGTTGGGCAGGAGACACACTGGTGGTAGAAAGCGCGGGCTTCAATGATCAGACCTGGCTAGACGCTGGTGGCCACCCCCACACGGAGGACCTGCGTGTGACCCAAACCTTCCGCCGCAAGGATTTCGGACATATCGAACTTAAAACCACTTTCGACGATCCGAAGGTGTACGCAAGGCCCTGGACGATCTCAGTGGACGTGAATCTCGTGCCGGATACGGAGCTGCTCGAATTTGTCTGTAATGAGAATGAGCGGGATCTCCAGCACTACGTCGTTACGGAGCAAGATCGCAAGAAATTCCGCACGAGCGTCAAAGTAGCGCCTGAAACCCTCGCAAGCTATGTCGGTGTCTACGAAGTGAAACCTTCCGTGGGACGGCCGCTTACGTACACGATCACACTTGACGGCGATCGACTGATGGTACAGTCGCCGGACGGAGGCGGGAGGTTTGTTTTAGAGGCCGAGTCGGAAACCACCTTCCTTGCCTTCTTCGCCTTCCCGGCAGAGATCGAGTTCGTCAAAGACGCGCAAGGAATGGTCGCGCATCTCGTGATTTTGACCGACGAAGGCCAGCCAAAGGCCTTCCGCAAGGGCAGCACGCAGTAGGGCCGAGTACTAACCACAAGGACAACATCCATGATTCGTGTGTCCATACGCGCTCTACTATTCGTGTGCCTCTTTGGCCTGCCCACCTTGAGCGGTCAGATCCGGTCGCCCGAGCTTTCGCCCACCGTTGGTGGTCCCCGGGCGCCGGTTCCGTCCGCCGTCATTGCGCGCGATGCCGTAAGCGGCCGAGCCACTATCCGGGCCGTGCGTCTCAATCAACCTCTTCGAATAGACGGGCGACTTGACGAGGCGGTCTATCGGAGTGTGCCCGCAATTTCCGATTTCGTTCAGATGGAACCACACGCGGGTTTGCCGGCCACCGAGAAGACGGAATTATGGATCTTGTTCGATGACGAAAACGTGTACGTCACCTTCCGCTGCTGGGAAAGTCATCCGGAGCGGATGGTAGTAAACGAGATGCGGCGTGACAACAGCAATCTTTGGAAGGGTGAGAACGTAGCCTTCATGTTCGACACGTTCTACGACCGGCGCAACGGCGTCGAATTCGGCGTGACTCCGAGCGGCGGGCGCTACGAGGGGCAAGTGACAAACGAGCGATATTACTACGGCGACTGGAATCCCGTTTGGAAAGTCGCTGTGAAACGGTTTCAAGGCGGTTGGATCGCCGAAACCGCGATACCTTTCAAGTCCCTCCGCTATCGGCCGGGTCGCGCCCAAGTCTGGAGCTTCCAGGCTCGGCGCATCAACGCGTGGAAAAACGAGCTCTCGTTCCTAACGCAGCTTCCACCCGCATTGGGAATGGGAAGGGGCATCTTCGCGGCATCGCTGGCGCCCACAGTCGTGGGTTTGGAGGCCCCGGAGCACACAAAGAATTTGGAGATCAAGCCGTATGTTAGAGGGGATCTGGCGACGGACAATTCCAGTTCACCTCGGATCTCGAACCAGTTGGGAGGCGACGCCGGGCTCGATGTCAAATACGGTCCGACACAGAACCTGACGACCGATCTCACCTACAATCCTGACTTTTCACAAGTTGAAGTCGACGACCAGCAGATCAACCTGACCCGCTTCAACCTGTTCCTCCCAGAGAAGCGTGAGTTCTTCCTGGAGAACCAGGGACTCTTCGCTTTTGGGGGAACCGGCAACGCGGACGTGCCGATTCTCTTTTACAGCCGACAGATCGGTATAAACCAGGGGCAAGCGGTCCCTATAGAGGCCGGTGGGCGTCTCATCGGGCGCGTTGGCCGGTTCAGCCTCGGCGCGCTGGACATCGAATCGGGCAATCAAGAGCAGGCGGGCGCGCCGGCGACCAACTTTTCCGTCGTACGCATCAAACGCGACATCTTGCGGAGGAGCAGTGTCGGACTTATCGCCACAGAGCGCTCTGTGAGCGCCTCGGGTTCGGCCAGGAACACTGTTTACGGCGCCGATGCAACGTTTGCGTTCTTTGACAATCTCAGTTTCAACACATACTGGGCGCGCGCGAACACCAGCGGTGTCTCGAAGGACGACACCAGTTACCGGGCCCAACTCGACTATTCCGGCGACCGGTACGGAGTCCAACTCGAACGCCTCGCGGTCGGCAGCAACTTCGACCCGGAGATCGGCTTCGTACGTCGCGGCGACATGCGGAAGAACTTCGGCTACCTCCGGTTCAGTCCCCGGCCCAAAACCAGCAAACGCATTCGAAAGCTGTATTTCGACGGTTCGATGGCGTACATCACGAACGGTGCCGGTCACCTGGAGACCAGAGATCTCTTGGGTGAATTCGCCATCGATTTTCAGAACAGCGACCACTTCACGGCGCAATATGAGCGCGACTACGAGTTTATCCCGCGTCCGTTTGCGATCGCACCCGGCATCACCCTTCCCGTGGCGGGCTACAACCTTGAAACCGCCCGCACCGGGTACACCTTGGGGCCACAGCGCCACTTGTCCGGCAGCTTGCTGGTAGAATACGGGCCTTTTTACGGAGGCCGTCGCGCAGCCGTGACTGTCAGCGGAAGCAGAGTGAATGCAACACCACGGCTATCTGTGGAACCGACGTATTCGATCAATCACGTCACGCTGTCGCAAGGGAACTTCACTGCTCAGTTGGCGGGAGCGCGCGCAACGTTTACAGTGACTCCGCTCATGTTTGTCAGCTCCCTGACCCAATACAATTCCACGACCCACGTTGTCAGCACTAACGTGCGATTCCGCTGGGAGTATCGGCCGGGCAGCGAGCTGTTCGTGGTCTACAACGAAGAGCGTGCCAACCTCGGGGCTATGGCTCCAGCATTGAGAGACGGAGGCCTCGTCGTCAAAATCAATCGATTGCTCCGTTTTTGAAGATCTGATCGGTCAATCCTGGCGATCCCGATTCGGACTCTCGGTCGGTTGCCCCGATCTCCTGCCAACTAGACGACGGCGGGTGATCGGTGATTGCTCTTCCCGGGCAGGCAGAGCTTCGAGCAGACGAGCCGGTCGTCCTTCCGGGGTTTGCGAAAGCCGCCGATCCCACAGCTTTAGGGTCTCCCTCACAGACTCGCGAGACACCGTAAGCTCAGCGATCTGCCGCTCAATGGCCTCAAGGATTTGGGCCCCGTCCGCGCGGACATTCTTGCACGGTGCGCCGCCCGCTTGGCGAACGCCAAGAAACGTGCCCACCTGTTTGAGAGAAAATCCAAAGCGCAATGCATTCTGGACCAGCCGCACTCGGTCGATCGCGGATTCGCTGAATTCACGGTAGCCGGCGGACGTACGCGCGGCCTTGGGCATGAGACCAGTGCGCTCGTAATACCGGATTGTGTCTGCACTCACGCCAGAACGCATCGCAAGCTCGCCTATTCGCAACCGTTGATTCTCCATGACGCCATTTTAGACGCGGCAAGGAGCAAATCGTGGGTAATCGAAAATAATGCTTGACCTTGGAGTCGTTACAGGGTCTACGCTCGAAGGATGCCACAGGAAAAGAGAAGACCACGTATGAGCGGTTCCCGCGCTATGCTTGTCAGCCTTTCTATAGCAGCCCTTGCCCCCCTTGCGTCCGGGCAGGATCACCCGTCGATGCCGCCGGGGATGTCGCATGAAGAGCACATGAAACAGATGAGCAAAGACGCCCAAATGAAGAGGCGCGGCGATGCGGCGATGGGCTTCGACCAGGACAAGGTCAGCCATCACTTTCACCTGACGCAAACCGGAGGCAGCATCGAGGTCAGTGCGAACCACAGCGCCGATCCAGCCGCCCGCAAACAGATCCGCGATCATCTGAGAACCATTTCCCAGGAGTTTGCTGACGGCGTCTTTACAAGCCCGATTGCCACCCACGCGGAAGTGCCGCCGGGCGTACAGGTCATGCGCGAACGGAAGTCGCAGATCAAGTACGCGTACGAAGAAACGCCGGATGGCGCGCGTGTCATCATCGTCACGACAGATCGTGGGGCGCGGATGGCCGTGCGTGACTTTCTGAAGTATCAGATCCGCGAGCATGCGACTGGCGATTCGGTATCTGTTCAGAAATGAATGGGTAGTCGGCCCTACAGCGATAGCCATAGCCCAGCGGCAGCTACGCGGGCGAACGCTGCGTGAGCTCTCGCAGATAGTCTCGAATCTCATCTCGCACTCGGCGGAACACCGCCAGCCGGTCCTCCTCGGAACCCTGCACGACCGCGGGATCTTCAAAGTTGCGATGGATGGTGATCGTTTTGCTGGGAAAAATCGGGCAGCTTTCCTTGGCGTTGTCGCACACAGTGAGGACATATTCGAATTGCTGGCCCGTGAATTCATCCACGCTCTTTGAGCGGTGGCCAGAAATGTCAATGCCCAGCTCGCGCATGACGGCGATGGCCTCGGGCCGAACGTGGCTCGGCTTGGTTCCCGCGCTAAACACTTCGAACCGCTCGCCCGCGTCGTGACGCAAGAGTCCTTCGGCCATCTGGCTCCGGGCCGAATTTCCAGTGCAGAGAATGAGGATTCGATTCTTAACGGGCACGAGTAGTTTCTTCTTGAGGGTGAGCAATGACGACGTTAGAAGCATCCTTCGGAAGCGATGGCACCAGCCACCGGAAAAGCAGCGTTGCGGCCATCGCCCCCGCGAGTTGTGCGACGATGAACCCCGGCGCGTCGGCCGGACGGATGCCCGCGAATGTGTCGGACGCGGCGCGGGCCAGGGTGACGGCAGGATTGGCAAACGAAGTCGAGGACGTAAACCAGTAAGCTCCAGTGATGTAAGCGCCCACCGCAAACGGCACTGCTGAAGAGCGGAGCCGGGCGCAACCCCAGATGATCGAGAGAAGACCGAAAGTCGCGACGAATTCACTGAACAGCTGGGCGTTACCGGCCCTGACGTGGCGCGAAGCGAAAAACACTGGCTCGCCGAACATCAAGTGAGCTGCCGCGACCCCGGCGAACGCGCCGGAGATTTGAGCGGAAATATAAACTGGCGTTTCGCGCCAGGCGAAACCGCCCTGTGAGGCGTCGGCCAGCGTGACGGCCGGGTTGAAGTGCGCCCCGGAGATCGGGCCGAACGTCAGAATCAACGCAACCAGCATGGCTCCGGTGGCAAGCGTATTAGCGAGAAGGGCGATGGCGACGTTTCCCCCGGCCAGCCGTTCACCCATAATTCCAGAGCCAACGACTGCGGCCAGCAGGAAGGCCGTCCCGAGGGCCTCAGCTACAGCACGCCGGGCCACAACACTCCTTCGCGGTGGGTTTCACGGCGCGGATAAAGGCGCTCATGAATTTGTTTTCCACC
>Ga0185299_10003905_pt1 | contig 18761 bp, 16 predicted proteins | sample PaiPotPPA55metaG_FD_128002 | JGI IMG/M metagenome (GOLD analysis project Ga0185299, IMG submission 128002) | Iron sulfur acid spring bacterial and archeal communities from Banff, Canada, to study Microbial Dark Matter (Phase II) - Paint Pots PPA... ...
CAGGGAGGTTAGTAGCTTGTTATTTCAGACGGTTATCGTGATCGACTGCTTAGTGTGGTTTTGGGCACATCCCTCCCTGGGCACCACTTCTTTCAGCCATCATTATGGAACGTCGTACCCGTGACGCGTCATATGCTGCGCACCATCGGCTACGAGAAGGCGAGCCTCGCCGAGGTGCTCGCGGCGCTCAAGGCGGCCGGCGTTGCCACGCTCATAGACATCCGCGACCGGCCGCAGTCGCGCCGCGCCGGGTTTTCCAAGCGTCAGCTCCAGGCGACGATCGAAGAAGCGGGAATGCGCTACGTGCATCTGAGGGCGTTGGGCACGCCGCCGGAGGGGCGCGAGGCCAGTCACCGGCGCGAGTGGGAGCGCTTCTGGCGCATCGTCGGCGACAAGCTCGCCACGGCCGAGGCCGAGATCGCGCTGCAGCAGGTGGCGGCGCTCGCCGCCGAATCGCCGTCTTGCTTGCTGTGCTACGAAGGCGATTGGCGGATCTGTCATCGCCGGCGCGTCGTCGAGATTCTGGTCGAGCGCCATGCTTTCGACGTGCAGCATCTGACGGCGCAAGCACCGTGACATGCTAACCGACCGCGGCGCGCTTTAGGCCGGCTCGATTCTGTGACATGGCTGCGGAGCGCCGACATGACGCCGAGCGCGGCCGCATTCGCCCCTCCGCTTGGCTCCTCATTGGCGGCTATCTCGTCGTCGCCGTGGCCAGCCTGCTCGAAAATCGAGTTCCGGCGAGCGGCCGGGGCGCGCCCGCCCGCGATCAATTTTCTGCATCGCCACGTGGGTCTTAGCGGCGATTTGGCCGAGCCGCGCGATTCGTGGCATGATCAAAGCGCGCGAGGTGGCGCTAGCGGCGCCGCCCACCCTCATCTTCAGAGGAGAGGACGGATGGATCGCAGACGATTGCTCGGCCTGGTGGCGGGCGTCCTGCTCACCGCGCCGATGTCGCCGGTGCTGGCCGCCGAGGGCGCCGGCGGCCAGCACCGCCTGGTGCTGCAAGTCGACACGAACGACCCTGTCGCGATGAATTTGGCGCTCAACAACGCAACCGCCGCCAAGGAGTACTATTCCTCGCGCCATGAGCCGATCGCGGTCGAGATCGTCGCTTACGGGCTGGGGTTGCACATGCTGCGCGCCGATACGTCGCCCATCAAAGCGCGCCTTGCCGCCTTCCATCAGAGCATGCCGGACGTGCGCTTGTCAGCCTGCAACAACACGTTGCAGGGAATGGAGACGGCGGAGGGGAAAAAGGTCGAGCTCATGCCCGAAGCCACCATCGTGCCGTCAGGCGTGGTCAGGCTGATGGAGCTGCAGGAGCAGGGGTGGAGCTACGTGCGTCCATAGCCGGGTAGCGGCCACGACCGAACGCGAGCGTCAGGAAGACGACGACCGCTTCACCGGCAGCCTCGCCGGGCGCGTGGTGACGCTCCTGCTCGCGGTGATCGGCCTGTGGTTGGCCGAGGCGCTTGCCACCGAGTCCAAGCTCGAGGATTGCCTGCTGCAGGGTCGCATGAATTGCGAGCGCATCGAGCTGTCGCCGGCCCGTTGACAGACTCGGCGCCGCTCGGCCTGGTGCTGAGAGCGGCATGCGGCGTCGTCACCACGGCGGTTTGGGGAAGAGATGAATGGTGAAGGTCACGATCACCCCTTCACCCGGGTACTCGGCCGGAAGCGGTGGGAACGGCGCCGTCTCGCGGATCATTGCTGCGGCCGCATCGTCGAGCGCGGCGGCGCCTGAAGAAGTGACCAGCTTGATGCCGTGGAGGCTACCCTTTCGGTCGAGCAGCACGTCGTAGACGGAGGTCCCCTCGACCGGTACGCCGTAACGGCCGAGGACATTCGGATAGGTACGATGCCGCTCCAGAAGGTCGCGTGCCCGGTTGAGGTAGGGATCGCCTGTCTGCTCGTGATCGCCGGGTTCGAGGTGGAGATGCTGCGGCGCAGGGTGCGGCGCACGCGCGCGATCGGCTTCCTTGCGCGGATCGAGGCGCGCCAGCGCATCATGCGCCTTCGCTTTCGCATCCCGCTGCGACGGTGCGGGTTTTTCCGAGGATGCGGTGGGTGCGGCCAGCGGCTGCGGCGGTCTCGGTTCCGCGGCCGCGGCGGGGGCTCGCGTGGGCTCTGCGTCGGTGACCTCGGCGCTGGGCGGCGCCGTGGTGCGCTCGTCCTTGCCGGATTCGCGATCGGCGAGGGGCGATTTAGGCGCAGGCGGCGCGGCGGGCGCAGGTGGTGGCGCGAAGACGATCGTCACCGGTATGCCCTCGGGCGGCGCTGCCGGCGTGTGCCGCCAATCCATCAGGAACGCCGCGATGGCAACGACGTGGAGCAGCAGCGCCGCGACGATCGCCGGCCAGTCGTCGCGGCGCCAAAAAGAAGCGGCGCCGCCGGCGTCGCGCGGATCGGCATCGGTGGGCAATAGCAGCACCGGCGCGGGATTCTCGCCGTCACTCAACAGCTGTCTCCGACGCTTGGGCGGCTATGATACGCGCCGGTCAGCCGCCGTCATCCCCCATCAGCTCGCTATTGTGCTCGCCGAGCTGGGGCGCGCGGCGGCGCATCGCCGGGCGGATCCCGTCGAAGGAGAGCGGCAGGCCCATGAGGCTGAGCCCGCTGCCCGGGGCCTCCTCGACCATGCCGATCGCCGCCGTCTGGCGCGCGGCGGCGACGTCGTTCATATCCTGGATCGGCGCGCAGGGCACGCCCACGGCCTCGAGGCGCGCGACCCAGTGTGCGGAGTTGGCGCCGCCGATGAGAGCGGCGATCTCCGGCATGAGCGCGCTCTTGTTGGCGTTGCGCAACGCGTTGGTCTTGAAGCGCGCGTCCTCCGCCCATTCGGGGCGGCCGAGCGCGCGCGCCAGCTTCTGGAACAGGCGGTCGTTGGCGGCGGCGATAATGATCTCGCCATCTTTGGTCGCGAAAGCCTCGAACACGACGAGGCGCCGGCTGCCGGTGCGGTGCCGTTGCGGCGGCTCGCCGGTCACCTGGAAGCTGGCAAAGGGCACGGTAAGCCAGGTGAGCGCCGTCTCGAACAGCGAGACGTCGACGACGGCGCCTTGCCCCGTCTCGGTTCGCCGCAGCAGCGCGGCGACGCAGCCCAGCGCGGCCCAGATCGCCGTGCCCATGTCGAGGATCGGCACGCCGACGCGCGTCGGGGGCGCGTCCTCGGCGCCGTTGACGCTGAAGAGCCCGGCGAAGGCCTGCACCATTGGCTCATAGCCGGGATTGAGCCGCATCGGCCCTTTGTGACCGAAGGCCGAGAGCGCGCAGTAGACGAGGCGTGGGTTGAGCGCGCGCAGCCGCTCGGCACCGAGGCCGAGCTCCTCCATCGCGCCGGGCCGCATGTTGTGCAGCAGCACGTCCGCCTGTTCGAGATAGCGCAGGAGCCAGACGATGCTGCGGCCGTCCTTGAGATCGAGGGCGACGCTGCGCTTGTTGCGGTTGACCGTGTGGAAGATCGCCGCGGTGCCCTGCCAGAAAGGCGGCCCCCAGCCGCGCGCGTCGTCGCCCTCCGGCCGCTCGATCTTGACGACGTCGGCGCCGAGCGTCGCCAGAACCTCACCGGCATAAGGGCCGGCGAGGTTCTGGCCGATTTCGACGACCTTGATCCCCGTGAGCGGCAGCATCATGGACCTCGTTGGTGATGACCGGGCGGATGGTTGCGCCAATTCGCGGCAGTGTCGAGCCCGTTGCGGCTTGAGGATTGCCGCTGCAGCCCATATACAGGGGACACTGCGCCGCCCGGCGCGTTGGCGACGAGGTTTCTTTGAACACGAAACACATCCGCGGTGATGCCAAGTTTTCGGTCGGACAGATCGTGCGGCACCGGCTCTATCCATTCCGCGGTGTCATCTTCGATGTCGATCCGGTGTTCAACAACACCGAAGAATGGTACCTGTCGATCCCGGCGGACCGCCGGCCGGAGAAAGACCAGCCCTTCTATCATCTGCTGGCGCAAAACGCGCAGGGCGGCCCCTACGAAGCCTATGTGTCCGAGCAGAACCTCCTGCCCGATGCCGAGCATGGGCCGATCCAGCATCCGATGATCGAGGTGGTGTTCGAGCGTCTCGCCGGGGACCACTACGTGCTGCGCGCCAGCCGGCGGCAATGAGTGCGCTTCGCGACTATTTCCCGCGCCAGGTGAAGACGGCGGAGACGGCGTAATTCCAGACGGAGCCGACGATGGCGCCGGCGATGCCGGCGAGCCACCAGACATTGTCGACGGTGAAGACATAGGCGGCGATGCCGACATTGCCGACGGCGCCGACCGAGCAGATGAGATAGAAGGAGACGAGGCCGCGCACGAGCCGCCAACCCTTCAAGCGCTGGTCGCGGTAGGTGAAGAGGTTGTTGAGGAAGAAATTCGAGGTCATCGCCACCAGGGTGGCGACGCCCTGCGCAGCGGCGAAGCTCAAGGTCGGGACGCCCATCGCGGTGCGCAGCACCAGGAGATGGACGCCGAGGCCGAGTAGGCCGATGAAGGCGAAGAGGGCGAAGCGCACGGGGACGAGATGGCCGACGAGCTTGTCGGCGAGCAGCATGCCGAATTCCCAGGCGACGAGGGTGTCGAGCTTGCTCTCGCCGTGGCGGCGCGGGCGGAAGTCGTAGGGCAGCTCCGTGAAGCGCACGGGCCGGGGCGAGGACGCCAAGAGGTCGAGCAGGATCTTGAAGCCGTGGCCGGAGAGATGGCGCATGGCGTCCTCGAAGACGCCGCGGCGCATCATGAAGAAGCCGCTCATGGGGTCGGCGATCTCGGCCTTGCAGACGATGCGCGAGAGGCGCGTGGCGAGGCCGCTGATCTGGGCGCGGCCCTTGTCCCACGTGCCGAGCCCGCCGCCGGCGACATAGCGCGAGCCGACGACAAGGTCATAGGGCTCGCGCTTCAAGGTTTCGAGCATGCGCGGCAGCAGGCGCTCGTCGTGCTGCAGATCGGCGTCCATCACGGCGACGAACGGCGCCGCCGAGGCGAGCACGCCCTCGATGCAGGCGGTGCTAAGGCCGCGCCGGCCGATGCGCTGCAGGCAGCGCACGCGCGGGTCGCGCTGCGCGATAGCGCGCACCGCCGCGGCTGTGCCGTCACGCGAATCGTCGTCGACGAAGATCACCTCCCAGCCGACGCCGTCCAGCACCGATCCCACCAGCTCAAGGAACGGCTCGATGTTGCCGCGCTCGTTCAGCGTCGGCACCACCAGCGCCAGCTCGGGGGCTTGCGCCAGCGCCAATGCTGCCGGGTCGATCGACCTTGCCTTGTACCGCACCAGGACACTGCTCCTCTTCCGGCCCGCCGCCTTGACGCTGCGGCGAGCCCCATGGATGCTAACCTAGCCTACAACTTTTAATTACTCCTTTCCCGACCCTCAAGGCGGCTGATGGCGCGAATCGAGGTTCCCAGCGGTGTGGTCGATGTCGTCTCGGCAGGCGAGGGACCGGACCTGGTATTGCTGCATTCGCTGCTTATCGACCGCTCGGCCTTCGAGCGCGTCGTGCCGCGGCTCGTGCGCCATCGTCGCGTTCATCTGCTGGCGCTTCCGGGTTTCGACGGCTCGAACAAGGCCGGCCCGACCGTCGAGGACTATGCCGATCGCGTCGCCGACGCGTTGCGCGCGCTGCGACTCGGGCCGGGCAGCGCTGTGCTGGGCAACGGGTTCGGCGGATTCGTCGCCGTGGCGCTCGCGGCGCGGCATGGCGCGCTGTTCGAGCGCCTGCTCCTGATCGACACCGCCGCCGGCTTCCCGCAAGCGGCGAAGGCGGCGTTCGCGGTGATGGCGGATAAAGTCGCCGCCGGCGGCATGGGCGCCGTCGCCGAGATCGCCGCGCGCCGCATCTTTCATGATGCTTATCTCTCAGCATATCCCGAGGCTGTGGCCGAGCGGCGGGCGGTGCTGATGCGCTTCGACCCGGCGGCCTTCGTGGCGGCCTGCCGGGCACTGGAGCAGGTCGACCTGCGCGTCGCGCTGCCGGCGATCGCCAACCCGACCCTGGTGCTGGTCGGCGAGCTCGACGCTGCGACGCCGCTCGACCTTGCACGCGAGCTGGCCGAGCGTATAAAAGGGGCGCGATTCGTCATGTTGCCGCGTTGCGGCCATTGCCCGCCGCTCGAGCAGCCGGACGCCTTTCTCGCGGCGATCGGCCCGTTCCTCGGCCTGCCACGTCAGTGACATCAGCGCGCCGCCGGCATTTGGCGTATTATGGGGCGAGCACGACCGAGGAGCCGGCATGGCGAAGCGCGCATTGATTACCGGGGTCACCGGACAGGACGGGGCCTATCTCACCGAATTCCTGCTCGGCAAAGGCTATGAGGTGCACGGCCTCTTGCGCCGCGCGAGCCTCTTCAACACCGACCGCATCGACCACCTCTATCACGACCCGCATCTGCCGGGCGTCAACCTCGCGCTCCACTACGGCGACCTGTCGGACGGGACCGCGCTGCGCCGGGTGCTCGAGAAAGTGCGGCCTGACGAGGTCTACAACCTCGCCGCCCAGAGCCACGTCAAGGTGTCCTTCGAGGTGCCCGAGTACACCGCCGATGTGGTGGCCATGGGCACGCTGCGCCTGCTCGATGCGCTGCGTGATTACATCATTCACGGCGGCGATTCCGTGCGCTGCTATCAGGCGGGCTCGTCCGAGATGTACGGCGCGGCCCCAGCGCCGCAGAGCGAGCGCACGCCGTTCTATCCGCGCTCGCCTTACGCCGTGAGCAAAGTCGCGGCGCATTGGTACGCCATCAATTACCGCGAAGCCTATGACATGTTCATCTGCAACGGCATCCTCTTCAATCACGAGAGCCCGCGCCGCGGCGAGACCTTCGTGACGCGCAAGGTGACGCGCGCCGCCGCCCGCATCAAGGAGGGCTTGCAGGACAAGCTCTACCTCGGCAATCTCGACGCCAAGCGCGATTGGGGCTTCGCCGGAGACTATGTCGAGGCGATGTGGCTGATGCTGCAGCAGCCGAAGCCCGACGATTATGTCGTCGCCACCGGCGAGACCCACAGCGTGCGCGATCTCGTCGAGCAGGCCTTCAAGGAAGTCGGGCTCGATTGGAAGCGGCATGTCGAGATCGACAGCCGCTATCTCCGTCCCACCGAGGTCGACGTGCTGCAAGGCGACGCGGCCAAGGCGCGCAAGGTTCTCGGCTGGCATCCGCGCATCGCCTTCACCGATCTCATCGCCATGATGGTCGCGCACGACCTCGACCTTGCCCGGCGCGAGCGTACCTTGCGCAAGGCCGGCTACGGCGGGCCGGCGCGCGGCGCGGCGACGAGCTGAGGCGCCCATGGCGAGCGCGGCCCCGCTCCTGTTCCCGCTGGCCAAGCGCCGCGTGTTCGTCGCCGGTCATGGCGGCATGGTCGGGGGCGCGCTGACGCGCCGCCTCACCGGAATCGGCTGCGAGGTGCTGACCGCCGGGCGCGGCGAGGTCGATCTGCGCCGTCAGGAAGTGACGGAAGCCTGGCTGCGCGCGCAGCGGCCGGATGCCGTCTTCGTCGCGGCGGCAACGGTAGGGGGCATTCTCGCTAATGACACGCGGCCGGCGGAGTTCCTCTACGACAACCTGATGATCGCCGGAAACCTCATCGAGGCGAGCCGGCGCGCCGGCGTGAAGAAGCTGCTGTTTCTCGGATCCTCCTGCATCTATCCGCGGCTCGCGCCGCAGCCGATGCGCGAGGAGGCACTGCTCACCGGGCCGCTGGAGCCGACGAACCAGTGGTACGCCGTGGCCAAGATCGCCGGCCTTAAGCTGTGCGCGGCTTATCGCCGGCAATACGGCGCCGACTTCATCTCGGCACAGCCGACCAATCTCTATGGGCCAGGCGACACCTACGATCTGCAGGCAAGCCATGTGGTGCCGGCGCTCATGGCGAAGACGCATCATGCCAAGGTGACCGGCGCCGCGCAGGTCGAGATCTGGGGCACCGGCACGCCGAGGCGCGAGTTCCTGCATGTCGACGATCTTGCCGACGCGCTCGTGTTCCTGATGGAGCGCTTTTCCGAGGAGCTGCAAGTCAATGTCGGCTGGGGCGAGGATGTCAGCATACGCGAACTGGCCGAGCTCATCGCCGAGGTGGTCGGCTACACCGGCGGCTTCCGTTACGCCACGGAGAAGCCGGACGGATCGCCGCGCAAGCTGCTCGATGTTTCCCGGCTGAGCGCGATGGGTTGGCGTCCGCGCATCGCGCTGCACGACGGCCTCGCCGATGCCTATCGCTGGTTTCTCGACAACGTCGCGGAGCGCTGACGCTTGGCGGCGGATGCGCCTTTCAGCCGCGCAAACCGGGGAGTTGAAGGGCGCGTGACTAGCACCGCGCTGCCGGCGCGAAGGGTGCTCCTCGTTCTGCTCACGGCGCTGCTCATCCGGCTCGCTTATCTTGCCTTCGTCTATCACGGCGGCGACAGCCTGCGCGCGCCCGATTCGCCGATATACGAGGGCTATGCGCAAAAGCTCCTCGAGGGCTGTGCCGGCGCGGCGTGCGATCCTGCCTATCTCGCCGAGCGCATGCCCGGTTACCCGCTGTTTCTCGCGGCGATCCGAACGGTCGCCGGGCCGAACCCGGTCTGGCCGGTTTTCGTGCAGATGCTGATCGACGCCGGCACCTGCGCGCTCGTTGCCTGGCTCGCGGCACTCCTTGATCGTCGCCTCGCCCTGCCGGCGGGCCTGCTCGCCGCCGTCAACCTGAACATGATCGCGAGTGCCGGGCAGATCCTGACCGACACGCTGTTCCTGTTGCCGTTCACGGCGAGCCTGATCGCCACGGTGAGCTACCTCGAGGCGCCGTCCGCACCGCGCGCTTTTGCCGCAGGCCTGCTGCTGGGGCTTGCGCTTCTCGTGCGCTCGACCGTGATGTTCTTTCCACCGCTGTTGCTGGCGGCGCTCGCGATCGCCGCGTGGCGGCACCGCGTCCCGGCGGCGCGCGCGGCGGCGCATATCGTGGTTGCGGCGGCGGCCACGGTTCTCTGCGTCTCGCCGGTCCTGGTGCGCAATGTCGCGACCCATGGCCGGCTGGCTCTGGTGAGCCAAGGCGGGACCCACGCGATCGGCTGGGTGGTGCCAGCGGCCCGAGAATTCGTACTCGGCATTCCCTTTGAGGAAGGTCAGCGCCAGATGCGGGCGGAACTCGACGCGCAGGTCGCGGCCGATCATCTCCCGCGGCTGCCCGATGATCCGTTTGCTGCGTCCGACGAAATGGAGAAGGCCGCAGGCAAGGCGCTGCGGCAGCTTGGCGTGATGGGCTTGGCCGAAGCATGGCTTGCCGGCGCCATGATCAATATCGACGCACCCGCGCTCGTCAGCGTGCCTCCGGTCGCGCGTCTCGAGCGGCCGCATTTTTACGAGGCGCCGGGGACGAACGCCATCGACAAGGTCTGGGCCTTCGGCCGGCGCGCCGCCGGCTCGACGTTCTTTTGGCTGATGGTGCCGGCGCTGGCCTGGATCGCGGTGAGCCGCGCGCTCGAGCTTGGCGGGCTCTTCGCGATGGGCCGCAGCGGGGGCCTACCGCTCGGTCCGAGCCTTTATCTGCTTGCCGTCGCGCTCTACTTCCTCGCCGTCACCGGACCGGTTACCGGCGTCAAGTACCGGCTGCCGATCGAACCGCTGCTCATTCTACTGCTGGCTGAGAGCGGCGTATGGATTGCAGCGCGCCGGCGCGCGCGAGCGGCGAGGCCGCGCCCTTCACCGGGACAATAGGATTTTCATCTGCCGGCCGAATCGTCCATAGTTCGCCCGGACGGCGAGGGGGCGCCTGCCAGGGTATGGTTGGAACAGGGGAATGACGATCGAAGGCGACAGGTCGATCATCGCCGAGCCGCGCTTCGCAGCGATGACGCCGCGATCCTGGATCGGCTTCGCCGTCAAGCTGCTCCTCACGGTCGCGATCCTCGGGCTGCTGGCGCGGCGCGCGAATTGGCATGCGGTGCTAGAGCGAGCGTCCAGCGCGCAGCGGCCGGCTCTCCTCGCGGCAGTCGGGGTAATCATGCTGTCGATCTTTCTTGCCGCCGCGCGCTGGCGGCGCCTGATGCGCCGCAACGGCATCTTGGCGACGCGGTCCTGGGCGGTTCGCGCCGCCTTCACCAGTCTTTTCATCGGGCAATTCCTGCCGGGCACCATCGGCGCGGATGGGGCGAAGCTGTGGCTGCTGTGGCGCGCCGGCCATCCTCTACGAAACGGCACGGCCAGCATCGTCGCGGACCGGGTCGCCGCCCTGATCGGCGTGCTCGCATTGATCCTTGCGAGCCTGCCGGACCTTCTCAGCCTGTCGGCGCCCGACATGGTCCACGCCGTGCTGGCTGCCGTGGTCGCGATCGCCGTCGCGCTTGGCTTGGTGCTGTGCGTGCCAATCAGGCTGCCCTCGGCGTTGCGCGGCGGGCGCCTGGAGGCGGCATTCCGGATGCTCGACGACATGCGCGGCTCGCTATGGTCCGGCGCCGCGATATTCGCCGTCACTCTCTCGGTGTCGATACATCTCCTCGCCGTCATTGCCGTCGTGCTGATCGCGACGGCCCTCGGCATAGCGCTCGACTTCCGTCACGCGGTCGGCATCGTCGCTACCGCCATCCTACTAGCGGCCGTGCCGCTGTCCGTGAATGGCTGGGGCATACGCGAAGGCGCGATGGTCGCCGGGTTATCGCTGGTCGGCATCGGCCAGGCCGATGCTTTTCTGATCTCGGTGCTGTTTGGGTTGGGGATGATGCTCTCGACCCTGCCGGGTGCTGCCTTATGGCTGTTCAGGGGGTGGACGAGGGAAGCATGACGCTGGCCGCGCCGCAGTTGCGAGAAGTGGAAGGCGTGCGTCCGCTGACCGTGCGCCAACAGGAGATACGCGCACATTTCGACCGCATCGCCGGCGAGAGAGACGCGTGGCTCGCGCGCAATCGCTTCTTCTACGACGGCGATCGCGCGTATATGCGCTTCCTCATTCCGCCCGGCCGGTCCGTGCTGGAGATCGGCTGCGGCAGCGGCGATCTGCTGCGCGTGCTACAGCCGGCGCGGGGCGTCGGCATCGACATCAGCGGCGAGATGATCCGCATCGCCGCCGAACGCCATCCCGATTTCGAATTCCACGTCGGCAACGGCGAGGATCCGGTGATCCTCGACCGCATCAGCGGCACATTCGATTTCATCGTGCTGTCGGATACCATCGGTTATATCGAGGATTGCGAGGCGGCCTTTGCCGCGCTGCGTCGTCTCTGCACGCCGCGCACGCGCCTCATCATCGCCTACTACTCGCGGCTGTGGGAGCCGGTTCTCTCGTTGGGCGATCGTCTCGGCATGAAGATGCCCTCGCTGCCGCAGAATTGGCTCTCCACGGACGACACCATAAATCTGCTGACCCTGTCAGGCTTCGAGGTCATCCGGCGGGAGTGGCGCCAGCTCGTGCCGAAGCGCTGGCTCGGGCTCGGCAGCCTCATCAACCGCTACCTCGGCCCGCTGCCGGGAATTCGGCGGTTGAGCCTGCGCAGCTATGTCGTCGCGCGCCCTGTCATGGCGCGGGGCCCGTCCGCGCCGCAGCCCAGCTGCACTGTGCTGATCCCGTGTCGCAACGAGCGCGGCAACATCGAGAACGCCGTGCGCCGGCTGCCTGACTTCGGCAACGATCTGGAAATCCTCTTTGTCGAGGGACACAGCAGGGACGGGACTTACGAGGAGTGCTTGCGGGTCCGCGACGCCTATCCGCAACGCCACATCCGCGTGATGCGCCAGCCCGGCAAGGGCAAGGGCGACGCGGTGCGCGCGGGCTTCGCCGAGGCGCAGGGCGATATCCTGATGATCCTCGACGCCGACCTGACGGTGCCCCCCGAGGCTATGCCGAAATTCTACAACGCGCTGGTCGCCGGCCACGGCGAGTTCGTCAATGGTACGCGTCTCGTTTACCCCATGGAAGACCGGGCGATGCGGCGACTGAACTTCATCGCCAACCGGAATTTCGCGGTCATCTTCTCCTATCTGCTCAATCAGCGCTTCACCGACACGCTGTGCGGCACCAAGGCGCTGTGGCGCCGCGACTACGAGCAGATCGTGGCGAACCGCGTCTATTTCGGCGATTTCGATCCGTTCGGCGATTTCGATCTCATCTTCGGCGCAGCGAAGCTCAATCTCAAGCTCATCGAGCTGCCGATCCGCTATTCCGATCGCGCCTATGGCGAGACGCAGATCTCGCGTTTCCAGCACGGCTGGCTGCTCATTCGCATGGTGGGATTCGCGTGGCGCAAGCTCAAGGCGCTGTAGCGGCCGTCGACCCGCGCACCGCGGAGAATCGGTTCCAGTGGCAGCGCAAGCCGGTGCTGCGCGCCATCTATGCCGATCTCTACCGTCGCATGGCCGCGCAATGCGTGCCCGGCCGGACGCTCGAGATTGGCGGCGGGTCCGGCAATTTCAAGGAATACGCCGCCGACGTCGTCGCCTCGGACATCGCCTTCGCCCCGTGGCTCGACCTCATCGCCGACGCGCAGCTTCTGCCCATCGCCGCCAGCAGCCTCGCCAATATCGCGATGTTCGACGTGCTGCATCACATCGAATTCCCACGCGCGTTCTTCACGGAAGCGGCGCGCGTGCTCTCGCCGGGCGGCCGCATCGTCATGGTCGAGCCAGCCGTGACCGTCGCGAGTTGGCCGTTCTATCGCTTCGTCCATCCCGAGCCGGTGCGCATGGGCGAGGATCCGCTGCGCGAGGGCCGGCCGGAGCGGCGCGATGCCTTCGAGGCCAATCAGGCTTTCCCGACGCTGCTCGCCACGCGCCACCGGCATCGCTTCGCGGCGCTGTTTCCCAGGCTCGAGCTCATCCGGGTCGAATGGCTGAGCCTTTTTGCCTATCCGTTGTCTGGCGGCTTTCGGCCTTGGAGCGCGATACCTGCCGGCATGGTGGCGGACGTGCTGCGCCTTGAATCAGTGCTGGCGCCGTGGCTTGGGCGGTTCATGGGATTCCGCATGCTGATGGTGATCGAGGCCAAGACGTGAGCCGCCCCGCCACGAGCGCGCGATCGTGCGTCAGTCCTTGTAGGACGAGTCCTCGCGGTCGAGGCGGCGCACCATCGCGGCCCACGCATACTGCGCGCCGCCGCTGCCGCTGCGGCCGAACTGCGCGGTGATGCCGACGGCTTCCGGCGCCGCGCTGACGAGCTTGCTACCGCACGCCATCGCGCGGAGCTGGGCGCGCGCCGCCTTCTCCAGCAGGAACATGGTGACGAAGGCCTCGCCGATGCTGCGACCGGCTACGAGCGTGCCGTGGTTGCGCAGGATCATCACCGCCTTGTCGCCGAGATCGCGCGTCAGGCGCTCGCGCTCCTCGAGGTTGAGCGCGATGCCTTCGTAATCATGGAAGGCGGTGTTGCCGTGGAAGAACATCGCCGTCTGCGACAGTGGCAGGAGCCCGCCGTCGAGCATCGACAGCGCCATCCCTGCCTCGGTGTGCAGGTGGATGACGCAGCCCACTTCCGGCCGTGCGGCATGGATCGCGCTGTGGATGGTGAATCCCGCTGCGTTGATAGGATAGGGCGCGTTGCCGATGATCTTGCCGTCGAGGTCGACCTTGACGAGGTTGGACGCGGTGACCTCCTCGAAGGCGAGGCCGAACGGGTTGATAAGAAAATGATGCTCGGGCCCCGGCACGCGGGCGGAGATGTGGTTGTAGATGAGCTCGTCCCAGCCCTCGCGCCGGGCGAGGCGGTAGCACGCCGCAAGCTCGATCCGCGTCCGGCGCTCATCCTCGCTCACCGGTGCGTTGGCGAGAACCCGCTCGCCGCCCATGGTCACCGTCTCCTGCATCGCATCCTCCTCGGCTTGGCTTTGTCGCGTTGTCTCACCCGAATGCCGCGGCTTTCACCCTCTCCGGCGCGAGCGGCAGGTCGCGCAGCCGCGCGCCCGTCGCATGCGCGACGGCATTGGCGATGGCGGCCGCGGTCGGACCTTGCGCTGCTTCGCCCGCGCCCAGGGATTTTTCGGTCGGGCGATCCAGCACGGTGACGCTGACGATCGGCACTTCGGGGAAGGTGAGGATCGGATAGCCCTGCCAGTCGCGCGAGATGATGCCGCTGCGGTCGAAAGCCACTTGCTCCTTGAGCGTCCAGCTCGTCGCCTGGATGATGCCGCCCTCGGTCTGGTTGATCAGCCCGTTGGGGTTGATGACCTGGCCCGCATCGATCGCCGCGGTGACCTTGGTGACGCGCACGCTGCCGCTGCGCCGGTCGACCTCGGCGTCGACCACGACGGCCACGTAGGCGGAGAGGTTCTTGTACTTGGCGAAGCCGATGCCGCGCCCGCGGCCGGTGCGCCCCGGGAGGTTCGGTTGCCACCCGGCATGCTTCGCCGCCGCCTGGATCACGGCGAAGGCGCGCTGGTCGTTGAGATGGCGCAGCCGGAACTCGACGGGGTCGACCTTGGCGAGCGCCGCAAGCTCGTCCATGAAGGATTCGACGGCGAAGATGTTGGCGTAGCCGCCGAGCGCGCGCAATGCCGAGACGCGGATCGGCATCTCCGGAATGAAATGATGCGTCACGCGCTGGCGCGGTAAATCGTAGAGCGGAACGGCGTTGCGGTCGCCGCCACCCGCGGGCTGCGGGATAATTTCGGGCTTGCCTGGCGATTTCGGCTGCGCCAAATGCCAGGCAGCGAGCAGGTTGACGCCGTCCTTCTGTCCCGGGCGCGTGCTGTGCGTGTTCGTCCACACGTCATGCCTCCAGTCAGCGATCATGCCGCGATCGTCGAGCGCCGCGTGGAGCGATACCGTCATCGCCGGGCCGAACGGCTCCCAGCCGAACTCGTCGCCGCGCATCCATTGCACCTTGACCGGCCGGTCGCCGACCGCCCGTGCGAGCAGCGCCGCATCGAGCGCCACGTCATCGGCGCCGTTATGGCCGTAGCAGCCGGAGCCTTCCTTGTGGACGCAGCGGATCTTGGCCTCGTCGAGCTCGAGCGCCTTGGCGAGGTCGCGGCGCAGCGGGAAAACGCCCTGGCTGTGCGTCCACACCGTGAGCGCGCCGTCCTTCATCTGCGCCAGTGCGCAGGACGGCCCGATCGAGGCGTGCGCCGTATAGGGCCGCGTGTATGTCGCGTCGTGCACCGCGCGCGTCGAGGGCGCCGGGCCGGCGCCCTTTTCGCTGACGACGTGGTCCTCCGCCGGCAGCTCCTTGAGGTAATGGTAGATGTTGTCGGCTGGCGGCAAGGATTGCTCGTCACTCCAATGCGCGGCGTCGCGCAACGCGTCGCGGGCGGCGATCGCCTGCTCCTCGCGCCCGGCGACGACGCCGAGGAAGCGGCCATCGCGCACCACGGCGACGACGCCGGGCATCTGCTTGACGCGCCCTTCATCGAACGAGACGAGCTGAGCGGCGTAGCTCGGCGGACGCAGGATGCGCCCGAACAGCATGCCCGGCAGCCGCATATCCTGGATGTAGGCGACGCCGCCCGTCACCTTCGCGGGAATATCAAGGCGCGGCGTGCTCGTGCCGATGAGCTTCAGCGCCTCCGGCGGCTTCGGCGACGCCTTGGCGGTAGCCTCGCGATGAAGCTGCGCTTGTCGGCTAAGCTCCCAATAGGTCACTGTCTTGTCCTGGGACCCGACCAAGATCGTGCCGTCTATCACCGCCGTTTCGAAATCGAGTGTCTTGCCGGCAAGACCGAACCGCTGGAGCGCGAGATCGAGCAAGATCGCGCGCGCCTCGGCGCAGGCATAGCGCAGCGCCGTGCCGCCATACTCGATCGACTGGCTGCCGGAGGTGAAGCCTTCGTCCGGCGTCTGCGTCGTGTCGCCGGAGACCATCGTGATCCGCCGCGGCGCCACGTCGAGCTCGTCGGCCGCGATCTGCTCGAGCGCGGTGAGGATGCCTTGGCCAAGCTCGACCTTGCCGGTGAAGACGGTGACCGTGCCATCGGGGTTGACGCGCAGCCAGCCGTCGAGCATGCGGTTCTTGTCGAGGCTGCCCGGCAGCTTCGCCGCTTGCGCCCAGCTTGGCGGCGCGAGGCCGAAGGCGATGGTGAGCGCGCCGACGGCCTGGCCGAAGCGGCGCCGCGAGATCGTGGGGCCGGTCATTGGGCCATCTCCTTGCCCGCGCGCGCCACGGCACGGAGGATGCGCGCATGCGTGCCGCAGCGGCAGAGATTGCCGGCGAGCGCCTGGCGGACCTCGCCGTCATTGGCCCTGGGCTTGCGCTGGAGCAGCGCCGTCGCCGTCATCACCATGCCGTTGATGCAATAACCGCATTGCGCGGCCTGCTCGTCGATGAAAGCCTTCTGCACGGGATGCGGCTTGTCGATGGTGCCAAGCCCTTCGATCGTCGTGATCTTCTTACCGACCGCGAGCGCGACCGGAACCGAGCAGGAGCGCACTGCCTCGCCATCGACGATCACGGTGCAGGCGCCGCACTGTCCGAGACCGCAGCCGAACTTGGCGCCGTTCAACTCGAGGTCGTTGCGCAACACATAGAGGAGGGGGGTGTCGCCTTGCACCAGCACCCGGTGCCGGGCGCCGTTCACGGTGATCTCGACGACTTCGGCCATGGCCAATCCTTCCGATTTTTTATTCGGTCATTGAAACGGTAGCGGGCGCGCACGGCGATGACAATGACCGCCGGCAAATCGGAAGGCGACGGCTCTATCCGCTGCGCGGCTTAGCCTCGCGGATCGCTCGCCACAGGCGCTCGGGCGTGGCGGGCATGTCGAAATGGCGGATGCCCAGCGGCGCCAGCGCGTCGTTGACAGCGCTCATCACCGCCGGCAGCGCGCCGACCGTGCCGGCCTCGCCGGCGCCCTTGATGCCCAGCGGATTGGTCTCGGCCGGGACCTCGTTGCTGGCGACCGCGAAAAACGGCAGGTCATCGGCGCGCGGCAGGCCGTAATCCATGAAGGAGCCGGTGAGAAGCTGGCCGCTGCCGGGGTCGTAGACCACGCTCTCGAGCAGCGCCTGCCCGGCGCCCTGGGCGATGCCGCCATGGATCTGCCCTTTGAGGAGCAGCGGGTTGACCACGCGCCCGACATCGTCGACCACGGCGTAGCGGGTGATCGTCGCGACACCCGTATCGGGGTCGATCTCGACCTCGCAGACATGGAATCCGTTGGGGAAGGTGGGGCCCGGCGGCGTCACCACCGCGTTGGCATCGAGGCCCAGCTCCATGCCGCGCGGCATGCGCTGCGCGATGAATGAGGCCTTCGCCACCTCCACCAGGTCGACCGACCGATCGGTGCCGGTGACCGTGAAGCGGCCCTCCGCGAATTCGATGTCGAGCGCCGCCGCTTCGAGGAGATGGCCGGCGATGAGCTTGCCCTTCTCGATGATCTTCTGCGCGGCACAGAGGAAGGCAGCGCCGCCCACGCTCGCCGAGCGCGAGCCGAAGGTGCCGCGGCCGTGGAAGACGAGGTCGGTGTCGCCATTGACGAGGCGCACTCGCTCGGGCGGCAGGCCCAGGATGTGACCGGCGAATTGCCGGTACATGGTCTCGTGCCCCTGGCCGTGCGAATGCGTGCCGGCGAAGACCGTGGCGTGCCCGGTCGCATCGAAACGGATTTCGATGCCCTCCTCGAGCGGGATGTCGGCCGGGCCGCCGGCCATCTCGACGACACTGGCGACGCCGGCGCCGTAGAGCTTGCCGCGTGCCGCCGCCGCTCGGCGCCGCGCCGCCACGCTGGGCCAATCGGCGAGCGCGAGCGCCATGTCCATGGTCTTCTCGAACGCGCCGCTGTCGTAGGTGAAGGTGAGCCCGGTCTTGTAGGGCATCGCCGCGGCCGGAATCATGTTGCGCCGGCGCAGCTCGACGGCATCGATGCCGGTCGCGCGCGCGGCGATGTCGATGATGCGTTCGATGCAGTAGGACGCCTCGGGTCGTCCCGCGCCGCGATAGGGGCAAGTCGGGTTGGTGTTGGAGAAGACGCCGGTGACGGTGACGTGGATATGCGGCGTGGTATAGGTGCCGGCGAGGCCGCCGAGGTTGTTGGTCGCGACATGCACGCCCATGGACGCGAGATAGGCGCCGAGATTGGCGATAGTGGCGACACGAAGCGCTAGGAACTTGCCGCCGTCGTCGAGCGCCAGCTCGACCGTCGAGACATTGTCGCGGGCGTGATGGTCGGCGATGAAGGACTCGCTGCGCTCGGCGATCCATTTCACGGGACGCTCGATCTTCTTCGCCGCCCAAAGGACCATGGCGAGTTCCGGATAGGCGCTGCCCTTCATGCCGAACGCACCGCCGACATCAGGAGCGATGAGGCGGAGCTGGTTCGCCGGCAGCTTGAAGATATTGGCCGCCAGCTCGAGGCGCATGACATGCGGCGCCTGCAGCCCGGCATAGAGCGTGTAGCGGTCGTCGCGGGGGTCGTAAATTCCGAGCGCGGTCCGTCCCTCCAGCGGATTGACGGCGACGCGGCTGATGTGGAACCGCTCCTTGACGACGTGCTTGGCGCGGGCGAAGGCGGCATCGACCCCCGCCTTGTCGCCGACCGGGTAGACAAAGCAGATATTGTCAGGCACTTCGTCCCAAACGATCGGCGCGCCCGCAGCGGTCGCAGCCGCGGTGTCCGTTACCGACGCCAGTATCTCCCAGTCGATCTCGACGAGCTCGGCGGCATCCTTGGCCGCGGCGATGCTCTCGGCGATGATGGCGACCACCGGTTCGCCGACATGGTGCACCCGGTCGAAGGCCAGCACGCGATAGGGCGGCACGAAATTGGCCGAGCCGTCGGGCCGCCGCCGCTGCACCCGCGAGGCGAAGGTGCCGAGCCGGTCCCGCGCCGCATCGGCGCCGGTCAGCACCAGGAGCACGCCCGGCGCGGCGACGGCC
>Ga0185299_10003906_pt1 | contig 18760 bp, 15 predicted proteins | sample PaiPotPPA55metaG_FD_128002 | JGI IMG/M metagenome (GOLD analysis project Ga0185299, IMG submission 128002) | Iron sulfur acid spring bacterial and archeal communities from Banff, Canada, to study Microbial Dark Matter (Phase II) - Paint Pots PPA... ...
TAGCGCCTTGCTGAGGCTTTCGGCAACGGCCATCGCGCGAGGATTCACAGGGAAAAATTGGGTTTGTTATGTACAGAGCGTTTTTCGCATTCGGGGAGGCTCCGGTCTTTCGACCTCGGCAAGGCTCAATTTTGTTCGGTCGCTGCGGCGACCTCTGGTGATGGGCAGCAATAATCGATGGGCATCGCCGGCCGGTGGAGATCGCGGCGGACTCCAGCCGAGTGTCCTGGTAGGACTATACTCCTTTTTGAAGGGCTTGGCGCGGGGGTAGTGCGGAATTTCTATCGGCAGACGAAGAAACTCGTGGAGAGCGGGGTTGGCGTTGCGGGGAGCGGAGACTACGCCGGGGGTTTGGGGGCGCCGCGTGGTTGGCGGCGCGGAACGGCTGCGGTTGTCAGGCGCAAAGCCTCGGGTGTGACTTGCGCGAACTCGTGGGTGACGAGCTCGAGGTCGGTGACGCCGGCTGGCGTCGCGTTTTCGCCCCGGCCAAGTGCCGGGGTGCTGCGCGGGCGCCGCGTTGGCCGGAGCGCCGAAGCCGCCTGAGTGCGCGAGCGCCAGAGAATTTTGAGGCTCGGGTGATCGAGTTGCCGGATGACCTCGGCGCGTCCAACCCTGCCGCTTTTACCAGCGATGCCTTCGGGGTGCCGGGCCAGGGGTTTAGCCGGCACAATCGCGATTCGAGTGACGAAATTGGTCAGTTCGCGGAGGTTGCCGGGGAAGGGATAACGCGCGAGGGTGCGGAGCGCGGCAGGGTCGAGGGTGAGCGCGGGATTGAGCATCCGCAGGGCGTGGCGGACGAGCATCGGGAGGTCGCCTGGACGATCGCGCAAGGGTGTGATGGTGAGCGTCGCGTCGAAGAGTTGGTGAAGCTCGGCGAGGAACTCACCCCGGGCGACCATCGCGGCCAACGGCTGCGTCGAGGCCGCGAGCAGGCGCAGGGCGTTACCGAGGGCGCTCGACGCCGCGGACGGAAAAGCGATCGCGGCGGCGGAAACTTGAATCAGGTCGAGCAAATTGCGTTGCGCGGCGAGCGAGAGCTCGCCGAGGTGATTGAAGAAGATAGTGCCGCTGTATGACCGGCCGACACCGTGATCGGCACCCGCGGCCTGCGTCACGAGCGGAGCGATCTCGGCTGCAACCGAGGGCGCCTCGAGGCCGGCGCATTCGGCGTAAATGAGGCTCGCCGGATCGCCACTGGCGGCATGAATCAGTTTGATCAGGGACTCCTTGCCCACGCCAATCTCACCCTCGACGAGGACGCACGCCGGACTGCGTGCGATCGCCACCGCGGCGCGAATGACGTCGAACAGGCGCGGGTTGGTGGTGAGAATTGGTGACCCCAGACGCAGCGTTCGCGCGAGAATGAAAGAGGCGGCGGCGATCGAGCTGTCGCAGACAAAATCGGCGGTGGCTGTGGTGGTTTCTGCGACCGGCTCAAGCGCAGGATTGGGCTCGAGGATCGCGATAGTGAGCGCGGTGGGCGAAGCGGCACGAGTGCCGCGATACAGGCCGAACTCGACTCGTAGGGCGACCGCAGTGGCATCGGCGGAGGCCGCGACGGGCGCTGAAGAGTCAGGCGCTATTGCAGAGTCAGATGCCATGATGGACGCGGCGAGAACGGGTTCCAAGGGGACCGGTTCGAGGCCGAGCAGCGGGAGCAGACGGAGCAGTTCGGCGGGCGCCCCCACGCCCAATTCGATTCGCGCGATCATCGCGCGATAGGTTAGTGCAAGCGCGAGACCATTCCGGGGCTCATGTCAGGGGAGGTCGCCGCAACCATTGAGCAACGCGCAAACGATAATCTTGCGTCGATATCGAGCTAGCCGTATACGATTCTGCGACAAATTAGAGACTCGCGAGGGTCGCATCGCGAGACGCGTAACTGGAGCACCACTGTGAGCAGGTTTAAGGGCAGCGAAACGATCCATAAAACTGTCACAGAAAAGAACGTCGCGATGCGCATGCGGGACGGCGTCACACTGAAATCTGACGTATATCGGCCAGCTGCGAGCGGCAAATTCTGGTACTTCGGTATCCGCGCTGACGCGGAATCACCGAAGGAGCCGAGTTGATGAGGTCTTCGTCTGAACCTCTCCTTGTCCAGGGAGAGGTCGGCGAATGCGTGCTGCGCACGCATTCGCCGGGTGAGGGCAGTGTTATGTACGATCCACGCACGATTCCACATCGCCGAGCGCGGAGCTTGCGTCGAGACCAGACAGCCGCCGAAGTGAGACTATGGTCCCGTTTGCGCAATGCAAGCCTCAACGGCTTTAAATTCCGACGGCAATTTCCGATTGGGGAATTCATCGCCGATTTCTGCTGCCCGCGAAGCCGCTTCGTGATCGAACTCGACGGCGCTCAGCACGCTGAGCAGGTACACAGAGATGAATGGCGCAGCGCTCTGTTAGCCCGACATGGCTATAGGGTGCTCAGATTCTGGAACGAGGAGATAATCAATAATCTGGACGGAGTATTAGAGCGGATATTGGCCGAATTAGGCCGGGACTTGAAGTAGCGCGACGATGCCCTCACCCGGCTGAAGCGAACTGATGTTCGCCTCAGCCGACCTCTCCCTGGACAAGGAGAGGTGTTAAAGAGGGATCCCAGCGAACGGGAACGCTGGGACGACGGGAATCCTGGGACAACTGCGCGCATAGCGGGAGACCCCAGCGCCCATGCGCAAACACGCATCCGCATGGGCGGGGCGGGTGACCGCCAAGTCGCGAGCACTACGCCGCGCGAGCGCCGAGGCGCAAGCGGGACGTGGCGCGGCAGCTCTGCGACTTGCAGAGCTGCCGCCGCCGCGAGGGCGGGTTGGGGACGCCGGCGGCGCGAGACACGTCGCCGGTGTTCCAGACCCGTTGCGATTGCTAAAATGGTTTACCATGACGACGGCGTTGTCCCCCTTACAGCGAGCAAATGGAGGACGACGCTTAGCGGGGCGGCCTTTCCGCGGCGCGCCCATTTGGTGCCCGAAATTGCCCGGTGTGAGGGCGCTGCTCGCCGTGGTAGAGCGAGCAAATGGGCGACGACGCGTCTGTGCGAGGGCACTCGTCACCATGATCATCGCGGGCATCGGGGGCGTAGGGATACTCGGGATTACGGGATGCAACGATAAGGGGGTTCCCAGCGGGGCGATGCCACCGGTGCCGGTGTTGGCGGCGAAAGCGGTGCAACGGGACGTGCCGAACCAGCTCCACGAAATCGGCACGGTCGAGGCTTTCGAAGCGATCGCGATCAAGGCGCGGGTGGAAGGCAATCTGCAGGCCGTCAATTTCAAGGAAGGCGATTTCGTCAGCAAGGGGCAACTGCTGTTGGCGATCGATCCGCGGCCGTTTGCCGCCGATCTCGCGCAGGCCGAGGCCAATCTCGCGCGCGATCAGGCGAACGCGAATCACGCGCGAATCAATGAGCGGCGCCTCGCATTCCTGCTCAAGGAAGGGGTCGGCTCGCGTCAGCAACATGACGACGCGTACGCGACCGCGGTGAGCCAGGAAGCCACGTTGGCGGCCGATCGCGCGGCGATCGAGAGTGCGCGATTGAATCTGCAGTATGCGGAGATTCGATCGCCGGTCGATGGCCGAACCGGTAAACTGCAGGCGCATCCGGGGGACCTAATCAAGGCGGATGCCGACACCCCGATCGTCACGATCGCCCAGGTCCAGCCGATTTACGTGGACTTTTCGATTCCCGAAAAAGAACTCGGGCAAGTCCGCCGCAGCATGGAAAATCACACGCTCGAAGTGGACGCGACGATTCCGGGCGAGCCGCAAGAAGCGGAGCACGGCACGCTTTCGTTCGTCGATAATGAAGTCGATAAGACCACCGGGACAATTGCGCTCAAGGGCATCTTTCAGAACGAGAACCGGCGGCTATGGCCGGGGCAATTCGTTAATGCGACGTTGACGCTTGCGGTTATCCCGCACGCGGTGCTGGTGCCGTCGCAGGCGATCCAGACCGGTCAGGAAGGCCCTTTCGTATATGTGGTCGGACACGATATGAAGGTTGCGGCACGGCCGGTGGTCGCGGGCGCGGTGTTCGAAACGGAAACGATTATCGCCCGCGGCGTCGAGGCGGGCGAAACGGTGGTGACCGACGGCCAGTTGCGACTGATGCCGGGCGCCGTCGTCAGACTGAAGAATGAAGTGGGTAACGCGGGTGAGAGCCACGGCGCGACGCCATGAAATTCAATCTCGATGAGTTTCGCCTGATGAACTTTGCCCGATGACTCTTGCTCAATGAATATTGCCTGATGAACCTTGCCGAAAGTTTTATTCGCCGGCCGGTGATGACGACGCTGCTGTCCGTGGCGATCCTGCTGTTTGGCGTCGCGGCATATCGCGGGCTACCAGTGAGCGATCTGCCGAATGTCGATTCGCCGACGATCGTGGTTTCAGCGTACCTGCCGGGCGCAAATCCCGACACGATGGCGTCGTCGGTGGCGACGCCGTTGGAGCGCGAGTTCTCGACGATTGCGGGACTCGCACAGATGACTTCGACCAACACGCAGGGGATCACGAGCGTCACGCTGGAGTTCGAGCTGAACCGCAATATCGATGCGGCGGCGCAGGACGTCCAGTCGAAGATCGCCGCGGCCCAATCGCAATTGCCGCAAGGGATGCCATCGCCGCCGTCGTATCAAAAGGTGAATCCTGCCGACCGGGCGATCATGTATATGGGGCTGAGTTCGGCGACGCTGCCGCTGTCGCAGGTTGACGAGTACGCCGAGACGTACCTCGGCGAGCGTATCTCGATGATCAGCGGGGTGGCGCAGGTGCAGGTCTACGGCGCGCAGAAGTATGCGGTGCGCGTACAGGTCGATCCGCAGGCGCTGGCATCGCGGGGTATCGGGATCAATGAAGTCGCCGATGCGGTGGCGAACGCCAATGTGAATCTGCCGACCGGCACGCTTTACGGGGCCCATCAGGCGTTCACAGTCCAGGCGAATGGGCAGCTCTTCAACGCGGCGGCATACCGGCCGTTGATCGTGGCGTATCGCAACGGCTCGCCAGTGCGGCTGAGCGATATCGGCGACGCGATCGATAGCGTGCAGGACAACAAGGTCGCGGGCTGGGTGAAGGGCAACAGGGCCGTGGTGCTGGCGATCGAGCGGCAGCCGGGCACGAATACGGTCGAGGTGGTCGATAACATCAAGAAGCTGCTGCCGGCGTTTCGCGAGGCGCTGCCGGCGTCGGTTGAAATCTCGACGCTGTACGACCGTTCGCAAAGCATCCGGGCGTCGGTCAACGACGTGCAACGGACGCTGATGATTACGGTCTGCCTGGTGGTGATGGTGATCTTTCTGTTCCTGCGCAATCTGTCGGCGACGATCATTCCGAGCCTCGCGCTGCCGATGTCGATTATCGGGACGTTTGGGGTGATGGCGATACTTGGCTACACCATCGACAACCTTTCGCTGCTCGCGATTACGCTGTCGGTGGGCTTCGTGGTGGACGACGCGATCGTGATGCTCGAGAACGTCGTGCGGCACATGGAGATGGGCAAGGGCGTGATGGAAGCGGCGTTCGACGGGTCGCGCGAGATCGCATTTACGATCCTGTCGATGACGTTTTCGCTCGCCGCGGTGTTTATCCCGGTGCTGTTCATGGGCGGTATCCTGGGACGGCTGCTGCACGAATTCGCGGTCACGATTGGCGCAGCGATCCTGGTCTCGGGCTTCGTGTCGTTGACGTTGACGCCGATGCTATGCAGCCGTTTTCTGCGTCCGCCGTCGAGCGAACGGCATGGGCGTCTATACGCGATAACGGAGCGCTGGTTCGACGGGCTGCTGGGCGGCTACGAGCGGAGTCTTGGTTGGGTGATGCGGCATCGGCGCGCCACGATGGTCGTGCTCGGGTTGCTAATCGCCGGCACTGCGTGGGGCTTTCATGTCGTACCGAAGGGGTTTTTGCCGACGGAAGATACCGGGCAGGTGCTGATGTTCACGCACGCCGCGCAAGGTATCTCGTACGACGCGATGGTGGCGAATCAGAAGACGCTCAACGCAATGGTCGCTAGCGACCCGAACGTGATGACGTTCTTCTCGAGCGTCGGGGCGGGCGGTCCAGGGGGATCGCTGAATTCGAGTATCCTGTTCGTGCATCTGTTGCCGCGGTCGCAGCGCAAGGAAGGCATCGACGAGATTATCAATCGGTGGCGGGGAGAGTTCTCGTCGATTCCCGGCATGATGGTGTTCCTGCAGAATCCGCCGCCGATTCAGATCGGCGCGCATTTCACCAAGAGCACCTACCAGATGACGTTGCAGAGTCCGAGCACGGCGGACCTTTACAAGTATTCGACGATCCTCGAAGGCAAGCTGAGCGCGTTGCCTGATCTGCGCGGCGTCAACAGCGATCTCGAAATCAAGAATCCGCAAGTCAGCGTCGAGATCGATCGCGACAAGGCGCATACGCTCGGGCTGAGCGCGCAAGCGATCGAAGATGCGCTGTCGGACGCGTATGGCTCGCGGCAAATCTCGACAATCTATGCGCCCAACAACGAGTACTGGGTGGAGTTGGAACTGAAGCCCGAGTTTCAGAACGATCCGGTCTCGCTGAACTTGCTGTACGTGCACTCGTCAACCGGACAATTGGTGCCGTTAAACACGGTCGCGAAGCTGACGCCGAGCCTGGGTCCGCTCTCGGTTAATCATTCGGGGCAACTGCCGGCGGTCACGATATCGTTCGATGTGGCGCCCGGAGTATCGCTCGGCAAGGCGCTCGCGGAAGTGAAAACGCTCGCCGACAATACGTTGCCATCGGCGGTAACCGCGCAGTATTCGGGCGCGGCGCAGGCCTTCGAGAATTCGATGGGGAATCTCGGGATGCTGCTGGTGATGGCGATCCTCGTCATCTACATGGTGCTCGGAATTCTCTACGAAAGCTTCATCCATCCGATAACGATTCTGTCGGGATTACCGGCGGCGGGATTCGGCGCGCTGGTCACGCTGATGGTGTTTGGGATGGAGCTCGACCTGCTCGCCTTCGTCGGCATCATCATGCTGGTCGGCCTGGTGAAGAAGAACGCGATCATGATGATCGACTTCGCGCTCGACGCGCAGCGCACCGAGGGCAAGAACGCCGCGGAGGCAATCTTCGAAGGCTGCGTCGTGCGTTTTCGGCCGATCATGATGACGACGATGGCGGCGTTCATGGGCACGTTGCCAATCGCGATTGGCTTCGGAGTGGGTGCCGACGCGCGACGTCCTTTGGGTGCGGCGGTGGTCGGCGGCCTCGTCTTTTCGCAATTGCTGACGCTGTACATCACGCCGGTCGTGTACACCTACATGGATTCATTCCAGGAGCGCGTGAAGGCGCACTTGAGCCGCAAAGCATCGACGATCACGCAGGCGCCGCCGATCGCCGCGCCAGCGCCAACGCCCGAATCGCCAAGACGTCGCGCCGCATCGTGACGCATCGCCTCGGCGTTGTGCGGCGTGGATGTAACCGGGGCGACATAAAGATGACGCACGATCCTAATCGCGCGGGACTTTCTTGGCGGCGTGGCGAGCGGTAAGATTAAGCCGTAGGGTTGTTGTGGGGGATTGAGCGCCTGCCCGGGCGTCAATGGTCGAATCGCTTGTCGCAAGAGAAAGATCATCTAAAGGTTCAAGCTGCCGGTGAACAGCCGCGAGTCGTAGTCGATTTCGATCTGCTGCGGCGATTGGGCGGGCGCAATTTCCGCGACCTCGGCGGCCATCCGACGATCGATGGACGGCGGGTGCGCACCGGCAAAATCTATCGATCGGCGCATCTCGCAAACGTCCCCGACGTACATCCCTTGCGGGACCTCACGCTGCGCACGCTGATTACACTGCAGAGCCGGCTCGAAGTGCGCCATCTCGGACCGCCGATACCAGAATTTCTGGAATCCGGCGTGCGCTGGGAGCATATCCCGATCGGCGATCCGTGGTTTCGCGAGGACGGCTTCCACAAAATCGACACGCAGCCCGGCAATGAGCATCTGGTGATATTGACCGAGTTCCTCGCCGACTGGCAGTCATTTTTCAAGATCCTCGCCGAGCGCGACGTCTATCCCCTGCTCTTCCATTGCTCGGCCGGACGCGATCGTACTGGGGTCGGCGCCGCGATGCTGCTGCAAATGCTCGGCGTTTCCCGCCGCCGCATTCTCGAGGATTTCCTCGTGAGCAACGTCACCTTTCCACAGATGCCGCTAAAGGAAACTCAGCTCGAACCGATTTTCGCTTTGATCGACGAGCACGGGGGGATCGAAGGCTTCATGCACGACATCCTGATGCTCGATCACAGCGATATCGAAGCGATTCGCGAAGACCTGCTGGAAGACGCCACCAATTAGCGTCTGCAAACTCGACCGCAAAATCAGTTGAGAATCGTCAAGCCGGCAGGTAGCCGTCGCGGAGGAGTGATTTCGCGATGATCATGCGCTGCACTTCGCTGGTGCCTTCGCCGATTTCGGTTAGCTTCGCGTCGCGCATGTATCGTTCGACCGGGAATTCCTTGACGTAGCCGTAGCCACCGAAAATCTGGACCGCTTTGGTAGTCGTCCACATCGCAGTTTCAGAAGCGTAGAGCTTCGCCATCGAGGCTTCCCGCGCGAAGGGTTGGCCACGGTCCTTGAGTGCGGCGGCGCGGAGCATCAACAGCCACGAGGCTTCAATGCGGGTCGCCATGTCGGCAATCATCCACTGGATAGCCTGGAAGTCGGCGATCGCCTTGCCGAACTGACGACGTTCCTTGGCGTAAGCGGCAGCATCCTCCATCGCACCGCGCGCGATACCGATGGCGAAACCCGCGATCCCAATACGTCCGCTTTCCAGCACCTTGAGCGTCTGCTGGTAGCCCATACCCACTTCGCCGATGAGGTTGCGTGCGGGCACCGTCACGTTGTCGAAGACGACTTCGGCGGTGTCGGAGGAATGCAATCCGAGTTTTTCGATCTTGCGGCCGTTGCTGAGACCGGGGGTGCCACGATCCACGATGAAGGCCGAGACGCCCGAGCGTCCGGCGCCGCCGTCGGTCACCGCCATCACGATGTAAACGTCGGCGACGCCGCCGTTGGTGATGAACATCTTGGCACCATCGATGCGATAACCGTCACCGGCGCGAACGGCCTTGGTGCGCATCGCGGCGGCGTCGGAACCGGAGCCGGGCTCAGTCAGGCACCACGCGCCGATTTTCTTCGCGGTGAGCATGTCCGGCAAGTAATGCGCGCGTTGCGCATCCGACGCGAACATCCCGATATGGCCTGAAGCGAGCGACATGTGCGCCGCGCAGGAGAGTCCCACGCCGGCGTCGTAGCGTGAGATGCCCTCGACCACCAGCACCTGCGAGAGCGTGTCGGCGCCGCCGCCGCCGTATTTCTCAGGAAACGCAACGCCGAGAAAACCCAACTCGCCCAACTGTTCGACGACATGGCGCGGGAAGATGTCGTCCTTGTCCCACGCCGAGGAATGCGGCTTGATCTCGCGCTCGGCGAAATCCGCGAGGGTGTCGCGAATCTGCCGCTGCTCGTCGCTCAACTCGAAATTCATCGGAAATTACTCAGTCGCGCGGCTGCACGTTTTCGTGCACCCACTTCACGATGTCTTCAGTCGAAGCCCCCGGTGTGAAGACCTGCCTGACGCCGAGCGTCTTGAGCTTGGCCGAATCCTCGTCGGGAATGATGCCGCCGCCGAAGACCGCGACGTCGCCCGCGCCGCGTTCGGTCAGCAGGCGGATGACCTCGGGGAAGAGCGTCATGTGAGCGCCCGACAAGATGCTGAGGCCGACCGCATCGACGTCTTCCTGCACAGCCGCTTCGGCGATCATTTCGGGCGTCTGATGCAGTCCTGTGTAAATCACTTCGAAACCGCCGTCGCGGAGCGCGCGCGCAATGATCTTCGCGCCGCGATCGTGGCCGTCGAGGCCCGGCTTCGCCACCAGAATGCGTAGTCTCTTTTCTGCCACCGACTAAATCCAGCCTGGGTCTTTGTACACGCCGAATTCGGCGCGATAGATATCGCTGATCTCACCAACGGTGGCGTCGCGGCGCACCGCTTCGCAAATCGGTTCCATCAGGTTTTCGCCCGAGCGGCAGGCCTCGGCAACGCGTTTGAGCGCCTCTTTGAGCGCGGTCGAATTGCGCTCGCGCTTCATTTTGCGCACGCGCTGAATCTGCCGCTCTTCCATCAACGGATCGATCTTCAGCACTTCGATCGGAATCTCTTCCGGAATCGAATACTTGTTCACGCCGACGACGGTCTTGATGTTCTGTTCGAGCTGACGCTGGTAGAGGAATGCGGCTTCGGCGATTTCGCGCTGCGGATAGCCGACTTCGATCGCTTTGAGCATCCCGCCCAACTCGTCGATCTTGTCGATGTAAACCATCGCCTCGCGCTCCATCCGATCGGTCAGGGCCTCCACCGCATAACTGCCGCCGAGCGGATCGATGGTATTGGTAACGCCGGTTTCCTCGGCGATGATCTGCTGGGTGCGCAGCGCAACCATCACGGCCTGTTCGGTCGGCAGCGCGAGCGTCTCGTCCATCGAATTGGTATGTAGCGATTGCACGCCGCCGAGGACACCGGCGAGCGCCTGAATCGCAACGCGCACAATGTTATTCATCGGCTGCTGTGCGGTCAGCGAGACGCCGGCGGTCTGTGCGTGCGTGCGCAACATCATCGAGCGCGGATTCTTCGCGCCGAAGCGTTCCTTGAGGAAGCGCGCCCACATCCGGCGGCCTGCGCGGAGCTTGGCAATCTCTTCGAGAAAATCGCTATGCAGATCCCAGAAGAAGGACAGACGCGGCGCGAAGTCATCGACGTCGATCCCGCGCTCGACGGCGTCCTGCACGTAGCAGAGGCCGTCGGCGATTGTGAATGCGAGTTCCTGCACCGCAGTCGAGCCCGCCTCGCGGATGTGGTAGCCGGAGATTGACACAGGGTGGAAGCGCGGCGCCTTCTTGGCGCAGAACTCGACCATATCGGTGACGATGCGCAGCGACGGCGCGGGCGGACAAATCCATTCCTTCTGCGCGGTGAACTCCTTGAGCATGTCGTTCTGAATCGTGCCGCTGACCTGCTCCCACGGCACGCCGGTGCGCTCGGCCTGCACGAGGTACATCGCGAGCAGCGCGGACGCCGAGCAGTTCACCGTCATCGAGGTGGAGACCTTGCCCATCGGAATCTTGTCGAACAAACGCGCGACGTCGTGGATTGAAGTGACGTTGACGCCCTCGCGACCGACCTCGCCCATCGCGCGCTCATGGTCGGCGTCGTAGCCCATCAGAGTCGGCATGTCGAAGGCGGTCGAAAGGCCGTCCTGACCCTGCTTAAGCAGAAAGTGGAAGCGTTCGTTGGTGTCCTCGGCAAGACCGAAGCCGGCAAACTGGCGCATCGTCCACAGCCGCCCGCGGTACATCGATTCGTAAACGCCGCGCGTGTACGGATATTCGCCGGGATGGCCGAGCGACGAATCATAGTCGCCGCTCACATCGGCTGGCGTGTACAGCGGCTCGACCTCCATGTCCGACAGGGTCGAGAAGCGGACTGGCCGCTCGCCGGCGCGCTTGTAAACCTTTTCCAGCCATTCCTGCTTCGTGGTCACAGCGGTGTCCTCATCGGTTCATCAGCACCTGGCTGGAAATCACCAGCCGCTGGATTTCCGAGGTGCCTTCGTAAATCTCCGTAATCTTGGCGTCGCGGAAGTACCGCTCCACCTTGAATTCCTTGGTGTAGCCGTAGCCGCCGTGGATTTGCACGGCTTCGGTCGCAGCCTTCATCGCGGTCTCGGCGGCGAACAGCTTCGCCATCGCGGACTGCTTGGTGTAGGGCTTCCCCGCATCCTTGAGCGACGCCGCCTGCAGCGCGAGCAATCGCGCCGCGTCGATCTCGACCGCCATATCGGCGAGCTTCCATTGAATCGCCTGATTACTCGCGATCGGACGGCCGAAGGCCTGGCGCTCCTGCGAATATTTGAGCGACGCCTCGAGCGACGCACGCGCGATTCCGATCGCCTGCGCCGCGATTCCGATACGCCCGCCGTCGAGCGTCTTCATCGCGACCTTGAAGCCCTCGCCCTCGTTGGTCAGGAGATTTTCGCGCGGCACGCGCATATCCGAGAACGCAAGTTGCGCGCTATGGGAGCCGTTGATTCCCATCTTTTCCTCGATCCGCGTGACCGCGAATCCAGGCGTTGAGGTCTCCACGATGAACGCGCTGATACCGTGATTGCCCTTGTCGGCGTCGGTCATCGCAAACACGATCGCGATACCGGCCTCGGATCCGTTGGTGATGAAGTTCTTGGTGCCGTTGATGATATAGCTGTCGCCGTCGCGCACGGCACGAGTCTTTTGCCCGGCGGCGTCGGAGCCAGCTTGCGGTTCCGTCAGCGCGAAACATCCAAGCCATTCGCCAGTCGCCATCCTAGGGAGGAAGCGCTGCTTCTGCTCTTCGGTGCCGGTGCCGAGGATCGGCCATGAGCCGAGCGACGAATGAGCCGAGACGATCACGCCGGTCGATGCGCATTCGACGGACAGCTCTTCGACCACCAGCATGTACGAAACGTTGTCGAGGCCGGCGCCGCCGTACTCCTCCGGGATGAACACGCCGAGCATCCCGAGCGCGCCCAGTTCGGCGACGGCGGCGGTGGGAAATTGATGCGTTCGATCAATTTCGACGCCGACCCGTTCGAGCCGCTCACGGGCGAAGCGCCGCGCGGTATCGCGGGTAGCGCGTTGTGCTTCGGTAAGTTCGAGTTCCATCATGTCTGCCGGTAACAATACCCTGCCGCTCGCGAAGCAATCGCAAGCGCAATATCATTTGTATCTCAGCCGCTTTCTCACGTCGATAAGAACGTGGGACGGGCGGAGGGGGGAGAGAAGAATTCGTGAAACCTTTGGAAGGTTTCAAGCAGCCCAACAGGCTTGACCTGACTTTTAGGACTGCACTTCCCACAGTAAAAGCTTAGCTGTCGAAAAACCCCGCCTACTCAGCGGCGAGAGGTCACAAAAAGAAGCACCGCGCGCGAACCAATCAACACAGATTCTCTGTTTTTGCGCGCCTCGCAGACTCGTTCGCTCGCTTCGCCTGCGGCTCCGCTAGTGTTATTTGTGTTGCCATTTGGCTTCGCGCTTCTCCAGAAACGCCTTCATGCCCTCGCTCTTGTCTGCGCTGCCAAAGAGCGCGCCGAAAGTGTTCTGCTCGAAGCGCAGGCCGGCGTCTTCCTCCATCGTGGCGGCGGCGCGCAGGGCAGCCTTGGCCTGGCGCAGCGCGAAGCCCGACTTCGACGCGATCTTCTCGGCCAGCTTGCGCGTCTCGGCCATCAACTGATCCGGCGCGACGACCTTGTTGACGAGGCCCCATTCGTAGCCGCTTTTGGCGTCGAACATGTCGCCGGTCATGATCAGTTCACGGGCGCGCGCATGGCCAATCCGATGCGGCAGGCGCTGCGTCCCGCCAAAGCCCGGGATGATACCGAGATTTATTTCTGGCTGTCCGAAGCGCGCCTTTTCACTGGCGATGATCAAGTCGCAGGCCAGGGCCAATTCGAGGCCGCCGCCAAGCGCGAAGCCGTTGACCGCCGCAATCACCGGAATCGGCAGTTCCTCGAAGGTATGCATCACGCGATGCCCCAAGCGGGTAAACTCGAGTCCCTCGACGGTCTGCATCTCGGCCATCGCGGCAATATCCGCGCCGGCGACGAAGGCGCGATCGCCCGCACCGGTCACGATCACCACCCGCACCGACGCGTCGTGGCGCACGTCACGAAGCACCCGCGTGATCTCCTCGAGCACCGCGCGATTCAATGCGTTGAGCGCCTTGGGGCGGTTGACGGTAATCGTCGCGATCGCGCCCTTGTCAAAAATCAGGTCTTCCACCGGTTCTCCTCAGCTGCAATTGCGTAACAGGTGTTGCGTTCGCCGCTAGCCTTCAACGATCTCCTTGGCGAGACCGTCGATCAGGGCGATCAGCTCTTTACTCTCGCGCTCGGGCACTTTGAACTTCTTAAGCGCACGCCCAACATGATCCATCGCGATCTTCCAGTCGCTCGCGCTGATCCCCAGACCGGCGTGCGAAGTCTTCATATCCTTGCCGAGATAAAACGCCGGACCGCCCGTCGCGGCACACAGGAAGTCGAGGGTGAGTTGCCGGTTGCGCCTGCGCGAATCCAAGTTCATTGCCGCCCCAAATCGCGCCATCTGCGGTTCGGATGCGAGCGTTTGCAAAAACTCATCCACGATCGCGGCGATCGCATCGTAGCCGTTAAGCCGCGAATAAAGGGTTTTCGCCGATTCAGACTCAGTGCTCATGCCGCACATCTCCTTGCTTCCGAACTTCGTAAACCCCTGCATCGCCCAAAGCCAAAAGTGAATCCGCGTCAAGGCGTCGCGGCCGTCTGCACGAGCTTTTCGCGCACCATCCAGATGCGATCGCCGCCCCAGAAGACTTCGCCGTCGATCACGAACGTTGGTACGCCAAAGACGCCGGCGGCCTCGGCCTCGTGCGTGATGCGTTCGAACTCGCGGCGGCCCTCGCCCTCGGCGAAATCGAAGAACGCAGCGGTTTCGGCGCCGCTCTCCTCGAGCACGCGGCGGACGACCTCGCGATCCTCAATATCGAGTTCGCGCTTCCAGAAGCGCTCGAAAGTAAGATCGTTATATTTGCGGAACACCCCGCGCCGCTTTGCATAGATCATCGCGATCGAGGCGAGCGAAGTGTCGAACAGCTTTTGCGGGCCGCGCACGGTGAGACCGCGGCGATTCGCGAGACGGCGTGCATCCATGTAACTGTAGCGCACCCGGCGCCACTGATGGTCATTGCGGCCTTCGACGGTACCGAGAAAATCGGGGATGTAGAGATTGAGCGGAAGCCATTGAAACGCCACGCCGAACTCGCGCTCGAGATCGTAAGCCGGATCTTTCGCGAGATACGCGTAGGGACTTTTGTAGTCGAGATAAAAGCGCAGGTCTTTCGCCGCCATCCGCCGAGCTTACGAAGCAGGGGACGTAGTTGCAATCTCTAGCCACATCTCCAACGTCTCTCTAGTACTCGGGTTTGAAGTCGAAGTGGTGGATCGCCTCGATGAAACGGATAGTGCGGGTCTTCGAGCGCATCACGACGCTGTTGGTCATCGCGCCGCCGGAGAAAAAGCGCACGCCGTGCAGATAGTCGCCGGTGGTCACGCCGGTTGCCGCGAACATCACGTCGTCGCCCGCGAGTTCCTCAAGCAGGAATTTACGCCGCAGATCGAGAATCCCGGCCGCCAGGCATTCCTCTGATTCGTGCTCGTTGCGCGGTGCAAAGCGGCATTGCATCTCGCCGCCAGCCGAGCGAATCGCAGCCGCCGCCAGCACGCCTTGATGCGCCCCGCCGACGCCGATTAGCAAGTCAACTTCGCTCTCGGGGCGGGTGGTTGCGATGCCGGCGGAGAGATCGCCGGCGGTGAGCAGCTTGATTCCCGCGCCCGAGCGGCGGACCTCGGCGATCAACTTTTCATGGCGCGGACGATCGAGGATCGCGACGCGCAAGTCCTCGACGTAAACCTTCTTGGCCTCGGCCAGCGCTTTCAGATTATCGGACGGCGACTTGTCGAGATCGATCACGCCGCGACCGATCGGACCGCACGCCATCTTGTCCATGTAGGTGTCGGGGCAGCGCAGAATCTTGCCGCGTTCGGCGAGCGCCACGCAGGAGAGAGCGTTGGGACCGCCGGTCGCGCAAATATGAGAACCTTCGAGGCCGTCGAGCGCGACGTCAACCTCGGGCCCGGAACCGGTGCCGACGATCTCGCCCGCATAGAGCAAGTCGGTCGCGCCCTGAGCGCCTTCGCCCACGACGATTTTGCCGTCCATCGCGATCGAGTTGAGCGTATTGCGCATCGCCTCGGCGGCGACCCGATCGGCCATCTGTTCGTCGCCCTTGCCGATAAAGCGGGCGGCAGCGAGTGCCGCGGCTTCGGTCGCGCGAACCACTTCGAGGGCAAGATTTCGCTCCATCGCGGCGCTCCTCTCCAGTATTCGACCAATTATTCGATTAGTCCCGTTGCGGACCTCTCAGGTTACGAGTGAAACGGATTCAGTTGGACAATAGTTCCTTGCCGAAGAGTGAATCGATCAATCGATATCCCTGCTTCAGCACCAATCCAGTGCGGCCGCCCTCAGCCTCGGTGTAGCGTCGCGAGGCCTCGCCCGTAATGGCGGTTTTTCCGCCCTTGAGGATAGCGAACGGCACCGCCTCATTCGAGTGCGTTTTGAGGATAGAAGGCGTCGCGTGATCGGGCATCAGCAGCAGCGCCCATTCGCCGAACGACGGCAACTCGTCGAGCAGCGGCCCAAGAATCAGTTCGTCGATTCGCTCAATCGCTTCCACCTTGTAATCGGACCGGCCCATGTGGCCGGCCTCATCGGGCGCCTCGATATGCAGCAAGAGGAAGTCGCGCCGCTTGAGCGAGTCGATGCCATAGCGGGCCTTCGCGGCGTAGTCGGTATCGAGAAACCCGGTCGCGCCGGGAACCGTGATTACGTCGAGGCCGGCGAGCCGTCCGAGGCCGTTGACGAGGTCCACCGCCGAGATCACCGAGCCTTCGACGCCGAAGCGATCCTTGAGCGTCGGCACTGCGGGACGCCGGCCCTGTCCCCAGAACCACACCGCCGTGGCTGCGGTTTTACCTGCCGCGCAACGATCTCGGTTCACTGGATGCTCGCGCAAAATATCGCCCGCCCGGCGCATCAGATTGGACAAACCATCGGCACCCTCGCCCCGCGGCAGATGCGACTCGATCGGTTTGCCCGTGATGTCGTGGGGCGGCGTAAGTTTCGTGCCGTTAGGGCCGTTGCGCCAGACCATCAGATGGCGATAGCTGACGCCGTTGAAGAACTCGATGCCGTCGCTCGCCAGTTCACGCCGCAGGTCATCGACGATGCGGCCGGCTTCTTCGCTCGTGATGTGGCCGGAGGTGAAGTCGTCCATGACCATCGCGCCGCCATCGCCCGGTGTCAGCGAAACCAGATTCATGCGGAAGACGACGTCGCCGGGAGCGAGCGCGATCCCCTGGCTCGCCGCTTCGATCGGCGCGCGACCGGTGTGATAGCGCGCGGGGTCATAACCGAGCATTGTCATCGTGCCGACGTCGCTGCCCGACGGCATGCCGGCCGGAATCGTTGCGACCAGACCCAACTCACCGCGCGACGCGATCAGATCCATATTGGGCGTGCGCGCGGCCTCGAGCGGAGTCTTGCCGCCGAGTTCGTTGCATGGCCAATCCGCCATGCCGTCGCCGTGGATGATGACGTATTTCAAAATTCAACCTCCACTTGAGGATTTCAGGAGCCGGTTGCCTAACCCGAATCGCTACACCTCCGAATTGGCGCGTTCAGCTATCGAGAATTTTGAGGACCTTCGCGATATCGGGCTCGACCACGATGGTATTGCTCAGATTCTTCATCGCAGTGTCGGGGTCCTTGAGGCCGTGACCGGTGAGCGTGCAGACGGCGATCGATCCAGGTTTCAGGCCACCGCTCGCACTGAACTTGAGCAATCCGGCGACCGAGGCTGCGGACGCTGGCTCCGCGAACACGCCATGCGCCGCGATTAACCGATAGGCTGTGAGAATCTCCGGATCGGTGACCATATCGATGATGCCGCCCGACTCGTCACGGGCGCTGGTCGCGCTGGTCCAGCTCGCCGGATTGCCGATCTTGATCGCGGTGGCCACCGTATGGGGGTCGTCGATCGGATGGCCGACGACAATCGGCGCGGACTCGGCGGCCTGGTAGCCCATCATCTTCGGCAGGCGTTGAGAGAGCCCAACCGACTTGTATTCACGGTAGCCCGCCCAGTAGGCAGTAATGTTGCCGGCATTGCCGACCGGCAGAAAATGGTGCGTTGGGGCCTCGCCGAGTTGATCGCAAATTTCAAAAGCGGCGGTCTTCTGGCCCGCGATGCGATCGGGATTGACGCTGTTAACGAGGCGGATGCGTAGCGGATCGCGCTCCGCGACGTCGCGCACAACCTTCAAGCAGATGTCGAAGTTGCCGATCACTTCAACTACCCGGGCACCATGCATCAGGCTTTGCGACAGCTTGCCGAGCGCCACCGCGCCCTTGGGAATCAAAACGTATGCTTGAAGTCCGGCGCGACCCGCATAAGCGGCTGCCGAGGCCGAAGTGTTACCGGTTGAAGCGCAAATGACGGCGCGGACACCCTCGCCGAGCGCCTTGCTCATCGCGACCGTCATGCCACGGTCCTTGAATGAACCGGTCGGATTAGCGCCTTCAAACTTCAAGTACACCTTTATATTACGACCGACGCGAGAGGCCAAATCGGGACTTTCGATGAGTGGCGTGTTGCCTTCGTTGAGGGTGACGACCGGTGTCTTGTCGGTGACCGGCAGGAACCGCCGATAATGTTCGATCAGCCCGGGCCATCGAGTAAGCCGCGCTCCCGCCGCCATCCCAGCCTTGGTGCTTTCAGCCATCGCGGTTACAGACGCTCCTCGATTCGGATGAAGACCGGCGGCCCCTCGACCATCTTGAGCCGCTTGACCGCCGCCAACGCTCGCAGCAGATTTTTCTCGCGGGCTTCATGCGTACGCATGATGACGGGCACGGTGGTCTCGACGTCGCGGCCCTTTTGAATCACCGACACGATCGAAATTCCATTGCGCCCGAGCACCGACGCGATCGCGCCGAGCACCCCCGGCTTATCGCGCGCGTTGAAGCGCAGATAGTACTCGCATATCACGTCGTCCATTGGCTTGACACGCGCGCGCTTGAGATGCGTAAGCGGATAGCCGAGTGCGTG